>Ga0155387_110_pt1 | contig 98600 bp, 81 predicted proteins | sample RifCSPhighO2_02_FD_106355 | JGI IMG/M metagenome (GOLD analysis project Ga0155387, IMG submission 106355) | Candidatus Uhrbacteria bacterium RIFCSPHIGHO2_02_FULL_46_47
CACACACAGAATGGCCGGAATTTTTGGCGCGCGCTTTGCGACGGATTTAATGGGCTGAGCGAAGGCATGCGCGGTAAAACGATGCAGATCATGTATGGACTGATTGCATTGTCCGCAACAGCTGCGTTTATCTTTGAGATACATATAGTGAGCTGGATTTTGCTCATCGCGTTTTCCGGAGTATTTCTTAGTTTGGAGCACCGAAACAATGTCACTGAAACGCAAGAAGATCGTTTCAATCGACTTGTTACTGATCTTAAGCGCGCCGGACTAGAGCTTCCGGAATGGGAAGCATGGAATGAAGAAACGCGGTACATCAAGCATCAGGCATCCGCAAGCGTGCTCGCATTTGGTATTTGCGGGCTTATTGCCGGCATATTGGTGCTTATCTACAATCCGTAGGGGGCCGAAACACCTTGCCGTCTTCGCGCGGCGCGCGGCAGGGTGTTTTTCTTTTTTATGGATCATGTTACAATAAGATATATGAAAGGGGGTGGATTATGAAAACATCAAAAATTCTTAGCGGAGGGATTATTGCAGGCGTTGCTTTTTACGCGCTTTCCATGCTGATCTGGGCTTTGTTTAAGTTTTTGCCGGTGGTGCCGCTTTCCATCGCAATTCCGGCCCAAGGGCTTGGCCGCGGCTGGCAAATTGAGCATTTCCTTGTATCGCTTTTTATCGGGGTGATGTGGGGATTTGGATATCTTATATATGGAACAAGGCGCGCTTCTGGATGGCTATATGGCGCGACTTTGTTCATAGTTGGATCATTGCCGTCGTTTGTGACGTACTTTATTATTTCTCCGCCGCTTCGCAGTATCATTTTTTACGGCGCGATCATCTCATTTATCGGCGCGCTTTTAGGCGGGAAAATAATCGCGGCAATGGCAAAAAAGTGATTAGGAATTAGTAATTAGAAATTAGAAATTTTTGACATGTATCGTTCTCAAAAAGGGCGGAATTTTAATGTACGCTCGCGCGTTCTGACTGCAGATACCATGGATGCGCGCATGCGCATTGCAAAGACCGCGCTTTTTGCGTTCGCGGGACTTTTAATCGTGCGGCTTTTTATTTTGCAAATAGTTGATGCCGACATATATCGCGCGCTTGCCTCAGAACAGCGCGAAATTTATCGCGACCTTTTTCCGGAGCGCGGAGAGGTTTTGATTCATGATGGGAAAGGCGGAGGACTTACCCCGCTTGCAACAAATAAAGATTTGTATTTGGTATATGCTGATCCGAGGTTGATTCAAAATCCGAAAAATGTGGCGGATAAGTTGGCGCCGGTGTTGGGGATAGAGAAGAATGTAAAATGTAAAATGGAAAATGAAAAATGTGAAGAGGGTGAAAAGCAGATTGATGAATATGTGCAACTTCTTGACCGTCTTTCAAAGCAGGATGATCCATATGAACCGCTGAAGCATGGCGTTGAAGAATCTGTGATGGAAGAAATTAAAAAGCTCAATTTCATTGGCATTGACAGCGCGCGCGAACCAGTCCGGTATTATCCATTAAAAAATATCAGCTCGCACATTGCCGGATTTGTAGGATCAGATGGTGAGAAAATCGCCGGCCGCTATGGTATTGAGGGCGCCTTGGAAAAAGAACTGGCCGGCGTGCAAGGATTTTTTGAAGGCGAACGCGATGTAGGCGGACGCTGGATTCCGGTTGGGAAGCGCAATTTAAAGCCCGCTCTTGACGGCTCAACCGTAGTGCTTACCCTTGACCGCGCAATTCAGCATGTTGCCTGCACAAAACTGAATGAAGCAGTGGCGCGACATGGCGCAAGCGGCGGCTCAGTTGTTATTGCCGAGGTTGCAACCGGAAAAATTCTGGCCATGTGCGGCGCGCCGGATTTTGATCCCAATGTTTATAGCAAGGTAGAGGATATCTCAGTGTACAACAATCCTGCCACATTTGGTCAATATGAACCCGGATCGGTATTCAAGGTTATTACCATGGCCGCCGCGCTGGATACTGGCGAAGTTACGCCGGAGACAACCTATGAAGACAAAGGTGAGGTAAAAATCGGTCCGTATACGATTAATAATTCTGATTATAAAAAGCACGGTGTGCAAACCATGACACAGGTTCTTGAGCAGTCGCTAAATACCGGCGCCATGTTTGCCGCGCAAAAAGTTGGCATTGAGCGTTTTCGCGATTATGTAGAACGTTTCGGATTTGGTATGCCGACAAATGTTGGTCTTGAGCAAGAAGCAAAAGGAGATATTGCCTCGCTTTCAAAGCGCGGCTTGATTTATCTGGCAACTTCTTCATTTGGACAAGGAATTTCTGTTACTCCTGTACAGCTTTTGCAGGCAATCGGTGCAATTTCTAATCAAGGAAAAATGATGAAACTGTGGCTTGTGGATGAGATACGGAAAAGCAACGGCGCGATTATAAAAAATGAGCCGCAGGCCGTTCGCGAAGTGATAAACCCGCGCACCGCAACTCTGCTTTCCGGCATGATGGTCTCAGTAGTGGAGCGGGGGCATGGCAAGCGCGCGGGTGTGCCCGGATATTATGTGGCTGGCAAGACTGGAACCGCGCAGATCCCGCGCACGGATGGCAAAGGCTATGAGTCTGGCGCAACTATTGGGACTTTTGCCGGGTTTGCCCCTGTGGAAAACCCAAAGTTTGTAATGGTAACCCGTATTGATCGTCCCAAGGATGTCCAATTTGCCGAGTCCTCGGCCGCCCCGCTTTTTGGCGAAATTGCGCGATTTTTACTGCAATATTACGAGATTAAGCCAACCCGGCCGATTGTACAACACTGAGTGTGGTACAATATACGGAAGCTCAGCCTCCGTAATATGCGCAATATCAATTTCTATAATGGAGGATTTTATCACATTTATAATCGCGGTGCATTAAAAGAACCGATTTTTTTAGAAGTGAATGACTATGTGCGATTTGTGCATGATCTGTACGAATTTAACGATGTAAATTATACTATTGATTTTCGGAAGATAACAGGAAGCTCAGCTTCCGTTGCATCCACGGAAGCTGAGCTTCCGAGCATTAAAAAGCCGCAGCGTGAGCCGGTGGTGGCGATCATATCATGGTGCTTGATGCCAAATCATTTTCATCTTTTCTTACAACAGCTGAAGGATGGTGGTATAAGTTTTTTTATGCATAAACTCGGCACCGGATACACCAACTATATTAATCGAAAATATGAAGAGCGGAGCGGACACCTTTTTCAAGGAAGATTTAAGGCAAAACATATTGGGCAAGAAGGATATTTTTTACATATTTCGCGTTATATTCATCTGAATCCTGTGGATTTGATTGAGTCAGGATGGAAAGAAGATGGGATCAAAGATTGGAATAAAATACAAGAATTTTTGGAAAATTACCGTTGGTCTAGTTACCAAGATTGGGTTGGGAAGAAAAATTTTCCATCTGTGTTGAATTTGAATGGAGTGGAGAAGATTTTTGAAGGTGCAGAAAAATATACAAGGTTTATGAAAGAATGGGCAACTGGAAATTATCAGCCGATAAAAAGTTTAGTTGCGGGATAATATTCGAAGCTGAGCTTCCGTAAATTACGGAAGCTCAGCTTCCGATCCATCACTTATTGTGGATAACTTTGAAATGCCATTTAATGACGTTTTTATGGTATAATATCAAGCGGAGGGACATATGAGGAAAATATCCCTATTTCTCCTATTTCTTTTAATAGGAGGCGCTGTCATATTTGGCCGTGCCTTAACGGTTTTTGCTGTTGCCGGGATTCCAAAAGTAATTAATCACCAAGGACGGCTTCTTGACAGTAGTGGCAATTTGCTTGGCGGATCCGGGACCAATTATTGTTTCCGATTTTCCATTTATGATGATGTAACCGTGGGCGCTCCGGACACCAAAGTTTGGCCAGCTGGCACGCCTTCTACCATGACCGCGCAGGTGCGCAATGGGGTGTTTAATGTAGGGATAGGGGATACGGCGGCCGGCGGCGATACACTGGATTTTAATTTTCAAGATAATGATACTGTATTTTTGAATGTGGAAGTTGCCGCGCAAATAAGTAGCTCATGCGCAGGAGTAACATTTGAAACTTTAAGTCCGCGCCAGCGCGTAGCTTCTTCCGGGTACGCGATTAATGCTGATACAGTTGACGGGCTTAATCCCGGCACTGGCGCGAACAATCTTTTGAAACTTGGTTCATCCGGCGAGATCGCGCTTGGCGGAACTACTTATTTGACTGCCGCCGGCGCGCTTTCAAACATCGCAAGTCTTACCGGTTCAGGCGCGCTGACTATTACTTCAAGCGCCTCTGGCGCGATTACTCTTGATGCCGCTTCAAATGTGGTTGCTATTGCGGCGGGCGATGAATTACAACTTGGCACGGCCGCGGCAGACCCTACTGGCGCAAACGGCCGCGTATTTTATAACACGGCAACCAATAAGTTCCGCTGTTATGAAAATGGCGCGTGGGCTAATTGCATTGGCGCGGGCGGGAGCAGTACTTTGCAAGATGCCTATGGCAATGGAAATACCATTACCACAACTGATGCCCGCAACATTCTTTTTTCACTTGCAGATACTGCGACAGATTCGGATTTTATCATAGATCTTTTAGGCACTGGCAACATATTTGAAGTGCGCGATAGCGGCGTAGCTGTCGTGACTGTGGCCGATGGCGGCGCGACAACCTTTACCGGCGCGGTTACAGCCAATGGTAATATCAATTTTGACGATGCTGGCGCAGATACGATTTCAATCGGCGCTGCAGCAGATACCGTGACAATTACCTCTGACACCCTGTCTTTGACCGACAATAACTGGACAATTTCCACAGTGGGCGCGGCTTCTTTTGCCTCGCTTTCGGTGGGCGGCGTTTCTGATCCCTACGTGGACGAAACCGGAGACACCATGACCGGATCACTGACTTTCTCCGCAGTTGCCACTGACCTTACCACTGGCGTGAATGAAGCCCTGACCATCTCTCCCAATGGCACTGGCGACTTGGTGGTTGACACAGACGCTGACACCACCCTGACCTTAAACGGCGGAGGAGACGGAGTTGATTCTCTGGTGCTTACCGACGGCGATATTCTTGTTTCTGACGGCGATCTTGACCTTTCCGGCGGGGACTTCAATGTTACGCTGGATGCCGGCGATACGGCCAACATTTCCAAAACCTCAGCCAATGCCGGGGATGTGGTGGCTTTAGCCGGCACCTCAGTCAATGCCATTGACGTGCTGGATCTCTCCGCCACCTCTATAGCTGACGCGGTAGCGGATGCCATAAACGGCTTGGTAATTAACTGGACTGAATCCACTGACGCTGACACTTTCACTGCCTTAAACATCGGCAATACCACCACCACCAATTCCGCCACCACCGGCATTTCCCTCGGCACAGGTTACGACACCGACTTAAACGCCACGACCGACCTGACTCTGGGCATCGGCGGAACGAATGAACTCACCATCACCTCCACGGCCACATCTCCCTCCACCTCAGACGGCAATGCTCTGGGCACCACCTCCTTAATGTGGGGCGATCTGTTCCTGGCCTCGGGCGGAGTGATCAACTTTGACAATGGGGATGTTACCCTCACCCATGCCGCTAATGCGCTCACCATGGCTGGAGGAAATCTAACAGTTACTCAACCTGTGTTTACTTCCGGTTCGCCTTTCGGCTTAACCTTCACCGGCGGGGCGCATACCACGCTTGCGGCTGGAACGCAGGCAAAAGACATATACTTCAATCTTGGACGGACAGTGCAGTTTGCAACCGGAGCGTTGGCTAATCAGGAAGTAATTACGATTGACGCTCCGACTTACGCTTTCGTGGGAGCCTCAACGCTTACAGAGGCAACAACATTAAACATCTCCGGTGCGCCTCAACAAGGCACAAACGCCACGATTACAAACGCTTACGGACTTACGATTAGCCAAACCAATTACGCTAGCGCAAATGCCGTCCAGTCATTGATTGAAATGCCCGGGATTTCCAACGGAGCCGGAGCAATAACATCCCGTATAGGATTAATCATTGCTGATGCGGGCGCTAACATATCGCTTGGCAATCAAACCGCTACGCTTACTTTACTTAAAGGGCTTAGTATCAATACGGTAACCTATGAGTCCACCACAAATACCCGAACTGTCACAAACGCGATAGGGGCAACCATAGCCGCGCCGTCTTCAGGTACGAATGTGACAATGAACACCGTTGTTGCTCTTGTCCTTGGCGATGACAACACACAGGCTAGCCAAACAGGATTTGCGTACGCGGATTTGGTAACCGGCGGCAACACTTTGACGCTTACTGGCACAACACAGCTCACCAACGTGCCTTCAATTTCTAGTGTCAATGTTGGCGCAACTACGATAACGGACGCTTCGGCGATTACGGTAGACAGCGTGGCCAGTGTTTATATTGAGGGAGCTCCAATCGCGGCAGGGTCGGTGACGCTTACGAATGCTTATGCGTTGTGGGTGGATGCGGGGGCTATTAGATTTGATGATCAAATCCAATGGGGAGCAGGTGTTGCAGTTACAGCAGGGAATTATTCTGTCGGGAGAAACGCTGATGGTACGAATCTATTGCAACTTAACGTGCCAACTGGCTCAACACACGAGTTTTCCGTGAACGATGTTTCCCAAGTCAATGTGGGATTGGGCGGATTTAGCTTCCCTACTGGTGCCGCAATAACCGCGGCTGGTTATCAAGTTCTCCGCGATGCCGATGGAACGAATCAATTGCATTTTAATGTTCCGACTGGAGCCACCTTTGAATGGTCGGTAAATGATGTTGCGGAGATGACGCTTTCGGCAACGGCGGTGAATTTTCAGAACAATTCCTTGACTACGACTGGCGGTGGTTCGCTTACCGGTACTTGGACTGATTTGGGAAGCGTAACAACGATAGATATTAACGGCGGCACCATTGATGGCGCGACAATCGGCGGAGCGGTTGCAGGTGCAATCACTGGTACAACTATCACCGCTAATACCAATTTTGTCCCGGACGCGGATGACGGAGCTGGACTGGGTATTTCTGGTACAGCTTTCTCAGATTTGTTCTTAGCTTCTGGCGCAGTCATCAACTTCGCGGCTGGCGATGTAACGCTCACGCACGCTTCCAACTCCCTCGCAGTAGCCGGCGGCGACCTGAATGTGGATATTATTGATGGGCAAACTATTAACCTGGACGGGGATGCCAGCCCGACTGCGGATCTGGTAACCATTGGCTCTGGGGACACTTCGGCCACCGGCGGAGTGGACGCGCTACAGCTTACTTTCGGAACCTCCAATGTTTCAGGAAATGTCATTGATATTACACCGAGTTATGCCGGCGGAGCTACGGATCTTCTTTCCTACAAAATCATTGATATTGACGCTTTTTCTCCCACCAACGGCGCTGGCACTGATGGAGTTACTGGGATTGACTTTGGCGCGCTGACTGACCCAGGCGCCACCATCAATTCTTTTGCCATGAATTTTGGCACGGGTTGGGACACGGATATCAACGCCGTTACCTCTTTGGAAATTGGCATTGGCGGCACCAATGAGCTGGCACTCACGGCCACGGCTCTTGCTCCCTCCACCTCGGACGGCAATGCCCTGGGCACCACCGCCTTGATGTGGTCCGACCTGTTCCTCGCTTCGGGTGGAGTGATCAACTTTGACAACGGAGATGTTACTTTGACGCATGCGGCCAATGCGTTGACCATGGCTGGAGGAAACTTGACCGTCACCCAGCCGGTGTTTACTTCAGGTTCTCCTACCGGCTTGACCTTTACTGGCGGGGCGCATACAACACTTGCGGCGGGAACACAGGCAATAGACATAAACTTCAATCTTGCCCGAACAGTTCAATTCGCCACTGGCGCGTTAGCCAACCAAAGCGCGATAAACATCAGCGCGCCGACTTATGGTTTTGTCGGGGCTTCAACACTTACTACTGCGGAGTTGCTTACGTTAAGCGGATTTCCTCAGGCCGGAACAAACGCCACAATTACAAACGAGCGGATACTCCATATTGCCTCAGGCACAGCCAATGCCGGTATCGCATACAGTTTTTTCATTGATATGCCGGGGATTGCCAACGGCTTTGGCGCAATGACGAGCTTAGAGGGCATAATGCTCTCTGCGGGAGGCAATGTTTCTTTAGGGAACCAAACTGCTACTCTTTCTAATCTGATTGGGCTTAGCATTGATACTGTAACTTACGAGTCCACGACAAATGTAAGAACAGTGACAAATGCAGTGGGAATGGTAATCTCTGCGCCATCTTCCGGTTCAAATGTCGTGATGAACACAGTGATAGCGGGCGCCTTTGGCGGAGATACAACGCAGGTGAGCCAGACAGCATTCCAATATGTGGATATTTTAACCGGCGGCAATACCCTGACGCTTACCGGCACAACGCAATTAACAGGAGCACCTTCAATTTCCAGCATTGCTGTTGATCCAATTACCATTACCGACGCTTCGGCAGTAACGGTTGATAACGCGGCAAGCGTGTACATCACGGGCGCGCCTATTGCGGCAGGGTTAGTTACGCTTACCAATGCTTATGCGCTTTGGGTTGATGCTGGGGCTATTAGATTTGATGACCATGTTCAATGGGGAGCAGGCGTTGCGGTTACAGCAGGAAATTATTCTGTCGGAAGAAATGCGGATGGTACGAATCTATTGCAGTATAACGTCCCGACTGGCTCAACGCATGAGTTTTCCGTGAATGATGTTTCCCAAGTCAATGCGGGATTGGGCGGATTTAGTTTCCCTACTGGTGCCGCAGTTACGGCGGCTGGTTATCAAGTTCTCCGCGATGCAGATGGTACAAATCAACTACATTTCAATGTGCCCACAGGAGCTACCTTTGAATGGAGTGTAAACGATGTTGCCGAGATGACGCTTTCCGCAACGGCGGTGAACTTCCAGAATAATTCCTTGACTACGACTGGCGGCGGTTCTCTTACGGGTACTTGGTCGGATTTGGGAAGTGTAACAACGATAGATATAAATGGAGGTACGGTGGACGGAGTAACGATTGGCGGAGCAGTGGCTGGAGCGATTACGGGAACGACCATCACAGCTACTACAAGTTTTGTAAGTGCAGTAGGTTCTGCCGCCGCTCCTACTTACACTTTCACAGGCGATACGAATACAGGAATGTCCGCGGCTACGGCTGATACGCTTATTCTCTCCACAGCTGGTGTCGCAGGATTAACGATTGATCCGACCCAGGACTTTACCCTAACACAAGGCGTTTCTGCGACTGGTTCTCCTACCGGCCTTACCTTTACCGGTGGGGCGCATACTACGCTCGCGGCCAGTACAGAGGCGAGAGATGTTTACTTTGACCTTTCCAGAACAGTGCAGTTTGCAACAGGTGATATTACAGTGCAACGAGCAATGGTTATTGACGCGCCGACTTACGCGGCAGTTGGAGCAAGCAACTTCACGCATACTTATGGTGTAGTCATTGACGGTGCGCCCAATCCGGGTACGAATGTTACATTTACCGGAATTTCCTCGGCTTTGAATATCGGGAATATGGATAACGGGAACAATTATAGTCAAACAGAAGTTATTCATGGAATCGCCATGATTCCGGGTATTGCCAATGGTACGGGTGCCGTGGCAGAGCGCGGAGCATTTACCACTGCTCCGCCTGATTCAGGAATCCACCTTGGCAATCAAACCGCGACTTTGGATCTTCTTTATGGAATGGGTGCATTTGGCGGCCCGGTTGATTCAACTACCAATACCCGCACGGTTACAAATGCCGCCACGCTTTATATTGATGGGCCGTTCAGCAATGCCGGAAATGTCACTTTCACCAACGGGCCTTATTCGCTTTGGGTGGATGCGGGGGCTATTAGATTTGATGATCAAATCCAATGGGGAGCAGGAGTTGCAGTTACAGCAGGGAATTATTCTGTTGGGAGAAACGCAGATGGTACTAACTTAATGCAATTTAATGTACCTACTGGAGCGGCTTTTGAGTTCTCAATCAACGATGTTGCTCAAATTACTGGTGGTCTAGGGGCATGGAATTATGCGGCTGGAGCTAGTTTTGCTGGAGGAGCCGCAAATTACATCATCGGAAGAAATGCTGACGGAACAAACCTCATGCAGTATAACGTCCCAACAGGAGCTTCGCATGAGTTTTCAATCAATGATGTTGCGCAAATAGCTATAGGTGGAGGTCAATTTTCCTTCATCACGGGTACGGCGACCGCTGGGGCTAGTTATTCTGTTGGACGAAATGCCGATGGTACGAATTTAATGCAGTACAATGTTCCGACTGGAGCTTCGCATGAGTTCTCTGTGAATGATGTTACCGAAATGACCCTCTCCGCAACAGCGGTGAATTTTCAGGATAATTCAATCACTACGACTGGCGGCGGTTCGCTTACGGGCACTTGGACTGACTTGGGTTCAGTTACCACGGTAGACATCAACGGCGGAACGATTGATGGTGTAACTATTGGCGGAGCAGTTGCAGGGGCAATCACTGGTACAACTATCACAGTTAATACTAATCTTGTGCCAGACGCGAATGACGGTGCAGGTCTTGGTATTTCTGGCACAGCATTTAGTGACTTGTTCTTAGCTTCTGGGGGAGTCATTAACTGGGCGGCAGGGGATGTAACACTTACTCATGCCACAGATGCGCTCACCATGGCTGGAGGAAACTTGACCGTTACCCAGCCTGTGTTCACTTCCGGCTCACCCACCGGTCTTACCTTCACGGGCGGGGCGCATACCACGCTAACGGCTGGCAATCTTATTGATGTCAACTTCAACCTTGCTCGCACTGTTCAATTCACAACAGGTGCCGCGTTTGATTATTACGGGGTTCAGATTTCGGCTCCGACTCTTGGAGCCACCGCCGCCACACAGACCATCTCAGGAACTACAATGTTTATCGGTGGCGGTCCAATAGCTGGAACGAATGTAACATTGAGTGGAAGCACCGCGCTAGAAGTGGACGGCTGGTTTTCCAATTCAGATATCGCGGATACCGTGTTTATTGATTATCCAGAGATCGCTACTGGATTTGGCGCGGCGACAGAACGAGCCGCCTTAAGGATCGGAGGTGATACCTTCATTCTTGGTAATCAGACCGCCACTTTGACCGATCTGGCGGCCATTAGCATTGGTCAAGCTACTTTCACATCCACCGACCTTGTCCGAACTGTTACCAATCCAAGCGCAATTTACATCGAGGGCGCGCCAGTGGCGAGTACGAATGTTACTTTCACCAACGGGCCTTATTCCCTTTTTGTGGATGCCGGCGCCGCGCGGTTTGACGGCGCGGTGGCTTTGGGCGCCCAGCAATCGCTTACGGTGAACTCAACCACCCCATCTGTTTCAGCTGGTTCCCACTTTGTTACGGCCAATTCTGCTGGAACGGTTATTAGCAATTTCACCAGCGGCCACAATGGGCAGATCCTTGTCGTGGAAATCAACGACGCCAATACTGATTTTGACTGCACCGCTTCAAACCTTAATTGCGGTGGCGCGGACATCACCACTCCCGCGGCCGGAGATCTTTTCACCTTCGCGTACGACGGCACGAACTGGAACCTCATCAACTGGATGGATACCTCCGCGACCCAAACCGGCGCGGATATTGCGGAATATATGTATGCGGATGCGGAGATTGCGCCAGGAACTGTGGTAGTGGCGCACCCAACGCGCAAAGAAGCTGTTATGGCGGGCGCGAAAGCTTATGACGCGACAGTGGTGGGCATTATTTCAGACGTTGAAGGTAAGTTGAGCGATATTCGACCGGGTCTCGTGCTTGGTGAAGGTCGCGGTAATGTGCCGGTCACTCTTGCCGGACGCGTGATGGCGGCGTTTGATTTACAAAATGGTCTAGCATTTCCGGGCGATCCGCTTACCACCAGTACTAACGGCCGGCTGATGGTGGCTAAAAAAGCCGGCCCGATTGTGGGCAAGGCCTTGAGTTTGGCCGAAAACGGATATGTGGTCGCTATGGTGAGCGTGGGTTGGTACAATCCCACGGATCTTTCACAAGTAAGCCAGGAGATGGAGGATTTGCGCGAACAAGTAAGAATCGCGCAAGCGGAAACTGCTCCAATAGAATTTACGCTGGAAGCCATGCAAAAGTTGGATGTTCGGGTTGCTAATCTTGAAACTTTGATTGCCGAACCGATAGAAGAGTTGTCAATACTTTCCAATCGCGTGGGAACCCTTGCGGATGCTTATGCGGAGGCGATAATATGGCGCGCAAGTGTTGAGACACAACTTATCGCGTTTACTGGTCGAACTGATACGCTGGAGGCGCGGGTAAATGCGATTGATCCTGTGCTTGAGGATTTGAAAAATCGTTTGAGCGCGGTTGAGAATCCGTCACTGAGTGATGGTTCGGAAAATCACTCAGTGACAACGTTGGATTTGAGTAAGCTGGAATTGTCAGGCAGTTTGACATTGCAAAGTGGGGCAACGATTTCCGGTGGTTTGCGCGTGGATAGCGTGAGCGCAATAGGGGATCTGCTGGCACTGATGAGTGATGTGAACTTTATTGGCCGGCCGTACTTTAACGCGGATACCGGAGGATTCGCACTTGTGAAAAAAGGTGAACGTGAGGTGCGAGTGGCGTTTACGCAAGAGTATTTGGAACAGCCGGTGGTAAACGCGACAATTTCACTTGAAGCCCTTGATGAATCAGCGCTTACGGAAGATCAGCGCGCTTTGCTTGATGAAGCGCAGAAAAAAGATTTGCTTGCCCAGATGCAGAGCGAACAAGAAGAGGCGCTTTTTACAAGTGGGGTGCGCTACTTGGTAACGCGCAAGAGTACCAAAGGATTTACGATTCTTTTGAGCGCGGCCGCTCCATCAGATGTGCGATTTAGCTGGATCGCGCTGGCAGTGAAGAACGCACGAACGCACACGAAAGTTGAAGATACACTAACGGACACGAACACAAGTAGCGCGGCACTTGATGTGCCGCTGGAGGCACCCTCACCCCCGCAGTCATCCGACGCGGCTACGAACCCTCTCCCTGCGGGAGAGGGAGTAGTTTCTCCTCCGGATGATGCGGCGGTTCTTGAACCTGCCACAGAGCCCACGCCGGAAGGGCTAAGTCCTGTCGCAGGGCTTAGCCCTGAAACCAGCAACGCCCCAGAACCTGCACCTGAGCCAGTCGGGTCATCCGACCCGACTGCCCCGTCGGATGACGGGGCAGAACCCGCACCGGAAACCGCACCAGAGGCCACGCCAACCTCTGATATTTCATCCACAGATAGCATAGTTGCCACAGAGGAAACGCCATGATATCATCATAATGATATTTACTCGCCATCATAAAATATATGAGTAATACGATTGAAGTTACCACAAATGACATAATGGAGTTTTTGAAGGATAACATGGTGACGAAGGAGGATTTACGGGATGAAATTAAGAAGGTAAAAGATGAGATTCTTTCGCAACTGGCGGTAATGCAAAAAGAACTGGAAGACATTAAAGCGCGCCTTGATGATATTGAAGAAAGATTGAAAGATGACACGGATGCGCTCGCGCGCGATGTATTGCAATTGAGAGAGCGTGTGGTTGTGCTTGAAAAACAGCTTGGCATTCAAGTATTAATGTAATAATTTAAAAATAAGTATACAACTATGGGAAATGCAAAACGACTCGCTACTCCTGAACCAACAACCGAGCCAGTTGCCACCGAAACCCAGCCGTGATATTATGACAGTTACTAAATGTAGTCGCAGGTCTTTAGCCTGCGCGCAACCTAAAGAGTTGCGGCTACCTAATTATAATAAATAAAATATGGGAAATGCAAAACGTTTTGTTCCCCTAATTCTTTTTTTGCTACTTGTGGCCTCTGTCGCAGGAAATGCAATGCTGTATAAAAAGCTCAGAGTCCTTAAGCAAAATCCGCAAATGCTTGCACAAGAAGAAAATAAAGCCCTAGTTGCTAAAGTAGGCCAATTAATTGTTTTGCCTGAAGGCGAGGAGCCAACTGTTGCAACGGTAAATGAGCCGGAAAAACTCAAAGATCAGCCATTTTTCGCAAATGCAAAACAAGGCGACAAGGTCTTGATTTACACTAAAGCGAAAAAAGCAATTTTGTATCGCACGGCGGAAAATAAGATTGTTGAAGTCGCGCCGGTAAATATTGGTGAACAGCCAGCCGTAAGCGCGCCAGAGGCGCCTAAGGAATAGTTTGTAGCCGCAACTCTTTAGGTTGCGCAATTGACGCCGGCTAAAGACCGGCGACTACTAGATAACACGAACCCTCACCCTCAATCCCTCTCCCCGAGGGAGAGGAAAGGTGAGGGGCACGCAAAGGGTATGGCAAAAACCATGCCTTTTTGGTATGATAAGGGAATGTATGAAATTACAATGTTCGCGTTCGTTCGTCCTTCTGTTCGTGTTCTTTAGTGTGTTTGCGCCTTTGGCGCAAGCAACGGATTTTACCAGCACGAATTTTATTTTGCGTGACCCAGTTGTGACAATTGAAGGAGGGTATTCAAGCTCAACAAATTTCCAATTTTTCAGCAGCACTGGTCAGACCGCGATCGGAGAGACTACCAGCACAAGCTTTACCCAGCGCTCCGGATTTTTATATTTTCCAACAGCAACAACGCCGGCCATTGCCGCAACAGCCGGAAATGGTGAAGTGAGTTTGAGCTGGAGCGCGGCGACTGGCTCGCTTGGTAATGTGACAAATTATCGCGTTGGCACCGCAACAGTTTCCGGCGGACCGTATACTTATGAGTCAGTTGGAAATGTTTTGACTTTTACCAAAACAGGACTTACTAATGGCACAACATATTATTTTGTCGTGCAAGCGCAGGCCGCAACTGAAACCGTGGCAACTTCCGCGCAGGTCTCAGCCACGCCTGCCGCGCCCGCGCCGTCCGGTGGAGGCGGAAGCGCTGTTATTGCAACATCTGCTCCCTCTGGCGCAAGTGTAATGCTTTCCGGGTGGGCCTATCCATTAAGCAATGTCGTGGTACTCAAAGACGCGCAAGTGGCAATGCGCACCATTGCCGGTCCGGACGCGAAGTTTACTGTTGCGGTCTCCGGGCTTTCCGCGGGAACCTATACATTTTCCGCGTACGCGGAAGATAATATAGGGCGGCGTTCACAATTGTTTAATTTCAGTATTTTTGCAACACAAAATGCCAGTACGCAAATTGGCGGGATATTTATCGCGCCCAGCATTGCAACCGACAAGGTACATGTCCGCGCGGGCGATGATATTGCCATTTTTGGGCAAAGCGTTCCCAATGGAGAAATCACTATCGCGGTTAATTCGCCGGAAGAGATTTTTGTAAAAACCGCTTCGGATGGAAATGGCGCGTACTTGTACAACTTTGATACTGCGCAACTTACGACAGGGGAACATTTTACCAAATCAAAAGCGCGCCTTAACGGCGAAGTAAGCCCGTTTGGGGTCGCGGTGAGGTTTGGCGTTGGCAAGGAGAATATTTCTTCAGTTGCCGCGCCATGTCCCAAAACGGCCGATCTTAATAACGATTGCAAGGTGAACTTGATTGATTTTTCAATCGCGGCGTATTGGTATAAACGCGAGCTCAGTACTGCGTTTGCGGAACTGGAAAAAACGCGCTTGAATGGTGATGGGAAAATTGATTTGGTGGATTTTTCTATCATGGCGTTTTATTGGACGGGATGATTGAATGTAAAATGAAAAATGTAAAATTAAAAATTATTGTTGTCCTAATGGTGCTCGCGCCTAATTTTGCGTACGGAGCGGAGTTTTATTTTGGCACACAATCAAAAGAAATCGGCGTGGGGCAATTGGGAGAGGTCGGAGTGTTTTTAAATACTGATGATGCGCAGATTAACGCGATTGAAGGAAAAATTATATTTTCCGATAGTGTGACGGTGAAAGAAATTCGCGAAGGCGGTTCAATGATTAGTTTGTGGGTTGAGAATCCGTCACTGAGTGATGATGACCCTAATCACTCAGTGACGATCATGTTTAGCGGGATTATCCCCGGCGGCTACACCGGTAATCGCGGATATTTGTTCTCGATAATATTTGAAAAAACTAAAGTCGGCGATGTGAAAATTGAAGTGAATGATGCGCGCGCATTGCTTAATGACGGGCAGGGGACATCGACTGAAGTACGCGTATCGCCACTCACGCTTGCGGTCGTAGAAAAAACTGGGGCGCCGGGATATTTGCCGCCTTATGATAATGAGCCGCCGGAATCATTTGTGCCGGAGATTGCGCAAGATCCGAATTTATTTGATGGAAAATGGTTTGTTACATTTGCCACGCAGGATAAAATTTCTGGAATTGATCGTTATGAAATCGCATTTGGTTCACTTGGCAATTTCGTTCGTGTTGAAAGTCCGTTTGTCTTGCCACTCTGGAAACAGCTGGCTGGTGGAATTGTTAGGATTAAAGCCATTGATCGCGCTTCAAACGTTCGCATTGAAACTTTACCAATCGCCATACCTTTGCCCTGGTATGAAGATTATCGGATTTGGGGTATAATCCTAGGAGGAGCTATTATTGTATACCTCATATTTCGTCTATGGAAGCAAAAACAAATAAAACACACAAAAAAACACGAATAGCAACACGAAAGTACACGAAACTTTTAGTGTTTTTTAGTTTATTACTCGTGCCTTTTAGTGTAGTAAAAGCGGCGCCGGCAAGTTTGTTTTTATCTCCGGCTTCCGGAACATACGGATTGAACCGTACGTTTTCGGTTGATATTGTAGTGGCAACTCCGGGTGAATCCATGAACGCAGTCCAAGGTACAGCGCGGTTTGACGCGGATCGCTTGGAAGTAGTTTCCTTAAATAAGGACGGATCAATTTTAAGTCTTTGGATTCAGGAGCCCAGGTTTTCTAATCGTGAGGGGACTGTAACATTTGAAGGGATACGGTTAAATCCCGGTTATCAAGGTACGGCGGGGAAATTGCTTACGGTCGTATTTAAAACCAGAGCGCTGGGAACCGCGAAACTGAATTTTTCATCCGCGTCAGTTTTGGCAAATGACGGCAAGGCAACCAATATCATTACGGCGCTGGGAACCGCGGCGTATCAAATCGTAGTGCCGGAGCTTGCGCCGGAGGAAATTGACGCGACAGAAGGCGTTTTGCGCGAAACTAATATTATTTCTCCCACCCATAGTAATCCGGAAAAATGGTACGCGCTTCGGGCGGTTCAATTTGAATGGACGTTGCCTTCTTCGATTGATGGCGCATCCTTTGTCGTCAATCAAGAGCCGGATACTACTGTGCGAGAAAAATCGTTCGGACGATTATCAAGTTATACCTACGAGGTTGCCGAGGACGGCCTATGGTATTTTCACCTGCGCCTGCGCAATCCCAAGGGATGGGGACTGACCAGCCATTTCAAATTCCAGGTTGATACCGTTGCGCCCGAGCCATTTACTATCTCGTTTATTGATGGCAGAGAAACTGATCTGCCCCAGCCGCGGATTTTTTTCTTTGCCAATGATGCAGTTTCGGGAATTGAATATTATGAGGTAAAGGTAGATGAGGGCAGTTTTTTCAGAGTCGCCCCTGAGGAGCTTATGAGCGCGCCAGTATCTCTTCCCTCGCTTTCTCCCGGCATACATACAGCGTTTGTGTATGCCTATGATCGCGCTGGCAATGTTAGGAGTTCGGCTGAAGAATTTTCCGTTGTGGCGCCAAAAGCAACGCGTTCGGTTTTGCGCATTGGAAAAGTACAGGTGCCTTATTTTGCGGTTGTCGCAATCTTGATTGGATTTGCCCTTGCGCTTATTTTCATTTTGTTGCTAGCCTGGTGGCAATTCTTACGTTTTCGCAAAAAACTCAAAAAAGAAGCGCATGAGGTGGAAGAGGTTCTGCATAAATCTCTTGATCGGATACGCGAGGATGCCGGTAGAAGGTCTGGTAAGATTAAAAAAGACGCTGATGACGCGGAAAAGGCGGTGCGGAAAGAGATTGAGGATATTGAAAAGGAGGTGAAGTGACGGAATGTAAAATTAAAAATGTAAAATGAAAAATGAGTGTATGAAGGAAGTAGTAATATCTATCCTCCAGGTATTTGCCAAGCTCATTTTGCAAAAATATAAACCCACTATTGTCGCTATAACCGGTTCGGTTGGAAAAACGTCAACCAAAGAGGCAATTTACGCGGTTCTTGCTTCAAAATTTTCCGTACGCGCGACGCCCAGAAATTATAATAATGAATTGGGCGTACCGCTGACTATAATTGGAGCAGGACTTAGCCCTGAGCGTGAAAGGGCTAAGTCCTTGTTTCTTGGAAAGTCACCTTTTCGCTGGTGTAGAGTATTTTGCAGAGCATTGTGGCAAATTATCATGCCTGCGCGCTATCCGGCAATATTAGTGCTGGAGATGGGAGCAGATCGGCCAAAAGACATACAAAAACTCGTAAAACTTGCTCCGCCAAAAATTGGGGTGGTAACTGCTATTGCGCCAGTGCATACTGAATTTTTTGGCGATGTGGAAAAAGTGGCGCGTGAAAAAAGGCGTCTTGTTGAAGCAGTGCCAAAGCAGGGGACAGTGGTATTAAATATAGATGATGAAATGGTGCGTGAGTTTGCAAAGCATGCAAAAAGTACGGTTGTTGGTTATGGAATTGAGAGCAATGAGGCAGAAGTAAGGGCAGTTGAGGTGCATGATGATATTGAAATAGGGGGAAGCCGAACCTCCGATGCTTCGGAGGTTCGGCTTCCAGACATTGAATTAGGCAGTATTCATTTCAAAATTATAACTGACGGCTCTGCCGTGCCCGTGCATTTGCCTAGTGTGTTGGGCCACGCCCACGTGTACGCGGCGCTTGCCGCTTGCGCAGTGGGACGCGCGTTTGGAATGCACATGGTTGAAATTTCCCGTGCGCTGTTAAATTATGCTCCGCCTCCCGGCCGCATGCGAATTATTGCTGGCATTAAAAATACGGTGATCATTGACGATACTTACAATGCTTCTCCGCGGGCAACTGTAGCCGCCCTTGAAACACTTGGAGGGCTAAGCCCTTTTTCAAAATCAGGGCTTAGCCCTGTGCGTTACGCCGTGCTTGGCGATATGCTGGAGTTAGGGCCTTATACAGAATCCGGCCATCGCGAAGTGGGCCGCGTTGCGGCGCAAAATGCCGATGTAGTTATTGGCGTGGGTGTCAGTGCGCAATGGCTTGTTGATGAGGCAAATAAAACCCGTCTAAATTTACCCTCTGCTGAAGGAAATTTTGTCGGGCATTTGCATACCCATGACGAAGCCGAACATTTTTTGCAGGAGCGAATACGGCCGGGCGATGTGATACTGATCAAAGGATCTCAAAGCATGCGCATGGAGAAGCTCGTCAAAGGTCTAATGGCTGAACCTTTGCGCGCGGATGAATTATTATGCCGACAAGAAAAAGAATGGTTGACACGACAACACTAAGTGATGTACAACACGCAGTGTTGTACGTGTTAGGCCCTATCGTCTAGTCCGGTCTAGGACATCTGCTTCTCAGGCAGAAGACCGGGGTTCAAATCCCCGTGGGGCTATGGTATAATTAAACTATAATTCAATAATTACTAATTTTATGCCCAATCTTTGTTATTTTTGCCATTTTCATCGTGGGGATAAGAAGGAGAAAACAATTAAAATCGGGGGAAGTCTTTTAGTCGCAATAGCGCTTTTTATATTTGGATTTTCCATACAAATAAGTTCAGCGTCCGAGCAAGAGGCAGATTTTCTCGCCGCGTTAGTTCCTGAACCGGGATATTTGATAATGGCCGCAACCGACGCGGAAACAACAATGCCCGCGCCAATGTCTGTTTCCGAGCCGACTGCGCAAAGCGGCGGCACGGAAACAAAGTGTCCGTCGGGCGAAGAATATGGGAAAAACGATCAAGGGCAAATGACCTGTGTTAGGCGCGAAGAGGGTATGGAAATGAAAGGAGAAATGGACAATGAAAAGCAGGATGCGCAACGGGAGGAATTTGAAAAAGCGCAAATGGAGCGCGAGCGGAATGAGATTTTAAAGCGCCAACTTCCGCAACAGCGCCGGGAGCTTAACAAAGTTGTCAAGCAATTAAAACGATTGAAAGGCGCCGATGACGATGTTGCATCCGCGCAAATAATTGCGGAATCTTTGAATACTCATGAGAGCGCGATTAAGAACGCGCGGGAAGTAGAGGATATGCGCGACGCGATTTCCGCGTATCGCGAAGACGAGATGTGGGAAAAGATTAATGATGTGCGGCGAAAAGTAGAGCTTCCGCGGGAACTAAACTCTCTTTATAAAGAGTTGAAAAAAATTGAAAAAATATTGGCAACCAAATCATACCAAAAGCTTGGCTATAATTTAGAGGCGGTAAAAGCGCGATTGCAGGAATTATTTGCGATGCACAGCTCAGCCAAAGCCGCCTACGCAGAAGGAAACTTTGAAGACGCGGAAGCAACGCTTCAGGAGTTTCATAATAATTTTCCGGGCAATCTTCTTGGCGCGCTTGGCCGTTTGCGCGATATGCGCAATCAATTGCGCGGCATTAAAGATAAAGACTTCAAAGCCGATATAGAAGATTTACTGCAGGATCCGCTTGCGGACATTAATAGCGGTGAATGGCAAGACGCGCGTGAGTCGCTGGATGCGATTTGGCGCGAGCTTGGGCCGGTCGTTTGGCAGAAAATTATGCGCAGTGAGAAAAACCGCAGCGGCGTGCCAGAAGAGATGTTTGAAAAGATTCAGAAACTGAAAGAAAAACTTGGTGAAGAAGGAGAAGAACCGCAAACGCAAATGCCGCAGTCAACACCACAATAAATGAGGAGACCATGCCGCTCAACACCGAGGAAAGAGTTGCGCGTGAGATCGAAGATGAGTTCATACGTCTGCAAAGCCAGGGCAAGATCTTGGAGGGGGTAAAGCTCAAGATCGTGCAGGAAAGGAGTCAGGATCCGGAATTTGTTTGGCAGATTGCGGCGTACAACGCGATAACCCTTCATCGGATAATCCAGATCGAGTCCAAGCCGTTTAAGCTCAGAAGGCAGTCGTGGATTACCCTGCCGTAAGCGCGCCTCGCCGCGGCAGTCTGTACATGGCCAAGGTGGCAGAAGAGCACCTTGGCTTTTTTCATTGAGTTTGTTATACTGGAAGATGTCAATATGCCCGCCTAAGTTTTTGCACATATGTTCTCGTACGTGTATATTTTAAGAAGCGAAAAAGATGGCAAGATGTATATAGGATGCACTGATAATCTACAAAAACGCCTACGAGAACATAACGCAGGTGGGTCATTTGCCACACAAACCAGGATACCGCTAACGCTTATTTACTATGAAGCTTATCCCCATAGAAAAGATGCTGAACAACGCGAGAAATTTTTCAAAACAGGATGGGGTAGACAATATATGCAACGAGCTCTAAAACATTACTTTAGTGCAAAAATTTAGGCGGGTATGACGAATGTGGATGAATTAAAAAGCAAGCTTACGCAGGAGAATTTTACCGAAGTTTGGCTGCGCACTGAGCCGGCAGGGTATGCCTATGATGATCATACCCATCCGGTGGATACGGTATATATTGTAATAACCGGCGAACTGGTTACCAATACCGGCGGAAAAGAAGCAACGATCGGGCCGGGTCAGCGCTGGGATGTTCCGAAAAATATGCCGCATTCCTCGCACATTGGTCCTGAGGGATGCACCTATCTCACTGGCGTAAAAATGTGAGTGTAGTATAGTAGATGTATGTTAGGGGGAATACAGCAGTTAGTCTCAAGCATCAATTGGTCTCGGCCAAGCTGGGATTTATTCATTTTTTTGTTTTTCTTTATTATCGCGTTTTTGTACGGTTTTTCTTTGGGACGCGACCGTATTTTAGTGATTTTAGTTTCCATCTATATTGCCCTGGCGGTAGTTCCCGCCTTTCCTTATCTTGATCGTCTACATCTTGATGTGTCAGTGCAGGGTTTTGCATTCCGCGTAACCTCGTTTTACATTGTATTCGTAGTTTTGTTTTTCCTGTTATCTCGCTCCGCGCTTGTGAATCTCTTGGGCGCGCAAAACACAGGAGTGGGAGATCGTTTAATTGAGGTTATTATTTTTAGTATTTTGCACGTTGGACTTTTAGTTTCTGTTACGCTCTCTTTTTTACCTCAAAATGCCCTGATGCAGCTTTCTACCGGCACGCGCGAAGTATTTACCTCTGATATGGGCAAGTTTTTGTGGCTTGTCGCGCCGGTAATCGCAATGATTATATCTTCACACCATCGATGGCGAAGAGGAGGATTCCAGGGCTAAGCCCTGTGGCATCTTAGGGCTTAGCCCCGTATGTGTGCTATAATGGAGTGATATATAGTATAGTTATGTTGTCCAGAAAACAACTCTCCATTTCGATTATTTCCTCCTTACTGATTAGTGTGGGCGGGGCATTTGTGCTGGGAGGAGTGCAGGCGCAAGTAACCTGTACAACCGATGCGAATTGCGTGAGTCTTGGCCCGGAATTTCGCTGTGTGTCCAGTCGCTGTAATCTTCCGCCGCCGATTTGGAATGTGGATGGAACAGGACTGGCAAGTGGCGGTCAAAACGCGCAGATTTTTTTAACCGGTAGCGCCGCCACGAATTCAGCGCGATTTGGAAATTTGCAAATTGGTTTTGGAAATCAAATTAACAATCTTGCAACAAGCGGTACTGCGCGCGAAGTTGCTGTACAATATCAAAGTGGCAATCAGGGGTTTACAGTGTATAATGGAGGTACAGAGCCACGTCTGCGTGTGGATAGCGCTGGCAATGTAAGCATTGCGCAAGGGCTGAATGTAGGAGGCGCGACTGGCGCAGGCGCAGGGGAAATTCTTGCATCAGGCAATATCCAAAGTACAGCCGGTATGATTCGCGGAAATTTTGTGGCTAGTGATGGGACAGTTTGCGCAAGCGGACAAATTCTTCAGCGCAGTGGCGCCGCCTGGGTGTGCGCAGCGCTTGCCGGGCCATGCAATGGCGCGGTGTATGAGCAACCTTCGGCGCTTTCAAGGGACGGCAATCGCGGAGGATATTTGAGCGCCCGTATTGAATGTCCTCCTGCAATGCATATCTGCACAACATCGGAGATTCTTGAAAGCATACAATGCGGCGCGTTTTCTGGAAATGATACCAACGGAGGAGCGCCGATGTGGATTAACAATCTTGCGCCATCTCTTCCAACGCCGACCAATGACTGTGGAGGTTGGACAACAAATGCAAGCGCCTCTGTAGGAGTGGTGTATACTTATAATGCGGCCGGAGGAGTGGCCGGCACTGCCGGATGCAATAGTGTACTTAAATTCGCCTGTTGTCAATGATATGACAAATGTAAAATTCAAAATGCAAAATGTAAAATTATTGTTACTGTTTGGAGCATTTTTAATTTCAGCGTCTTCAGCGCAGGCTCAAGTCAGTTATTGCGCGCCGGGAACAACTGCCTGCTCGCAAGGATGTACACTTGGCGTTAATTGTACCAGTTGCTGGAGCGCGCCGACATGTACGATTACTGGGCAAACCGCGCCCACTTGTGGATCATGTCAGTGTCCATCTGGCCAGATTGTTTGTGGAAGCGCGTGTCAGCTTCCGGCCGCAACTTCTGGCCAACCGTGCGATGCTGGGCAGGGGGCTGGATCAGGAACGTTTGATAGTTGTGGAGTATGTCAGGCAAATGCGCCGCGCTATGCTACCCGGCAATACTCATTTCCGGGCACTGCGGAAGACGGATATATTAATATCAAAGGAAATCTTCGCACTTCTTCTGATATGTATCTTACTTCTGGCAAAGCAATTCGGGTTGACGGAAGCGGTGCAACACCTACTATATTGAATATCGGAAATTTTACCGGCACAGGCGGGGTAAATGTGACTATCCTTGGCACACTTGCCCTTGATGCGCTTACCGCTGATCGCGTAACTGGAGATGAGCTTTGCATTGGCGTGGATTGCCGCACCAGTTGGCCTGTGGCAGAGGGAGGGGGACTAACTGGAAGCGGCACTGCCAACCAAGTGGCATTTTTCACCAGCGCATCAAACCTTGATTCTGATGCTAATCTTTTTTGGGATAACATAAATAAGCGGCTTGGCATTGGCACTGCCACTACCCCAGGCAGTACGCTTACGGTTCGACGCTCTGCCGCCGGAGTCGCGTTTGCGGTGCGCAATACCGGTGATAACGCTAACACATTCGCGATTACTGACACCGGATTACTTACTGTGGGCGTTGTGCCGTGGGCGCAGTTACGCGACATTCCTTCCGCATGCGCATCTGGCAAGTTTGTTATAGATATTGAAAGCGGTACTTGCGCTTTGCCAAGCTCCGCGGCTGAATCCGACCCAGTTTACCTGGCATGGTATAATAGCGCTAACCCCGGTATCTCCAATTTAAAAGTTGTCGGTGGCGGAGCTTTTGGCGGGTATACGCCGGATGCAACATGGAAGATAACCACGCCAAACATTTACATTGGTGATCCGGCAGTAGGTGGTACAATCATCGGCGCAGGTTCTGGCCAAAGCGCCGGAGATATTACCACGGATGGAAATCTTGTAGTAAAAGGTTGTTTTGGGGCAATTTATCGCGGGGGAACATTGAGTACATATCAAGGAAATGTAAGTTATACAGATCCGGTATTGGGAACTTTGAACGGCTATAAAGCCGTGAATGAAATTTGCAAAGATTCTGCGGGTATATTAAGTGGAAGCCATGTCTGCAGTGTGCAAGAAATTTTGGAAAGCATCAAATGCGGCGCAGCACTTCCGGGAACTGGCATTGTATGGGTGCAAGATGGCCCTCCTGGATTTACGGCGAACGTAAACGATTGTATTGGATGGACTTCCGCGGCTGGCGACTCTTATGGACGATACTGGGCGTTTGACGCAAATGGCGGCCAAGCATGGGTGCAACCTTGCAATGGTTTAGCCCGCGCGTTTGCTTGTTGCAAATAAATATGCGCAAAATTTCCATTTTTGTTATTTTATTAAGCGGGTCAGCTATTTTTGCGCTTGCAAACCCGGCCAATGCTCAGCGCAATACCACTTGCGCAACAAGTGGAGGTGGCCGTAATTGCACAAATGAGCAACCCGCCGGCCAGACTTGGTATTATTGCGGAGGCACATGCCGTTTGCTTCCTGCTGATCCCGGAGCGCCATTTTCTCTGAATTGCGCCTCCTGCGTTTGGCAATGCCCGTCTGGAACTACGCTTTGCGGTTCTACAAATACCTGCGTAACCAATCTTGCGTGTCCATCGGGCACTACATTTGATGCGTGTTCTAATAGCTGCTCAACCCCCTACATTCTTAGAAATCAATTAACGCCGCAGGCAGATACTTATCTCAAAATTACCGGCAACTTGGAAAGCACAAGCGGGGATTTATATTTGGCAAACACAAAAGCCATACGGATTGACGCAACCGGCGCAAGTGTTTTGAATTTGGGGAATTATACCGCGGCAGGAACGGATTTTAATTTAACACTTCACGGAAAACTGGAGACATCATTGACTTTACAAAATGTTGATCCAGTTTATGGCACAGATAAAGACCGCTGGCGACTGCGTTTGGATAATGCCGCGAATGATTTTCAGATTATGCGCGTACGTTGGCCTAGTGAAGTTACGAGAATGGAAGATATGGTAGCGTGGTTTGATTACACAACCGGCGGTTTAGGATCCTCATACAGTATTACTACCAAATCCATTTTGCCACAAGGAGGTGGTGCCCAAATACTTTTGTTAGGCGACATTGATGATACAATACGCGTATCGAACAATTTGCGCGTGGATGGAAGCGCGGTACTTGGAGCTGCAACTCCAGCCGCTACTGCGCTATTGGACCTCACTTCTACGACAAAAGGTTTATTGCCGCCACGCATGACTACTGCGCAAAGAAACGGCGTAGTTTCGCCAGCCGCTGGCCTGACCATTTATAATACTAGTACCAATGAACTCAATGTGTACAAAGGTGCGTCCGGGTGGCAGGCCGTTGGTGCTGCCGCAGCGGAAACTGACCCGATTTATACAGCATGGTATACTGGAGGCAATCCGACTTTACAGAGTTTATCTATAAGTAATCTTACTGTCACAGGCACTACCACAACTCCAACACTTTGTTTAGGAGTAAACTGCCGTGGTAGCTGGCTTTCCGCAGGCAAATACTTGACAATTAATGCGGGAACAAACACGATTTCCGCAGTTGATTCAGCCGGTTGTTTTGGTCCAAAATTTACCGGACTTACCACAAGTGCGGGTGTAGGTGGAGTAGTACCAAGTACAGGAAGTTTTGCCAGTGGACGAACTAACGGAGATATTGCCTTTAATAGCGTTCAACAATACCGTGCCGCAAATTCAGCGTGCGCTGCCGCGCATCCGGGCAGTCATCTTTGCACAACTGCGGAAATTTTAAATTCTATCAACTGTGAAAGTTCAACAGTACTAAATAGCGCGCTTGAGGAATCCTGGATTTCCAATGGCGCACCCGCTCTTCCAGCGCAAACCAACGATTGTCAGGGTTGGAATTACGGCGTGTTATCCGCATCATTTAATGGCGTTGCATGGGCATTTGGAACTGATGGCGGAGCCGGGTGGGCAAGAGCTTGTTCAGAGATAAAACCATTAGCATGTTGTCAATAATTTATGCCAATACCAACATTGAAATATAGGTTTATTTTCACAGTGATTGCGCTTGCGTTTGGAATTTTTGTTTTACCATCCGCAGGGTTTGCTTATGGTGTTTGCGGTGCGAATACGCTTCTGTATTGTACTGGGCCATGTCAGTCTGTCTCTACATGGACTTCATCATATAATTGCGCTTCTGGCGCAACGAGCGTGTGCGGAACAGCAACTGATTGGCGGTCAAACTCAAATTGTGTTGCCAAAGAATTTTCTTATAGCACAAGCAGTGGCGATGGTTCTTGCGCCTGTACTTGTCCAGCCGGATTTTCCACTAATTGCGGAACATATTGTTTAAATACTCCTGCCACATCATGTTACGGTTCAAATTGCACGGGTGGAATATGCAATTCCGGATACACCCGTAACTCGTGCGGACAATGCGTTCCCGCAACATACACTCCCACCTATCTTGATTACTATCAAACCCCGCAATCTGGCAGTATAAACATCGGTGGAAGTGCAACGGTTGGCGGAAATATTTATACTAACGCGATCTACTCCGGCGCCGGCGGCGCAGCAAATATTTGGATGGGGGATAGTGATGATACTTTGCAAGTGAATGGAAATATCACTATTGGCAGTAGCAAAAGTCTTACTCTTGGAAGTGTGGCAAGAACATCTTGGCCAATCGGACTTCCAGCAGGTACTTCCGGTCAAACGCTTCGGCACGACGGCACAAACTGGGTTGCCAATAGCATACTGTATAACAATGGAACTAATGTTGGCATTGGCACAACTACTCCCGGAACAAAATTGGATGTGGTAGGAACACTGAAAACGACCGGATTTCAATTGGGATCTTCCGCATCCGTCGGACAAGTTCTCACAACCGATGCCTCTGGAGTCGGCACTTGGCAAACGTCGCCAGCCACGATAGGCGGAAGCGGAACTGTAAATACGCTTGCAAAATTTACCGGAGGAACAGTGCTTGGTAATTCACAAATCGTTGATGATGGCGTAAATACTGGAATTGGCACCATGGCACCAGATACAAAATTACACATAACAGGTGGTAATAATGCGACATTAGCAAATGGATCAGGGTATGTAGTCATAGGAAATACTGCGGGAGGCAATGTTGTATTGGATAGTTGGGGAATGATGACGCGCAGTAATGGTGGAAAAGGGTTAATGTTTTTGCAAAATAATGGCGGTGATATTCTAGTTCACAATGCCCAAGGGGGAAGTTCAGTTTTTTCTATCAAGGATTCCGGTAGGGTAGGAGTTGGAACAAGTTCTCCAGAAGAGAAACTTGAGGTATGGGAGGGCAGTGCCGGCCCTACTCGTCTGCGTATCAGGGATATGGATGCAGGACAGAACCCAGAATTACAATTGTATTATGGGGGAACTAGTGGCAGTGATCATTGGGCGTTTTTCGTCGATAAAGCAAATAACAATTCATTGACAGTGTGGCAAGGGTCAGACATTTCTGGCACATCAATTATGGAACTTGATTCTTTGGGAAATTTAACAGTTATGGGAAATACTACAACAAACAATATCACTGCTGATAATCTTATAATAAATGCGGGTGGTGAAGTAATAGTGCCAGGTGGAATCCAAACATTGCCATCTTATACATTCACTGGCGATACCAACACCGGTATCTACAGCGGCAATGCGGATACTCTACGCTTTTCAACTGCCGGTGCGTCAAGATTAGAAATTAATTCAAGCGGTGATGTCACGATTAATAGCGGCAATGCACTAAAATTTACCACTAACAACGTTGCTGCGCCTTCCGCAACAGATAGTTTAGTTGGAACAAGACTACTTCTTTATCCCAATGCTGCGCCTTCGCATTATGCAATCGGCGTTCAATCTAGTAATATGTGGTTTAATTCGTATAGTGGTTATAAATTTTATAGTAATGTTCAGCAAAAAGCTGAATTAACTAATGAGGGGACGCTTGATTTGGAGGGTGGTTTGATCGCCGGGACAGGAAATAAAATCATTGTCAATACCGCTGGCGGACTTAAAATGGAAGAACTTGCAAACGAAGATTGGGATCAGAATGGTGATGGGAAGTTAATTATTGGGGTATTGGGTGGAGTTAGCTGTGCAAATGTCTGTGCTAGTCATGGCTTACCTTGTTGGGCCGCGTACACCTTAGCAGGTGCTGTGAGAGGATTATCAGGAGATGGTTGTTCCTCAACGAGTGGCTATGCATATTGTTGGTGTGGGTCATAGTAGTGTTTGAAGGAATTCTAGGACAGCGCGAAGTCAAGCTTTGCGCTGTTTTTGTGATACCGTCAAATTAGGAGGTTCTTAATGAAAAGAGCATTGACAATTTTGCTCGTGCTGGGCTGTGCGGACACCCGCTATCAGCCGAGCACCTCCCCAAACCCCTGCGGACGATTTGCGACGGCCGCACACAATCGTCCGCAACCGTCAACGCTCCTTCCGCTAATTTACCTTAGCCCGACTGAAATTCGCCCACGGCGAATTTGGGCGGGTCCGCCCTTTTTCCCAACCACTGCTCGTCTCCTCCCCGGAGCTCCGAGCAGCTTTCATTTTTTTCATCATACTATTGTGCCACCCACCTCGCGACCACCAATTTGCTATGCGGACAAAACGCGACGGTCGTCGCAAATCGTCCGCACCAGCCAACGCCCATTGCGCATTTTGCACATTTTTTCATTGCTTTTTTGTTTTTGTGAATGTGCTATACTGATTTACTATGGTATCTCATCTCTATAACTCATATATTAAGCGCAAGGAGAGATTTTCGGCTGGTTATCATAATTTGTACAATTCTCTTCCATTCAACACATAACAAAAATCTCACGATCGTGAGATTTTTGTTATAAACTGCCGCGAAGTCATTAGCGCACGCCAGCTGACTTTCGCAAATTATTCACTCCATAATATCATGCGCGAAAAGGAGGTTGTGGATAAGTCTATTTCAATATGCATATCAAATGTGATACGATGGCCACACTTATCAATAACAAAAAAGTCACGATCGTGAACTTTTTGCGATAGATTATGGCGCAGCGTTTAAAGAATTCAAAGCAAAAGTCCGCGAAATCGCAATCCAATGCCAGCCGCGCATCTAGGAGTCGTATGCTATCATCTGCCCGTGTGTATCTTCAGGATTTTGCGCACGAGTTCTCGGTTTTTACCGGTGCGATATCAGGACGGCATCCTATGGGTTTTGCTGAGTACGAAGATAAGTTGGTCGCGCAAGAGGCGCGTGAGCGCAAAGCGCGACTTTACGAATTAAGGCGGCGCAAATGGATTGAAACAAAAAAGATAGGGGAGCGCTTGCTTGTGCGGCTTACAAAACAGGGCTGGCAACGCGCCCTTCGCGACCAAATTCGCTGTACTTCCGTAAAATGTAAAGACGGAATTTGCATTGTGGTTTTTGATGTGCCGGAATCCGAGCGACATGTTCGCGATGCCCTGCGCGAGATTTTGCAAAGTTGTAATTTTACAATGCTGCAAAAAAGCGTGTGGGTGAGCCGCAAAGATATTATCAAGCCGCTTTGCGCGCTTTTGCAGGGCGCGAAGCTTGAGCGCTGGGTTCGCATATTGGTTGGCAAAGAGCTTACAAGTTCATTTCTTAGGCGCACTATTACGCGCGCTCAAGCATCCACCGCATCCGCGATTGCAACAAAAAAGTCACGATCGTGAACTTTTTGTTATGCATTAAATTGCACGATAATTTCCATCTACGGGTTTTGTGATAGGTTTTATGAAATTTATGAGTGTGATATACTGCGAATGATCTATGTTCAAGCTTTATAATTCCTATACCAAGCGCAAGGAGGGGTTTCGGCCCGCCCATCAAGTGGGCGAGGCTCGCCTCCGGCGGCCGCTAAAGGATAAGCAGGTGGGGATGTATAATTGCGGGCCCACGGTCTATGACTATGTGCATATTGGAAATTTGCGCGCGTTTTTGTTTGCCGATATTTTGCGGCGGTATTTGGAATATCGTAGATACAAAGTGAAACAGGTGATGAATATTACTGATGTGGGGCATATGGTTGCCGATGGTGAAAATGGTGAGGATAAAATGTCCGTGGCAATGCGTCGAGAGGGTAAAGGGCCGGCGGAAGTCGCGCGTTTTTACGAAAAAGCATTTTTTCAAGACATCAATACGCTCGGTATCAAGCCAGCCTGGAAATATCCGCGTGCCACTGAGCATATTCCGGAGATGATCGCGCTAATTAAAAAATTACTCAAACGCGGGCATGCGTATTTGGTGGCGGAATCTGCACCACCCCTAACCCCTCCTCCACAAGGAGGGGAAACGAATCAATTTCCTCCCCTGCCCGAGGGGAGGTTAGGAGGGGTGGGAGCTTCTGTTTATTACGACTTATCTACTTTTCCAAACTACGGCAAACTTTCCGGAAACAAAGTAGATGATCTCATTCCCGGAGCACGAGTGGATGTTATTCATGAAAAACGCAATCCGTATGATTTCGCGCTGTGGATTTATAAACCGGAGCATGTTTTAAAATGGAGTGCGCCATGGGGCGCGGGATATCCGGGCTGGCATTTAGAGTGTTCTGCAATGTCCATGAAATATCTTGGGCAAACGCTTGATATCCACACAGGCGGCGAAGATAATAAGTTCCCGCATCATGAGTGCGAGATCGCGCAGTCAGAGGGCGCAACCGGCAAGCCATTTGCGCGCTATTGGTTGCATGTCAAACATTTACTGGTTGATGGCAAAAAAATGTCAAAATCGCTGGGAAATTTTTATACTCTGAAAGATTTACTGCAAAAAGGATATTCAGCGCGCGCGATTCGTTATGCGCTTATTTCAACGCACTATCGGGAAACTCTGAATTTTACTTTGGAAAGCGTGAAGGCGGCGGAGAATGCGTTGCAAAGGGTGGATGAGGTGGTGGATAGGTTGCATCCCCCCTCACCCCAACCCTCTCCCGCACGGGGAGAGGGAGTAAAGCGCATTCCCTCGCCCTTCATGGGAGAGGGGCAGGGTGAGGGTTTTGCGCGATTGGTCGCACGCACCCGCAAGGATTTTATTGCCGCCATGGATGATGATTTAAATGTTTCAAAGGCGCTGGCAGTGATGTTTGAATTGGTGAAAAAAATCAATAAAGTAATGGATAGACCCTCACCGGTCCTTCGGACACCCTCTCCCGAAGGGGTCGAAGACGGGCCGAGCGAGCGCAGGCCCCGGGGAGGGGTGGGTGAGGGGTTGAAATTGCTGATGGAATTTGATGAGGTGCTGGGATTGGGGATTGGAAAAAGTGAAAAGCGCACTGTGCCAGAAGAAATTATGAAATTAGTGCAAGAGCGTGAAAAAGCGCGCAATAAAAAAGATTTTGGCCGTGCTGATGCGTTGCGTAAAGAAATTGCAGAACATGGCTATATTTTGGAAGACACAGCGCAAGGTCCGAGGGTGAAATTAAAATAGAAGAGCCGCCGCGAGGTTGAGCCAAGCGGCGGCGTGCTAAAGAACGGATCTCAGCGCAAGCGCTATAGGTGCTTGAGTTCTGCGCGGATTGCGATGAGCGGCTGTCCTGTTGGGAAGGGCTTTGGAACAAAGGTCGTGATGATTCCTTCATGAAGGAGATCACGCCCTCCTTCCTCATACCCACGATGGGTGTTGAAGCTACTGCGCCGCGGCGATTGATGGCTTGAGCACGGCGCGGAAATCGCCAGTCGTAAATGGCTTGGGAATGAAGCCGGCGATGAGCGCCCTCAGCTCATCGGTTAGCAAGTGACTGTCAGCGCCCGACATCACGAACACTCGTAGATCTCTGTATTCCTTGAGTGCTTCAGCGACGATTGCACAGCCATTTTCACCATTGAGTCCGATGTCGCTTACCAGAATATCAAATGGTTCGCCCTCTGCTTTGGCCTGCGCAAGTGCCGTACGGACTGCGCTTCCGAAGCCGTGCTCGCCCGCCTCAATGATGGTAACGACCGTGTATCCGTCTGCCTCAAGGATACCCTCAAGGATGCGTAGGACTACTCTTGCCACCATCGGCTCATCATCTACAACGAGGATGTTTAGCAGTCTTTTTTCCACGTTTCCTCCAATGTACAAGTCTGGCTCTATTTAAGCACACTAAGAAGAGTTTGTCAACTCTTCTTGTTTTGTTTTTGTATTATTAAAGCCATTTTTTCTTTTTGAATATCCCAATTACCACAAGCGTGCCAAGCATCATCAGCCCAAGAATCGCCCAAAAATCATACAGTTTGCCAATAAGCGGTGTTGAATATGCAGGAATAATGAAAAGATTGGAAAATAAAGTCAACCCCAAAAGAATAATGGAAAAAATTGTAAGCGTTTTCATGATATCATTCAGACGGAGCGAAAGCAGGGTAGAGTGAGTATCTTGCACTGCATCAATGGCGCTATTATATGTTTCAAGGTGATCCCAGATTTCTTTGGTGTGATCAATTAGACGATCATAGGTATGCAAAGAATCGTCAGACACTTTCATGTAATGTGGTAAAAGATTTATGAGGCGTCGCAAGAGATCACGATGCGGCTGCATGGCCTTGCGAAAGGTGACAACATTATTTTTAAGGCGCAAGATTTCATAGACAGTTTCTTTGGTTCTGCCATGGAGTACTTTTGTGTGCAAAGTATCGATGTCATTTGAAATATGAAAGATCATGGGGAAGCAGGCATCAAAAAGCTCGTCAAGAAGCTGGGAAATAAAACGCGTTGGATCTGCCATAAGATCGTCGCGATGATCCGGTTTTAGCTCCAGGAGCTGGAAGAAATTTTTAAGGTCCATAAAACTATTTTCATGAACAGTAATAACCTTGTTTTTGAAAATGAAAAAATCAATTTCTTGCTGTTCTATTTCGCGAGTTTTTTGGTTAAAAAGCGGGAAAACAAAGATTGCAAAAATATACTTGCGATCAAGCCGCGGCACTACTTTGGGGCGCTGGATAGGCGGCAAACAATCCTTAAGATCAAGCGGGTGCAAATTATAGGCCTTTTCCAAGTATTGCAGTTCTTCCCCGCTCGTTTTAACCGCATTTATCCATTGATAGCGTTTTCCTTTCAGGGTGTGGATAGTTGATGGCGTCATAGATATATCTCATTATAGCAAACTATGGTATACTTTACTAATTATTAAGGTAGTCGCCGCTCTTTAGGCGGCGCGCAGGCTAAAGACCTGCGGCTACATATGGCACAAGTAGTCGCCGCTCTTTAGGCGGCGCGCAGGCTAAAGACCTGCGGCTACATATGGCACAAGAAGAAAAACCAAAAATAGTCCCAACTGAACAACCGCCGGAAATAGAAAAAATTCCTGAAGCGCCAAAAGAGGCGCCTGTCCTTGAGGTTCCAATGGAACGTCCGCCTGCGGAAAAAGAATTGCCGGCAAAAGCGCCGCCGCCAATTGCGCCGGCAGTGTTGCCGCCGGCAGTACCAGCAGATCCAGTGCTTAAGCAAATTGAAACAATCCTTGCGGAGGATTTGGAAGAGGTTTATGCGCAACTTCCGCCAGAGCTTAAGCCAAAGTTTAAGGTCAAGGGCGAGGAAGTCGCGAGCGCAATTCGCACTATGATGGCAACTGCCAAGATTAAAGCGCGCAAAGTATTAAAGCTCATTGCGCAGTGGCTCAAAATTATTCCGGGTGTGAACAAATTTTTTCTGGAACAAGAAGCCGCGATCAAAGCGCAGAAAATTATGGCTGTCGCGCAGGAGGAGAAGGAAGTATGATGCCAATATACGAATTTCATGCCAATCTACAAATTGCAAATTCGTATTTGTAGATTTGAATAAGATTTGTAGATTTGCATTACATTTATGCTACAGTTCGCAATCAATATCACTCCGCCGGAAATACCATCCGCCGGATTTATCACGGCAGGAATTATTGTGGGATTTTATGGTGGCATTATTGCGGCCGTATTTGCCGCGCGCGCGGCATTGCGCTTTTGGTATAAAAAAGCCATTGGGCTTAAAAAAACTATTCTTCTTGTAAGCGTGCCAAAGGAGGCCGCTGAGAAAAAATCAGAACTTGAAAAACAAAAAGCGCTCCAAGAGATTCAAGAGGATATCGCGGTCGGGGAAAAATTATTTGCCGCAATCGGCGGTCTGCGAGCGGAGCGTGGAATTATCGCTTGGTTTTTAGGGCGTTCTGATCTTTTTTCATTTGAGATTGTTGTGAAGGGCGGATTAATTTGGTTTTATGTCGCGACCCACCCCAAATATAAAGATTATGTTATACAGCAAATCCAAGCGTTGTATCACAATGCTCAAGTTGAAGAAGTTGAGGACTATAATATTTTTACTTCCAAAGGCGCGATTGCCGGCGGCTATCTCACGCTTAAGCGTCCAACACTTTTTCCACTCAAAACTTATCGCAAACTTGAAGCTGATCCGCTTGATGGCTTAGCAAACGCGCTTTCACGTATTGATAAAGCAGATGGCGCGGCTATTCAGTTTGTCGTACGCTCCGCGCGCAAAAAATGGCGCAAGTACGGCGCAAAAGTTGCTATTGAAATGCAAAAAGGAAAAAGCGCGCATGAGGCAATGGCATCTATTTCAATATTTAAAGGATTTAGCAAAGCGTTTAAGACCAGTAAAAAAGGCCCGGGTGGAGCGCCAGCTGAGGAGCAATCAAAAAGATTTTTGTCAGCCATGGAGCAGGAACAGCAAAAAGCAATTCAGGAAAAAGCATCAAAAGCCGGGCTGGACATGAATATCCGGGTGATAACCGCGGCAAAAACCGGAACACAAGCGCATGAATATCTAAAAAATATAATGAACGCGTTTGTGCAGTATGATTGGTTTGAGTATGGAAACAGTTTTGGGAAATCCTATCCGCGCTTAACTTCGTTTATTGCGCGCGATTTTATTTATCGCGGCTGGCGTCAAAAGCGCCGCGTAACACTGGGCGCGGAAGAGGCGGCCTCGGTTTGGCATTTGCCGCTGCCTACCACTGAGACGCCGAATATCCGCTGGCTTCTCGCGCGTAAAGCGCCTGCGCCGGTAAATGTCCCCAAAGAAGGAATTACACTTGGCTACAATCGCTACCGCGGCATTGATACAGTGATAAAACTCAAACGCGATGATCGCCGGCGGCATCTCTACATTATCGGTAAATCCGGAACAGGAAAATCTGTGTTTATTGAAAATCTGGCAATTCAGGATATTCGCGCTGGCGAAGGCGTATGTGTGGTGGATCCGCATGGTGATTTGATTGAGCATATTTTGGCCGCGGTGCCCAAAGAACGGATTGATGATGTGATTATTTTTGATCCTTCGGATTTGGAGCGGCCGGTGGGGCTTAATATGCTGGAGGCAAAAGACGAAGGCACTAAGGATTTTGCCGTGCAGGAAATGATCGCGATTTTTTACAAACTATTTCCTCCAGAAATGATTGGTCCGATGTTTGAACATAATATGCGCAATGTGATGCTCACGCTCATGTCAGATCCCAATGAAAATGGCACCATTGCGGAAATCCCGCGCATGTTTTCCGACGCGGATTATCAAAAGTTCTGGGTGGCCAAGCTTAAAGATCCGGTAGTGCGCGCGTTTTGGGAAAAAGAAATGGCAAAAACCAGCGATTTTCATAAATCAGAAATGCTTGGTTACTTAATTTCAAAAGTCGGTCGATTTGTGGAAAACGCGATGATGCGCAATATTATTGGCCAGCAAAACTCCGGCTTTGATATTCGCGAAGTCATGGATAAAAAGAAAGTGCTTTTGGTAAATCTTGCCAAAGGAAAAACCGGAGAGGTGAACTCCAATTTGCTCGGGCTTATTATTGTATCAAAACTGCAGATGGCGGCTCTTGGCCGCGCGGATTTGCCAGAGGCGGAGCGGCACGATTTTTATCTTTATATTGATGAGTTTCAAAACTTTATTACTGATTCTATTGCCACGATTTTATCTGAGGCGCGCAAATACCGTTTGTGTCTTATTATCGCGCACCAATATATGGGACAACTGTCTGGCGGAAAAGAAGGCGGACAAGATACCAAGATTCGTGATGCCGTGCTTGGAAATGCCGGGACCATGTCGTCATTTCGCATCGGCGTTGAAGACGCGGAAGTTATGGCAAAAGAATTCGCGCCGGTATTTAATGAGTATGACATGATCAACATTGAGCAATATACGGCATACATAAAATTGTTGGTGGACAATCAATCAACCAGGCCGTTTAATATGCACACTTATCCGCCCATAAAAGGCGATCCAAAAATTGCCGAAGCAATAAAACAACTTTCGCGCCTGAAATACGGCCGCGATCGCGCGATTGTGGAAGCAGAGATTTTGGAACGCTCGCAGTTGGGCGAGCCGGAGCGAACTGCCGGACCTTTGGTAGGGGAGCGCGGATTATGATTCTTCTAACAGTTTTTTACGGTGTTTTCCTTTTGGGAATTGGTTTTTTAGGTTTTTCCATGCTTTCGAGTTTGCGCGCGGAGGCGCCGTATGTTCCAACCGGAAGGCGAGATTTGAAAAAAATCCTGGAAGCGGCGGAAATTAAACCCGGCGAAGTATTTTATGATTTAGGAAGCGGTGATGGCCGTGCTGTGCGCGCGGCGGCGCGTTTGGGTGCGCGCGCTGTGGGATTTGAACAGTCGTGGTTGCTGGTTTGGTGGTCGCGGCTGTGGTGGCGCACTGCCACCACCCGGCAGTGTGGATTCGGAAGGAACGCAAGGGTCCTCTTTCGGCCTTCGGCCTGCAGACGCTCCCAATCCTTCCTCACCACACCGCCGAGCGTTGGCAGTGCTTCTTTTTTAAAAAAGAATTATTTACGGGAAAATTTGTCTGATGCGGATGTGATTTTTTGTTATTTAATGCCCAAAGCCATGGAACATTTGAAGGAAAAATTTGAAACCGAACTTAAGCCCGGTACGCGTATTTTTTCCCGTGCTTTTAAAATTCCGGGCTGGACGCCGCAGGCGCGTTTACAGTTTTCCCGCCGCGCCCCGCCGGTGTATGTGTATGTGAAAGAGTAGCACACATTGCAAAATGGGAGACGTTGCGATGCGTTGAAAATATGCAAAAACCGTGATTGTCAACTATTCACGATCGTGATAAACTGACAAGCAGTGAAGCACCCCAAAATTGAGCAAAAAAATATGAGTCTGAAATTAAAACTAAAACAGTGGGAAATTTCACTGTTGGAATGGGAACTTGCGCATCCTCAGGAAGAGAGTGTGCATGTGTCGCGTACTCGCAAGTGGACAAGCACTGGGCTTGGCCCCGAAGTCTATGCCGCGGAGCAACGCTATTGGACGCGCAAGAAATTGGTGGCCAAGCAAAAAATGCTTGCCCAGCGCCTCGCATACCTAAAGCGACATCATTATTTGGAGCGCGTTAAGGAAGCGGATCACACTTTTGAAAAACTGACCGCGCGCGGAAAGTTTGAAGTATTGCGCCTTCAGTTCGCGCTGCATATGCAGGCACAGCGTCACAAACCATGGAATGGAAAATTTTATTTGGTGGTATTTGATATTCCGGAAACAATGCGCCGATATCGCGATTTTTTCCGAAAACTGCTGAAAAGCAACGGTTTTAAGTTCTTGCAGTTGAGCGTGTGGATGACGCGCTATGACCCGCGCCCGGCGCTTGACGATATAGTGCGTTATCTAAAATTGCAGATACATTATGAACTAATGGAAATTGATTGCGGCGGTTGCAGCCCGCGCGTGCAACGGAAGATTAGGTAGTTTGTGCGAAAATCTCCAAAAATGTGATTGTCAAATACTCACGATCGTGATAAACTGACAATCAGTGCCGCATGTGATTTGCGAGTTTTTGTGACAGGATAAAAAACTTTCTAAATTAAAAGAAGCGCGTCCTGCGAAGCAGGCGCGCCTAGAAACCTTCTTAACGAACGCCCAAGGTTGAACCGTCGTACTCCAGTCCCTTGGGTTGGATGACCACTTTCTTTTCTTCGCCGCGCTTTTCGATGTGGCCGGCGCGCATGGCTTTGAAATCGCACTGCTCGGCAAGTGTGATTACCTGTTCCACATCGGCCGTTGGTACATAAAGCGCAAAACCCGCGCCCATGTTGAAGTTGCCGTACATCTCTGTGTCGTTTACCGGACCGCACTCCTGGATGAAGCGAAAGATCGGCTGGGGTTCCGGGATTTTTTCCAGCAGATACACGAACGGTTCGCGCGCGCGCATGAGCTTGCGCCAGCCGTGTCCGGTGATGTTCACCGTGTAGTGTATACTCACGCCATGGTTGAGGCAATCCTCAACAAGTGCGACGTAGATGTATGTCGGATCCAGCAGTGCCTCACCGTATGTCCGCCCATCAGGAAGCTGAGTGAGATATCCTTCGGGCAAATTGTCGGCAATCGTCCGCGCCATCGTGAGGCCGTTCGCGTGAATCCCGGAACTCTCGACAAGAACGATCGCGTCGCCGTGTTGGATTTTGCTCGGTGTGATGAGTCGTTCTTTAGGCTGCACCAGGCCGATCGCCGAACCGGAAAGTACCACTGCTTCGGGTACCACTACACCCTTGAGTGTTGGTGTTTCACCGCCGCCCCAGACACAGCGGGCGAGTATGCACGCTTGTTTCCATCCATGGATTAGATCACTACAACGTCGCGTGTCTTGGAACCAATCGGACGCGCCAACCGCAAGATGCATCGCCACCGAAAGCGGCAGAGCACCAAGCGTGATCATATCGTTTACGATCATCGCCACAGTGTCCTGTGCAATCTGGTCGTAATAGGACTTGCCGGTGAGTTTGTACATCGCGTCGGCAACGAGATTCTTCGTACCCAGCCCTTCCTCAACATGGGCAAGGAAACGGTCACCGGCGTCGATGAGGTACGCGCTCTCACCGCGACTCATTAGAACTTCCGATAAACCGAGTCGAGCGACGTTGATTGCTGTTTCCATCGCGGCAAGTTGTGCCTCGCGCTTGAACGGATCCATGGCATCGTAGTCCACACCTGTACCGGCGTAGGTTATTGCCTGTTTCTCGCTCATAGTCGCACTCTTTCTCCTACTTGTGCGTGGATTTGAGTCAATGATCTACTAGCCAGCCCCATGATATTAACATAATTCCTTACAGTTGCAAAATGCGTGGTGCCGTGGTACGCTGTAAATAGACAAATACCCATACAAAATATGCCAAACAAAAATGATGAGCTTGCCTTACAGCTTGCGGAATTTCGAAAAAAAATTGATGCGGCGCAGAAGATGATGGAGCAGGGCGATGTAGAGCAAGCTGAGGCATTCATAGCTGATTTGCGCGCGCACAGTCATGCCACGCAACCCACCCCAGTGCCGGATGGGAGTCGTATAATTGAAGGCGTGTTTGACGGACAGCGCATGATTGGCGCGGACGGAAAACAGTATTTAGTGCCGCCAAATTATGCGTCGAAGTCAAAGTTGGTGGAGGGTGATATGATGAAGCTCTCTATAACTTTGCAAGGCGCGTTTATTTATAAACAAATCGGACCTATTGAGCGCAAACGAGTGGCATGCACGCTCACCAAAGATGGCGAGGGATTGTGGCATGCAACTGATGGCGTGCATGAATGGCGCCTTTTGACTGCGGCAGTAACATTTTTTAAAGGCAAAGCCGGAGATGAGGTAATTATTTTCTTGCCAGGCGATGCTCCCTCAAAATGGGCAGCAGTGGAAAACATTATTGCAAAATAATCTATGGCATTAGCACTCTATCGCAAATATCGTCCCCAAACCTTTCGGGAAATTACCAATCAGAATCATGTCAAAATAACTCTTGAGCGAGAGGTTGCGCAAGAAAAGGTAGCACACGCCTACCTTTTTTCAGGTCCGCGAGGAACGGGAAAGACTTCGCTCGCGCGCATTTTGGCAAAAGCAGTGAATTGTCAGGGCTTAGCCCTGGACGCAAAAGGGCTAAGCCCTAGACAAAATGGTGAGCCGTGCAATAAATGCGAGGCATGCAATACTATTACGGAGGGACGTGCGCTGGATGTTATTGAAATTGACGCCGCTTCATATACCGGCGTAGATAATGTGCGCGAAACCATTGTTGAAACGGCGAAATTCGCGCCCTCGCGCCTTAAGTGCAAGGTATTCATTATTGATGAGGTGCATATGCTCTCAAATGCGGCCTGGAACGCGCTTTTGAAAATAATGGAGGAGCCTCCCGCGCATGTTATTTTTGTACTGGCCACAACCGAGGTGCATAAAGTTCCGGCAACGATTCTCTCACGCTGTCAGCGATTTGATTTTCATCGTATTCGCCCCTCTGACATGGTTGCGCGGTTGAAATTTATCGCGGCGCAGGAAAAAGTAAAAGTTGCAACGCCAGTGCTTCAATCTGTGGCGCGATTTGCCGAAGGGTGCGTACGCGACGCTGAAAGTTTGCTGGAGCAATTATTTTCATTGGGAGAAAAGGAAATTACCGAAGATGTGGCATCACTGGTACTTCCGCGCACTTCCATGCCGCTCGCGCTGGATTTACTGGAGTGTATAAGCGCGGGTGAGGTTAGACGCGCGCTTTTGCTTATCGGGTCGCTTACGGATCAAGGGATAGATCTTCCGCAATTTTCCAGCGACTTGCTGGAATTGTTGCGCAATGTGCTTCTGATTAAAAATGGCGGCAAGGACATGGTGGTTTCCGCGACAGACGCGTCCACATTTGAGCGTTTGGAAAAAATTAGCGACGGCTGGACAATGCCGCGGATACTCTTCATCGTTGATACATTTGTAAAAGCCAAACAAGGACTCAAGGGCGCAACCATTCCGCAATTGCCATTGGAGATTGCTGTAGTGGAGGCGGGGGAGGAAGGGCGCGCCGGTCAGCCGGAAGATCTGCCTCGAACACGCGTCGGCGCAACATTTACCCTGTACGATGACTCATCTCGCCGCGCTCCCGCTCGCCCCGCCTCAACGACTCCATTAAAAGAGACCCAGATTTCGGCGGGGCTGCGCGAGGGTTCTCGGCAGTCCTCCCAGCCGCCCGTCGCGCCAAAAGTGAAGAGGAATGAAAATAACAATGCGGTATTATCTTTGCAAGATCTCCAGGCCAAATGGCCGGAGGTGTTAAAGCGCGCGCAAGAAGAGAATCATTCACTGCCATTTTTGCTTTCCACAAGTGAACCAATGCGGATGGAAGGCGATACCATTCATGTTGGCGTGCAATATCCGTTTCATTGCGATAAATTAAATGAGCCAAAATCCCGTGCGGTACTTGAAAAGATTGTAAGTGATGTATATGCCATGCCACTGCGCATCCAAGGGGTAATTTCCGCCCGGCCGTCTGAAAAAGATAATTCAGTGGAGGATGTTTTAAAAACACTTGGCGGGCGACTTGTTGGATAACAGTGAAAATATGAAAAGTTCTTTAGTCCAATTTCATAGTTTAAAGTTTCAAAAAAAGAAATTTCGCGCGCTAGTTGCCAAACATTTTGGTCCGCAAGATCAAAAGAAAATAATAGATGCGTTTATTTTTGCGGAGCGCGCGCACACTTTACAGCGGCGCGATGAGGGAGACGCCTACATTATTCATCCAATTAGAGTTGCAATTACGCTTCTTGATAATATAGGAACTTGGGATAGTGATATTGTAGGTGCCGCGCTTTTACATGACGTAATTGAGGATTGCGGCGTGCGACGCGCAACTCTGCAAAAACGTTTTGGAAAACGCGTTACCCACTTTGTTGAAGCTCTTACGCGTAGAAGAGAAAAAGGAGAAACCGAAGTTGAGAAAGAAAAACGCAAGATTGCAAAACTCAAAACATTGCAAAAATATCCGTTTGAAGTGCAACTAATCAAATGCGCGGATATTCTTGATAATTTGCGATGCGCGGCGGACGTGCCGTGGTGGGCCTGGACTCCTATTGCGCGAAAAAAATTTCCGCGATGGCGCCGCGAATTTCATGTCGCAGCGGAATTCGCGAAAAGTGTTCATCCTATTTTATATCGTGAAATACGCGACGCGCTTCGGCTGTTTGAAGTAAAACGAATGGTGCGCGGCCTTGTACGCCTCGGGTTTTAAATGTTATACTAAATGGGGAATCATATGAATGTAAAATGTAAAATGAAAAATGTAAAATTATTGCGCCTCGCTCAGTGTGCATTTTTAATTTTTAATTTTACATTTTTAATTCAATTTGCACAGGGCGGTGAATTTGAGGTTGATTTGGGACTGCGTTTCGAAGATATTTTGATAGTGCCAGCCTTACCTATTGCTGGACAAACTGCGCGTATATACGCGACCGTGCATAATTTTGGAACCAAAGATGCTTTAGGAAAAGTTTCATTTTATCAAGGGCCATTTCTTATTGGTCAGTTACAGATTGTATCTGTTAAGGCGCAAGGATTTGCCGATGAAGTATTTATTGATTTTACGGTGCCGGACGGCCCATTTAATATCTTGGTCAAATTAAGTGAAATATCTCCTGCCGACCAAAATTCAGGCAATGACGATACAGTGACTCCGCTTAAAGAACCGCTCCCGGATCAAGATCATGATGGGATTATTGATGAACGCGATAGTTGTATTTCAGTTGTAAATGCGGACCAAGCAGATCACGATGGAGATGGACGTGGAGATGCGTGTGATCCGGATTCTGATAATGATGGACTCGCAGATATTGACGAAGTCGCGCGCGGATTAAATCCGTTGAATCCCGATACTGATAATGATGGTATGATTGACAGTAAAGATCCGCATCCTCTCAAAGCCGATCCTTCGCCGCTAGCAAAGAAAGATACGCCGGTAAAAGTCGCAAAAGTTACAGAGACGCAAAAATCACAGTCTGGCGGTGCGGCAGTGGAGGGTGCAAAAAATGATAATGCAGCTTCGGAAACTATGGTAGACACGCGCAGTACACCTGAGGCATCAGCTCCGCTTGCCACAGCAGTGCTGGATAAGGAAGATTCTGTACGCGCGGAAGAAGAATCAATTATTTCAGCTGAATACGCGACTATAATTACGCCGCAGACAAAAATTCCGAAAATACCGCGCGGAGGTTTTTCAAAGCTTTGGGTTGCAGCCGTATTTTCTACAATATTTGCAGGCGTATTTTCATTTTTAGCGCTGCGTATGAAAACTCCCAAAGAATGAAATGCCAATCTACGAATTTCATGCAAATCTACAAATCGCGAATTTGTATTTGTAGATTTGAATAAGATTTGTAAATTTGCATTGTCGTGGTTCAATGGTTCAATTCTAAAATAGAAAGCATTGCAGGTGCCGCGGTAATTTTGGCCGGGGCATCTTTCGCATCTAAAATTTTAGGGCTGCTGCGCAATCGCGTGCTTGCTGGCGCGTTTGGCGCTTCAGATACGCTGGATGCTTATTATGCCGCCTTCCGCATTCCGGACGCAATTTTTCAGTTTGTGGTCTTAGGCGCGCTCTCGGCCGGGTTTATTCCGGTATTTATGGAGTTGATGGCGCACACCCCCTCACCTCAATCCTCTCCCTCAGGGAGAGGGCAGGGTGAGGGCAATTCTCAGTGGCAAGTGGCTTCAACCGTGCTAAACGCGCTCGTCATAATTCTTGCCGTTTTTGCCACGGTCTTTGCAATTTTCGCTCCACAGCTTCAAATGCTTATTGCCCCCGGATTTAATGGCGAAAAACTCGCGCTGACCATACAATTCGCGCGCATCATGGCGCTTAGCCCTATTTTTTTGGGAATCTCCGCGGTATTTTCCGGAATTTTGCAATCCTATCGCCGTTTTGTAATTTACGCGCTGGCCCCGCTTTTTTATAATGTAGGCATAATTTTCGGCGCGCTTTGGCTTGTGCCGATTTTTGGAGTTTTGGGATTGGCACTTGGCGTTGTAATAGGCGCGCTAATGCACATGGCCGTGCAAATTCCAAATGTGCGCCGTGTTGGATTTCGCTGGCGGCCTATTTTAGATTTAAAAAGCCAAGCCGTACGCAAAATCGGAGTGCTTTCCATGCCGCGCTTGCTTGGTTTGGCTGTAACTCAAGTCAATTTATTCGCGATTACACTTTTAGCTTCAAAATTGTCTTCCGGAAGTTTGTCAATATTTAATCTGGCAAATGACATTCAAAGCGTACCCATAGGACTTTTTGCGATTTCCCTTGCCACCGCCGCGTTTCCGGCCTTTTCCGAATTTGCCACGCGTAAAGATAACGATGGATTTAGAAAAAGTTTTTCTTCTACGGCGCGCCTCATTTTGTTTTTAACCATTCCATTTGCCATCCTGCTTTTGCTTTTGCGGGCCCAAGTTGTACGCGTGCTTTTGGGGTCCGGAAAATTTGATTGGGCAGATACTATAGCTACCGCGGACACGCTTGCATTTTTTAGCTTAAGTTTGTTTGCCCAGGCGCTATTGCCCCTTTTGGCACGCGCATCCTACGCATTGAAGGATACATTGTCGCCGCTTCTGGCCGGTGCCGCAGGAGTCGCGGCCAATGTCATACTCGCTTTGTATTTTCGCGGACCTTTTGGGATTGCCGGGTTGGCGCTTGCGTTTTCATTCGCGATGCTTATAAATTTAGGGATACTTTGGCTTATGCTTCGTGCGCGTCTGCGCTCGCTTGACGAGGCGCAAATTGTTCCCGCGCTTTTTAAAATCTCCGGAGCGGCGCTGGCCATGGCACTTGTCGTGCAGGCCACAAAGTATTGGCTTGCCCCGCAAGTGAATATGCAAACCGGGGTAGGAGTTTTAACGCAAGGATTTGTCTCGGGCACCCTCGGTCTTACTGTATTTTTAATTACCGCGCTGGCCATGGGCTCAGACGAAGCCCGCGCCATTAAGAATGCTTTTACCAAGCGCCTTTTCCGCGGGAAAGATGTCCGGCCAGTGGAAATCGTGGAGCCCCGCGGATGATACGTGGGGCGGGATTGACAAAATAGGGTAAGAAGCGCAGGGTGGAAGTAGTTCCTAGGAGGAAAAATCATGCAATCACGGCCAAGGCGCACTCTCTATCAAGATAGGACATGGCTTAAGGTGCGGCTAAAGCGCGGCTTGACCGCGCCTCAGATTGCAAATCAGGTCAAAGTCAGCACGCCTACCATAACACGATGGATCGCGATTCATGACCTTGTTGGATGTTCCTTGCGCGCGATTTGTCGCAATTATCTGAACAGACGCGCGCGGGCAACCTATGCCAATAGAGCGTGGCTTCGCGCAGAACTTGCGGCAGAACACACCTACAAAGAGATTGCCAAAAAGGTAGGCGTTTATCCGCTTACCATTGCCAATTGGGCCTTGCGGTTCAAGTTGGCTAATGGGCACCTTTCTCATACTGCCACTTGTACCTACGCCAATCAGAAGTGGCTGGCCGCCCAGATTGCGCGCGGGTTTCTTGATAGGCAAATTGCTCACGAAACCGGCGTAACAGCTCACACTATAGAATATTGGCGCAAGCAGTTTGGCATCAGGTGCCCGCCGCGGCAGCGACCACCGAGAAATCTGAAGGAGCGGCGTGCTTTTGGGACGTGGCTTGCGCCGCGCCTGCATCGCTTAGCGCTCCCGGAGACACAAGGCGCTGCCCTTTGCGCGTATTACGCAGTAAACGGCACTTTCTGTGAGCAGAAGCAATTGGCACAAGAGCAGGGAGTGACTCCGCATGGTATTGATTATCGCAGAACCAAAGCACTTGCGGTCATACTGGATACCTTTGGCATGGGACAGCTCGCAAGATTTCCGGAGATAGTTAAGCGACGAAAAACACTTCAAGCGTTTGTGCCAAAGAAACAAACACACACGCTACGCACATATCGTGATAAGGCGTGGCTTAGGGCGCGCGTTGCGCGCAACTTATCCGACAAGCAAATCGCGAGCGAGGTTGGAAACACTAGTTTTACAACTATCGCGCATTGGCGTCGATCTTTTGGGATCACAAGGAGGTAGCGTTGAATTCATATGCCGACCGCGTCATCCCAGCGGCCGGCCTTATTTTTGACAATAAAGCGGTGTGGGCATTTTTTTATAAATACCGCATTCTCCAATTCGCGCGAATTGGAGAATGCATTCTGCGATTCTGCGGAATTGCGGAATGATGGCGGAATAAAAAAAGCGCCCACCCCGAGAGTCCATTGGGTGGGCATTTACGCCGTGCGATCATGCAATGTGCCTGTTCCCAGGCCTGCTCCAGGTCCCACTGGAGAGAGGGCGGGCTCTCGTCGGTCTCAATGAGCCCTAGTTGCTGATGCACTTGTGGCTAGCTGTACTGTACGACCTTGCGGTCGGAAGGAGCAAATAAAGGGCGCCGGGTTCACCGCCGGTACGGCGCCCGAGAAACAATTACGGTGCGGGGAGTACCGGACTCCCACACAGAGCCGAGTCGTGCGCGTTCACGATCTCGGAGCATTCCAGCACGCCTAGTTGGCTCCCTTGCGAGAGTTGACCGCGCATCGGTCGTGCCGGCGGCCATTTTAAGGCCCACACATTTTTCTTATTTTTGACTTTTACTTCTGAATGCAGTTTAGCATAATCTGAATGCCTTGTCAAGGGGGGTAGAAATGGGGTATGGTGGGAGACATGGAACAATCGAAAATTCGGAATTTTTGCATTATCGCCCATATTGATCATGGAAAGTCCACGCTCGCGGATCGGTTTTTGGAATTGACCGGAACAGTAGAAAAGCGGCAGATGAAAGAACAGCTTTTGGATCAGATGGATATTGAACGCGAGCGCGGCATCACTATCAAACTCGCTCCAGTCCGCATGAACTACGTACTACATACTACCCCCTACGTACTTAACCTAATTGACACCCCCGGCCACGTTGACTTCACTTACGAAGTTTCGCGTTCACTGGCGGCAGTGGAAGGCGCGATTTTACTGGTTGATGCAACTCAAGGCGTGCAAGCCCAAACTATTGGTAATCTTTATCTTGCGCTAGAGCAAAATCTCACAATTATTCCAGTGGTAAATAAAATTGATTTGCCCAGTGCCGATGTTGCTAAGACAAAGGCAGAACTCATGCATTTAATCGGATGCAAAGAAGAGGAGATTTTGGCAGTTTCCGGACGAACTGGTGAAGGTGTGCCGGAATTGTTGGAGGCGATTGTGGAACGCGTGCCAGCCCCTCACCCCAACCCTCTCCCACAAGGGGAGAGGGAGTTACAGAAATACCCCACTCCCTTAATGGGAGGGGATAAAGGGGGGGGTGTTTCGCTTCGGGCCTTAATCTTTGACTCCATTTATGACACGTATCGCGGAGTGGTGGCGTATGTGCGGGTATTTGACGGTGAAATAAAAAAGGGCGAGAAAATCATTTTCATGGCCACCAAGGCGCAAAGCGAAGCGCTGGAAGTTGGATTTTTCAAACCAAAATTTGTTCCCTCCGATTCACTTGGAGCCGGTGAGATCGGTTATATTGTGACTGGGCTTAAAGATATTGCCGGATGCCGCGTTGGAGATACTATTACGGGCTACACGCTACACGCTACAAGCTACACGGTTGAACCCCTTCCCGGCTATAAAGAAGTAAAACCCATGGTGTTTGCCGGAATTTTTCCAAAAGTAGGGGATGAGTATTCGCAACTGCGCGAGGCCATGGGAAAACTCAAACTCAATGACGGCGCGCTTAGCTATGAGCCGGAAAAATCCACTGCGCTGGGATTTGGATTCCGCTGCGGATTTTTAGGACTTTTACATTTGGAAATTGTAGAAGAGCGTTTGCGTCGCGAGCATAACGTTGAAGTAATTACAACAGTTCCATCTGTGGCGTATCGGGTTAGCAAAACTGATGGTCAAGTGATGATAATCAAAGGCGCGCAGGAATTGCCTGATCAAAATTATATTCAAAAAATTGAAGAGCCGTGGGTCAAAATTGATGTGGTGGTGCCAAAAAAATACATTGGCGGAGTGATGCAGTTGGTACAAGAGAAAAGGGGAGTGTATGTGAATACGGAGTACATGCTACCCTCACCCCAACCCTCTCCCATAAGGGGCGAGGGAGAAAATCAGGTTCCCTCTCCCTCCATGGGAGAGGGAGATTCGGCCATGGACGAATCGGGTGAGGGGCGCGTAATTTTGCATTACGAACTCCCGCTTGCCTCAATTCTTGTGGATTTTTATGATAAACTCAAAAGCGTTTCTTCTGGTTATGCCTCGCTCAATTATGAATTGACCAAATACAAGGAAGCAGATGTGGTGCGACTTGATATTTTAGTGGCTGAAGATCAGGTTGAGGCGCTGGCCACGGTTGTTTATAGCGATAGCGCGCAAGACTCGGGTCGTAAAATTGTGGAGGCGCTTAAAAAAACTTTGCCGCGCCAGCAATTTGAAATTAAAATCCAGGCCGCGCTGGGCGGAAAAATTATTGCTTCCGAACGCATTTCACCTTTGCGCAAAGATGTGACGGCCAAGCTTTATGGCGGCGATGTGACGCGCAAAATGAAACTTTTGGAAAAACAGAAAAAAGGCAAGAAAAAAATGGCGGCCATGGGCCACGGGGCAGTGGATATTCCACCAGCGGCCTACCTTGCGGTACTGAAACGTTGATGATATAGTATTCAACCATTATGAAACGCAAGACATTTCAGCGTGCCTGGACAGTAGTCGTAATCATTATGATTGCGGCGATGATTTTATTTACCATCGTGCCGTATCTGTTCTAGTGAACGCCGGCTAAAGACCGGCGACTACATTTAATATGGAAAAGAATTGGGTACTTTTGGAAAACGCGCCGGAGGATTGGCAAGGTCAAATGCCAGAGGTGTCTGCTATTTTGCGGCAGATTTTGTGGACTCGTGGATTGCGAACTAAGGCCGAGGCAGAACAATTTTTACATCCTAGTTTTGAAAAGGATCTGCATGATCCTTTTTTGTTTAAGGACATGGAAAAAACAGTGGCGCGGCTGTTTGCGGCAATTGAGAAAAAGGAGAAAATTTTTGTGTATGGCGATTATGACGCGGATGGCGTACCGGGCGCGGCTATTTTGAAAACTACCCTGGACGCGCTTGGCGCGGTTACGGATATTTATATTCCGCATCGCGAAAAAGAAGGATATGGACTAAATAGCGGCGCCATTGCCTATATGGCCGAGCAAAATGGCAAGATAGTGATTACTTGCGACTGTGGGATTAGCAATGCGTCAGAAGTGGCTGAGGCGCGCGCAAAAGGAATTGATGTAATCATCACTGACCATCATCGCATACCTGAAATAGTACCCAAACCATTTGCAATTTTGCATCCATTAATTCCCGGAGAAAAATATCCGAACAAGTTTTTAACCGGCGGTGGCGTGGCGTATAAGCTGGCGTGCGCGCTTTTACAAACCGCGCATAACTCCCCCCAACCCCCTCTTACCTTAAGAGGGGGAGAGGATCTTGAAGGATTTGAAAAGTGGTTGTTGGATTTGGTGGCCATATCAACTGTGGCGGATGTGGGGAAACTTCTGGATGAGAATCGAACGCTTGTAAAATATGGACTTACCGTACTTAACAAAACCCGCCGGCTAGGTTTGCAAAAACTTATTGAAGCCGCAGGAATAAAGCTGGGTGCGCTAGACACTTATTCAATCGGCTGGCAAATCGCTCCGCGTATCAATGCCGCCGGCCGCATGGATCATGCCAATGCCGCTTTTCAATTGCTGATGGCCACTGACGCGGAAGAAGCGCAGCGTCTTGCGGCACAGTTGAACGAATCAAATGTGGCGAGACAAAAGGAAACCGATCGCGCGTTAAAGGAGGCGAGGGAACAAATTATGAAGGGATTACTCTCACCTCAATCCTCTCCCATAAAGGGAGAGGAAGTAACGCAACCCCCCTCGCACCTTGCGGGAGAGGGTCGGGGTGAGGGGGAATTACCGTACCTCCTTGCCGCGTATAATCCTTCCTGGAATCCCGGAGTGATTGGGTTGGTAGCTGGACGGCTTATGGAAGAATTTCGGCGGCCGGTACTTATCTGCACGCGCAATGAAGGCGGAAAATTTATGGCCTCGGCACGATCAATTTCAGAATTTAATATTATTGAAGCGCTCGCCTCATCAAAAGAATATCTTTTGAAATTTGGCGGGCACCCCAAAGCCGCTGGTTTTTCTGTTGAAAGCGAAGAGAAATGGCATGCACTTATTGCGCATTTGCAGGAACTCGCGCACAAAGCGCTCCATGCTGTTGATGTGCGGCCAACGCTCTATATTGACGCGGATCTTATACTTGCGCAAGTAGATTGGAATTTAGTTTCTGATGTGCAAGCGCTTGAGCCGTGCGGGGAAGGCAATCCGCGTCCGCGGTTTTTAATACATGGCATAACCGTGCTTGGATTTGATACTGTAGGAAATGGCGGGAAGCACTTGCGTCTTACGGTTACTGATGAAACGCAAAAGCCGCGCAAAATGATTGGATTTAATTGTGGAAGCTGGTGCGAGCGGTTAAAAATCGGCGACTTGATTGATGTGGTCGTTGAAGTTGGAGTAAATGAATGGAATGGAAATCGTGATATTGAGATGCGAATTGTGGATTTAAGATTCCATCAATAATATGATGCCAATATACGAATTTCATGCCAATCTACAAATAACAAATAATTCATTCGCAATTCGTAGATTAGCATAAGATTTGTAGATTTGCATCATATTTTATGCACTACATAACTTACACTGATGGTGGGGCGCGGGGGAATCCGGGGCCGGCCGGGATTGGGGTTGTGATTTATTCATTAAAACATGAAAACATTAAAGCATTAAAGCATGCGAAGGAAGATTTGGAATTAGTGGAGAAGTTTGGAAAGTATATTGGCAAAACTACTAATAATCAAGCAGAATACAACGCGCTTTTAGCGGCACTCAAGCGCGTGCATGAGCTTGGCGCAACTGAGGTGCATTGTATGCTTGACAGTGAGCTGGTGGTAAAACAGCTAAATCGTGAATATAAAGTGCGGGATCCGGATATCGCGCTGATTTTTACCAAAGTTTGGAATGAGATAATCAATTTTAAAAAAGTTACTTTTACGCATATTCCGCGAGAGAAAAATAAAGAAGCAGATCAGATGGTAAACGAAGCGATTGATCGTGCACAACATGGTTAGACATGCTATAATACAGGCATGAAGCGGTTTCTCAAAACCATGCAAAAGGGAAGCCAATTTTCCGTTATATACGGCGCCTTTGCGCTGTTGTTTTTAATTTTAGGCAGCTCATGGCTTGTACAAATAGATCTTCACGGCCTCGCGCAGGCGCAAAGCACACCACCAAATTATGCGGGATTTTTGTGGAGTGACACAATCGGCTGGATCAGCATGAATTGCAGCAATGATTGGGATAATAATACGGCAACGCCACCAGAGGAGCGTTGCAGTGGTGAGGGCGGCGCGTATGGCGTGACGGTTGAGGTAAATCCTGTAACGCTTATTGGTACAATTAGCGGTGCGGCATGGTCACCAAATATTGGGCTTGTATGTTTTGGAGAAACCTGTGGGGCATGTTCCGGAGTAAGCTGTGACGGCAGACCTGAAGGCAGTCCGGTTGAGGCTCGATTTGACATGAATAATTTGCAGTGCGCGCCTTCGTCCGCTTCGTGCACGCGGCAAGTTGCGTATGTGCAAGGATATGCCCGCGTAGAAACGCAAGCCAATGAAAGCGGAGCAAATCTTGGCGGCTGGATTAAACTAAGCGGCACAGCGCCGGGCAATACGCCGATTCAAGTTGGCGCATGGCAAAATGAGTCCGGCACAACAAGTTTATCCGGTTCTGGTTGGCAGCAAAATAGCGATAGAGGCGGAATTGGCTGGGTTTATTTTGATGAAGGCCCGCCGGGAAATGCGAATTGCGTGACAAATTGCGGAGGCGATAATGATGTGATCGTTACATTGCCGCCGGATCAAGAAACTGGTTGCGGCGATGGCCCGATTGCCTGCTGTAGTAATTTGGTAGACGATGACCGTGACCGAAGCTATACAACTACTGATGAAAAAGATTTGGCTGGCGCGCTTGACGCAACCACAACCGGGGTTGATTGCCAAGATTATGACTGCGCCGGCATGCCCAATTGTCCTTCAAGGGAGAACCAAAATCCGGATGGAACTCCCGCTCCAGCGCAATGTTTTGATGGGGTTGATGTTGATAATGATCTTGACGCATGGGTGCGCGGCGGTGCGCCTGCCCAAGGCGCCGGAGTTGATTGCAGTGATACTGATTGCATCGGTGCAGAAAATCCTACAGATTCAACAGAGCGTTGTGTAACAGTGGAGGCCTCAAATGAATTTAATTATTGTACTGATGGAATTGATAATGACAGAAATAATGATGCAGACTGCTTGGATTCTGCGTGCGGTTCATTTGTGGCGTGTGTTCAAAGCAATATTATAGGTGATGGCCCAGCAGACGGGGCAGAAGATGACCATCCTAATTGTGAGGGCGTGTGCAAATCATCTGATCCTGCAGATATAGGACAGCCAAACTATTGTGCAGATAATGATAATGATAAAGTGTGTGACTTTGCGGACAATTGCGGAAAACTAGGTACAACGCTTGTTGCAAATGAGAATCAAACTGATGTGAATGCTAATGGTGTTGGTGATGCCTGTGATGCATTCCTTGAAACGCGGGAAGGATCAATTTATGGCGGCGGATTCCGGGCGCCAGCTCGTCCGCGCGGATCAAATGCGACATTTTGTCTTCTTTCATCAGGTGCGATAGAAAATTTCAGATCAGAAACTGAAAGATGTGAATTGACGCTTGGTTTGCGCGCGCGCGAGTTTTTGCTGCTGCAGTACGGCGATGCATTGGCATTATGGAGTCAAGCTTTGCGCGCCCGTATTGATTATACGAAGTTGCGCCAGACTGCGGTTCAGCCGCTTCCTGCGAACCTTTCCGATTTGGGCTTAGCGGCAAATGCTGGCAAGGTATTTTATCATCAAGGTGATCTTGTTGTTGATCAAGAAATACTTTGGCAAAATGGAGTGCAAAATGGAGCACGAACAATTCTTGTTGATGGAAATATTACTTTTCGCGCGCCCTCACATTATGATCCGACTCCGCTTTTGCCCGGTGCGCCTCTTCGTCAACTTGCCTCAGTTGCCTGGATTGCTGTTGGAGATGCTAGCGGGACAAAAGGCAATATTATCATTGATCCAGCGGTTGGCGGTCATCCATCAGAAGATATGGTTGGCGCGTTTATCGCGTCAAATAGGATATCAACAGGACAGAGTAGTGAAGCACTGACGATAAAGGGACTTGCAGTAGCCAGGCGGTTTAATTTTGAACGCACCTATGTAAGTCCGCCAGCCTTGCCTGCGCGCGGAGCAGAGCTTATTATCTATGACGGCCGAACAATCTTAAATCCGCCGCCTGGGCTTGCTGATCTTGTAAAAGCCCTACCAGTCTCCAAAGTAGTAGCACCACAGTAGTGAGATATGGTATAATACTGCGAACAAGCAAAGTATGAGCATATTTAAACGAAAACAAAAAGGGCATATCGGAATTGATTTTGGCGCAGGAGGAATTAAGATAATACAGCTTCAACCTGGCGATGGCCGGGGAAATCTTTTTACTTATGGATTTTCCGAGCGAACGCCTGAAGAGATGGGAGTAGATTATATTGAAAATCCAGAGGCAACCGCCGCACTTTTAAAAACGATTTGTTCAAAAGCGCGTACGACTACTACTTCCGCGGTAGCCGCGCTTCCTATTCCAACTGTATTTTCCGCGGTTCTCTCTATTGCGCCAGTGCCAAAAAAAGAGCTTGCCAAAGCTGTTGAGTGGGAAGCGAAAAAATTGATACCTTTGCCGCTTGAGGAAGTTACGCTTGATTTTAAAGAGCTTAGATTTCCAGATGAAGAAACCACGGCTAAAAAGACATTTGGAGAAAAGCAGATCTCAGTGCTTTTAACCGCGGCGCCAAAGAGCGTAATTGATAAATATGTGGCGATCGCAAAGGCCGCAGGACTTACTCTTACTTCACTTGAGACAGAAGCATTTGCACTTATTCGTGCGATGGTAGGTGTTGATCCAGCTCCGGTGATTATTGTGGATATGGGAGCGGTGCGTTCCAATATTTTATTTGTGGATCGCGGAATACCTATGCTTATTCGTTCAGTAGAAATCGGAGGAAAAAAATGCACGGAGGCAATCGCAAGCGCACTTTCAATTGATATGAACCGCGCTGAGGCGATGAAGCGCGATTTGGGAATTGCTCCGCTTCCCGGAAGCGCTCCCGGACAGATGCCGACACTTTTAAAAGATGTGCTTACTCCGCTTTTGAATGAAATGAAGTACAGTTTTAACGTATATAGAACCCGCAGTGTCATCGCGCGTCCGCCGGAGAAAATCATTCTTTCTGGCGGAGGCGCGGGATTGCCCGGACTGAGCGAACTTATAACCTCGGAATTTAATATTAAGAGTTTTTTGGGGAATCCATGGGAGAGAGTGAATTTTCAGGATGATTTAATACCACTTTTGTACACATTTGGAAGCAGATTTGCAGTAGCAATCGGTCTAGCGTTGCGAAACGCATAAGTCTGTAAGATCTGTCGCACTTATAATATGGCGGCGAAAAAAACAAAAAAAATTGAAGAGGTGCGAGTTAGCTTATTGCCGGAAGAAAAGGTAGTATCCAAAATTGAATCTCGGCGAACCGAGCGAATTCTTACTGCTATTCTCGCGGGGACGATATTAATAATTGTATCAGCAACTATATATTTGCGCGCCGGAGCCGCGCGCGCTATATCACAAGCAAAGATACAGGAAAACGCGCTTGCCGCGCTTAATTTAGAGCTTGCCAAAGTTGAGACATCAGTGCGCACAGGAGGAAATGTTGGCCAGAGAATTGAATTTGCAAAACGCAGTTTGCAAAACCATATTGCCGCTGAGCGCGTTGCGGATGTTTTAGAATCATCCACAGTGCCGGAAGTGTATTTTACGCAATTTGCCGCAAATACTGACGGCACGCTTATACTTTCCGCGCGAGGAAAGAATTTTCAAGCAGTAACGCGTCAGATACTGGCCTGGAATACGCATCCGCAAATTGCGCACTCGCGTGTTTCAGGCGTATCCGCAACTGTTGATAAACTCGGGAATGTGGAAGGCATTGATTTTAGCGTTACGCTCACGCTTAAGGAGGGCACACTGATTTGGAAACCATAATTTATATGCCCGCATTATTTACAAAGCAGTATAGAATATTAATTCTTGCCTCAGCAATTATCGCGGTTGGAATCGGCGGTTATTTTTTCGGTGTGCGGTCAAACATCGCGGAATTTCGCAGTGCCAATGGCGAACTTGCTAAGTTCAAAGAAACGCGCGAAGTCACACAGGAGAAAATTGTAGAAGCGCGCGCAGTTGCGGCGCAGGCGACCGCCGGCACGCCAGCTGAAATTATTAAACTGCAATCTTTGTTTGTGCGTCAGAGCGAAATCGCGGAGCTGATAAATATTATTGGTAACCGCGCGCAGACGGCTCGCTTTCTTCTGACCAATCTTGAAATTAGCACTGAGAAAGCAGAACGTAATGATGCTCGTGCGCTTCAAACAGTGCGCGCGCAGGCGCAGCTTAAAGGCGGAGGTTATCGCGAACTTAAAGAGCTTTTGAAGCTTTTAACAGTCGCGGTTCCGCTCCTTGAGGTAAATTCGTTTACCTTTGATCCCAAAAGCACAACGGTCAGCATCAACTTAAGCGCACAGCGTATTTCGCAAGAGGCGTCTGCTTTAGTTCCTGTGGATACGGCATTCTTTAGCGACCCACGATTCAAAGCGCTTGGAGCGCCGGTGCTATTGCCTCAAAAAGAGCCAGTGGGACGAGAAAATCCGTTCGCGACATTTGAATCTCAAAAGAGCCAATAAGCTATGGCTGTTCAAACTACTTTTAAAAATGAATTTCTTGATTTTTTAGTTAGAGAAAAGGTATTGAGCACAGAAAAAGTCGGTGAGTTGGAGTCACGTGCTAAACAAGAAGGCAGTACAGTTGAGCAAGTATTGACAAAGGATAGAATTATTTCTGAAGAGGAACTTACTTCAAAAAAGGCAAAATTTTTCGGTCTTCCCTATATTGATTTGACCGGAATTAAAATTGATCAGGCAACTTTGGGACTTATTCCAAAAGCAGTGGCTGAAAACTATCGTGTAATCGCGTTTGATCGCGATGCCGCGCAGCTTAATGTTGCGATTTACGATCCTCGCAATTTTCAAGCCATGGCTGCCCTTGATGTGCTGGCCGTGAAAAGTAATCTGCGCATCAAATATTATCTTACCTCGCTTAGTAGTTTTACCTCCGCAGTAAAGGTATACGCGGAGCTGACAAAAGAGGTCGCGGAGGTTATTGAGGTTGTGCGCAGAGAAAAGGTACGTGAGGCGCCAAAAGAAGAGGCGGCAGTGCCGGTTGAGGAGGTAATTAAGGGCGCTCCGGTTTCCCGCATCGTTTCAGTTATAATGCGGCATGCTTATGAAGGAAAGGCCTCCGATATTCATATAGAACCTTATCGCGGTGAGACGCGCGTGCGTTATCGCATTGATGGAGTGCTAAAAACTTCGCTGGCTCTTCCGGAAGAATTGCATTCCGCAATCGTCTCGCGCGTGAAAGTGCTGGCGAATTTAAAGCTGGATGAGACGCGCATTCCGCAAGACGGCCGCATTACCGAGGAGATTGGCGGAAGGCCGATTGATTTTCGCGTTTCAACTTTGCCTCTTCAGGAAGGCAAAGAAAAAGTGGTGATGAGGATTTTGTCCACCGAACGCACCCCGACTTTGGAAGAATTGGGATTTCATCCGGAACATATTAAAATCATAGACAGCAACATAAAAAAGCCGCACGGACTTTTGCTTATTTCCGGGCCAACCGGAGCCGGAAAATCAACCACCCTTTACGCGGTTTTAAGCATGCTTAATCGCGAGGGAATAAATATCATTACTTTGGAAGATCCGATTGAGTATTTTATTGCCGGCATTAATCAATCGCAAATTCGCCCGGAGGTTGGATATACTTTCGCAACCGGTCTGCGCTCAATTTTGCGGCAAGATCCGAATATAATTATGGTTGGCGAGATCCGCGACGCGGAAACCGGAGAACTTGCGGTGCATGCCGCGCTTACCGGACATTTGCTTTTGACCACTATTCACACCAACGACGCCCTGGGGGTAGTGCCGCGGCTGATTGATTTGAAGGCCGAGCCGTTTTTGCTCGCGGCAACATTTAACGTGGCAATCGCGCAGAGACTCGCGCGCAAAATTTGCCCGGATTGCAAAGGGCCGGCAGAAGTGCCTTTAAATGTGGTAGAACAGATGCGCAGTGAACTGCGCGCTACCCCGACGCGCTTTGTGCCATCTGGGCTTGACGTAAATGGTCCCTTGACATTTTATCGTGGTCAAGGATGTCCAAAGTGTGGTACACTTGGATATAAGGGGCGCGTTGCGGTTGCCGAGATTTTGCAGGGAACTGTGAATTTGAATCGATTGATTGCGATTGGATTTCCACAGGCCGAAGTTGTCGCGGAAACGCAAAGTCAAGGGATGATTACAATGAAGCAGGACGCGCTTCTAAAAGCCATTCAAGGATTTACCACTATTGAAGAAGTGATGCGTATTAGCAAGGAACAATAAGAATGTAAAATGTAGAATGTAAAATGAAAAATGAAAACGTAATTTTGCATTTTAAATTTTAAATTTTACATTTATCCATATGGCTCAAGGAACAAAAATGAAAATACTTATTGTTGAAGATGATACATTTTTGGCCGGAATTTACGCTAATAAATTTGAAAAAGAAGGTTTTGAGGTGGCGCTTGCCACTGACGGCGAAATGGCGCTTAAACTGGCGAAAAAGGAAGCGCCGCATATAATACTGCTGGATATTCTTTTGCCCAAACTGGATGGTTTTGAAGTCCTGGAAAAATTAAAAAGTGACGCGGGAACAAAAGCTATTCCGGTAATTTTGCTGACCAATCTTGGACAAAAAGAAGATGTTGATAAAGGGCTGAAACTTGGCGCGGCGGATTATCTTATCAAAGCGCATTTTATGCCTGCCGAAACCGTAGAGAAAGTAAAGAAAGTTTTGGCCGCATCCGGACGATAAATTTTCGCCTATGGCAATATTTCGCTATAGGGCAAAAGACAAATCCGGCCGTATGGCCGTTGGCCGGGCTGAAGCGCCGAATTTGGCAAGTGCAGAGCAAGCGCTGGAGGATCGCGGCTTGAATATTGTTCTGCTTGAAGAAATCGCGCCGCGCTGGCGCATCCCCCTTGCCGGACGCGTAACCGCGCGCGATATTGTTATTTTTTCCCGCCAGTTATCCGTATTGACTTCAGCTAATGTTACCTTGGTTCAGGGTTTGCGCACTTTGCAGGACCAAACTCCCAATCGCGAACTTGGCAAAATTTTGAAAGAAGTCGCGGATGATGTGGAAGCCGGCACGCGGCTAAGTATCGCGCTTGGCAAGCATCCGCGGGTTTTTAATCGTTTTTTTGTGAGTATGGTAAAGTCCGGCGAGACCGCTGGCCGGCTTGCTGAAGTATTGAATTTTTTGGCGGATCAAACCGAGAAAGAATATGATTTGGTTTCCAAGGTGCGCGGCGCCATGCTTTACCCCGCGTTTATCGTAACCGGCATGATTATCATCAGTGTCGTGCTTTTGATTTTTGTGATTCCGCGGTTGACTTCCGTGCTGTTGGAGTCCGGCGCCACGCTTCCGCTTACCACCCGCATGCTTATTGGCGCGTCGTCATTCATGCGCAATTTTTGGTGGCTTTTGATTATTTTGATAGTCGGCGCGATTGTATTGTTCCGTTTGGCGCTAAGGCAGTCCGATTTTCGTGAATCCTATGACAAGCTGAAATTGCGTATACCGATTTTCGGCTCGCTTTTACAAAAAATTTACCTTGCGCGCATGACTCGCAGTTTGCACATTTTGCTTTCCGGTGGCGTGGATGTGGTTGGGTCTTTGGAGGTGGTGGGGGAGGTGGTTGGCAATGAGTATTACGCGCGGATGATACGCGAAACTCAGCGCGAAGTTGCGGATGGAAATTCCATAAATACCATAATTCAACAAAGCTCGCTTGTTCCGGCCATGGTTTCGCAAATGTTGGCAGTAGGCGAGGAAAGCGGTCAGATGACACAAATTCTTGATAAATTAACTTCATTTTATACGCGTGAGGTGGATAATGGCGTAACTACGCTGGTGTCCATTATTGAGCCGCTTTTGATGGTGATAATCGGGCTTGGAGTTGGAATGATTGTGGCTTCTATAATTTTGCCCATGTACAAACTTGCCGGGTCATTTTGATAGATGACAACACCGAGTCAATCGTAGTCGCGGATTTTGTAGTCGACGGCTTTAGCCGGCGCGCGCGAACTGACGACTTTGTGCAGTCACAAAAATATGCTATACTATACCTATGTGGATAAGTCGAAATAGAACCGGAAAAGGTTTTACGCTCATTGAGCTTCTTGTGGTGATTGCGATTATAGGCATATTGACCACTGTGGCCACATTGTCGCTGATTCAGGCACGGCGTCGGGCGCGAGATACCAAACGCGTTTCCGATATTCAGCAGGTGCGCAACGCGCTGCTCATTTACTCAAATCAGCGGGCAACTTATCCGGCAACTCCTGTTGGCGGCGTCATATTGGGAAGCGGGGATGCAAAGTGCCTGGATGATTCTGTTGCAGGATTTAACGTGGTATGCGGCGCTGGCGGAGAACTTGTGATTATGCAAAGGGTTCCTGCTGATATTGTTGGCGGCGCGAGTTACACATACAGTAAAACCGGAGCGCAGAATTATGCCATCACGTTTACATTGGAAGGAAATGTTGAAAATTTAAGTGGAAATTGTACTGCGACAGAAAGTGGAATTACTTGTCCATAAAGGTCGAATCAAAGTGTAGCCGCCGGTCTTTAGCCGGCGCACTTGCTCAAAGTAGATTGTAGCCGCCGGTCTTTAGCCGGCGCACTCGCGCAGCTTAAAGCGCTGCGGCTATAATAATTAAAATATAATAAACTATGAAACAATATAAAAAAGGATTCACCCTTATAGAATTGCTTGTCGTGATTGCAATTATCGGCATCTTGTCAACCTTGGCAGTTGTCTCACTCGGAAACGCGCGAGTGCGTGCAAGGGATTCAAAACGAACAGCGGATATGCGTTCACTCCAAAGCGCATTGGAAATTTTCTACACAGATCGCGCGGCTTACCCAGTTCTAAATCCGGGGGCAAACATAGAGGATCAATATCTTTGCAATACCTCGGGGGTTACTGCATTCCAAGCTGGGGTATGTACAACCGCATCTGACCAGTTGATTCGCGTGCCACGCGATCCATCGTCAAATTCCGGTAATACGGATTCCAATGTATACACGTATACTAGTATAAGTGGAAGCAATACTTATAAAGTTGCCTTTACGCTGGAGCAAGCAGTTGGTACATTACCATCAGGCGCAAATTGTCTTACAACGGGAGGCCTTGCAGGTGGTGCTTGCCCATAAAGTTGTATTGTATTACAAGGGCTCGCAAGGATTACCCTATATGGGTAGTCCTTTGTGTTTTATGGTATAATGGCATACTATGATGGGCATTGTTTTTATAGCCGGTCTTGCAATTGGCAGCTTTTTAAATGCGTATATTTGGCGCTTGCATAGCGGTGGATCTGTGTGGCGGGGGAGGTCGTATTGTCCAAAATGCAAAAAAGGTCTTGCCTGGTACGAGCTTATTCCACTTGTATCATTCTTTGTACAACTTGGCCGATGTCGCGGTTGCAATCAAAAAATAGATTGGCAATATCCGTTGGTAGAGTTTGTCACTGGGATTTTGTTTATATTGGTTTTTGTGAATATAAAGCAAATGGCGCTTGCGCCGCTTTGGCGCGAAGATCTTGCTATTGTAGTATCCTGGTACTTACTCGCAGTGCTCACGATACTGTTTGTATTTGATCTTCGTTATGGTCTTGTTCCGGATGAAGCGGTGTTGCCGGCTATTGTAATCGCGATGGCGTACAACATCATCTTGAGCTATGGTAAAAATCCAAACCATAACTACTTACTACCTACTACTTACTACCTACTCGCAGTCGCAATTGGCGCGGGATTTTTCGCCTTGCAATACTGGTTTTCAAAAGGAAAGTGGCTAGGGGCAGGTGATATACGCATTGGCGCGCTTATGGGCGCGATGGTTGGTTGGCCGTATATTTTTGAAGCAATTATCATTTCTTACATAATCGGCGGATTTGTCGGTGTGTTTCTTTTAATAAACGGCAGGAAGAAATTTGGACAAACATTGCCGCTTGGGACATTTCTTACTCTTGGTACCGCAATTGTATTTTTATATGGCGAACAATTATGGCGCGCGTATTGGAAAATATGAATCACGAATCAGGAATTTGGAATCATGGATTGCGAAAAAATCATAATTCATTATTCATAATTCATAATTCGCGTAAATCCGCAGGATTTACGCTTTTGGAGCTTCTTGTTTCTATCAGCATTTTTGTTATAATTACGACCGCGGTTGTAATTAATTATCGCAGTGGGGAGCAAAGCGCGCAATTGCGCCTTGGCGCGGAAAATCTGGCAAGCACACTGCGGCTTTTGCAAACAATGGCGCAAAGCGGTAAAACAGTGGAGTTGTGCGATACCCAGGACGCAGATGGCACGCCAGATCAATACGCAAACCAAGTATGCACGGTAGGCAGTGGAGTAAACTGCGACAGCGCATGCACTCAGCGTGTTCCAACCGGCGGATATGGCATGTCTATAGTAAATGGCGCAGTATTATTATTTGCGGATGGAAACAATAATCATGTTTTTGATACAGGTGAGGAATTGGCAAATGTGAAAACAGATTTTCCGCAAAACATTGTAATTGGCGTTATAACCGAAACCGAAGATGCACAATTGGCCATTGTGTTTTTGCCGCCAGATGCAGAAATTTTGGTAAATGGAGCGCAAGCCGCAAGTAATGTATACATCACAGCACAGCATGAAAAAAGCGGGGATAATCGCACGATTGTTGTACGTCCCGCAAGCGGTCGTATTGATGTGAAATAAAATAGTATGCTGAAACGTGGTTTTGGGCTACTGGAAACTATTATTGCGCTGGGAGTAATTATAACTGGGCTTGTTTCAGTTATTTCGCTTAGTATTGCAAATCTAACAAATGAGCGCGACACGGCGATGCGCTACCAAGCAGTTAATCTTGCGCGCGAAGGAATTGAGCTTGTGCGCAATATTCGCGATAGCAACTGGCTTGCTGGTACGGATACCTGGCAAGGAATTCCGCCAGGAGGAGGGGATTTTACTATACAATTCAATCCAGAAACTCAAAAGTTTGCGTTTGCGCCTGCAGGCGGTGAAGAGTCTGTTGAAGGCGCGCGCGTTGCACAGTGCGGAGATGGAATCTATATCCAACCGAGCAGTTTTATTTGCGATAAAATTACCCCATTTTCAAGAACGCTGAATCTTACGTTCAAAAGCTGTGTAGGAGAATTTTCAGGCGATGAATTCGCCTCTGTATGCGAAGCGGCTGGGAATCCCACTCCCCCGGTTGCCCTTGAGATTTCGTCCACTGTTAGTTGGAATCAAGGAGCAAAAAATATCACGATTACTGATATCCTATATGACTGGCGATAAAAACGGCTTTACACTGATGGAGATGCTGGTTTCACTTGCGCTTTTTTCAGTGGTTGTTACGATTTCAACAGATCTTTTCTTTACCTTCCAGCGCGTTTCTCGCAAAACAGAGAGCTTTGAGCATTTAGTTTCAGATGCGAGATTGATTATTGAGCAAATTGCGCGCGAAGTGCGGGAAGGTACGATCCATTACAGTGCATATCCAACTCTGCCGTTGAATACGCCGCAAACCACGCTTAAGATATTAGATAGTTCCGCAGTTCCGGTTGAATTTGCCTTTAACGCATCTTGTCCGGATAATAGCGAGTTCCCATGTCTTACGATTGCGCGTGGCGGTTCTCCGGAGCGGCTTTCCGGCGTGGATACGCGAGTTATCAACGCGCAATTCTTCATTTCCCCAACACTAGATCCATTTAACTTTTCAGCAGATACCGGAAATTATTTAGCCGATAGCCAACCGCGCGTAACAGTCGCGCTATCGCTTGATAATGGCAAAGACGCCGGCGATCCAAATTATATTCGTTATGATGTTCAAACCACAATATCAAGCCGCGTTTATCGGCGGTAACCCTACCCAACCTCCCTCACCCGGCCTGCGGCCACCCTCTCCCTCAGGGAGAGGGGAGGGTGAGGGGAAAAAAGGAGAGAGGAGGGGTTACTCCTTGCTTTTGGCCGTGCTGATTACCAGCACTGTTCTTTCAGCCGCTTCTGCGCTAGCCACTATTATTATTTCGGAAATTCGGCAAACGCGGCAAACTGCCGGCGCAATCCAAGCTCGCGCAAGCGCAGAACAAAAAACCGAGCGCGTTTTGTATTTATTGCGCAAGACAGAATTGCCACTTGATCAGATTGCCGGCGCAACCGGTGCGGCCGTTTCATCTTCGCAAGATCCACAATATTTTAGCATTCAGGAAAATGATTTTGTGTCATTGCCCATTAGCGTAGACGGGGAAGTATCCGATATTGCGCCGCGCATTACTACCATTACTACATGGAAGCCGGCAGAGGCATGCGCAAGCGCAAGCGCAAGCTGGATTGAGGTAACACCGATTTCATGGAACGGTGCGGAATTTATTTCACAACGATACCCGTATTCTCACAGCGACTTTACATCCGAAGGTCAGTTGCGTATTGCATTTCCGGCTGGTGGAACGCCGGTTGAAATGCGCATCCGCGCTTTGTATTGCGACATTGATAATCTTGCCGTAGAAGATATTCCCGGACGCGTGCGCATCGTGGCTTCTGGGCAATCCGGAGACGTGAGCCAGTCCTTGCAGACGCTTATGGTTCGCCGTCCTCCAGCGTCAGGATTATTTGATTTTGTCATTTTTTCAGAATCCGAAATCAAAAAAGGACTATGATTAAAGATGAAGCAAAAAAGCGAATTGAGAAATTGCGCGAGGGAATTAATCGCTATCGATATCAGTATCATGTACTGGATAAGCTTGAAATTTCCGAAGCCGCGCTGGACTCATTAAAGCACGAGCTTTTTAAGCTGGAACAAGAGTATCCGGAATTTATCACGTCGGATTCGCCAACTCAGCGGGTTGGCGGAAAGCCTCTGCCGGAATTTAAAAAAGTGACGCATAAGGTGCCCATGCTTTCCATGGAAGATGTGTTTTCGCCGCAGGAACTTACGGCATGGCTCACAAGAATTGAGCGGCACTATCCTAATGGCCATTTTGATTTTTACGCGGAAGTTAAAATGGACGGATTGGCTGTATCGCTTATTTATAAAAATGGCATACTGCATACCGGATCTACGCGTGGAGATGGAAAAGTGGGGGAGGATGTAACGCAGAATTTGAAAACAATTGAAGCCATCCCATTGCGCTTGCGTGTACCAAGCGAATCAGAAATCCGGAAGCTGAGCTTCCCAGGGGGAAGCTCAGCTTCCTTATATCTTACAATTACCAATGCTATTGAACACGGCGAGATTGAAATTCGCGGTGAAGCGTACATGTCCAAGAAAACTTTTGAGGAGCTTAATTACGAGCAAAAGAAAAAGGGCGAAGAATTATTTGCCAATCCGCGCAATGCCGCCGCCGGGGCAATTCGCCAGCTGGATCCTAAAATCAGTGCCTCGCGCCGACTTTCATTTTTTGGTTATGCGCTTTTGTTTCCTCCCCTGCCTGAGGGGAGGATTAAGGAGGGGTGGGAGACCCACGAGCAAGCGCACGAACTTATAAAATTATTCGGAATTCCGGTGAATTCGGAAAATAAGCACTGTAAAACTCTTGATGACGTAGTGCAATTTCATGAGCACGTTTATAAAAAGCGTGAAAAGCTCCCATATTGGACTGATGGTATTGTCGCGGTTATAAATAATGACGCGACGTTTGAGCGGCTTGGGGCGGTTGGTAAAGCGCCGCGCGGGATGATTGCGTATAAATTTCCGGCGCAACAGGCAACCACAAAAGTAAAAGAAGTGCGCTGGCAAGTCGGCCGTACTGGCGCGCTTACGCCCGTTGCGGTAATGGATCCGGTTTTTGTGGCCGGAACAACCGTTCAGCACGCTACCCTGCATAATATGGATGAGATTGAGCGACTTGGTCTGAAAATAGGGGATACGGTAATTTTGGAAAAAGCCGGCGACATTATTCCAAAAATTGTGAAGGTTTTGTCAAAACTGCGCACTGGCCATGAAAAAATAATCCACACGCCAACGCATTGTCCGGCTTGCGGAAGTAAGGTCACGCGCGCGGAGGGCGAGGTTGCAATAGTTTGCAATAAAAAAAATTGTCCGGCAAAACATCTGGAAAATATCACGCATTTTGTTTCCAAAAAAGCCATGGATATTGACGGACTTGGCTATAAAATAGTGGAACAGTTAATGAATGCGGGGTTTATTGCCACGCCGGCAGATATTTATAAACTGACCAAGTCAGATTTGATTGATTTAGAACGGTTTGGCGAAAAATCCGCGGAAAATCTGATTGCCGCCATTAATAAAGCACGCACGCCCCAGCTTTCACGTTTTATTTTTGCGCTGGGTATTAAACATGTGGGTGAGGAAACTGCGGTGGATTTGGCCAACACTTTTGGCACGCTTAAAAAAATACGCGGAGCCGCGCTTGAAGAGCTTGAAGCCGTACCGAATATCGGTGAAGTAGTGGCGCGATCATTGCACGAGTATTTTTCGGACAAGCACAATCAAAAATTAATTGATGATTTGCTTGATGCAGGGGTTAGAGCTGAAGAAGTGCATATTAGGCGCCATCAACCTTTTACGGGAAAAACATTCGTATTGACCGGCGGCCTGGAAACCATGACGCGCGATGAAGCCAAAGAAAAAATCCGCGCCTTAGGCGGCGATATTTCCGGCTCGGTTTCCAAAAACACCGATTATGTCGTCGTCGGCACCGACCCCGGCGACAAATACGAAAAGGCCAAAAAACTCGGAATTAAAACACTAGATGAGAAAACGTTTCGGGGCATGCTAAAATAAATTACCCAGGGTAAAATCATTTGTATTTGAATACATTGAATGAATAACAGTCACAATAACAAAAGTGATAGTAAAATACGCTGAACGGATAATTATTCACGATCGTGAGTAATAAGTTGTTATGACAATGAGAAAGAAAATACAAAAGAAAAAATCAAGGCAGGCGGAATTGTTGCGTTATGGATTACGCGCGGGTCGCATCTTTTTGCAAGATATGGCGAGTCTTACCGGATATATTGCGGCTGCCGGACATAATTATAACCTTGGGTGGGCCGAGTATGAGGAAAGACAAGAGCAAACGCGTAAATATGAGGAGCGCGAGCGGTTGCGCGAGTTAAAAGCGCGAAAGTGGATTGAAACGAAGAAGATAGGGGAGAAATTGATGGTGCGACTGACAGCAAAGGGTTGGCAACAGGTTTTGCGCGATCGTATGCGTTGTACAAAAACAATGTGCAAAGATGGCCGATGTATTATTGTAGTATTTGATGTGCCGGAGTCCGAGCGCCATGTGCGCGACACGCTTCGCTGGATACTTGCGGAGTGTGGGTTTTCCATGTTGCAAAAGAGTGTCTGGTTTTCAAATAAAGACGTGATGGATGATCTTTGCGCGCTTTTACAAGGTACAAAACTTAACAAATGGGTGCGCATTGTTGTTGGCAATCAACTGAAGCAAGTATTTCTAAAAAATGCGTTGCTACGATTGAAGGCACGACAGACTGCACACAAAACCGGAAAAGCATAATTTTCCCAGCATCTTAAAACTCACGATCGTGAATTTTTGTACGACGGATTATTATTCACGATCGTGAGGAATAAGACTTTTGCGAAATTGCCTAAGCTTAAAATTTTGAGATAAAAAAGAAGCCGGGCGCTGAGGGCGCGCACGGCAAAGTAACCAATCCTCGCTCTGCAAGAGCGATTATCGTTTTCGTTGTGTTAGGTACGCATCAACGATGAACACGAGCGAGACCAACTGCTGGAGAAAGAGCCATGGATACCCCTGAATCCACATCAGCCACCCACAGGTGACGTGCATGAGAACATACCAGAGATAACCGCTAGCTCGCTCTTTCGCAAGCAAGTAGGTTCCGACGAGGAATCCCAGTACAAGTCCGATTTCCAGCCACTGATTGATGGTGGTGATACCACCGAAGTCGTAGAGGCTGTAACCGAATCCGAGCGGGATACAGACGAGCGCGAGATGGTCGAGCCAGCGTGGCGGATTCTTGGTCGTGCCGCGGAGTGCGATGACAAGACCCAGCACCATTGCCGGAGCACCGCTCGCTTCTACCGAAGCCGCAATCCAGTTACGCCAACTGACGAAGATGATTACCCATGGAGGCAGACCAACAAGGTACACCGCCCACGAAGCAATCCGCCACTTCCGCGCTCTTGCCTCATCGCCGCGATTGCGCGCGTGTTCCGAGAATGAGAGAAAGATCTTGTTGAGGAGGTAGAACCCTCCTCCAAGCCACTGAAGCAGTAGATGCATCTGGATCCTCCCAATGCGCATTAAAGCAATCATTGCATCATTTGTCAAGATAGTGTAGATTAATAGGACTATGGCATTAACTAAAGAAGAGGTATTGCATATTGCAAAATTGGCGCGGCTGGAGTTGAAAGACGAGGAAGTGGAGAAATTTCGGACGCAGTTGTCCCAGATTTTAGAATATGTGGGACAGTTGCAAAATGTGGATACTGCTGGGGTGGAGCCAATATCGCAAATCACCGGTTTGCAAAATGTTATGCGCGAGGATCGGGTGGAAGGATGTGATCCGGACACGCGAGATTTAATGCTTGAGCAATTTCCAAAACGAAAAGGCGATCTACTCGAAACACTGGGAGTGTTCGAGTAATTTCTAATTACCCTAATTATTCTAATTGATCTAAACATGCCGAAATTGAATGAACTTACTATTGCACAAGCGCATGAGGGACTAAAGAAAAAAGAGTTTTCTTCGCAGGAGCTTACAAAAGCCTGCGTTGATCGGATTTATGAGGTTGATGAAAAGGTCAACGCATTTTTAACTGTGACGGAAAAAGAAGCGCTTGCGCAGGCAAACGTAGTTGATAAAAAGATTAAAGCCGGTGTTGTGCCGGGATTATTGGAAGGAATCCCAGTTGCGATTAAAGATGTTATTTTAGTCAAAGGTGTAAAGTGCACTGCGTCATCTAAAATTCTTGAAAATTACATCGCGACCTATGATGCAACAGTAATTAAAAAGTTAAAGCAAGCCGGAGCAGTGATTTTGGGCAAAACTAACAATGATGAGTTTGCCATGGGTTCGTCCGGTGAAAACTCGGCCTACAAAATTACACGCAATCCCCATGATCTTGATCGCGTGCCCGGCGGATCTTCCGCAGGCTCAGCCGCCTCAGTTGCGGCACACGAATGCATTTATTCACTTGGCTCTGATACTGGCGGTTCAATTCGTCAACCCGCTGCATTATGTGGTGTTGTGGGATTAAAACCAACCTATGGCTCCGTCTCCCGCTACGGCCTCATTGCCATGTCTTCTGGACTTGATGTGATTGGGCCATTTACAAAGAGCGTAGAGGATGCACGGATTGTGTTTGAAGCAATTAAAGGAAAAGACCCGATGGATGCGACGACGGTTGAATGCCCCTCACCCGATCTCGCATCCGCTCGATCACCCTCTCCCACACGGGGCGAGGGAGAATCGAGACAATTTCCCTCTCCCCAAGGGAGAGGGCAGGGTGAGGGCACTTTGCGAGGAATGCGAGTTGGAGTGCCGAAGGAATACTTTATAGATGGCATGGATAATGAAACTGAAAAAACAGTACGGCAAGGGATTGCGCAACTTGAAAAACTCGGCGCGGAAATTATTGAAATTTCATTGCCATATTCGCCGTATGCGCTCGCGGTTTATTATGTTTTGCAACCCGCAGAAGCTTCGGCAAACCTAGCGCGATTTGATGGAATTAGATATGGGCATTCTGTGTTACGCCCCTCACCCGATCTCGCATTCGCTCAATCACCCTCTCCCTCAGGGAGAGGGGAGGGTGAAGGTTTGTATGGAGTGTATGCAAAATCGCGGGCAGAGGGTTTTGGTGACGAACCAAAGCGACGCATTATGATCGGGACTTATGTGCTTTCTGCTGGATATGCGGATGCCTATTATAAAAAAGCGCAGGCCGTACGGACGCTTGTAAAGCGCGATTTTGATGATGCATTTACCAAAGTGGATTGCATTGCCACGCCAACTTCTCCAACTCCAGCCTGGCTTATTGGCGAGCGCATGACTGATCCGCTCTCCATGTATTTGGCTGACATTTTTACAGTTTCTGCCAATATTGCAGGCATTCCGGGAATTTCCGTGCCTTGCGGAAAAGCGCATGGATTGCCGGTTGGCTTGCAAATTCTCGCGCCGCAACTTGGTGAAGATATATTGTTTAGAGTGACCGGTGCGTATGAAATGACCGTAAGTCATAATTCCTGATTCCTGATTCATAATTCACTCGTACATGATTCCGTATTTTGAAATTCAATCATTTAAAATCGGGCCCCTAACCATTTACACTTGGGGGTTTGTTGTTTCAATTGGAATTGCGGTTGCGATATGGGTTGCATATAGACGCGCTCGTACGCAGGGCCTTGATGTAAATAAAGTGTTGGATCTGGCATTCTGGATCATTGTTGCCGCGTTTATCGGAGCGCGTTTGTTCCATGTATTTTTTTATGAGTTGGTATATTTTAGCCAGCACGTGCGCGAAATAATACGCGTGGATCAAGGCGGACTTTCATCATTTGGTGGATTTATTGGCGCAGCCGTGGCATTTTTATGGTATATGCACCGCCATAAACTGAATGTCTGGCAATATGCTGATGTGTTCATGTTTGCCTGGCCGCTGGGACATGGCCTTGCACGCATTGGCTGTTTTTTAACGCACATGCATCCCGGGCGTCTGAGTAATTTGGCCATTGCTGTGCAATATCCAGACGGCGCGCGTCTTGATATGGGATTTATTGAGAGTGTAGTTTTATTAAGTTATTGGGTTGTTATATTATTAGTTTCGCGCAAATACAAACGTTTTGACGGGTTTTATCTTGTGTCGGGCATGATATTTTATGGCGCAGTGCGCTTTATTTTGGATTTTTTCCGTGCGCGAGATTTGCTAATGTCGGATACGCGATATTTTGGACTAACTCCCGCACAATACGGAAGTATTATACTTATTGTTAGCGGTATATATTTACTAAACTATGCGCGCCGCAGAATTATTCGCACAGTCGCTTAAAAACGAAGGCGTCAAATATGTGTTTGGCGTGCCGGGTGAGGAAACGCTTGATATTGTAGATGCGATTGCCAAAGCCGGGATTGAGTTTGTGTTGACACAACATGAACAAGCCGCGGCATTCATGGCGGCAACTTATGGCCGACTCACGGGCCGGGCGGGGGTATGCCTTTCCACACTTGGACCAGGCGCGCTTAATCTCACCACAGGTCTTGCTTTTGCCGCGCTTGGTGGAATGCCAGTTGTGGCCGTAACGGCACAAAGCGGCATTCGCGACAATTGGAAGCGTGAATTTCAACGGGTGGATATAGTTAATCACTTCAAACCGATTGTAAAGTGGAATGCACGAATTGAAAATCCAAACGATGTCGCGTATCTTACGCGAAAAGCATTTGCAATTGCGGAAGATCAGCGGCCGGGCGTGACGCATCTTGAATTTCCAGAAGACGTGGCGGCAGAAGTTACGGAAGGTGAGCCGCTTGCGCGTATTGATATTCGGCGACCGATTGCCGAGAAGAAAGCGCTTCTACAAGCCGCAGCGCTTTTGCGTAAGGCAAAACACCCGCTTATTTTAGTATCTCATGGAGCTGTGCGCAAACGCGTTGCCGATGAGCTGAAAGCATTTGTGGAGGCAACCGGGCTTTATGTTACTCACACACAGATGGGAAAAGGTACGCTTTCTGATGACGATTTGCATTCACTTTTGACGCTTGGAATTCATAGCCGTGATTGGGTGCATTGCGGTATTGAGTATGCGGATCTGATTATTACCCTTGGTTACCATGCGCTTGAATACTCACCGGCGATTTGGAATAATGGTCGCGACAAAAAAATTATCCACATTGATTTTTCTCCGCCAATGCTTGATCACTTTTATAATCCGGATAGTGCAGTGGTCGGTGATATTGCGACGAACCTTAAGATGTTGGGAGAACGACTAGTGTCTCCCTCACCCGATTTCGTTAGCGCTCAATCACCCTCTCCCTCAGGGAGAGGGGAGGGTGAGGGTCAATGGAACACCTCGTACTTTGCCAGCCTGCGTGAAACACTCCTTAAGCATCTCACTCCAAAGCCGTCCGATCAATTTCCATTAACCCCCCAAACAGTCCTTGCGGCAGCACGGCAGGTACTTGGGCGCAATGATATATTAGTTTCTGATGTTGGCGCGCATAAAATTTGGGTCGCGCGAGCGTTTCCAACATATGAATATCAAACCTGCCTTATTGATAATGGGCTTGCCGCAATGGGCGGGGGATTGCCCTGCGCGATTGCGACTGCGCTCGTTATGTCCCGACGCTTCGGTCGGGATCCCGACTTTACGTCGGGACCGGAGCGGCGCGTGCTTTTGATCACTGGTGATGGCGGATTTTTGATGAATATGCATGAGATGGCAACTGCAAAACGGCTTGGCGTAAAACTCGCAGTACTCATATGGAACGATAATGGGTATGGCATGATTCGCTGGCATGCTCAAAAATCCGGACTTACGCCGGTGGGTGTTGATTTTAAAAATCCGGATTACGTAAAACTCGCGGAAAGTTTTGGCTGGCAAGGCTACCGCGTGGGCAATGCACAAGAACTTCCGAATATTCTTGAAAAGGCCTTTAGCGCAAACGCACCTGCCCTTATTGATTGTCCGGTTGACCACAATGAAACCGTCCGCGTGTTTACCGAAGAACTTAAAAACATCGTCTGCCCAATTTGATATGGCAATTCAATCTACTAATCCTACAACTAGAGAAGTGATAAAGACATTTGAGGAAGAGGGACGGGAAAGTGTGGAGAGAAAAATGAGCATGGCACACGAGGCCTTTTTGAAATCGAAAGACGTGCCAATTGCGCAGCGGGCGGCGTTTGTGAAACGAATGGCGGAGGTGCTCAGAGTGGGGAAGGAAGAGTATGCGCGGCTTATGGCGCTTGAGATGGGGAAACCAATTGCGCAGGCGCGCTCCGAAGTTGAAAAATGCGCATGGGCATGTGAGGTAGCGGGGGAGTATGGACCGAAGTGGTTGGAAGAGGAAGTGATAATTCCCTCACCCGACCTTCGGTCACCCTCTCCCCAAGGGAGAGGGGAGGGTGAGGGTCGGCCGGGGGATCCACAGAAGGCATATATACGGTTTGAGCCGCTCGGAGTGATACTTGCAATCATGCCGTGGAATTTTCCGTTTTGGCAATTTTTTCGTTTTGCGGCTGGTGCGCTGGTGGCAGGAAATGCGATTGTGCTCAAACATGCTTCCAATGTGCCGCAGTGTGCGCTGGCAATTGAGGAAGTATTTCACAAAGCTGGGGCAGGGGATGGTTTGGTGCAGGTGGTGTTGATTGGGAGTGGTTCACCCTCACCCGACCTACGGCCACCCTCTCCCTTAGGGAGAGGGGAGGGTGAGGGAAACCGCAGCATTATCGAATCACTTATCGCCGATCCTCGGATTGCTGCAGTGACGCTGACAGGAAGCACGACCGCGGGAAAAAAGGTGGCCGAGGCTGCCGGGCGGAACGTGAAAAAGTGCGTGCTGGAGCTTGGCGGATCTGATCCGTTTATTGTGCTTGCCGACGCGGACATTGCACGGGCGGCCCAGGTTGCAGTACAAGCGCGTACACTTAACGCCGGTCAAAGCTGTATTGCGGCAAAGCGATTTATTGTGGTAAAGGAAATTGCTGAGGAATTTACAAAGAAGTTTGTGGCGAAAATGAAAAACCTTATAGTAGGGGATCCCATGGATGAGAATACGCAAGTTGGGCCGCTGGCGCGGCGTGATCTAGTAGACGAGCTTGATCGGCAAGTAAAAGAATCCACAGCAAAGGGCGCAAAATTGCTGTGCGGTGGGCAACGAATTGCCCCCTCACCTCAATCCTCTCCCACCGGGGGAGAGGAAGTATTGGCAGGATACTTTTATGAGCCAACTGTGCTTACTGATGTGAAACCCGGCATGCCGGCTTATCGTGAAGAGCTTTTTGGGCCAGTGGCTTCTGTAATTATTGCGGAAGATGCGGATGAGGCCGTGCGGATTGCGAATGATTCAATTTATGGACTGGGAGCCGCGATTTGGACAAAGGATATTGCAAAAGCTAAGCAAATGGCTTGCCAACTTGAATGTGGCGCGGTGTTTATTAATGATTTTGTAAAATCTGATCCGCGCCTGCCATTTGGCGGCGTAAAAAAATCTGGATATGGCCGCGAGCTTGGAATTTACGGCATCAAAGAGTTTGTGAATATTAAAACGGTGGTAGTGAAGTGAAGAGATCCCTCGGCGCGCTACGCTTACTCGGGATGACGCTACGCGTCAATTATCCACAGGGAGAACTTGACGATATTTTCTTGTTACTACATAATGTAGTAATAACTCAGCATTTAAACTTATGGAAATTAAAATTCAAAAAAATGCTCTTTATGTGATTTTCGCAGTTGCGGTGCTGGGTGTTATCGGAATAGTTGTGTGGGGTACGCGCGGCGGCAAACCGGTAAGCACACCATACGCAGGAGTTTCCGGAAATGATCTTCCTACCGTAGTAGGAGAGCCGTCGCTTGGAGGGCCGAAGATTCCATTTCACGAGCATGAGAATTATAAAGAATATACGCCAGAAGTGCTTACTGCAGCGATTTCAAGCGGGAACGCCACGCTTCTCTACTTTTACGCGGATTGGTGCGGAACATGCCGCGGGCAAGAACCAATTCACGAAGCATTTTTTCACCGCGCGGTTGATGAAAATTTGGCGGTTATGGGTGTGCGCGTGAATGCGGACTATAACCAGCAACTCATGCGTCAATACAGGATTAACTATCAGCATAGCTATGTGCTTTTGGACAAAAGCGGAAAGCCAGTTGATAAATTTTTTGGTGATCATTCCGAAATGGAGCTCATGGCTAAGGTGCAGCAAGTGCTTTAATTTCTCCTCACCCGATCTCGCATCCGCTCGATCACCCTCTCCCGCGGGGAGAGGGGAGGGTGAGGGTATATGACTATGTTTTCACTAATCCCACTTTCTTTTGCCGCAGGTGTGCTGACGGTGGCCGCGCCGTGCCTTTTACCGGTACTCCCCGCAATTTTAGGTGGGTCGTTGAGTACAAGTAAATGGCGGCCGCTTGGAATTGTTGCAGGCCTTGTCGTGACTTTCACAATTTTTGGCACGGCATTTGCGATATTCTTGGATGTTCTCGGAATTTCAAAGGGTACACTCCGCGTGGTCTCGATCGTTCTATTATTCCTGTTTGGGCTTGCGCTGGCCGTGCCGACACTATGGGAATGGTTAGTGGTGAAGGGAACTTTTGCGTGGAGAAAGGTGAGCGCGCCAAAGGCGTGTTGTGCGCCGACCCCCTCACCTCAATCCTCTCCCACCGGGGGAGAGGAAGGCGATCGCAATCCCTCTCCCGCGACTGGGAGAGGGCAGGGTGAGGGCAAAAAAAGAAGCAATAGTTTCTGGGGTGGATTCGGCATTGGCTCAACGCTCGGAGTGGTCTGGACTCCATGCGCCGGCCCAATTCTTGGCGCCATTCTTACTTTTGCGGCAAGTACACAAAATGTTTTTCAAAGCGGACTGCTGTTTTTCACTTACGGACTTGGCGCCGCAGTGCCAATGCTTTTGATCGGCTACGGCGGCCGCGCGCTGGTGTTGCGCATCACGGGATTTGCGCATGCCGCGGTGCGCGTGCGGCAGGTCGCTGGAGTTATACTAGTCGTCTGGGCTATTGCATTATGGCTGGGGGTTGATCGATATTTTCAAGCAAATCTTACTCCACTTTTACCACAGCCGCGCCTATAGTATATGCAAATTTCTGCAAATTGGTTTTCCCGTGGAAGTAAAATCTCGGGTTGTGCTTCTATTTTGGGTTCATGGCAGATTTGTCATAATGTTTGCACTTCGCTTATCGCTCTGCTGGCCACGTTTGGTATTGCGCTACAAGGCATGCCGCTTTTATTTTTAAATCGTTTTCAGTGGTCATTGTGGATTGCGGCAGTGGCGCTTTTTGGCGTGCTACTTACGATTCGCGTGGGGATGAGAATGCGCTGTATTACCACACGTGGGATGATTGGGAATAGCGGGCTTTTGCTGGCGGGATTGCCGTTTGCAGGCGAGTGGGTGGGTGGGGCACGGACGGCGGGATTAGTGCTCGTACTGGGGGTGCTTGCCTGGTATCTCAAAGATTTGATTGTTAAGCGCGTGGAAACCGGGTGGGTCGTGGATTTTGTTGAGCAGGGTAGAAAGGTGGCAGGTGGGCTAGTGGGGATGGTGGCGGTGGTGGGAGTGCTTTTTACGGTCCATAACCCCTCCCAGATTCCCTCACCCGCTCCGATCGCGGTCGGAGCACCCTCTCCCGCGGGGAGAGGGCAGGGTGAGGGGCGCATGAAGTTCACCCTCTTCGACGTTGCTCACGCCAAAGAGCTCATGGATAAAAACGGTGATGGACAGTGTGATGTCTGTGGCATGGATATTGATCAGTGTATCGAGTCAGGGATGATGCAATGTACGATGGATCCCGAGGCGAAAATTGGTTTGCTTGGCTCGAAGCATAGCCACGCGGCGTTTCAGGCGTTTAGGAATGGCGCACCATTGAATCTTGAACCATACGCGCGTATCATGGATAGCAGTGGCAGTGGGACAGGTTCAAGCTTTATGCATATTGAAGGACCGGATTTTAATCGCCTCCACATGCATGCAACTGGCGTACCGCTCCAGATGTTTTTCAATAGCATCGGCATGAGTACCCCAAATGCACAAGTCATCGTTAATGGTAAAGAGATCGAGCGTGGCTTGGAATTTGTGTTCCAAGATGAGGATGCCATTGAAGTGATACTCTAATATGATAAAGGCACGATTGTGATGGGATTTGATAAGCCAAAAATTGATGACGCGTTGAAAAAATAAATGCGCGGTGCTATGGAGCTACTTAGTGATCTTAACTCGGCCCAACAGGAGGCCGTTACCTTTGGCAACGGGCCGCTTTTGATTGTAGCTGGCGCTGGTACTGGCAAAACATCTGTTATTACTCGGCGCATTGCCTGGCTCATTGCGCAAAAAAAAGCTAAGCCGGAAGAAATCCTGGCGCTCACTTTTACGGATAAGGCCGCAAGCGAGATGGAGGAACGGGTGGATAAACTTTTGCCATATGGCTATGTTAATCTTTGGGTATCCACTTTTCACGCCTTTGGCGAACGCATTTTACGCGACTGGGCGCTCCAAATTGGATTGCCCAATGATTTTAAGGTCTTGACCGTCTCACAGCAATGGATGCTGGTGCGCAATAATTTAGAACGTTTTGCGCTAAATTATTATCGTCCGCTTGGCAATCCAACAAAATTTATTCATGCTCTGCTGTCACATTTCTCGCGCGCCAAAGATGAAATAATCGCGCCGGAAAATTATTTAAAGTATGTGCGGAATTTGGCACTGGACAAGGACTCTGACACTGAAATAGTTTCGCAATTCAATGAGATTGCTGAGGCATATCATATTTATTCTCAGCTTTTGCTGGAGAAAGACGCGTTTGATTTTGGCGATCTGATTAATCATACACTTACGCTTTTGCACAAACGCCCGCGCGTGCTTAACGAATTGCGTAAGCGCTTCAGATACATTCTCGTTGATGAATTTCAGGATACCAATATTGCACAATACGAGCTTATTAAGCTCCTTGCCGCGCCGAATAATAATCTTACAGTAGTAGGGGATGATGATCAGTCCATTTATAAATTCCGCGGCGCTTCCATTTCAAATATCCTGCAATTTACGCACGATTTTCCGCAAAGCAAAAAAGTACTTCTTACAACTAATTATCGCAGTTACCAGAATATCTTGGATATCGCGCATACTTTTATCCAGCAGAATAACCCATATCGTTTGGAAGTGACTCTTTCGCAAGATGGCCAAGAACTCTCAAAAAAACTTATTGCTCATCGTAAAGGTAGCGCCGAGGTTGCGCATTTGGCTTATCGCACTGTAGAAGATGAGGCAGAAGGAGTGGCAAAGCGGATTCTTGCGCTGCATAACCCTACCCGGCCTCCCCTTAACTTAAGGGGAGGGGAGGAGGGGTTACTGCCCCTTTGGAGTGATTTCGCAATACTTTTGCGTGCCAATTCCTCTGCACCGATATTTTTGCAAGCTTTGCGGCGGCACAATATTCCGTTTGATTATGTGGCGAACAAGGGCCTATACAAAGAAACAATAATTTTAGATATTTTAAGTTACTTGAAACTGCTAGACAATTATCATGAATCCGAAGCGCTTTACCGCGTTTTATCTACCGCTCCATTTGCGCTTCCCCATAGCGACTTAGTCGCGCTTGTGCAATATGCTGGCAAAAAAACTATTTCTTTGTACAGCGCTTTGCAAAATTCCGAGCGTCCGGCATTAAGCGATCTCGGCGCGGAAACTATCGCGCGACTTTTGGATTTCATTACTAAACATGCTGCGCTTGCGCGCGCAAAAAGCGCTTCAGAGCTTTATGTGCAGGTTGTGCACGATCTTGATATTGAAGCGCGGGTTGAGCATCCGGCGCTTGTACGTGAAGCCGAATATCTGGCGGAATTTTACAAGCGCATTCAGGAATTTGAGCGCGATAGCGACGCGCGCGCGCTAAACGCGTTTTTAAAACATTTGCAATTGGAATTGGATTCCGGCGAAGAAGGGCAACTTCCCGCGGATTTTGAAGAAGGTCCGGACACCGTTAAAGTAACTACCGTGCATGCTTCAAAGGGATTGGAGTGGCGCTGCGTATTTATTCCACATCTGATTGACCGGCGTTTTCCATCAACTGAACGGCGCGAACCGATTGAATTGCCAACTGCTTTGATTAAAGAAACTTTGCCAGAAGGAGATGTACATTTACAGGAAGAACGGCGACTTTTTTATGTAGCTATGACTCGCGCGCGCGATGGGCTATACTTGACGCGGGCAGAGGATTATCTTGGAAAAACTACGCGCAAGCCGTCGCGATTTTTGTATGAGTTAGGAATACTGGAAAAAGATACAGTAAAGCGCGCAACAAAAATTCCCCCGCCTCAATCCTCTCCTACAAGCGGGCGAGGAAGTTTAATGAGTTTACCCTCTCCCTCAGGGAGAGGGCAGGGTGAGGGTGCGCATTATCCTATCCCAGAAAGCTTTTCCTTTAGTTCTGTATCCGCATTTCGCAAATGCCCGTTAGAATATAAATTTAAGTATTTACTAAAACTGCCAAGCGCGGGAAGCGCGCAGTTGAGCTTTGGAAATACTATCCATAAAACTTTGGAATTATTTTTGAAACTTTGGCAAGAACGATTGCGCAGCGCGCAAGGAGATTTATTCGACAGTGAAAAAAATGGCAAAATTTCCGTGCCAATGTTTGAGGAATTAAAAACGCTATATGAGCGAAGCTGGATTGATGATTGGTATGAGAGCGCGACGCAAAAAAATGAGTATCGCGCAAAACGCGGGCCAGCAATTCTAAAAAATTTTTATGAACATTTTATCGCCAATCCGCCAAAACCAAAGTATATTGAGCCATGGTTTAAAATTGCCATGGGACCGTACAAATTTGTGGGGAAAATTGATAGGATTGACGTATCACCCTCACCCTGCCCTCTCTCTGAGGGAAAGGGCAACCGAAGGTTGGGTGAGGGTTGCATTATTATTGATTACAAAACCGGTGAGAGCGCGCATGATAAATTGCAAAAGGTGGATAAAGAACAATTAGTCATTTATCAAATCGCGGCGCAGGAATTTTTGCGGGAACGCGTGGGAGGTCTGATGTACTGGGATTTGGTGCCGAATCATTTCACCGAGCCGTTTGTGGCAACGCCTGAGCAAATTGAAAAATTAAGAAGCGAATACACGGCGCAAATTGACGAAATAATTCGCACAATCGAAAATGATAGCTTTGTCCAAGCGCATGCCGACACTACCCGACATACTTGCAATTATCAGCATTTTTTGTAAAAAATCCGCGCGGTCAAAAGACTACGATCGTAGCAAATTGACCGCAACAGTTTTTTGATACTTTTTCTCCTTGAATCTATGCTAATATTGAGCCGAGGAATTTTGGATAGCCGCGGAGGAATTCTGCGCCGGACATGGCCTTTTTTCCTTCAAGTTGAAGTTGTTCCAAAATAATACTTCCGGGATTGCAATTGACTGCTAGTTGCCCCAATTTATTGCCTGAGCTTGTCGAGGGCCATTCGACGCGTTGCGCTTGCTCAGGGGATAATGTCTCGGTATCCGCTTTCCAAACATAACCTGGCGTGGCATTGGATGCACAGCCAATGGTAGGATGAAGAAGCGAGGCCTTGAGTACTTTGAGGCGCTTACCTTCCCATTGCGTCCATGTTCCAGGCCACAAGTCATACGCGCGCGCCATGCGTTCAATATACTCTGCGGATTTTTGCCAATCAACTTTTCCATCCTCGCGCTCAAGTAATTTTGTAAAAGTGGCTTTTTTATGATCCTGCGGCTTTGGCTTAATTTTTCCCCCCAGATATTGTGGCAATGTTTCCACCAGCAACTTCGCCCCTTCATGTGCAAGAAGCTTCGAAAGCTCACTGCCAGTTCTATGGCGTCCCTCACCCTGCCCTCCCCGGGGCCTGCGCTCGCTCGGCCCGTCTTCGACCCCTTCGGGAGAGGGAGACTGTAGGTCGGGTGAGGGGGAGATTTGCACCACATGCTGTGTCAACACTGGTCCATGATCCATTTCTTCATCCAATAGCATAATTGTTACGCCGGTTTCTGTGTCGCCATTCAAAATAGCAACTTGGATAGGGGATGAGCCACGGTATTTTGGCAAAAGTGATGGATGCACATTTACCATGCCGCGCGGAAATAATTCTAGCACCTCGCGCGGAAAGATTTTGCCGTACGCAACGACCACGGCAACTTCTGCATGCAATGATTTTAATTCATCAATAATTGTAGCCGCAGGCTTTAGCCTGCGTTCAATGTTGTCCGCCGGCTGAAGACCGGCGACTACACCCCTTAATGTTTTCGGCTGTAACACCTTCAATCCCAATTCTTGTGCCTTAATTTTCACCGGTGGCGCTTCAACTTTTAGTCCTCGCCCAACTGGCTTATCTGGTTGTGTTACAACTGCCGCAATCGAAAAACCCGCACCATGCAATGCGGTAAGCGCCGGCGCCGCAAACTCCGGTGTTCCGAAAAAGATAATTTTGGTCCGTGCTGTACTTTTTTGCATACTATGGTATGATATATTTACATCTTTAATGCTGTGTACTGGTTATAGGTAATCATAGCATTAAATCAGTAACAATACCAAAATTAATAACAAATTAACATAAATAACAATATGAAAAAAAGAATTTCGTTAGTGGTATTGGCAATGGGGGTTTTACTCTTAGTCGGGGCAGGGTGCGGAAAGCAAACGCAAAAGTCAGCGTCTCCTGGATCGCCGTTGGCAACACCGCCAGAGCAAGAGGAGTCAAGCATAAAAATGGGCAAGCTTTACAATCTTGGCGCACTGCGCGAATATGAATACCGCATTACATCCGGCGCGGATAGTCAGCAAGGCGCGATGAATGTGAAGTATACAATTAGTTCGGATACGGTAAATGGAAAAGCCGCGTGGCTTCAACAGTCGGATATGGATGTACAGGGAAATAAAGTGTCCGCGAAAATGTGGATGTCCAAATCATCAATGGCGTGCCTTAAGGTGTTAACCGTGATGAATATCGCGGGCCAAACTATGTCGCAAGACGGCCAGTGTCCGGAAGAAGGTCCGAACGCGGCAACGGCTACCGGCGAGGAAGAGCTTAAATACATTGGGAAAGAATCAGTAACCGTGCCGGCAGGAACATTCAACGCGAAAAAGTACGAGCAAGCCGGCGCGACCTTCTGGGCTGTTGACAATATCCCTGTACCATTGAAGGTTTCATACACCGGCGCGGATTCCACGGTTATGGAGCTGGTGAGTTATAAATAGATCGCTACCATCCGAAGATGCATTTTATTGCGAGAACAAAATGCTACATGCTTGATTACTCTCGATCCATATAATATAGTTGTATGGCAATTAATAAAATCAGATGTCCTAAATGTAGTTCTACTAATATAAGGGAGAGTGCTGAATATGCACCCAGTAAGCCCGAAGGCCATCCCGCTAAAAAAATAGCATATACCACTCCAAATTACTGCTTGGATTGTGAAAATGAATGGTATTAAAATTTCCGCTTACATTGACATAGTATGCCATTATTAATGCCTGAACAAATTACGCAGTATAAGGAAACTGGTCGGTATGATGATGTAAAAAATCCATCGAGTGCCCAAGGCGATTGCGGGGATAGTTTTGTCGCATTATTTCGGTTCGTTATAATATTTATCATTATTGTTGTTATTATTGCGATTATTAAATGAGCATTTGTGATGGTTTTTTAATGCCTAACCGAGCAAAATCTCATCTCTACTTATTATATAATTAAGATTTATTTGAAAATTAATGAAACGGGAAATGATAATTTGGCAAGCCATACTCGTTGCCCTGGGTGCGTTTTTAATTTTGACTATTAAAACGTACTTGCGGGATAGGAATGAGATAATTGCTGAAACCAGCCGGGCACAGTGTGTTATTGATGTTACGGAAAAAGGACTAGATTTATATGGGGCTTGCACCGATATTAAAAACTATAAACTTCAGGATTCTGCCAAGGGATTGTAAAAAATAATCCTATGGAAATCGCCATCCTCTTGTTTATTTGGCTCATAATCTACGAAGTATTTTATTCCCCCAAAGGCCGCATTAGGCAATTAAGGCGAGCGATTTATCGTATCCCAATAAAAATAGCGAGATTAAAAAGGAAAATGCCTGATGAGGCTAAACATTTTGATGAAATGTGTGAAAAAGCGCTCAATGCTAGATATAAAATGATAAACGCCCTGCTTGATTTTCATTTTGATCCGGATGAGGACCGGGAATACATCAAGGAAATACGCCTTACGATGCCATTTGATTTTCGCTAAAAAATATTATTTCCTGCGTTCGCTCATCTTTTTTACTCAAAAACCACCTCATCATGGGTGGTTTTTGAAGTGGACCCGAGGGGAGTCGAACCCCCAACCATCTCGGTATCAGCGAGGCGCTCTACCATTGAGCTACGGGCCCTCGATGTCCACGCATCTAGTATATCAAAAAAGCGTGCCCTGTTACAGACAACGCTCTTTTGATTTGGTTGGCCCAACCCAATGGTGTGTTGGAGCAACTCGCTGATACCTAATCATATATTAACACACTATATATCTTGTGTCAAGGTATGTTTTGTCCACACCCAACTCAAATAAACTTCAACGCCTTGTCAATATAAAGCGTGCCGTTGAGGTGGTCTATCTCGTGTTGGAAGATTTCGGCTAAAAAGCCCTTGGCTTCAAGCTCAAAGGGTTTGCCGTCCAGGGTCTGCGCCTTCACCTGTACGCTTTTATAGCGTTTTATAAGGCCGTATTTGCCAGGAACTGATAAACACCCCTCTTCAAGAGTATCGCGCCGTAGCGAGTGTTTTTTGATTTTAGGGTTAATCAGAACAAATGGCTCGGGTGTGTGATCCACGATAATAAGGCGGATTGATTTGCCGATTTGCGGGGCGGCTAGTCCAACCCCCGGCGCTTTCTTCATTGTTAGCACCATATCCTCGGCCAGTTGTTTTAGCTCTTTCGGATCCCATTTGGAAATAATAATATCTTTTGCGCGCGCCCGCAAAACTGTATTTGGTTCATGAACAATAAGCAATACTTTTGGCATAGTAGAATTTATATCATAAAAACCCCATTTCGGATAGCTTCAAACCAAATAAATGCGCGGCGCGTAAATAAATATATTGGCCACTTGCAAAAAAACATTTTTAAATTCCGTTTGCCATGCAAAAGATAACGCATTAAAAGTATTGGTAAGAAAAGCGGAAGTGTGATGATATACAAATAATCGCGCGCGTTGACAACATGGCGCAAGCGGATAGGCGGATAAAATTGCTGCTGGAAAATATGCTTGCCATATTTTTTATACAAAACCGGCCATACACTGGCATTACGAGCGGATCGCAAAAGTGAACCGCAATTCCATTGCATTTCTTGATGATATACAATTGCGGACGATATTGCCGCAAACTTTCCTACGCGGGCAAGGCGAAAAGCCATTTCGGAATCCTCATTGTTATATTTAAAAAATTTTGTATCAAATAAGCCAACCTGCTTAAAAGCGCTACGCCGATATGCGATATTGGCACCCATAGGCCAGCGCGGGCCTTTGTTTTGCACTATTCGCTCCGGAAAATACCCGTGATAATTCGCAGAGCGGTAAAATACCTGTCCGTACGCGCATACAATTGATCCGTTCGCAAATGGCCCTTGCAATTCCGCAAACCATTGCGGCGTGACAATACAATCATCATCGGTAAACGCAATAATATCGCCTTTGGCATGGCGAATTGCCGTATTTCGTCCAGCGCTTAATCCTTGATTTTTTTCATGGTGAATAATCTTGAAACGATGGTCTGCCAATTTTAATTTTTCCAAATATTCTTTGGAGCTATCAGTGGAACCATCATTTATAATAATGATTTCATCAGGAAAATGATCAAGCGCTTTTAATGATTTGACACATTTTTCAAGGTATTCCCGACGATTATAAGTTGAAATGGCGACGGTAGTAATCATTGCGGTTTTTCAGTATTTTTCCTTCCCGCTTTCCATACAAAAAGTTTGCCGGGATTTTTTGCGTTAGATTGCTTAACTTCCGCGAAAATTTTTTGCGCCTCTTTTATCCCGATCCGCTTAATAACGCCCAGATACATCGCAAACCGTTTGCGCTCGCCAAATGCGCTGGAAATAACGTCAGCCCAATAATGGGCTTCCGAATGAATATTTTTGTTTTTCGCGCCAGTGCGCTTTTTAAGGATGTTTTTAAGACCTTCCATTGTTTTAAAGGTCTTATCTTAAATTAAATCGTGCGGCAAGATAGCCAACACCGAACGGCCCTTCGTAGGAAAGCGGTTCAGCCGTGCAATTAAATCCGTCGAGCATGCCTAAAAGCATAACAATAACACGCAAACCGCAGGCCTTGGCCGCAATCATTTGCTTATCAAGCGCCATGATCTTTTCATAATCATTTTTTCGCAAGGCCTGCACAACTGTCTCGTCAAATTTTTTGCCTTCCGGTGAAAAACCGCCCGGTGCCGCGTCGGTTAAAGTATGAGCCAAATCCGCGGACGCGATTACAGCCACGCGATTCTTGGATTTTTGTAAAACATTGCCGATCCTTTGCCCGGTCTGAAAATGCATGGTAAGCGGTAATTCCGAATTGGACATTGGCACAATGCGCAGATTGGGCAAATGTTGTGCCAAAAAATAAAGCGGCACGGAAACTCCATAATCGCAAAACTCATCAGTTACTCCAACAACCGGCACGGCTTCGTTCTGAAGGCGCAGTTGGCGAATACGTTCAATAAGCGTCAGTTCCGCGCGAAATTCCAGCGCGGTTGAAAAATCTCCAAACTCTTTGAGATTGGCGCGATAAGTTGGCGAAATAAGCAAGGCAAAAGCATCCGGTAAAATTGAGCCATGAGGCGACAAAATAAGCGCGGCATCCGGCTTAGCCGCGTACATATCTTCCTCCAGCATTTTGTACGACGCAAGTGTTTTAGCGAGTTTTTTTTGATGCTCTTTTCCAATAGTTGGTAGCAAAATGGGGGAATGTGGCGCAATTGCCGCAAAAGTAATCATATTCGGCAATTATATCATTATTGCGCCATAGCCGCCACTGGTGTGCGCCGCACTGCGGATTCTGTTCGTTCAAATGCGAATTTTCCATCTTCCACGCCAACTCTAACTCGTTCGCCCTCTTTGAATTTTCCTTTGATAAGTTCAACCGCCAGCGCATTCATAATTTCGTCGGTAATGAGCCGCTTGAGCGGACGCGCGCCAAATATCGGGCTGTATCCGCGCTGTGCCAGCAGTTTTTTTGCATCCGGCGCAAGCTCAAGGCGAATACGTTTTTCTTTCAGCCGCTCGCCAATTTGCGCAAGCTCAAGATCAATGATCTGTTTAATATGCTCCGGTTTCAAAGAATGGAAAACCACAATTTCATCAATGCGATTAAGAAACTCCGGCTTAAATCGATCATATAGCATTTTGCGCAGTTTCTCATCCAATTTTTGTTCATCATTTTGCGACTCGGTTTCCGCGGAAAAGCCAAGCGTGCCGCGATTGGCCATGGAAAGAATCGCGTCCGAGCCGATATTGGAAGTCATAATGATAATGGTATTTTTGAAATTCACCACTCGTCCTTTGCCATCTGTCATCCGGCCATCATCAAGAATTTGCAAAAGCGAATTGAATATTTCCGGATGGGCTTTTTCAATTTCATCAAAAAGAATAACGCTGTACGGCCGGCGGCGCACCAGTTCCGTAAGCTGTCCCCCTTCTTCATAACCAACATATCCGGGCGGAGCGCCAAGCATGCGCGCAACAGAATGCCGTTCGCCATATTCCGACATATCCAGGCGCACGAGCGCTTGATCGGAATTAAACATAAATTCCGCCAGTGCCTTGGCCAATTGAGTTTTTCCAACTCCGGTTGGGCCCATAAAAATGAATGATCCAATCGGACGATCGGACGCGGAAATTCCCGCGCGGCTGCGGCGCACGGCATTGGCAATCGCGCGTACAGCTTCTTCCTGCCCGACAACGCGTTTTTCCAGTTCGTTTTCCATGCGTAAAAGTTTGTCCATCTCGGATTCCAGCATGCGAGTGACCGGAATACCTGTCCAGCGCGCTACCACGGCGGCAATATCCTCTTCGCCAACTTCTTCTTTGAGAATGCGGTGTTTTTTTTGCAGTTCAGCCAGCTTTTTTTCAGCTACGCGCAATTCTTTTTCAGTTTCCGGAATTTTGCCATAGCGCAACTCCGCCACTTTTTGCAAATCTCCGCCGCGTTCGGCAATCTCCGCTTCCGCTCGCGTTTTCTCAATGGTTTTGCGCAGTTTGCGAATAGCGGAGATATGCTCTTTTTCAGTATTCCAGCGCAATTCCAGATCCATGGCTTTTTCCTTGACTTCGGCAAGTTCTTTTTCCAAATCTTTCAGTCGCGCTTTAGCTTCTTTTTCAGTTTCTTTGCCGAGCGCGCGCCGTTCAATTTCCAAGCGCATCATTTCCCGTTTCATGCGATCCAGCTCTTCGGGCTGGCTGTCAATTTCAAGACGAAGCGCGGAAGCGGCCTCATCAATCAAGTCCACGGCCTTATCCGGTAAATGACGGTCGGTAATATAACGCGAAGAAAGATGCGCAGAGGCAAGCAGGGCCGAGTCAGTAATGCGCACGCCATGATGCACCTCGTATTTTTCTTTTATGCCGCGCAAAATCGCAATAGTATCTTCAACAGACGGCTCGGTTACATAAACCGGCTGAAAGCGCCGTTCCAGTGCCGGATCTTTTTCAATATAGCGCTGGTATTCTTTAACAGTAGTCGCGCCAATGGCATGCAACTCTCCGCGGGCAAGCGCGGGCTTTAACATATTGGCCGCGTCAATCGCGCCCTCGGCCGCCCCGGCGCCAACAAGCGTATGCAACTCATCAATGAATAAAATAATTTTTCCCGCGCCCTGTTCAATTTCCTTAAGCACGGCTTTGAGCCGCTCCTCAAACTCACCGCGAAATTTTGTTCCGGCCACAAGCGACCCCAAATCCAGAGCAATCAATTCCTTGTCTTTCAAGCTTTCCGGAACATCGCTGGCCACAATGCGCTGAGCCAGTCCTTCCGCAATCGCGGTTTTGCCCACTCCGGCTTCGCCAATCAGCACCGGATTATTTTTCGTGCGGCGGGCCAGAACTTGTACAACGCGGCGAATTTCATCATCGCGGCCGATAATCGGATCCAATTTTTCTTGGCGCGCGAGTTTGGTAAGGTTGCGGCTATAACGTTCCAGCGCTTGATATTTTGTTTCCGGCTGGGCGTCAACTACGCGCTGGCTTCCGCGCACTGTTGCTAAAACTTGAAGCACAGTATCATATTGTACGCTGTGATGTGTAAGCAACTCCGCGGCGCGGCTTCGCACCGTTAAAAGCGCGAGCAATAAATGTTCAGTGGAAATATATTCATCGTGCAAGCGGCTGGCTTCTTGTTCGGCCTGATGCAGAGCGCGCATCATCTCTTGCGTTAAATACATTTGCGCAACATTAGTAGAAGAGCTGGTTTGCGGAATGCGCGTTAGAAGCGTGCGCGTATCGCGGGTAAGAGCCGCGATGTCAATTCCCAATTTTTTAAAAATCGCCATGACCACGCCGTCCTCCTGCTCAATTAAGCTCGCGAGCAGATGCAATGGATCCATGTGCGGATGATTTAATTCGCCCACCAGATGTTGCGCGCGTTGCAGAGCTTCTTGGGATTTGGTGGTAAAGTTTTGAAATGCCATAGTAAAGGTTGGGTTAGCAGTCTCAAGTATAGATTGCTAATAAGCTTATCAACAGCAAATTTGCTTGTCAATGGGGTAGTTTTTACAGTGTAACATACATTGGACTTATTCGTAAATTATGCTAAAATTAAAACAATTATGCCATCTATTCTTGGAGTGCAAGTTGACAGCATCACACGCGCGGAGGCAATTGCGCGTGTTGATCATATGGTGCGCGATGGGGGACAGCATATTATTACAACACCGAATCCGGAAATAATTGTTGCGGCGCAAAAAGATTTAGAGTTTCGCGCCATACTTAATCGCGCCGCCCTTGCGCTCCCGGATGGATTTGGCCTTATGCTTGCCGGGCGATTTTTGGGTACGCCGCTTATGGAACGAATTGCGGGCTCGGATTTTGTGCGGGAAATTACAAAATTGGCGTGCGAGAAAAAATACAAATTGTATCTTGCGGGCGGAGAACCGGGCGTGGCAAACGCCGCCGCCGACACGATCATTTCACGATTGCGCAATTGCGCAATCGTGAAATCAGAAACTGAGCCGGATGTGGAGAAGATTCGCGAGGAAGCGCCGGATATTTTGCTTATTGCTTTGGGGCATGGAAAACAGGAAAAATGGATTGCCGCGCATTTGCCGGAATTGCCCAGCGTAAAAGTTGCCATGGGGGTTGGCGGGGCATTTGATTTTATTGCCGGCCGTGTTTTACGCGCTCCGCGCATTTTGCGCCGTCTCGGCTTGGAATGGCTTTGGCGTCTTATCCTTCAACCCTCGCGATTGCCACGCATCTGGCGCGCCGTGATTAAGTTTCCCATTCTCGTGCTTCGTGCTAAACTACAATAGGAGGTGTTCTGTTGGCAAAAAAGAAATTACGCAATCGGCGAAAGGTTTGTCCCAAATGCGAGTTTATGCATCCGCGCTCGCAACCATGTGGCGCGCCTGGCGCACGGCTCGATATCCCGATTTCCGAAATCCCGGTGGGTGAGCCCGTAGAACAGCTTCAGTTTCACCAGTACGTACGAGTCCCAACACGCGAGGAGGATATCCGATAACGAAATTGCCAGTGCCGGTACAAATTTGCTTCACAGATGAGGAAGTGGAGGCACGACTTCGCTATCGTCGCAAGTGGTTCGTTCCGTAGTTCATTACCCGATTTGCGCCTATGGCGCTCGTCGGGCTGTTTTTTTATTTGGAAATTTGTGCTATACTAGGATTATGCAAATGATTGCAAAAGCTACAGAAAAAGTTCGCGTGCGCTTTCCGCCCTCGCCAACGGGTTTTTTGCATATTGGGAGTTTGCGTACTGCACTGTATAACTATTTGTTCGCGCGTAAGCACGGCGGGGAGTTTATTTTGCGCATCGAAGACACGGACCGAGCTCGGTCAGTGCCTGGTGGAGTTGAAAGTATTATTCGCACGCTGGAGTGGGCCGGGATTGAGTATGATGAAGGACCCCAACTGGCCCCCTCACCTGGCCTGCGGCCATCCTCTCCCTTAGGGAGAGGGGAGGGTGAGGGAAAAGGCGAACATGGGCCGTATGTGCAGTCGGAGCGGTTGGATATTTATAAAAAATACGCCGAACAACTTATTAAAAAAAGCAAGGCATATTATTGCACCTGCACGCCGCAGCGGCTTGAGGAGTTGCGGCAAGCACAAATGGAGCGCAAAGAACCTACGCGCTATGATGGCCAATGTCGCAAATTATCAAATAGCAAATTGCAAATAGCTAATAGCTCTTATGTGATCCGTCTGAAAGTGCCACGGACTGGGAAAACAAAGTTTGAGGATATTATTCATGGCAAGTTGGAATTTGAAAATAAATTGATTGATGATCAAGTGCTCATGAAATCTGATGGTTATCCAACATACCATCTTGCCAATGTAGTTGATGATCATTTGATGAAAATCTCTCATGTTATACGCGGGGAGGAATGGCTGTCCTCAAATCCAAAACATATTTTGCTTTATAAAGCGCTTGGCTGGAAACCGCCGCAATTTGCGCATCTGCCGCTTCTTCTTAATTCTGATCATTCAAAATTATCTAAACGTCAAGGTGATGTGGCAGTTGAGGATTATATTAAAAAAGGATACTTGCGCGAAGCATTAATTAATTTTGTCGCGCTTTTGGGATTTAATCCGCGCGCTGATAAAGAACTTTATACCATTGATGAGCTTATTGACGAATTCGATCTTGCAAAAGTCAATAAATCCGGCGCGGTTGTTAATTTTGAAAAACTGGATTGGATGAATGGAAGCTATATCCGTCACATGCCACTAGATGAATTAGTCACGCTGACCATGCCATTTTTGCCGACTGATGACATGAAGCTGGCGCGCAAAGTTGTTGCACTGGAACAGGAGCGACTTAAAAAACTAAGCGATCTCAGTGAGGCAACCGAATTTTTCTTTGTTGAGATTCCGCACTATGAGCCGGAAATTTTAATATGGAAAAAATCGCCAAAGGAAAGTGTTGCTCCAAATTTACAAGCTCTTCATGATTTTCTTTCAGATTATGATGGGACTTGGGACGCAAATGCACTTGAGAGTGCGATAAAACTATGGATTGAACAAAAGAGCAGGGGAGTAGGGGAAATACTTTGGCCAATGCGGGTTGCGCTTTCCGGCCGGCTTGCTTCGCCACCCCCATTTGATATTGCGGCAATTTTAGGCAAAACGCGCACCCTTGCGCGACTGGAATATGCAATCAAACTGGCGAAAAAACTGTAGTCGCAACTCTTTAGGTTGCGTTTTGCGCGGGCTAAAGACCCGCGGCTACCTGTTATTTTTTTTATTCGTTATTCTTAATTCTACATTCTTCATTTCATCAGTGCATGCGCAATCCTCGGTTTTGGATTTAAATACACAAATCCAAGATAAGAAACGCGCGCAACAGGAGCTTCAGCAAAAAATTAATGACTATAGTAATAAAATTCGCACAACTCAGAAAAAAGCGGCGAGTCTTGTAAATCAGATAAATATTTTAGAAGCAAATATCTCTAAAGCCGAATTAGAAATACGCCGAAAAGAAATAGAAGCGCAGCAGCTTGCGCTTGAAACACAGCTTGTTGAACAACAAATTCAAGATGAAGAGAGGAGAATGAACAACATGCTTACCGACATTAGTAAAGTACTTCGCGAAATTAAACGCTATGACGATAGGAAATATGTGGAAATCGTACTCGCTGAAAATTCATTTTCCGAGGTATTTGATCAGCTTTATTATACCGAGCGACTTGCCAATCACTTAAGCCGCAAGTTGGATGAAATTAAATCTATTCGCGGAATTTTGGATAATAATCGCACCACACTTGTTACAAAACAAACCGAAGCGGAGCAGAAAAAAGAGGGTCTGGCTATCATGCAAGATGCCTTTGAACAGGAAAAGCGCGTAAAGGAGGCATTATTTGGAAGAACAAAGTCAACCGAGGCAGAATTTCGCAATCTTCTTGAGGAGTTGCGCGCCGCGGCCTCTTCCATTGATTCGGAGATTGTTACGCTGGAAAAAACAATTCGCCAAAAATTGGATATTGCGGATAAATTGGCAGGGGATACTGGCATACTTTCATGGCCAGTTGCCCCCATTGGCGGCCTCTCAGCGTCATTTCACGATCCGGATTATCCATTTCGATATTTATTTGAGCATGGTGGTGTTGATATTCGTACTCCGCAAGGAACACCGATTCGCGCGCCGGCATCTGGCTATGTTGCAAAAGTTTTTAATGGCGGCCTCGGTATTAGACCAAGCTATGTAATGCTGCTTCATGGAAATCAATTATCAACAGTATTCATGCATGTATCATCAATTGCGGTAGTACCAGACACCTATGTTTTGCGCGGAGATGTCATTGCATACTCAGGAGGCAGGCCGCGCACTCCAGGCGCAGGCCGATGGACAACCGGTCCCCATTTACACTTTGAAACCCGCATAAATGGTGTGCCAGTAGATCCAATGGGATATCTGCCTTAGTGGTGTCGTATAAGATATAATGTGCGACGCCACAACAACTGTTTATAAAAATCCCCTAGTGATATTTATAGTAAACCTTTTCTCCAAACCGAAGATCAATATAATCTAACTTATTGCGTTTATCGGGCGGCATGGTATTGCGCAATATAAGGTCAAGGTTTGCAAGCTGGGTCTTAGGATCACCTGTCGTATCAAAATACGCCTTCCAGCCCTCAGCCAACTTTAGCTGAATGTCCGTATCATTTGCTTTTTCAATAATAAAAAATTTTGGTCCAAGATTTTTTATCATTTCATCCTGAAGCACAACTACCACAAAGTGCAGCAAGTTAGTGGAAACAACCTGATCTTTTAATGCTGGCGTAGAATTGCTAGTGTCGTACAATATTGTGGCGTTTTGCGCCGAAATTGTAATAATGCCAGCAATTAATCCTTGTGCGTCAATTGCGTATTGAATACCTTTAGAACTCCACAATGCCTCACGCGGCGGATCAGATATGGTAAGAAAAAGCGTATCGGGGCGATCTTTTTTTAGGTAGGCATTACTGAGTGCGAATTCTGTTGAAATATTTTGCATAAATTTTTCACTATTAAACGCGAAGATATTGCGCTGAGGAATAATACGCCAGCGAAATTGTGCCATCTGGTTTTTGATCTGCGCGGCAAGCGTATCTGATGATATGTATAACTTGCTATCTACCCGAATTTGCCGAATTGCAAATGTTGTTGAAAAGAAAAGCCAATACAATCCCCCACTCAGTATAAGCGCCGTGAGCGAAATACTTAGCCACACCGGGAGGTGCATGGGCGATGCTGCCGCATGAAAACGAAACGGATTACCCAAATTTTTTTTTTCGCTTTTGTGAAAGCGAAAAATCGCGCTTTTTGAGCGTCTAAGCATAATGGCGCTATTTCATAGCAAACGCAATAAGCATGTTAAGCAATTTTTGGAATGGAATACCTGCCTTTTGCGCAGATTCCGGCACAAGAGAAGTTTTAGTCATGCCGGGAATAGTATTGAGCTCTAAAAAATATGGCTGATTATCACGTAGAATAAAATCGCTGCGGCTTACTCCGCGCGCGCCAACAAGTTTATGCGCGCGCATTGCAATATCCTGAATACGTTTTGTCATTGCGGGAGAAAGCGGAGCTGGAAGCGCATGTGATGATCCCCCCGGTGCGTATTTGCTTCTATAATTATAAAATGCGCCAATCTTTGGCGTAATTTCAATAAGCGGCAAAGCACGCGGATTTTCATTTCCAAGTACCGGCGCGGTTATTTCACGGCCTCTGATGTGTTCCTCCACTAGCACCTCACTATCGCAATGGAATGCCAGGCGCAGGGCTTTTCCCAGATCACGCATGTTTTTAATGTTTACTGTTACGCCGACTGAAGATCCCAAGCGATTCGGCTTCACTACGCAAGGAAAATTAATATGTGCTTTTTTCATTCTACGTTTCGCCCGAATCGGAGAAGGCTCGTCATTAGTAAGCAAAACTCCTCTTGGGGCTAAAACTCCGTGTACGCGCAAAAACTCGATGAGGCGATATTTATCCATAGCCAGCGCGGAGGCAAGCACACCGGAAAATGTATAAGGGATATTAAGCATTTCAAGCATGCCTTGCACCGTGCCATCCTCACCAAATGGCCCGTGAAGAGCCGGGATTACCACGTCTGGTTTTGCGCGCATGAGCTTATTAAGCCAAGCATTTCCAGTACGCGGTATTTCAATTGGAGTAACCGCATACCGTGCGCGGTTAAGATTAGCAATGATCTGTTTCCCCGTAATCAGCGATATTTCGCGCTCAGCAGAACGCCCGCCAAAAAGTACAACTACACGTTTTTTTGTCATAGCACATGTTTTAATGAGTTGCTTATTACTCACGATCGTGAGTAATAAGATGTTACGCCCTTACCAATCGGGGAAGCACCGGATTTATTCGCGTTACTATTTCGTAATTGATTGTGCTTAGTTTTTTAGCTATTTCATCAGCAGTGATTATTTGTCGGCCTTGTGCGCCAATCAGCACGGCTTCATCTTCCGGTTTTACATTACCTGCATCAGTCATATCAACCATCAACATATTCATGCATACGCGGCCAAGTATCTTGCATCGTTTTCCATTTACCAAGACTTCGCCAGTGCCGGACAATCCCCTATCATATCCATCCCAATATCCCACAGGAAGCACAGCCACTTTGGAATCTCGCTTTACTCGCTCAGTAAGATTATAGCCAATGGGCGTGCCCTTCGGCGCATCCTTTACTTGCGCCACAATCGCTTTCCAAGTCAGCACTGGTCGCAATCGGATTTTCATAATTCTTGATTCATAATTCTTGATTCGCGCTTCATCGAATGGCCACAGACCATACATCCCAATTCCCACTCTGACCAAATTCCCATGACTTTGTGGATAGAGTAAAGTTGCCGCAGAACAGGCCATATGGTGTATCGGAATAGTCAGCCCTGTCCCATTTAGGCGCTTTATAATGCTATTATAGCGCGCAAGCTGCTTTAAAGCATAATCTGACTGCGAATCCTCTGAATCAGCAAAATGCGTGGAAATTCCCTCCACCTCCACCCCTTTTATTTTTTTAAGCGCCCTTACAAAATCAACTGCCTCATCCTCCCCTACCCCCTGGCGCGTCGTTCCGGTTTCTACTTTAACATGAACGCGCAACGGGTTATGGGTTATGCGTGATGAGTTATGGGTGAGAGTTTTTAGTGTTTCCCAGTTATAAACTGTAATTCGCGCGCCTAACTTTGCTGCCTCCTTTAATCGTTCACTCTGGGTATATCCAAGCACGAGCACTGGATTGTGCGATGTAATTTCGCGCACAGCCCGCGCTTCATCAAGATTATCCACCCCAAACCAGATACTGGAATTAGGAATTAGGAATTTGGAATTATGAAGGATGCCGGTTACTTCGCGCAAACCGTGGCCGTATGCATTGGACTTTACCACTGCCATGAATTGAGGTTTTTGTAGTCGCCGGTCTTTAGCCGGCGCATGATCTAGTAGCGATAAAAATTGCCCCACATTATGGAGCAATGCGCTTTTTGAAATTTCAATCCAAGTTTTGTTTATCATTATTTAATTTCACTAAATCCACAAAATGGCACAAGAGCTTCCGGCACTTTGATTGAGCCATCTTTTTGCTGATAGTTTTCCAAAATGGCAACGGGCGTGCGGCTTAAAGCAATCGCGGTTGCGTCATTCATGTGCACAAATTCAGTACGGCCATCAGCGTGTTTTACTTTTGTGTTGAGTCGCCGCGCTTGGTAGTCGGTCATGTAATCAGCCGTATGCGTTTCGCGATATCTCCCCTGCCCGGGCATAAATGCCTCAATATCAAATTCGCGATAATCCGGCGCGCCCATATCGCCGGTGCATTTGAACACTACTTGATAAGGAATGCCCAACGCCTGCATTAAATATTCCTGAATAGCAATTAAAAAATCCTGCTCTGCTATCCCCTGCTCCGGAGTTGTAAACGATTCCATTTCAACCTTATCAAATTGATGCACACGCATTATTCCTTTAGTATCTTTACCATACGTGCCGGCTTCACGGCGAAAACTCGTGGAATAGCCAACATAACGAATTGGCAAATCCTCCTCCTTGAGTGTCTCGTTCATATGGAGCGGTCCAAGCGTATGCTCGGCACTCCCCACAAGATACAGATCATCGCTTTCAATATGGTAACGTTCCTCGCGCGGCTCCAGGCGTGCCATTTTATTCATAATCTCCGGGCGCATCAGTACCGGCGGAATCACAGCAGTAAATGGCTTTGTGGATACTTTCAGTTTTGTGTCCTTTGCAATCTGCGCGAGTTTTTTTTCATCTGTGAGCACGGAAAGTGCAAAATTTATAAGAGCAAACTGCAAAAGCGCGAGTTTTCCTTTAAGATACGCAAATCGCGCGCCACTCACCTCAGATGCATGCACAATATCAATAATTCCAAGCGCAGCGCCTAATTCCCAGTGTTCTTTGGGATGGAAATCCATGGTAAGATGTTTGCCCACCTTGCGCACTATCTTATTTTCGCTCTCATCTTTACCATGCGGCACTGATTCGTGCACAATATTTGGCACGGTCCATAAAAGTTTTTGATATTCTTCGTCAAGCGTATTTTGCGCTTCTTGCGCAACCTTAATATCATCGGACAATTCCTTAAGTCTAACCATTATTTCTTTTGGCGGCTTGCCTTTGTGTCCGCTTCCCAATTTACGCTGCTGCGCCCGCATACCCTCCAGTTTTACAATATGCGCACGCCGTTTCTCGTCCAATTTCAAAAGTTTATCAATATCAACCTCCACCCGTTTTTCTTTGGCTATTTTTTTGACAAGCGCTGAATTTTCTCGGATGAATTTAATGTCTAACATACCAATATGTTCTCCCCCTTAAGATAAAGGGGAGTTAGAGGGGGTTATGAATTATCCTAGTGGGCGGTAATAACCCTGGAACTGTACTTTTTATACTGTGTAATTCGCACAATTTTTGGTCGATAGGTTAAGCCCGCACACTCAATGAGTGTAGCATCTTGATCATAGCCAATGCAAATGACATTCGGTTTTAATTTTCGCAGGATTTTCCATTCCCCCACTTTATCACCTAATGCAACATTGTCCACATCGCGAAGCGCGCTTACCATTTCCACACGTTCGCGCTCATTTAGTTTTGGCGTGTGTCCTTTTTCATGAAGTACGCGCGCATCGCGGGTTATTACAACTGTAAGGTGATCGCCGTATTTTTTCGCTTCGCGCAGAAAATACAAATGCCCCGGATGCAGAAGATCAAAAACACCAAACACCACTACCTTTTTCATAAGTTTATTTTTGGGTATGGACCCGCCGGGATTTGAACCCGGGTCGCATACCCGCCATTAGTATAGCAGAAAACCGCTGGTTGAGCCAGCGGTTTTCTGTGACAAGTAGTTTTGACCCGTTATGTATAACTAGCCAACCACCCTTTAATTACAAATTATCATATGTAATCAATATTGTCAATATCGTTATCCACAAGTATATTTTTCTAGCTGTATCTATCATTCCTCGGATGTCTCGCGAGCGATTTTGGCCAACGTCAGGGATATACGAAGTTTTGCGACTGAAAGGAGCAAAATTTGGGTGAGAGGCGAGCCGAGCCCCGAACTGTATATCCCTTGTTAGGCGAGGGTTGCTGGAGCGAAGCGGAAGCAAAGCGCAGCGTCCCCTTGAGTTAGCGGACAGAAACCTAATCGGTGGCTGCCCCTCTTCCAGAAACTTCATTACTGCCTCTATAAGCACGTTTAAGTTTTTGCGTCTCTGATGTGATTTCAATTCTTGGCGCGAGAACAACATATCTTGAGCCAGCAAACTTTGCTTTGAAGTCTTTCATCCATCCATGATGGCTCAATACCCTGTGGCGGTCAAAACCAACGACTGAAACACCGCTTCTATCATAACTACCAGAAAGCAAAAACGTCCAGTAAGTATCGTCAGGGAAATTGCCGAACTTCTCTTTGAAAGTAGCTGCGAAAGCTAAATAGCGACGAAAGTCCATGCCTTTCAAACCCTCATTTTCGTAAATACGGAGAGCGTTTTGGCCACTTGTATAAAGCAATTCGGGAGTTTTGCTCGCGCTTGTAACAAACCATTGATCTTCAGAAACCATGACATTGCGAATCATTTGCTCATTGTCAAAATCAACATTAGTTTTAATGCCAAAACGCTCAGCTAGTTCTTGCATGGAAAGAGCTGCCGGTAGATAAATCAGCAATTCATTTGTTTTTTCAAGTTCGGCAATTTCCTCTTTGGTAAACGGGCAAGGAGAGGCAACCACCGAACCATATAATTTTTGAACGTATTTTTCTAAGTTCATAATAGTTGTGACTATGGAGTAGTTTATAAAAGTTTCTGTCCGCTAATTTCGCCTAACGTCCGCGTGTATCTGAAGTTTGACTTATTTTTCCTCTCGAAAATCACCTTCCTTCAATCCTGACTGAAGCAAAATCGACTGAAAGGTTCCGTATGGTATTTCTTTCTTTGCCATCTTGACTATGACAGTACGCGTAGGATTGCCTGGTTTGCGAAACTTTGCGTGGGAACCTTTCTGCGATACAAAAAAGAAGCCCTTTTCTCTAAGGCCTCGAATAACCTGTTTCAAGGGAATCGGTCTAGGCATGTTGAAAAATGAGTGGGACCAAGTCGGGTCGTTCCACTTTGTTTATTTTGGAAATAGGAACATCCTCAAAATACAACTCTAATGCCTCTTGGAGCGCCAAAAGGGCTTCTTTTTTGGTGTCGCCAAAACTAGAAATACCTGTGTTGAGGTTCCACGAGACGTAGGATTTACCTTCCTTCCAAACCACGTTTTTTAAGTCGATTTTGCGCATATATATTGAAGTGAATTGTTACGATTCTATTATATCTCAAAGGAAAAATAAGTCAAATTTGGGTGCGCGCCGAGCCGAGGCGCGCACCAGATACACGCTGTTCGTATAATCAAAGAGTACCAACTATGGTACTCTTTGACAAGCGAGATCCGCGCAGCGCTGTGTTGGGGTTTTATCCCCGTCG
>Ga0155387_120_pt1 | contig 90847 bp, 95 predicted proteins | sample RifCSPhighO2_02_FD_106355 | JGI IMG/M metagenome (GOLD analysis project Ga0155387, IMG submission 106355) | Candidatus Uhrbacteria bacterium RIFCSPHIGHO2_02_FULL_46_47
GGGGATAAAACCCCAACACAGCGCTGCGCGGATCTCGCTTGTCAAAGAGTACCATAGTTGGTACTCTTTGATTATACGAACAGCGTGTATGCTGTTCCGTTCGTCGTCGTACCTCCTCCTCACTGCACCCATATTTGCTGGCTGTACCGCTTCGCGATATTATACAGCCAGCCAACTTCGGTTATACGCGAACGTCATACAAATATTTGACTAACTCCCCCTAATTGGATATAATTGGACATAGTTAATATATCCGATTTGAAATATGCCTACAAATAGCCAAAAACTGACAGAAGCGCATCAATTTTCCGATAATTTTTCTAAACGAATTTCCAGTATTCCAGCCGGAATTGTCTCTAAAATCGCCAAAATTGACGAGTTAAAAGGCCAATGGATAACTGGAGCGCGCCTAAGTCCGCAAGTTTTAGGGCGTTTAAAACGCTCGGTTTTAATTACTTCCACTGGCGCCTCCACTCGCATTGAAGGCTCTCGCCTTTCTGACGAAGACATCGAAAAATTAATGCGAGGCATTAGCATTCAAAAATTTACCAACCGCGATAAGCAAGAAGCCAGAGGGTATTATGAACTGCTGGAAAATGTTTTTAATTCCTGGAAAAATTTGAAATTCAACGAGAATTTAATAAAACATTTTCACCAAGAGCTTCTGCGATATGTAGAAAAAGACGAAAAACATCGAGGTGAATATAAGAAGGGTGAAAATAAAGTACACATGCTGGACGAAACCGGCAAATCAATCGACATTTTTTTTGACACCTCACCAGCCTATCTGACCCCTGCTCAGATGCGCGACTTGGTTGAATGGACGCAAAAAGCATTAACAGAAAACAAATATCATCCATTATTGCTAATTGGAAATTTTTTAGTTGAATTTCTAAAAATTCACCCCTTTACCGACGGTAATGGACGACTGTCCCGCGTGCTTACAAACTTGCTTTTACTTCAAGCGGGGTATTTGTATATTCCCTATGTTTCTCACGAAAAATTAATTGAGGACAACAAACCTGATTACTACATTGCCCTGCGCCGCAGTCAAAAATCCATGGGGACAAAGAGTGAAAATATCATTGACTGGCTTAATTTTTTCTTAGATACGGTTCTGAAACAATCACAAATGGCTGTGGAACTCTTGTCAAAAGAAAATATAGAAAAAATCCTCTCGGAAAAACAGTTGGCTGTTTGGCAATATATTGAAAAAGAAAAAGAAGCAAGCACGGGTGACATTGCGAAAAATACTAAAATAGCCAGACCGACAGTCAAACAAACTCTTGAGGTACTGCTCAAACTTAAAAAAATTGAAAGAATTGGGCTTGGCAGGAGCGCCCGATACAGAAAACTTTAAGACAAAATACATTGATTGAGGCGACATGGCTTCGGGGCATTCACCCCTTACCCCTCTGCCCCTTTACCGTTATTGACGGTGTAGTCCACAAAGGGTTGGTGGTTGGTCCAAACTGAATGAATAACATGGGTCATCTTGTTCATAGTGGCAACTAAGGCTACGCGATATTGTTTGCCTTCCGAGCGTTTCTTTTGAAAGAAGCGTTGAAAGAGATTGGGGCGCAAAACCGCCACACTGGCGGCGTTATATAAATGAAACTTACCGGATTTAGTTTGATTGTGAGGCAATCCTCTTTGTATGCAATGTCGGCCTTTCCCGTCATATAATAAAAATTACGATTGAGAATTATGTTTTAATTTTTCTGCTAATTTACTAAGCCGCGTTGTAATCAAAACAACAACTATGGTAATGACTACGGCATACAAAAACTTTAGCACAATGCCGGAATTTTCCGGAAAAAATTTGCGAAACATTGCTTGTATCGCCTCATTCCAAGCTAGCGCGGCAACAAATCCAAATCCGGCAGTCATTAGTGTGCTTAGCTGTTCAAGAATTGCCAACTTTAATGATTTATGGTTATTTTCCATATTAATAAGACAACTCCTTAATCCCCGGCAACTCCTCACCTCCTAAATATTCTAGCATAGCGCCTCCGCCGGTAGAAATAAAATCAACATACTGCGCCATGCCGGTTTTTTTAAGCGCGTCAATAGTTTCGCCTCCGCCAGCGACTCCAAAAGCAATACCTTTTGAACGTGCCGCAAATAGGCGACCAAGCGCTACGGTTCCGTGCGAAAAACGTTTTACTTCATACAACCCCATTGGCCCATTCCAGACAAGAGTCTGCGCGGTTTTTATAAAATGCGAGAAGCGCAAAATTGTTTTGGGACCAATGTCTAATATAGCATAGGGCTTAAAGCATAGTGCCTTTGATTCATTTGTCACCTCTGCCACTTTTGCCACTTTTCCATCCTTTGTTCCAACCACCACATCGCGAGGCAATATGATTTTTTTATTTTTAAGCAGTGTCTTGGCAATCTTTACGCCCTTTGGATCAACCACAGACGCGCCAATCTGATAACCTTGGGCTTTAAAAAAATGATTAGCCAGCGCGCCGCCAACCAAAATCGCGCTGGCTTTGTCGGTCATAGTTTTTATCATGGCAATCTTATCAGTAATCTTTGCTCCGCCAATAAGCACAATTAGCGGCAATCGCGCCTCATGCAATACTCGACCAAGCGTTTCTACTTCCTCTATCAGTCGCACACCCGCATACCTTGGTAGAAATTTTGGCACACCAACTATTGAGGCGTGTTCCCTATGGCATACTGAAAATGCTTCGTTTACATAAATCTGTCCTAGATTCGCAAGCTCTTTTGCAAATGCTTCATTATTTTTTTCTTCACCCGGATGAAGACGCAAATTGGGAAGCATAAACACCTGCCCGGCTTTCATTTTTTTCACTGTCTTTCCAATTGTTGCAAAATCCCATTCCTCGATCAATTTCACATCTCTCTTCAACAATTTCCCCAATCTCTCCACAATCATGCTTAATCCTTTATCCTTATTTCTTAATCCTTTTTTTCTCGGCTGACCAAAGTGGCTCATTAAAATCACCTTCGCGCCTTTTTCTACAAGCCACTTAATTGTCGGCGCCGCGGCTTTGATGCGCGTATCGTCGGCAAGCTTGCCATGTTCAAGCGGAATATTAAAATCCACGCGCACAAGCACCCGTTTGCCGCGGATATTTTTGATTTCTTTAATACTCCGTAAATTCATATCCTCCTCTATTGTACTGCCTCATCGAAAGAAACACAATTTTATTGCGCGCCACCATGGCAAAATTGAATTATAATATCGAAAATCCGCAGCTTGGCGCAAAAACCAGGCTGAAAATCCGCGCACCACATGCGTTCCTACTAATGCTACTGCATCTTTATTGCCAAGCGGCACAATCGCCGGAAATTTGGGAAAGGGATACAATTTCATTAATCTACCTTTAATTGTTGCTGTAATATTTTCAGCAACAATTTTTGCTTCAAGCAGTGCTGCTTGTGCAATGGCCGGTACTGGTTGTTTCATTACAGGATCAAGCAAGAATGCATTGTCACCAATCGCAAATACATTCTCCAAATTCCTCACTGCCATGTGCTCATCAACTTCAACCCGACCTTTTTTATCTACCGGCAACCCGCACTGCGCCATGAGTGGATTTGGTCGAATACCGCCTGCCCAAAGTAGAAGATCTGCGCGCACGAGCTTTTCATGCTCTGGCAAAAATTCGCAAGTAAGCTCCTCTTCTTTTTCGCCGGGCTTAAGCGGCCGCGGCGCCAATATGACTTCTATTACCGCTCCGTCATTGCGAGGAGCCGTAGGCGACGTGGCAATCTCGCGCGAATGCGCGCTATCCACTTTTTTAATGCAAGTGTCAAGCATTAAGTGCACGCCAAGTCTTTCAAGTCGCAGATGTGCATACTGCGACAAAGCCAGCGGAAACATAGAAAGAATTCTTGGCAAGGCCTCAACAATCGTAACCGACCAGCGGTCACGCGAGATATTTCGGAAAAGATGAGCCAACTCTGCGGCAACTTCCACCCCGGTTGCCCCAGCACCCCCAATCATGATTTCTAATTTTTTATCTGGTACTTTTAAAAATTGCTCAATCATCGTGCGTATTTTTTGCGCATCACTGACACTTTTAAGCGTACACCCATACTCCTGCAACCCCTCAATTCCAAAAAAATCCGTATCTGCGCCAAGGGCTAGTACAAGATATTCATAAGACAAACCCTCACCCTTCCCTCCCCGGGGCCTGCGCTCGCTCGGCCCGTCTTCGACCCCTTCGGGAGAGGATGACCGCAGGTCAGGTGAGGGGGTTACTTCAACCACACGGGCCTTGCAATCCACCCTTTGTACCTCCCCTTGCACAAATTCAACTCTGGTACCCTTTAAAATTTCTCTTATCTCAATTGCTGGAGACGGCTCTGCACCTTCTGGTACCGCAATATCATAGAGCTTTGGATAATACAAGTGATATGGATTGCGATCAATAAGTATCACCTTCCACTCCTCTGCTTCTGGTGTAGATCCGCGTAGATATCTGCGTATATCCGCCTCTACATTCAGCGCCACGCGCAATCCCCCAAACCCCGCGCCAAGGATCACGATGTTTTTGATCATAGGTAGTCGCCGGTCTTTAGCCGGCGTGATGCATATAGTATAGCAAAAATAAATGAGACCGGCCACCTCCATGGCGCGGTCATTCCTTCTCCTTCGAAGAGCGGGGTGTACGAAAGTATTTCCAGTAAATTACCACCATGCCGACTATGGCGCCGATGCCTACTGTTGCCATGAAATAGTCAAGCACACTCTTTAATTCTATCATTCCCTCCTCCTTTCACTATCTTTTGAGCAGTTTGCCTACATGCTCCACCATGTCCATGAGATGCACGGAGTATCCCCATTCATTATCATACCAAGCCATGACTTTGGCAAGGTCACCGTCCACCACCCGCGTCATTTCAAGGTCAACCACTGAAGAATAGGTTGAGCCAATATAATCTGATGATACCAGCGGCTTATCGCTTACTCCCAGTATGCCTTTCCAGCGCGGCGTCTTTGCCGTTTTTTTAAACACCTCATTTATTTCATCCGGTGTGGTTTTCTTTTTGAGCACCATTGTAAAATCCGAAAGAGACACGTCAATTGTAGGCACGCGAATGGCCAGCCCATCAAATAATCCTTTGAGTTCTGGTATGGCCTCGGTGGTTGCTTTTGCCGCCCCAGTTGAGGTGGGTACAATATTTATCATGGCACTGCGCGCCCGGCGCAAATCCGGATGAAGCGCGGGTGGCAGACCATCCACGAGATTTTGCTCCGCGGTCGCGGAATGAACAGTGGTCATCATGGCTTTACTTACGCCAAATTTCTCATTCATGATCGCCATAACCGGTGCAATGGAATTAGTGGTGCAGGAGGCATTATTAATAACTTCCGCTTTTGCCGGACAAGCCGCGTGATTTACTCCCATCAAATAAGTTGGTACATCTTTTGCCGGCGCGGAAATTACTACGCGCTTGGCGCCGGCGATAATATGCTGTTTAGCCGCTTCCATATTGGTGAAACGGCCAGTAGATTCAATCACCACATCTACTTTGTATTGTTTCCAAGGAAGTTTGGTCGGTTCTTTTTCCGCAACTACTGGAATTTTTACGCCATTCACAATAATGTGTTTTGCATCATATGACACCTCATGATCCCAAATGCGAAACACTGAATCGTATTTTAAAAGATGTGCCAAAATCTTTGGCTCGGTCAAATCATTGAGAACTACAAATTCAATCCCCTTCCTTCCCCACCCTGCCTTAAAAACAGTTCTTCCAATCCTTCCAAAGCCATTAATTGCAATACGAAGTTTTGCCATACTTTTTATATTTTCCGCCCAAGGCGGATGCGCCTCGGGCGCAAAATCTTTAAATCTCCAATCATTGTACCACGAAATGCTTTGCCTTGTAAAAATCGCTCGAAATTGTTTAAATCATCCCCTCCGAGAAATACTACTTGCATCCCGCTTTTACTGGCCAATTGCGCGGCTTTTTGATCAAATGGCATATTTGCGCCAGGCACCCACTTTGTGCCAAACATTTTAAAATATTCCTTCCAAGAAATTTGCTTTAGCGGTTTTGCATCTTTGAATTTCCGTGGATCTTTATCGTACACATACGCTACATTGGAAAGATTGATCACGACTTTTGCGCCCACAGTTTTGGCGCGCACCACCGCGTCATAATCTGTGGAGTGCCCGGGCAAATATCCCGCACCCACCATAATACAAAATGTTTTCACTTTTTCTGCCGGATTATATACCACGACATAGTGTGCCACATCTCCAAACATTACACGTACTAATTCTGCATTAAGTTGTGTGGCACGAATTCCAACCCAGTCAAGTAACCTCTCTCGTCCTCCCCTCACCCCGCCTTCGGCGTCCCTCTCCCGCGGGGAGAGGGTAGGGTGAGGGTTATGGGGAGGGGCAGGTGGGGTTATGAGTTTACGCGCCGCATCCTGCCACGCTCGTGCTAATTTTCCCCCGCCCACAATAATCGCAAACTTATCCCCGCGCTTTACATATTTTAAAATTACCGCGCGAAATTTTTTTAAAAATTCAATATTAACTCTTCCGACTTCTGGACATACAAGCGATCCACCAAGGGAAATTACAAATGTAGACATGCTATTCAATCTTTTTATGGCCCTTTACTACAAGCTGCTGTTTAAAATGTTTCGCAAACTCGGCCTTGTTTGCTTTGTACATACTTGGCATTCTAAATCTGACCCCTCCTTTTTTTATTGTCCTTCTTGATGCGTAGTTTTTCATGGTTTTAAAATGACTTTAATAATTCTAACATAGTCCGTACTCCAAATCCTGTCCCGCCTTTTGGCATATACGGAATGACTTCTTTGTCCGCCCAAGCAGGGCCGGCAATGTCCATGTGCACCCAAGATTTTTTCTCCACAAACGCCTCAAGAAAAAGTCCGGCTGTAATCGCGCCGCCGTAACGGCTGGGTGTGATATTTGAAAAATCCGCAACATGTGATTTAGTTTGATCGCGATATTCTTCAATGAGTGGAAGTTCCCACGCGCGCTCACCTGACGCCTCTGACGCTTTTTTCACGTTATCCAAAAGCGCGCGATCATTGCCCATATATCCGGCAACTTCTTCGCCCAGCGCAACCATGCACGCGCCAGTCAAAGTTGCCATATCTATCATGGCGTCGGGTTTAACAAATTTATTTACATATCCAAACGCATCGGCAAGTGTAAGACGGCCTTCTGCATCAGTGTTTAAAACCTCAATAGTTTTTCCAGAAATTGTGCGCACAATATCGCCCGGCTTCATAGCACGGCCTGAGGGCATATTTTCACACACTGCTGAAATTCCATGCACCTCCACATTGGGCTTGAGTTTTGGAAGTGCGGAAAAAATACCCAGCACTGCGGCGCAACCGGCCATATCCAACTTCATGGTTTCCATGTGCTGGGCCGGTTTAAGCGAAAGCCCACCGGAATCAAACGTAATCCCCTTGCCCACAATTGCAATTTTTTTCACCCTCACCCTTCCCTCTCCCTGCAGTACTGCGGGTAGAGGATGGCCAGAAGCCAGGTGAGGGGGTTTATACACCAAATGAATAAAGTACGGCTCATGATCTGAACCTTTGGCCACTCCCAAATACGCTCCCATTCCTAATTTTTCACACTCCGCACGATTCAAAATTTTTACACTTACACCCTCACCCTCCCCTCTCCCGGAGGGAGAGGATGGCCGCAGGCCAGGTGAGGGGTAGGCAAGCGAGCGTGCCACATCCGCCAGCGTTTTCGGTACCATATTTGAGGCTGGCTCATTAACGAGCTCGCGCGCAAAAATCGTAGCGTGGGCATATATCTCACCTTCACGAATCCCCCGTTGTGCTTCTGTTATTTTTAACTTTTCTCCTCCCCGTAAACCCTCACCCTGCCCTCCCCGGGGCCTGCGCTCGCTCGGCCCGTCTTCGACCCCTTCGGGAGAGGATGTCCGTAGGACAGGTGAGGGTGACACTTCATGCACACCCGCAGTCACAATCGTAAGTTCACTTGGGAAAGCTACATCCTTGCGTGCCTCTGCTGACTTATATTTTGAATACGCATACGATCCAAGGAGTGCTCCTTCAGTCATGGCTTTGGCCGCCGTGAACGGATCAATACCAGCCGTGCCAGTGCCAATGAAAATCGTGCCCACGCGCTTGGATTTTTGGCGGCGCGCTTCTTTAACAATGCGCGCTGAGGATTTGCGAATCAACTCCGGTGTCACATTTTTCTGTTCTCCAAGTCCCAGCACCATAACCTTTTTTGCGGCAATTTTCCCGTGCAGAATTGGAAAGACTAATGTCTCACCCTCTTTACCTTTAAATCCTTCTTCTTTTATCATTTTAGAAATCAAACCACTAAGCGCCTTATCTACCGCGCCAGTTGAGCCATCCCCGCCTACCGGACGGGCAGGCATCTTTTGCCCCTGCACCCACTTCAATACCAAAAGATCACCCGCAAATTTTTCAAGCTTGCCTTGTTGTATCCGTACTCTCATAAATCAATTTAGAAAATTAGGTCAATTAGGTGAATTAAAAATTATCTAAGGTATCTTGCCTTATTTTCATTATGCTCATCAAGGGTCTTCCCATAATAGGTTTTGCCATCTTTTCCTGATAAGAAATACCAATACGCAGTGTGCTTTGGATAAATCGCGGCGCGTAGCGCGGAAAGTCCGGGATTGCCAATGGGAGTTGGCGGCAAGCCGCGATATTTGTAAGTATTGTATTTTGAATCAATTTTGAGCTCGTCATTGGTGAGTGCGGCATTTTTTCCGCCAGTCACATAGTTCAATGTGGAGTCCACTTGAAGTGCCATCCCAACATCAAGCCGCTTCCAAAGAATTCCGGCAATCACTGGCCGATCCTCTTCATGCGGAACTTCTTTTTCTACAATTGAAGCCATGCGCACTACATCAAAAATTGTTTTGCCTTGAAGCGTAATATCCGCGCGCATCTCGGGGGTAAGCTTAGCATCAAAATTTTCCAGCATTTTTTGTATCACATCTTCCAATTTGGCATCTTTAGCCACGCGATATGTATCGGGGAACATGTACCCCTCAATCCCAACCTCCGCCGGCTTATCTTTCAAAAAATCAAATCCTTCCCAAATTTTACATTTTTCATTTTGTATTTTACATTCTTTTCCAGCGAGCTGGAAAAGCTCCCCTTTCGTCCCAATTCCTTGTGCCTTTAAATATGTCCCTATATCATCAATTCCCCACCCTTCCACAATCGTGAGCTCCTTTTCATTAAATGCTCCAAGTCCGCGCGTAAGCACCTTAACAATATCTGACAAACTTAAATCACCTTCAAACTTGTATTCGCCAGCTTGCAGTTTTGTTGATGCGCGCTTGAGCCAGACCAATGTTTCAAATCCAAACTTTGAACGAATCAAATCCGCGGCCTTAAGCGTATCCGCAATCTGACTCACCCCTGCGCCTTTGGGAATTTCCACCTGCGCCGGCGCTTTCAAATCCGGCGTCCCAAACATTACCACATAAATCCCATAGCCAAGCCCGGCAATAAGCGCGAATTTAAATAAGGATTTCATACTTCCCATCCTATCACACCCTTGACAAAAAATCCACCCGTGGTTAGATAACCCTGCGGCATGCTCGCAGGACGGCATGCACCTTCGCACGCACCGCGCCATGGCAGGCCTCCGGTGCTTCTTTTTTTATGCTATTCCACCATTAATCCCCATTGCACATCATTCACACTACTTACACCACATCACACCACACAAAACACTTGTTGTCAATATAGTACGATCGTGAATAGTTGACAACAATAACTTTTAAACTTTTACTCACAGCTTTACTTTACTTTTCGCCGCAAATGGAGACTGCATTGCTCGCAATTTATCTCCATGAGCTCAAAATATTTTTCAAGCTTCAGGTATTTAAGAAGTGCGTCAATGGCCGGCCTTGGATTGTAGCGAGTTATCCAAACACTTCTCTGCAGCATTATAAAGCCATTTTGGCTCAGAAGTTTCCTGAAAAAATCTCTAAATCTTCTCTTGTCCTCCGGAATATCAAAAATAGCAAGATAGTATTTTTGCCCCCATGCCTTTTTCCGTTTGTGATACATGTGGAGGATAAACTGCAGCCGCAATACCTCAAACGCGCCCCTTGCGGTTAGTTTATTCAGCAATTGTTCATTCTCTTCTGATCGTTCAAGATAATGCTGTCTTTTTAAATACGCGATTTTATGCTGAAGTTTGCGCCGGTCCCACTTAAGTTTCTTGCGCGCCCAGTATCGTTGCTCTTCAGCGTATGCTTCCGGGCCCAGCCCGGTACTGGTCCATTTCCGCGTTTTAGAAACATGCACACTCTCTTCGCGCAGGTTTGCAAGATTCCACTCCAGCAACGCAATTTCCCATTCTTTTAATTTCAATTTAAAACTCATAAACATTCACCTGCTTATTATTTTTATGAAACTCCCTTGTTGTCAATATAGCACGATCGTGAATAGTTGACAACAATTAATTTGTTTCTCCTTTAATAAGTAATAGGCTCCTTAGCAAATTATATTTTTATATCATTCTACAAATACTCCTTCATGCCCTTCTTTTCCAAATTTTCCACGAGTTTTTTAACGTCTTGCGCGCGGGAGCGGGGGCACAAGAGGAGCGCGTTTTCACTTTCAATTAAAATCATGTTTTTAACTCCGGCCAGCGCCACCAGTTTGCCGGACAAACTGTAAATAAGATTTCCACGGCTATCAACTGCCAAACACTTCCCCGCTTTACAGATATTTCCCTTCGACGCGCTGTGTTTGCTCAGGGAAGATTGTTGAAGAATATCATGCACGGCTCTCCAATGTCCCACATCAGTCCAGCCGAAGTTTCCGGGGAGCACGAGCATTTTTGCTTCCTTCCTGCCCATCCGGGAGGCGGGTTCCAAAATTCCATAATCAATGGTTTCTGCTGGCAATTTTGGAAATTCGCGGCGTATTACTTCTGCCTCGCGCGGCGTATCTATTGCGCTTGCAATTTTCGTGAGTCCCAACCACATTTTAGGCAAATGCTTTTCATACAAGCTCAAAAAATGATCCGCGCGCGCCACGATCAGGGTTGGATTCCAAAGATATTCCCAACGTTTTAAAAATCCCCGCGCGGTTTTTAAATCCGGCTTTTCCACAAACTTTTCTACCTCAAAAATTTCATCGGTCCCAAATTTCATCACTTGCGATCCCATTTTAATATAACCATATCCTGTTTCAGGGTAAGTAGGGTTGACACCAATAAGTAGTGTATGATCCTGTTTTTGGCGTACCGCACGCTCCGCCACAGCAAGCAAACGCAAAAATTCTTCTTCTTTTTGCACATAATTGTCCGCATTGATATAAACAAAAATCGCTTTTGGGTTGTGTTTCCAAATTTTTATAAGCGCAAGACCAAGCGCCGGCGCTGTCCCGCGCCGTGACGGTTCAATAACAAGATTGCCGCGCGTGTGATCCGGAATCTGACGGCGCACTTCATCGGCAAGCTGCGCGTCAGTACTTATAACAATATTGCGCGCGGGAAATCCGCGACGCAGCCGCTTCCACGTTTTTTGCAAAAGCGTTTCATTATCAAGCAAAGGATAAACTTGCTTTGGCTTTCCTTTTGTAGAAATTGGCCAAAGGCGGGTCCCCGCGCCGCCAGCCATAATAATTGGATACAACATAGAATTTCTAATTCACCTAATTTCTAATTACCTAATTATCGAACACGCATCGCTCGTTCTAGTTTACTCCACTGCACACGTTCCAGTTTATTAACAATCCATGCCGCAAACCATCCCACAACCGCTCCACCAATGATATCCAATGGATAATGCACGCCAACAAATACGCGCCCCAGTGAAACCAGCGCGGCAAGAATAAGAAACGCTATTCCCCAATCGCGATCTGCTTTATATACTATAAAGGCAAACGCGAAAGCAATAGAGGCATGGCCGGAAGGAAAAGAATTATACGCCGTTTCCATATCAATCAAATTTTGTATCTCAGTGAAGCTAACAAACGGGCGCGGCCGGGCAACAAGCGCGCCCACCACGAATTTAATGGCGTAAGCCGCCGCGCCAGCGACAAACGCGCGCAAAGGCAATTCATACCAATGTTCTTCTTTGAAGCGCTTAATTGTAAATGCCGCAAGAATCAACAAAACTCCGAGCATCGGCAAAAGAAATACCGCCGCAAATATGCCAAGCGCGTCAAGACTGTCTGACTTTGCGGAGAGATTATTAATCGCATGGAACAATGTAACATCAAACGCCATAATTCTTAAATATGTAACGTCGCACTAAGAAACCAAAGTACTAAAACTCCTAAAAAAAACGCAACCATATGAGAAAAAATATGCGCGCGCCGAAGCTCTTTATGCACTTCTGGCAAAAGATCAACCGCCGCAATATAAATAAACCCTCCACCGGCAAGCGCAATAAGCGACACCTCAATACTATCTACTGCTCCCGCGAGAAAATATACGCCCAGCGCGCCAACAATAGTCGCAACAGCAGAAACAAGATTCCACCATATCGCTCGCGCTCGTTTCATCCCCATCTGAAGCAAAACTCCAAAGTCTCCTATTTCTTGCGGAATCTCATGAATAAATACCGCGATTGCCGTCACAAGCCCAAGCGGCACTGAAACAAGAAGCGCGGCGGCGATTGCAATTCCATCTAAAAAATTATGCACCGTATCACCAACAATCACCATGGAACGGCGCGCCTTGTGCACATCGCATATCCCCTCATGACAATGGGAAATCAACAGCAATTGTTCAACAACATAAAAAATTAAAAGCCCGCCAAATACATACAGAAGCACTTTTTGGGCGGACACGTTTTCTAAATGTTCAAATGCCTCCGGAATCAAGTCAAAAAATGCCGCCGAAAGCATTGCTCCTGCCGCAAACGAAACTAAGTGCATAAGGCGCTCTTGGTTTTGCGCAAACCGCTTCACAATGATAAGCGCGCCCAAAAGCCCTAATATACCTCCAAGCACACTTAAACTGATTATGTACAACAAGGTCATAATCTAATTGCTATCAGTTACTTTCTCGCCCTCCAATATTATATTTTTTCTTTGCCCAAAGTTTGCGGAGACGTTCAAGCAGTTTGTCTTTGGCAAGATCAATGGCTTCTTTAAGCGTATGATCATCCTCTGAAACAATTAAATTCCATGGCCGCTGTAAAAGGAGTGAAACTTTATACGCGCTTTTTTTGGGAAATTTTTCCGCGCGAACTTCAAGTGTTTCATCCGAATTCAAACGATTGACAATCGCCTGAATTTTCCCCAGCTTGGAATCCAGAGAAAAATAGGTTTTCACGAAGGATTGCTCCTGCGGCAAAAGGTGCTTGAACGAAAAGTTGACGCGCATAATTAGCGACGTGAAATGTTAAAATGCTCTGAAAATCTAGCGAGCGCATGTTCCCGCGCGCGTTCCACTCTTGCGTAAATATGTTTTACAACAGGATATAATGGATTTACAAATCTTGTCGTGCGCCAAGCACGCGCCCAAAAATTTTTAAAATAAATTATATTAACAAAAAATCCGCCGATCAGTACAACCGCGGTAATGCTGGTACGCGTCCAATAATCATCATTGAGCTTAAGCCACATGCTAAATTCATCAAAGGCCAGCGCTAGCCCTGCTCCATATAACCATGCGATTTTACGCCGAAAATATGGAGCGACCAGCGCAATATAACCAGCAATTGCAAGAACAGTAATTCCAACCGCAAAATGATGCACATGAATTTCACGGATAAAAATAGACAAGCTCGGAACGTGATTAGAATACTCAAACCAAAGATACGCGCGCAAACCAGCAAACATCAATAAAAATGCCAAAAGCACCCGAAACGCAATCTCATCATGATCTTCACGCTTAAGCCGTTTGAACATAATACGTTTTCATCATAACACACATCGGACACTTGCCACAATGTCCTGACGTGCAAATGTCGCGGCCAAATTGAACCATCACACGATTCAAATTCATAGCATTGCTAGATATGCAGGTATCTCTAACAAACTTTTTACCACTGCCTCTGCGCTTACAAATTGCGTGCGCTCTGAAAAACGCAAATCCGGCATTGCAATACAGCGCATCCCTGCTGCGTGTGCTGCCTGAAGACCGTTTTGAGAATCCTCGATTACTATGCACGCAGCCGGTGGCACTTCAAGTCTTTCTGCAGCTAAAAGAAAAATATCTGGTTTTGGTTTTCCATATTCTACTTCATCGCCACTAACAATTACAGGAAATACGGCATCCATTTGTATTATTTTTAGAACAAATTCAATGAGTTGTCTGGGTGATGCCGATGCTACAGAAAGTTTCAATCCCTTATCTTGGCAATAAGTAATCGCCTGTTCAAGACCGGGGTTTGGTTTAAGTTTTTTGTGAAAAATAGTTTTAAGAAGTTTAACGCGTTCCTTGATAATCTCTTCCACAGATTGGGGAAGATTAAATTCTTTTTTATAAAAAACGGCAACCTGCGGCTGCGTTTTACCCATTACATATTGTTTAAACTGATCATGATATTCTATTCCATGCCGCGAAAAAAATTCCTGTTCAATTTCTCCCCAAAGCACCTCCGAGTCAACCATTACCCCATCCATGTCCCAGATAACAGCACTAATAGACATATCTCGCCCTTCGATTTTTATTTTGATGCTAAAATACTGCGCTTATAGGAATCAAGATTTTCAAGCGCCACTCCGGTGCCTTTGGCAACGCAAAGAGCCGGATCATCAGCCATCATGCAAGGCACACCAGTTGCCTCCGAGAAAAGTTCGGGCAAATTGCGCAGCTGGGAAGTTCCGCCGGAAACTACCATCCCTTTTTCCATAACATCCGCGGAAAGCTCTGGAGGAGTACTGTGCAAAACTTCTTTAATGGTGGCCACCATTTGTTCAAGCGCATTTTGGATTGCGTCCGTTACGTCATGTGAGGTTACCGTAATAGTTTTGGGAAGGCCGACAATCATATCGCGTCCAGTAACATCCAGCGTGAGCTTCTCATTCAAATATAAGGCAGAACCAATTTGAATTTTTATTGCTTCTGATGTGCGCTCCCCTACCGCGACATTGTAACGCCGGCGCACATACTCCGCGATAGCGGAATCCAGTTTGTTTCCGCCCACGCGCACGGAGGCGGACGAAACGATTCCGCCCAGTGAAAGCACCGCGGCTTCCATAGTTCCTCCCCCCATTTCAATAATCATGTGTCCTGAAGGAGAACCGATCGGGATGTCCGCGCCAATCGCGGCCACAATCGGTTCTTTGATAATATAAGCGGCTTTTGCTCCGGCGGCAATTGTTGCGTCAATGACCGCGCGCCGCTCAGTTGAAGTAATGCCGCCCGGAACGGCAACCATGACTTCCGGACGAAACAATTTTACCCCGCCAAGCGCCTTATTAATAAAATAACGGAGCATTGCTTCGGTAGTCCGGTACTCGGCAATGACCCCATCCTTCATCGGACGCAAGGCCACAATAGTGTCTGGCGTGCGGCCAAGCATGTCTTTTGCCTCGCGGCCGACCGCCAGAATTTTTTTATCAATAGTGGAGACTGCCACCACTGATGGTTCATTGATAATAATGCCGCGCTTTGGAACATATACGCGGACATTTGTGGTTCCAAGATCAATGCCGATTTTTTTGATAAACATGCCTTGAAAATTTCTAATTCACCTAATTCCTAATTAACCTAAAACTCCACATAGAATGCCTGATCTTGTCGCAGGTTCGTTTGCCAAGTCAAACGATTTTCTTGGCGAGAGGCGTTCAAACCAGTAGGACTCCAGAGCTTTGGTACCTTACCAAAATCAGTTATGACTGTCAAACTGTGCCCGAGCGTTCCCGGCTGTTTTTGTACAGTAAGTTCATAAGCTCCAAGTGCCACCGCCTCTTCAATATATTCCGGCAAGCGATATATAAACTTCAAACGCTTTACTTCGCCGGCCTGCACTGCCAAAAACGCCCCGAATACGGTTTTATCAAACTCTTGCGTAATTACAACTCCGCCCCTCTGCCGCGACTCTTCGTCGCGCATGGGACCCAGTGCGCTTTGAAGAATACTTCCTTTGGGCACATACACTCGCGTCCAGCTACGGTATCCTTTTGTTTTCCAGGCCGGTCCTTCCTTGGGGTAAGAATATACGATTTCCACCTCGCCCATAAGACCGTGCTCGCTTCCAAACGCGTGATAGAAAATACTGCGCGTCACATACGGATCAGTTTTGAGAGAAAATAAATTCGCATCAAATACACCGAGATAATCAACTGAAGATTGCGCTAGGGTCCCGCTCCAACTATTCATTGTTAAAAGCGATTGCAAATCTTGGTCGGTTGAATATATTAGTATTTGTTTTTCATCAAGCGCATCGCGGATGGCGGCAAGCGCATCCGGCCATAGTTTGATCGGAAGATCCATCACTTTTGTAATGAGAGCATGTCCAAGCTCTGAGATAATTTCTTTTCGCTGAGGCCGCGGGATTCCTTTTTGAGCAAATCCAATTTCTACTTCGTACTCTAAAACATCCGTAAGATTTTCAGGAGTAAAGGTTTGATTTCTAACTGTAATAGGTCCGGTAAGTTTAAGCAATGAACGAATCGCCTCAGGCATTACGGCAATGACACCATGAATAGGAGTTGCGCTTTTGGCGGCGTATGCAAGCGCGGGATTTTTACGAGCGGCAAAAGGAAGCTCCTCACTGAAAAATTGCATGATCGTCTTTGCAGACTCAGAAAAATCAGGAGACCAATTTGCATCGCGCAGATAAAATTTCGGCTGCTCCAAATAATAGCGAATCGGATCCGGTGAGGACGGCCGGCTGTAGGAGGGTGCAAACCGATCAATATTATATACATCGTCAGTATAAAACTGCGTGATATGACCAGCATCAAATGTCAAAAGCCCCGAGGTACCAATAAATCCGCCAGAGGGGCGCATCTCATCGCTATTTTGCAGGACAAATAAATAATTCTTAATCTCAGGAAATCCGAAAAGGCGTGGCGCTACTTCAAGAAGCGGAATACCATCGTAAGACAACGCTACGGCAAGATTAACTTGATCTTTAAGCTTTGTAATATCTTCCTGAAGCGCGTGAGTAAGACCGTCGCGCGGAATTTTCTCCAGTAGATTTTTTGCCTGCTCAAGCTCGCGCTTAGCCTCTTGCAATTTTGGTAGAGATGTTTGGATGATTTGAAGCGCGCTTTCCCGTTTACCCTTGGGAATTTCACCGATTGTCAATTCGCGCGCGCCTCGAAATGGCTCATACACCTCTCCCGCCACCTTAAGAGCTATTATAAGCGCGCGTAAGCCATGCTGCGCGGCTAGGGAGGCGGCGCGCGCGGATTTAATGTGAATAGAAACCCATGGAATAACACGCAGAAAACTCAGCATCCTCAAATCTTTAGAGGCTGCGTTGAAAATCGATTCTGCCGCCTCCAAATTCTCTCGCGCAAGACTAAAATTCTTTTGCGTAACTAATGCGTATTCCGCTTCTGAGATCTTTACGCGCGCGTAATTTATGCCGCGCACCGCGCGTAGGCCAATCGGCAATGAAATTACTCCTAAAATTACAATAATTACCGCGACGGCGGCGCTTAATTTGACAAGCATGGTAAGCGGACGTGACATAGCTAGTTTGCGGCAACTATTTCTTGAATTCCCTCTGGCGTTTGATGCCGCTTGCGCTTTTTTTCCGTGACATTAAACCCAAGATATTTTCCAAACAGGAGTCGTGTCTGCGCATCAAATGCGGGAAGTGACCCGAAAATAATCAAAGTGACTGGCAAAAGGAGCCACTGCCAGAAGATGTGCCAGGCGCGATAGAACGCGACCCCTGGCGGGCGCGGCGGAAGCAAGCGTGAGGTTAAAATTGCAGACACAATCATACCGACCATTGCCACGCGCATCAGCCATTGAAGCATAAATGGCGTGCTTTGAAAAAATACTGTATCAACAAAATGTCCTCCTCCCAAAAGAAATGGGAGTTTTCCAAGAAGAAAAATTAAAAGCGGCGCGGTTGCCCATGAATACATGCCTTCGCCAAGATTCCAAAGAAATTTGATTTTTCGCCGCAGAGGAATTTGTTTGTGCTTGAGAAAATTCCATGCCATGTACGGAAAGTGTTCAATTCCCCAAGCCCAGCGCCTCTGCTGATAATAAAGCGCCTTGAGACTATTCCAGTAATTGCCGCTTGTTACAGTATCCATGGATACTGGAAGATACAGCGGTATGACACGATAATCGCCATTATAATGCAAAAAACACTGTAGAAAGATGCGCGAATCCTCCGTCACAATATCTTTTTGCCAAAATCCTACGTCCAAAAGTGCTTTAAATGGCATGCTATGAGATGAAAAGGTAAAGAGACGTTCAGTACGCGGGAGTTCAGTCATCAGCCAAAATGTTGTACCAAGCGCGGCAATACGAATAAGCGCGGGCGAATCCCAAATATTATTATTGTAGAGCGCAATTGGCTGGTATGAGGCGCGCAAAGGATTAGGAACAGTCAAATACTGATATGAAAGATAGGCAAAATATTGCGGATGTACGATTGTATCAATATCAAGCGATGAGACTATGACATCTTCATAAGGAATCTTAAGCTCGTCTATAAACTCCCGCGCGCGATGCCCGGCCCAGTTCAAGTTTGAACCCTTGCCAGGAATTTCATCAGGCAAATTTGCAGGATGTATAGTTTTAATAAAATGCCCAAATACATTTTTGAATTTTTCCTCAATGAGCGCGGCATTTTGCAAAAAATTCTCGCGGTCGCGCTCCTCTCCCGCAAATACTATAATTAATTTCTCTTTTGGATATGTTGAGTCAGCTAAGCTTTGGAGGGTCGTGGTTAAAATCTCAATCCCTTCTTTATAAGTAGGCAAAAATATCAGATGATATAATTTCTCCCATTGCGGCCTCTCCGCTTTAAGTTTAGAAGTCCAATCACTGCTTGTATCGCGGCGAAACCGCCGCCAAGATATGCTCAGATAAAACACAAAGTAGACTACGCGAAATAGCCAGTACAAATCAAAGAGCACAATAAAATAAAGCACCCAAAGCGGACGGATAAACGATAAAATGATCGCCACGGCAAGCGTTATCCAAATAAGGGAACCGGGAATCATTTCAAAAAAACGATACAATTTTGGTTTTGACTTCATCATCATAAAGTAATATTCGGCTCGCCGCTGTATTTCGCAGACATTTGCCGCTTATCATTCACTTTTATTCCAAGCCCCCAGGCCAGCGCATTTACGGTGGCGATTACTTGCCGCACTCCACTGAAGGTTGCCTCACGCATATTGACACTTATGCTTTGTATCGCGCGCCTCTTTAGAGCAACCTTAGATATTGCCCACAAAAGCGGTATTTTGTCAAGCCGTACTCGCTTTGTGCGCTTACCAAACCGCACCTCCGCTTCTTTTCCAATCACTTCCACGCACAATTCATTCTGCATTCTGCATTTTACATTCTGCATTCTTTTCATATTCCCATTCGCGCCGGTTGAGGCAATGTGTCAATGAGTACAATCTTCTTATTTTCGAAAAAATTATAAAGAAATCTATCCATCATCTCTTTGCGCTCTGTAAATTCTTTTAAAGGCAAGATCGTGTAATTAATTGTTCGCCCGAATTCTTCTTCAAATTCGCGAAATACTTTTGCTGATTTTTCTTTGTTCACGCGCCCAACAATCATAAGGTCAGTAGGAAATCCTGGAAGATCAACGAAAAAACCGGTAAGCGCTAAATAACGAATTGATCCGATCCCTTTAAGCTGACGCGCAAGCTCTTCCTGAAGTAGAAGCTGGCCTTTATTCAAAAGAATTCGAAGTTCATTAAAAATGACGCAAGCGGGATTTGCTTCGTAGAATTTTCGACGCAGACCGCTTGCGCGATGGGTCTCCGCTTGGTTTTCTTCATGTATCTGAATAAGCCCGATCTTACTGAGATTCGAAAGTTCGCGGCGAACCGAATGAATATGCGATCGAGTTAATCGCGTAATTTCCCGAACATAAAATGTTTGATCCGGGTGCTCCAAAAAAAGCTTTAAAAGCCGTACGCGTATTCTTGAACCAAAAATTTGTTCAAGGGAAGCTTGTTTTTTCATACTATGTCTTGGAGTGCTGGGAGTGCTTTACAGTTGATATGATTATAGTATATACTAGCATAATGAATAGCGTCAAAGGTAACCACGCCCATGCATCAAAAGTTTATTGTGCGAATCGAAATTAATTTTTCCGGTAAAGCATCTCTTCCTTGGGTTGCCATGAGCCGTCGTGGGCGCCAATTGGTGGAATCCCAATGCTTTGCCTTGCTTGGTTATCCCGAGACAGAGCTCTCAAAGCTTCAGGGTGCTGATTTGGAAAGTGCGCGCGATACTCTTGAATCCGCACTGCGCTTACTAAGCGCATTTGAATACATTCCAAAGGATGACACTCAAACTGATAGTTTTTTTGAAAAAAAAATTGTGGCTTTTGAAGAGCGGATCGCGCAATCCAGCACATTGCTTCCACTCCATGCGGCAATCGGAGTGATCCTTGGAACCCGCGTACTTTTTGCAACATCAGGCGACATTCTTGTGCTGCAAGTCACCCCCTCAAGTATCGTAAACCTTGCAGATTCTGGAAAAGGTGTATCCCTGCACTTTGAAACGTTTCGATCAGGGTTGCTTACACCTCAATCCATGCTTCTTTTTATTCCTAAAAATACGGGTACGCTTCTTAAATCTGACGAACTGAAAAGTCTACATACCGCGCGAAGTTCTGAACATAAATTGAAATATCTTGAGCATCTTTTGGAAAAACGGTCTGCGCTTTCTGGAGCGCTGTGCGCCGTACTTTTGGAAACCAAGTCAAAAGTGGTAAAAACTTTTGAAACGACCGCGGTTTCTATCGCAAACTTGCTAAATACCGAGGCAAAAACCGAGGAATTGCTCTCCCCTCCACTGCTTAAACCGCTTATTGAACGGGTAAAAATTCTGGTGATAAAAAGCTATGAACGTATTGCGGCAATCGTTAAAATTTATACAACTAAAAGCATGCCGGTGCGCACTACAAGATCAAAGCAAGCGCCTCAGGTGGCATCAAAAACTGAAGTAAATCGCCCGCGAAGCGTAAACCCGTCTCAGGTTGCGGAAAATGCAGCGCGTACTCCTACCCCTATATTTCTTTCTTCCTACTTTATGCATCTATCGGCATGGAACAAAACCAATCTCAACTGGTTTAATAGAAAATTAGCTTGGGGAGAGAGGCGCGCCCGTATTTTATCGCATTTGAATAGCACTACTATTATTTCTCGCTTTAACGCATTACCCCTTAGAAGCAAAATACTCTTTATATTCGTCGCTACCTTTCTTTTTATCTTTGTTGAAAGCGTTTTTCTTACCATGCAAAATGCAAAGGTAGTAAAAGCCGATACCGCGCTGCGTGATGAAATTACTGGGATACGAACTTTGATAGACAGCGCCGCCTCCTCGCTGATTTACAATGATGAAGAAAAAGCGCGTAAGGAAGCAGACGAAGCAAAACTGCGTATTGCCGGATTGCCACAATTTCAAAAAACAACCGCGCAGAGTCTGCGCTTGAGATCGCTCCGAGGACTTAGAACTTCAGTCAGTAGAAAAATGATCTCTGAACTTGAAACAGCACTTACACCTGTTGTTGAAAAACTCCGGCATGCGGTTGTGATTGAAAATCCCACCGTAATTGAAAATCCTCTGCCAAATACAATTCCTAATCTCACCGGAGAAATTCCTACCAAAGTGGTGTACCACAAACGCATGTATTCGCTTGAGCCGAGCGCGAATCAAATTTTCAAACACGAACCGGTAAAGGACGGATTTTCCGCCCAAGGCGGATCCGCCTTGGGCGGAGACGCCGGCACGCCCTGGATTAAAGACGGCACTGATGTGCGCAATGCCATAATGCTCACTGTTGATGGATCGTTTTACGTCACTGACGGAAGTGGCACAGTGATTGAACTTTTAAAAGGCAAAAAAACTGATTTTGCGCTTAAGTCCATTGATCCGGCGCTTACGCAAATTAAAAAACTTTGGACTAATGAAGGATCTGATTATCTTTACATACTTGACCAGACGGAAAAAAGACTTGCTGTATTTACAAAAAAAGACGGGCTTCTCAAAGCGCAGTACACAAGTCCCAAATTCACTGACCTCAAAGACTTCGCCGTGGACGAAGGCAAAAAACTCGCCTATCTTTTAGACGGTACTTCCGTCATTTCTATCACTCTTTCCCATTTTGGGAAATAACTTTCTATTCCCATTCCATCGTGGCGGGAGGTTTATTCGTAATATCATAGACTACACGGTTTACCTCACGCACTTCATTGGTAATTCGTGTTGAAATTTTTTCCAGGATTTCAAAAGGTATTTTTGCAAAGTTTGCTGTCATTGCATCTTTTGACTCTAAAATACGCACGACAACAGGATACTTATAACTGCGCGCGTCGCCCTGAATCCCCACACTTCGAATAGGAAGTAATACTGCAAAACTCATCCATAATTTTTTCCATAATAGTGTCTTTTTCAATTCCTCCTCAATAATCGCACTCGCCTGACGTACAATTTGAACACGCGTCGGCACTACCTCTCCAATAATACGCACCGCAAGTCCAGGTCCTGGAAATACCTGACGCGTCAGCATTACTTTCGGAAGCTTCAATGCTCGCGCCAATGTCCTCACTTCATCTTTATAAAGCTCCCGAAGCGGCTCGTATACTTCTAGTTTCAAATTCTTTGGCAATCCGCCAACGTTATGATGAGATTTAATCGTTGCTGAATGCGCCGTAAGACCGCTTTCGATGCGGTCCGAATAAATGGTTCCTTGCACAAGTACCTGGGATTTTTCCTTCTTTGCGATGGCAGAAAAAATATCAACAAATAATTTACCGATGATCTTCCGCTTCTTCTCCGGATCTTCAACACCCTTGAGCGCTCTAAAAAACTGCTTCTTGGCATCAATGATTCTAAGCGCAAGCGGCATTGTTTGAAATACCTTCCGGACATAGGCAGTATCATCCACCCTCATCAATCCTGTATCAACATATACCGCGATCAATTTATTACTTATGGCTTTTGAAAGAAGCACTGCGGCCACTGAAGAATCAATGCCGCCGGAAAGTCCAATTAAGGCCTTACGATCACCAATTACCTCTTTTGCTTCCTGTACAATATCATCTTTCATGCGCGAAGTTGTCCAAGACTTTTTTGCATGGCATATCTGAAATACAAAATTCTTAAAAATTTGCATGCCATATTGCGTATGGGTAACTTCCGGGTGAAATTGCACGCCAAAAATCTTGCGATCCGGATTTGCAAATGCGGCGATTGGCGAATGCGCGGTATGTGCAAGAGATACAAAACCTGCAGAAAGCCGCACAACTATATCTCGATGATTCATCCATACCTTTTGATGCGCTGGCAAACTATGTAAAAGGAGCGGATCAGATTTCTGTACGAAGAGATCCGTAATCCCGTACTCCCCTGCTTTGCCAGAGTTCACTTTACCTCCGAACATATGCGCAATGAGCTGATGCCCATAGCAAATACCAAGAATCGGAAGCGAACAATCAAAAAATGCGCGACTAAGCTTCGGCGCATTTTTCTCATATACAGACCGGGCACCACCTGAGAGAATAACTCCTTTTATTGAATCATCATTTTGTATCTTTTGGGCAGCCGCCTCTGGAGATATAATCTCTGTCCACACCTGCACATCACGAATCCTGCGTGCAATAAGATGACAATATTGTCCCCCAAAATCTACAATGAGGATTTTATCCATAAATTAAATGAGTCCACAATTGTATCATACAATTGGCATCCCCTCCATCCCATTTCTCATTTCTGTAAAATAAGAGACCCTCGACCAGCTTGCGCCAATCGAGAGCCATTAGGAACTTTTTGCGTTTCAGGCAATAAAGCGCGGTTCTAGTCGCCACTTCCGCAGTCACCGCCACCGTCCGGCGAGAAATGGAACTCCATTTCGCCGGAGAGAAAGTCGCTCGCGACATGCCCGTCAAGCAAAGCGGTGAACATGGGGCCGCTACGACTCGGCATCGTCTCTGCCTCTGCCTTGCCTACCCCTTCTTTTACCATTTTTGGAGCGCCGTCAACCAAGTCCCTTAAGGGTATACACGCCGCGCATCTTTATAAATACGGCGCAAATTCGGAGATTCACTTTTTTTAAGATCGGCAAATTCCTTGGCAGTCAGTCCGATAATATCCATTGGCACTTGCAACGCCGAACCGCGGCGCATGCTATTAAGAAGCTGAAGCCGTTCCATAAGCGGCATACGCGCGAAATCCGGAGAAAGCACAATAAGATCAATATCACTGTCGTAGCGCATCTGACCCCGCGCACTACTGCCAAACAATACTACCTCCTCTACTTGTACCGCAGAAGCAATACTCTTAGCGTAATCGCGAGCTATTTTTTTTGCATTAATGCGTTCTCTATCCATATAAACAGTTCCTTAGTTTTATTAAGAATATCCTCAGCATTCTTACGGTTATAGGTGAATGAAAATTTTGGCGCAAATGGCAAATCTGGGTACCGTGGGATCAGATAATGTGGCTGTAATTCGTCAATAAACTGTACAAATTTTTCTGGAATTTCAAGTTTAGTCGCAGTACGCAGAGCAGTAAGATCATGAATCTTTTTGACTTCTAAATCCTGCTCCACCAGGTGTGCCTTAAGAATTTTTTCAATCGATTGATGGCAATGGAATACCACTACCTGATACGCGCTCCCCCGCTTTGCTCCATATTGCATCTGCACTTCAGCCGCATCCAAATCAGCTCGCGCAAATTCAACCCACTTTTTGGTAATATCCTTCATATTCGCAGTCTATAAGTATACCACCACAAATTTCTATGTCAAATTCAAAAACCCTCCAATCGGAGGGCTTTTTATGAGTTGTGCTGTTTACTTCAGGGTCGCCTTCGCTCCCGCCTCTTCCAATTTTTTCTTCATCGTCTCTGCTTCGGCTTTGCCAACCCCTTCTTTTACCATTTTTGGAGCGCCGTCAACCATGTCTTTGGCATCTTTCAAGCCAAGCTGGGTAATCTCGCGTAGCACTTTAATCACGCCGATTTTATTTGAGCCAGATTCAGTAAGCTCCACATTAAACGTGGTTTGCTCTTCAACGGGCGCAGTGGCCGCGGAGGGAGCGCCAGCGACCGGAGCCCCGACGAATGTCTGGGCGGCTGAAACACCGAACTTGCCTTCCAATACTTTTACAAGCTCCGCAAGATCGGAAACTGTGAGTTTCTCAATCTGCTCTACAAGGCCCTTGAATTTCTCCGGGACTTCAACATTTTTTTGTTCATCTGCCATATTGATTATGATACGAATCTACAAATGATTGGCGAATCTTCGAATATGCGAATTCGTATATTGGTAGATTCGTCATTAATTCGCTGATTCGTATCGTATTACGATTTAGACTCTTTAATTGCATTTAATACCTGCACCAATCCGCGCAAATTTCCAGCCAGTACATTTACAAAACCAGAGATTGGTGCTTTTACCGTGCCAACAAGTTTTGCCAAAAGCTCGACCCGACTTGGCAAACTTGCCAGCGCTTTAATTTGGTTTGTATCTACAAACTTTCCTTCAAAAAGGCCGCCCAAAATCTTGAACGCCTCAAATTCTTTAGCTGTGGTGGCTGCAAATTTCGCCGTAGTCACCTCATCGCTATATCCGGTTACAAGTCCAATATTGCCTTCAAGCTTTTTAGGATCAACAGTGCTTTCCAAGCCGGCATTTTTCAACGCGAGTTTCAGAAGTGACTTTTTGATCACTTCATAATCCACCGCTTCAGCCCAAGATTTTTCCCGAATCTTTTGCGCATCCTTAACTTTGAGTCCCTTGTAATCAACAAGAACCGCTCCTTTCATTTTTTTGAACTTATCAGTCAAGTCCGCAACACTTTGTTCTTTTTGTGTACGTGTCTTTGGCATACCCGCTCTAAATTTTTCCGCATTATGTGCGGATTATACGATGAATAATTATAGTCAACGGTTCTGTAATTCTATTGTCCCCAACCTATTTACTCCACACTCCGCTTTGCGGAGTGAAGCGGAAAAATTTAGGCGGGCATAAAATAAATCTGTGGTTATGCCACAGACGCTTTAGGTTCCCCTCCCCTTAAGGTAAGGCCCGCTTCGCCCGCAAAGCGAGGCGAGGGAGAAGGAGGGGTTATGAACCCTTGCCTCGGCAGGTCTTAGTCTCTCGAGCTTGTCGAGAGGCGCCTACTGTCTGTGGCGATTTAATTGTATTTATACACTACAATACTCCTTTATTTGTGTCAAGAGGCCGTGAAAATCTAAACACCTCCCTTGCGGGAGGCGTCCATTCAGGTCCGATGACCTGGATTCCAGATACCCCTCATCACTATTACTGTATCACAGACCACATTATATGTCAAGTAAATATGTGGACAACTCAAAACCCGAGCATGACAGGTAAGGGAATCGAACCCTTCTGGATACCTTGATGAGGGGTATCTGGTCCCAGACCACCTGCCATTGCGCGGGTTTAACATTGTAACACAATTATTTGATTTTGAAATCTCTTAAAAGTTTGTCTGATTCTTCCCACTCCACATCCACTTTTTCAACCTTTGCCCATTTTGGCCCTTGTTTGCACCAATTTAAAAATTCCTGCAGTTGCGTTTCTTCTCCTTGCGCTACAATTTCCACTCCACCATTCGCATTTCTTGCCCAGCCAGTCAGTCCCAACTCCTTTGCGCGCTTTTGCGCTGAAGCCCTAAAAAACACCCCCACCACATCTCCTTTTATTTTTATATGCAGTTGTTTTTGCATACTTTATAATATATCAAATTGCGCAAAAAATTAAAGACCGTCCGGATGGTCGTGGGCTTTTGGCCTACACCCGGACGGTGAACTCCTCACTAACGATCTGTGCCACAGATGGGTTGAGCTACGGGGCTGTCCCGTGCCATTGCCGGATCTGTGTCAAGACCCATCTTCTGAGCTTGCGCTCTTTACATGCGATTTTCACGCATGCGGCCTGAGAGGTAGGCCTGGTGCCGGCGTCGTCGTCGGGCTACTTGCCGCCGTCGAGGTAGTCGAAAAACTCGGTGGCGAGCGCCTTCGGCGGACCCGTGGCCCCCATGATGAACGCGGTCATGTTGTCCTTTCTGCCCGTGTGGGCTGCTTCGAGGCGACCACCGTGGCCACCCATTTGCACCTTCACTCTACTCCTTTTTCACCTCTTTGTCAAGCCCAAAAAAAGCCGCCAGCTGAAGACCGCCGCACCAGAACAAGTTCGGTGCAGGACAGGCCGGCGACTACTTCTTACCTCTCTAGGCTGGCGCGCGGTGGCGGCTTGCAGCAAAAATGTTGCGCAGGCCGAACAGGCACGGTGCCGAACGAAGTGAGGCGAGTGAGGCCGAGCACAAAGAGCGGGGTGCACGCTGGGCACCCCGACTCTGGTTTTTGCGCAAGTTGCCGACGCGCGACAGCCGCCCCTATCCCCCCAAACTAAACCGTACAAATCTGCGGACTTGGATATTTTCGCCAAGTTTGGAAATTTTACTTTTGACTACTTCTTCAATAGTGAGGTCTTCATCTTTGATAAATGACTGGCGCATGAGGCAAACATCCGAATACCATTTGTCCAGTTTGCCTTGCACAATTTTCTCCACAATATTTGCTGGCTTACCTGTCGTTTCTTCACCGTAGATTGATTTTTCTTTTTCAACCACTTCTTGCGGCACATCTTCCGGCTTTACATACAAAGGATTGGTGGCCGCAATTTGAAGCGCCAGATCATGGGCCAACTCTTCAAATTCCGGATTGCGCGCCACAAAATCAGTTTCACAAAGAAGCTCAACAAGTACGCCAACTTTTCCGCCGCCGTGCACATAAGCGTGCACAACCCCTTCGTTGGTTGCGCGCTCGGCTTTTTTGGCGGCCTTAAGCACACCGCTTTTGCGCAAATTCGTAGTGGCTTTTTCAATATCGCCTTGAGTTTCCTCCAGCGCTTTTTTCGCGTCAAGCACACCAGCGCCGGTTTGCTCGCGAAGTTGCATGACAAGTTTTGGATCGATCATAATTGTTTGAGTAAATTAAGTAAATCAAGCAAGGCAAGTAAATTAAGCAACCGATACCACTTGATTTACCTGATTTACTTGCGCACTTGATTCACTCGTCTTCCCCTCTTCCTTCCCCTCCTGATACGCCTGCGCAATACATTTTACCACAAGTTCAATTGATTTTACAGCATCGTCATTGCCCGGAATTGGATATTGTACGCGCTCCGGGTTTGCATTGGTATCGCAAAGCGCGATTATCGGAATTTTTTTTTGATTGGCTTCGGCAAGCGCGGTTTCCTCATGCTTGATATCCACGATAAATAACGCATCCGGCAGTTTGGTCAAGGTGGAAATACCGTGCACAAGCTGGCTCATCCGTTCAATATCTTTTGAAAAATCAAGTTGTTCTTTTTTGGTATATTTTCCAAGCTCGCCGCGCTCCTGCTTGCCCTTAAGATCAAGATATTTTCTGATGAGCTTGTAAAGTTCGGCCCAATTAGTAATTGTTCCGCCCAGCCAGCGATTTTCAACATAGGGCGCTCCGACTTCAGTTGCGTATTTTTTAATAAGCGGCGCGGCCTGCTTTTTGGTGCCCACAAACAAGAGCACCTTCCCCTCGCGACCCAGCGCCCTGACAAACTCGCAGGCGCGCGCAAGCTCCTCGCGCGTTTTTTCCAAATTAATAAGATGCACCCCGCCGCGCGCGCCAAAAATAAAAGGCGCCATTTTAGGGTGCCAACGTGATGTCTTATGGCCAAAGTGAACTCCGGCCTTAAGCAAATCCAATAATTCTGGGGTAGTGTTTGACATAGTTTGGTCCTTAATTCTTCCGCATGGCCCATCTTTGATTTCCGCTAAAGCGGAAAGCAGGACACGAAAGCCAGACGTGTATTTATTAATTGTTCCTTAGTCTACCAAACCACCCCAGGCTTGTCAAGCTTTTCAGTTCACAGGGCAGGGGCACGGGCTGCATCTACAAATCCTGGCTCGGTGTGTAAATTTTGAGTCTAAATTTGACTAAAACTTACACTGGGAAGTTCTTTGCCAAAATGAAAAAGACCGGCGTCCCGTAGAGAGCCGGCGAGGAAGGAGCGTGGTTGCTGTGGTCAGCGTTGCTGGCGGCCTGCCCGTCGAAGCATGGCGAGAACGTCACGCCGTGCGGTGGCGCCAAGATAATGCTCAGCGTAGAGGTGTTCAATCGCCCTCTCTGCCTCCTGCATCGTGAGGAGGCTCACTTCAAAGGCGGTGATCAAGACCTTGCCGGTCCGAATCCATGGAAGCCCGAGCTGCTTCGCTGCCGCGAGTGCCTTGGCATCGTCGATGATCAGAACCGCATCCTCTTCGCGGCCGGCAAGCACAAGGCAAGCTGCTTCGCCCATGTCCAGATCGTAGGTCTGCTCGATCCCATTGCGCGCCCCAGAGTCTACGGTCATCACCTGGACACAGGTCAGCGAGGCGATCTCAAAGCCGGGACGGGTTTCTCCAGCCCGCGCCACTTCGTTACGCACATCTTCCGGAACGATGATAGTTTCAAACAGAACCGGAAGGAGGTCGAGAAGGCCAACCTTGGAAAGCGCGATGATGGGACCGGAATCGACGATGGCTCTCATGCAACTCTGGATCTGCGCTTGGCATGCGCCTTCATTGCACGCACTATACGCCGATCAGACACCGCTGCCGCCTCCGAATCATCCGCGTAGTACAAGCCCTCGGCTTTGAGGAGTTCCAGAAACTCCGCAAGTCGCATGCCCAGCGTCTTGGCCGCGACCCCAGCGGAGCAGGAACCTCTCTTGAAGAGGGCGAGTACAAGCTGACGACGACCCTCGCGAGCTGCCTCCGCCTTGAGCTTCGCGCTCACATGCGTGGGCAACTCGAAATCCACATGTACGCGTGTGGCCACAGTAGAACCTCCTGTTGTGTGTTGCATAGAGTGAACGGCAGCGTGGGCTGCCAGAAATTGAGAACCGACCTTTATCTTCACAATACACCTTGGTGCGGAACTCCGTCAATGCCTCGCGTCTCCGTCGTCTCCCTCTTCGTCTCCACCTGAGCATCGTGTTCCCGCCGATTGTAAGTTTTAGTCAAAAATGTATGCATTTTTTACAAAAAAATAGAATCGCTCATTGGCGAATATTCGCTAGAATAAGCAATCTTTGACAAGTTTGATATTCTATTTTTTTGTAAATTTTGAGTCTAAATTTGACTAAAACTTACACCTTTCGCTATTCAGCATCGCAGCGCTTCCGTGTAGCGCGCATTCAAGAGGAGCGCGTCAATTTGCGAATCAATCAGTGGAATGAAACGGCGGTCAATGCGTACGAATTTACGGCAAGGAACCTCGAGAAAGTAAAGCTCGCCCGGCATCTCATCAGGAACCCTGAATCCGGAAAGTCCGCGTTCTGATGTGAAGGGATTTCGGTAATCACGAAAGAGAACGTATTGGTTCTGCTCAATCCAGGCGTCCAGACTGCCGAACGGTTCATATGTAGCGGGCTCATGAAAGAAGAGAAGACTCAAATAGGTGTCGCTGTCTTTCATGGGTGATGGCGCGAGTACAATGAGAGAAATGCGTGTCTGATCTTGTGGGCGCGCGATTAGCCAGCCGGATGGTACGTCAAAGGCAATTGGACCTAGTTCGATCGACATTGCATCGATGGGGGTGACAGTCGGAGTCGGTCTATGACGGTGGCTTCCGAGTGCCCACGCAGTGGGAAGCCCAATGAGGCTGACAAGCGCCAAAAAGGCTGCAACCACCCAGGGTCGCCCGCAAGTGTGTAAGCTGCTACTTGGCACCATATATTTCCAATTTACTCCCATGTCGCACGTTGAGTCAAGAGTCTGGTCTGTAAGTTTTAGTCAAATTTAGACTCAAAATTTACAAAAAAATAGAATATCAAACTTGTCAAAGATTGCTTATTCTAGCGAATATTCGCCAATGAGCGATTCTATTTTTTTGTAAAAAATGCATACATTTTCGACTCAAACTTACAGTATAGGGTAAAAGATAAAATAAATAAAACTGAATAATTGTTTGGCTGTGGGCTTGCCAAATTTCAGCCCTTTTGCTATACTATTCCCACGAATATGAAGACCGACCTTCACCCACAATATTACCCTCAAGCCAAGATTACATGCGTGTGCGGGGCAATCTATACCACAGGATCAACAGTTCCGGAGATCCGTGTGGAAATTTGCAGTGCCTGCCATCCATTTTTTACCGGAAAACAAAAGCTTGTTGACACTGCCCGTCGTGTTGAAAAATTCACGCAGCGCGTCGCAAAAAAAGCTACGACCGGAGCACGCACAAGCAAAACCGTAAAACGCGCGACCAAGCAAGCCGCGAGAAAATTGAAATTGGAAGAAAAATAAGGGCCCGCTGATTTTGAATACGCGGATATCGCTGATATAATAGGTATCAGCGCAATCAGCGCCAAAAGATCAGCGGACTTTGTATTTTATGAACCCGGAACTAAAACCATATCAATCCCGCCTTAAAGAACTGGAAGAGCTTTTCACTTCTCCGGAAGTGCTTTCTGATCCTCAAAAACTTGCGCAGTTAAGCCGTGAATATTCCCAGATCAAAGCTACATTTGCGCGTACTGCAAAAGCGGGAGATTTAGGCGAGCGTAATGTCATTATGGAAATACGCGCTGGCACGGGTGGGGACGAAGCCGCGCTTTTTGCCGCGCAGCTGTATCGCATGTACGCGCGCTTTGCCGAACGGCAAAAATGGGCGGTGCGTGTGGCCTCTTCCAGCCGCACGGATATCGGCGGATTTAAAGAAATCATTTTTTCAATTGAAGGTAAAGGAGCGTATCGCGCGCTGAAATATGAATCTGGCGTGCACCGCGTCCAGCGCGTTCCGGAAACTGAAAAATCCGGCCGCGTCCATACTTCAACCGCGACTGTGGCAGTGCTTCCTGAAGCAGAAGAAGTTGATATTAAAATTGATCCAAAAGATTTGCGCATTGATACCATGACTGCTGGAGGACATGGCGGGCAATCAGTCAATACAACCTACTCCGCAGTGCGCATTACGCACATTGCCACCAACCTGGTGGTCATTTGTCAGGATGAACGGTCGCAGCAGCAAAATAAATCCAAAGCCATGCAAGTTTTGCGCGCGCGGCTTTTTGCTTTGGAGCAGGAAAAAAAGCGGGCAGAAAGAGAGGCGCAGCGGCGCGGACAAATCGGCACTGGCGAGCGCAGCGAAAAAATCCGCACCTACAATTTTCCCCAAGACCGTGTTACGGATCATCGCGTTAAAGAAAATTTTCACAATTTGCCAAAAATTATGGATGGCGAAATCAATCCTATCATTGAAACTTTACAAAAAGAAGGAATTGACACACAAAAGTAAGAGGAGTATTCTCAGGCCAGTCACCGCGGCTCCACTTTGGGGACGCGCGGACAAAGATGAGGAGGAGTCCCATGAAGCGAGGGCGATCGAAGACAGAAGCGCTCCGAATCCTGCGGGAACGATTCAAGCGCGGCCAGAAGAACCGGCACATCCCGAAGGGCGCGAAGTTCCTCTACGGTGTGCGCGGCGGCCATAGCCTGAGGATGCCCTTAGTAGTCTTTCTCATGGCGGATGCGCACGGCAAGCTCTTCCCTGGAGCCTACGGAGACGTGCCCTTCACGCCCCGTGGCTACAAGCCACCCCCGCGCGAGCGCACGACGCGCGCAACGCCCGCCGCGATACCGCCCCCGGTCGTGGAAGACCACTCGGGTGATCCCACCACCGCCGACGGTCACGGCTCCGACATGCGCACCGACCGCGACGACACGCGTCAGTCGCCTCTGCGCCAAACCGGCCCCACCGCCACCGATCCTGCCATCGACTGATCTTCCAGTCCACCTGCACAACCAACGAGGAGACCCCGCCCTGCGATCGCACACGCGTGCTTCGCAGGGCATTCTATATTTTGATAATTGCCACACGATCCAATCTTGCCAGATCTTTTACTATTTTTACGCTGGCGCGCGGGAAAAATGTCCGCGCTAAAATTTTTATGTCGTCGGATTGATGAGGGTCAATTTCGCAAATTACAGACACTCGTAACTCCCCCTCACCCCCTCTTACCCTAAGAGGGGGAATGCCTTTTGACCCATCTCCTCCCCTTAAGATAAGGGGAGGTTGGGAGGGGTTATGTATTTTTTTCAATTGTTCAAACAATTTTCTATAATAATCCAACCCGGTTTTCCCTCCATCCAACGCGCCCCTAGGCTCAAAATTGCGCACTTCTGGCATAGCGCCCCGCCATTCACGGGTGGGCAGATACGGAAGATTGGCAGTGATTAGGAGATGAGTAGGTAGTATGTAGTATGTAGGAGGTAGAAATGGTTTGAGTAGGTTGCCATGGAAAAATTTAATTTTCTCTTCCACACCGTGCTGCTTGGCATTTTGTTTGGCCACGCGCAATGCCGCACGCGAGATATCAGTGGCAAAAAATGTAATCGCGTCTCCTCGTGGCCAGGCCACGGGTCGCGCCTGCGGCAGTGACCTGGCCACTTCCACCGCGATTGCCACCACAATCGCCCCACTGCCAGTTCCAATATCAACAACCGTGTAACGTGTAGCGCGTAACTTGTAACGTGTCATTTCCTTGAGTGCCTCATCTACCAATATTTCCGTTTCCGGCCGCGGGATAAGCACATTTCTGTTCACTAAAAAATCCAATCCGTAAAATTCTTTGTGCCCGATAATATACGCCACCGGCTCATGATTTATCCGTCGCGTGATAAATTGTTTAAAAATTTTGAGCTGCGCAGAGGTCAGTTTTTGCTCCGGATAGCCGTACAGCCATGCACGCCCCCTCACCTCATTCCTCTCCCTCAGGGAGAGGATGTCCAGTAGGACAGGTGAGGGTGAAACGGCATGCGTCAAAAGCACCTCCGCATCAAGCGCGGGTGAATCCGTCACTGAGTGATGGGCACCCTTATCACTCAGTGACGACCCGGTTTTTTTCAATTGCGCTATCCCCCACTTTAGCGCTTCGGCAATTATCATATATCTCTAATATGACACATTGTATCCGGTTGGCACAATTTCAATCCAAGTTGTGCCGCCGTTAAATTCTATTTCATTGCCTTGCGCGTCATAAAAGCGCATACGCTCCCGCGCACTTGGCTTTTTCCAAGTGCCAACTGACACGCGCCCGTCTTGGAATACCAATCCTTTGCCTTCGCCAATTGTAGTAAATTGTTTGCGCCCCAGATCGTCCAGCACTTTCATCTCTTCAAACGCCACCGCGATATTTTTTGTCACAATTTCCCGACCTTGCGCGTCTTTGTGTACCCCACCCCATTGCATGCGCGTGTATGAATTTCGCGCCTTGTCATAAAGCCACTCCACATTGTATGGCGCGGCATATCCTATCTTAATATCACTTACATTACCGCGTACATCCGGCGAGGCATCGCCTTTGAATTTCCATGGATCAATATTTGGAAGCTCAGCTTCCGCAGCTGCGGAAGCTGAGCTTCCAAATATATCATCATATGCTTTTCTCAAAAGTTCAGAAGAAGTTAATACATTATGCGGCGCAGGACGGCTGGTCACGCGCCGAAAATACTCGCTCTTGTACCATTGATCAAGATCGTGCACGCCTTCTACTCCCTGTTTTCGAAGCATATCGTATGCCACAGGGCTTGAACCCACATGACCATAAAGCGTATCAAACTCGGAAGCCCAGTCCAGATAATATGGTCGTGCTGAGCGTACTGGCCCGATTTCAATGTCCCCCCCTCCCCTAGCCCCTCCCACGGGTGGGGGGGGATTTCCATCTACTTCCTCCACCTTGATGGGGGAGGATTGAGGTGGGGGTGGGGGCAATACAAAATATGCTAAAAATCGTGTAATGTTTGCTTCCGTCAGTGCTTCAAAAACAAGATTTGCGTCTGCAAGACCGGAAATCGGTTGTGCCTCAACCATATTCTCAACCATCACTCCTGCAAACGGCGATTTTTCCTTTCCTGGCTCAACCAGCACTCCGTCAAGCCCTCTACGCACGGCTGCAACCTCTGCCACTTTTGCCACTTCTGTCACCTTCGGCTTGCGCCAGGGAGCTAATTTCAACATCACCACAAGTACTAAAAAAACAAGAACCGCAACAAGTACGGTTTCTTTTCGCGCATGATGAAATTTTTTTTTGTTTTTCATTTCTTTATTTTTCTCGTAAAAAGGAGGCGCGGATGCGCGGCGTTCCCGCACGAGGACCCTCGCGCAGCCCCGCCATTGTATTGAGTTCTTTTAAGAGGGGCGCGTTGGCGGGGCGAGCGGGAGCGCAGCGGGGTAAGTTTGATTTCACGCATACCGTGCGCTGACGCGTGTCCGAGAAGGGAATGCCGCACGGCTACGCCGACGCGAGTTTTCGTGCGGGCTGGCCGAGGCAGTCGAACACTATTTCTTTTCCTTCTCTTCCTCCTCCTTTTCTTTCGCCTTTTTCGCGCGCTCTTCCTCAGCCACTACTTTAATGCCTTCAATGGCTTCTTTTTCAGAGGCCGGCACCGCCACAACTTCTTCCTCCACGCGCGGCGCTTGCGCGAGAATAATCACCTCTTCCAGCTTGTTCAAAATCACAATGCCGGGCGGCGGCGTAATATTTCCAACCGTAATGTTGTTTCCAAATTCTTTAAGCACGACAAGCGGCACTTCAATTTCGTGTACCAAATCCTGCGGCAAACATTGCACTTTCAATTCTTGCAAATTTTTTACCAAAACCGCGCCCAGTTCTTTGACTGCCGGAGCTTCGCCCGTAAACTTCAAAGGAATATCCGCGGTAAGCTTCTCAGTCATGGACACCTTATAAAAATCAGCATGAATGGGTTTGAGTGTCAAGTAATGCTTCGCCACATCTTGAATAAGCACCTTGACCGGCGCTCCCTCGCCAACTTGAAGATCAACAAGGGTTGACTCCCCGGCTTGTTTATATATTTTTTCAAAGATTTTGGCATCCATCTCCAGATTCTGCGATTCCACATTATGACCATAAAGCACAGCCGGAATTACTCCGCTTTTACGAAGGGTTTTGACTTGTTTACCAGCTTTTAAGCGAGGTTGTACCTGAAGCGTAATAGTTTGCTGCATATATGACTGTGACCGTGCCTTATTGTGAACGATAGGATACCATATGCCTTTATATCGTGTCAATAATAATCCATTGGTGTAAAAGGAACCCATCACACCCGCGCGCGAATTGATTGCACAATGCCAAGCAATAAAAAATTGGAAAGCATGGCTGAACCGCCTAAAGATACAAATGGCAAAGGCAAGCCCACAATTGGCAAAAGACCAACATTCATTCCAATATTCAAAATCATTTGCATGGCCACCAAAATGGCAAATCCAGCGATGCAAAAAAGCGCGAATCCGTCGGTTGTTTTCCTGGAAAGAATCAAAAGCCGCCACATCATGACTGCGTAGCAGGCCAAAATCAACACCACAATAAAAAATCCCAATTGCTCGGCAAGCACGGCAAAAATAAAATCTGTTTGCGCTTCTGGCAAAAATCTAAGCTGTGATTGCGATCCCTCCCCCAGTCCGCGTCCCAAAATCCCGCCAGCGCCAACTGCAATTACGGATTGGCGGATATTGTAGCCGCGACCGAATGGATCTGAAGCGGGATTAACAAAGCTTGAAACGCGCGCTTTTTGATAATCGTGCAGGAAAAAATTCCACCCAAGCACCAAAGTGACGGCCAGAAGCATTAATCCAAAAAAAACATAACGGCGCGGCACATTTGTTAAAAGCAGCATCCCGAGCGTTATGCCAAAAAGCGTAAGCGCTGATCCAAAATCCGGCTGCAAAAGCGTAGGCGCCACATACAATCCCGAAATAATTCCGAGATTTAATATAACCTTAAAATCAATTATGTGCGCTTTGAGCGACAGATATTTTGCCAGCACAACAATCAAAATTACTTTTGCAAGCTCAACCGGCTGAACGGTAAATGTACCGATTTGAAACCATCCGCGCGTGCCGCGAATAGTGGTTCCAAAAATTACCACCGCCAGCAAAATTAGCGCTCCCGCAACATACAAAGTCTTCGAAAGTGAACGAAAGGCGCGATAATCAAAGTAACTTATAAAAAGCACCAGGACAATTCCGCCTCCTACAAATGCAATCTGTTTTTGAAAATTGGCAAGCGTCCCGGGTGCTTGCGCCAAATCAACGCTCCAAATTCCAAGAATGCCAAGACCTGAAAGTATGAGCGTGCACAAAAAAAGGATCCAATCGATCCTCCTAAATATCATCATTAACCGCATAGCTGTGATGCAAATCTACAAATCTTATGCACATTTACGAATTGCGAATAAATTCATTTGTATTTGTAGATTGGCATGAAATTCGTATATTGGCATCATACTATTTCATGTACACTTCCTGATTAAAAATGTCAATTGCGGGTACAACCTCAGTATTGGAAACTGCGCCAATACGGTCAAACCAGGACAACTCCACCTCGCGCGTTTCCCCGGTTTTAAATTGATCTATAACTGTGCTTTGAATACCAACCAGTGTTCCACCGCGATAAAGCGACACTATAAAGGTCGGCGCAAAATAGCTATAGGCGGTTTTGTTCACAATGGCAAATTTAGCACGGCTCGCAGTTCCTTTGTCCTCCACAAGCGCTGGCAAAAATTGAGCATTTTTAATTTCAAAATTCAGATGTTCGTCGCGAAAGGCGCTGTAGTCCGCGGTATCATGCGCGCTCACTTTTTTCCAAACCAGATTTTCAATGTTAAATACTGGCGTGCCGGCGCCAGAGGCGCGCACGCTTCTAAAAAATGGCCGCTCTTGACCGGGCAGTAAAAATCCGTCGGCGTGCTTTTCAGTATTATCGCCAATGCCGATTACATAATCAAACCGCGCATACCAATTTTCATTCGGGTTGCGCACGCTGGCAATAATATCGGTAACCTCGCCTACCCGCAAAAGATCTACTCCGCCAAGTTGAAGATCAAGCGGTTGCGCCCTGACTGCTTGCGGACCGCTTTGTATAAGCGCGGCTTCTTGAGCGCGCCGGCGTGGCGAGGACACAAAATCACGTCCCACCGCATAAAGAACATAAACCATAAATATCACATCAAGGGCAAGTAATGCTCCAAGCCCGAGCTTGCGCAAAAGCTCTTTATGTTTGACATACCAGATCGCGGCTTTGATCTGCCGCTCGTTCGTGTTTTGCTCATCTATCATAGGCTTGAATTGTACCATAAACTATGGTATAGTGATAGAACTTATATGGCCAAAGAATCCAAAACAAAACCGACTAGCTATGGCGCCCAGCAGATCACTGTGCTTGAGGGACTTGATCCTGTTCGCAAGCGCCCGGGCATGTATATTGGCGGAACCGGCATTGAAGGCCTGCACCATCTGGTTTGGGAGGTTGTTGATAACTCCATTGACGAGGCAATGTCAGGATATGCGGATCGTATTGATGTTACGCTTTTGCCGGATAATGTGATAAAGGTTGTTGATAACGGCCGTGGCATCCCGGTTGATATTCATAAGCAATTCAAAGTATCGGCCTTGGAACTTGTACTTACCAAACTTCACGCTGGAGGAAAATTCGGCGGTGGCGGATACAAAGTTTCCGGCGGTCTGCATGGAGTGGGCGTTTCAGTTGTAAACGCTCTTTCCGAAACGGTGCGCGCGGAGGTAAAGCGCGATGGCCGGCTTTGGGCGCAAGAATATAGCCGTGGAAAACCAAAAGCCAAAGTAAAGGATATTGGCAAAGCATCAGGAACCGGAACCACTATTATTTTCAAACCGGACGCGGAAATTTTTCCGGAGATTAAATTTGATTGGGATACGATTTTAACGCACCTGCGCCAGCAGGCCTACCTTACCAAAGGCGTAACAATTTGCATTGCTGACGAGCGCGAGGAAAAAGAGCGCGCGGTCTACTGTTTTTATTTTGAAGGCGGGATTGCCTCCTATGTCCGGCACGTAAATCATAATAAAGAAAAAAAGCAGGACACGATTTTCTATTTTGAAAAAGAGGTAAATAAGATTAATATTGAGATCGCGCTTCAGTACACTGGGGACTACAAAGAAACTGTATTGACCTTTGCCAATAACATTACCAATCCTGAGGGCGGAACGCATTTGGTTGGTTTTCGCAGCGCGCTTACCCGCGTCTTAAATAATTACGCGCGCGCCAAAACTTATTTAAAAGAGAAGGATGAAAATTTGAGCGGAGAAGATGTGCGCGAAGGATTGACCGCCGTAATTTCAGTAAAAGTTCCTGAGCCGCAATTTGAAGGGCAGACCAAGGCCAAACTTGGAAATCCTGAGGTTAGAAGCGCGGTTGAGGAATCATTTGCCGCGGCGTTTGCGACTTGGTTGGAAGAGCATCCTAAAGAAGCAGAATCTATTTTGACCAAATGCATTTTAGCGTCACGCGCCCGCGCGGCCGCCAAAGCCGCGCGCGAATCAGTGCTTCGCAAAGGCGCCCTGGAAGGCCTGGCGCTTCCGGGAAAACTCGCCGATTGCTCTTCAAAAGATGCGGCCAGTTCTGAACTATATCTTGTGGAGGGCGACTCTGCCGGCGGCAGTGCAAAACAAGGACGCAATCGAGAATTTCAAGCGATTCTGCCGCTACGCGGAAAAATTCTGAATGTGGAACGTGCGCGGCTGGATAAGATGTTGCAGAATAATGAAATCAAATCGTTAATTATCGCGCTGGGCACCAATATCGGCGAACAATTCAATCTGGCTGACTTGCGCTATGACCGCATTATTATCATGACTGATGCGGATGTTGATGGCGCGCACATTCGCACGCTTCTCTTAACGCTTTTTTACCGCTATTTCCCGGAGTTGATTAAAACCGGCCATCTGTATATTGCACAACCGCCGCTTTATCGGCTTAATTGGGGTAAGGAAGCGCGCTATGCTTATTCAGACAATGAGAAAGAAAAAATTTTGAAAGAAATTGAGGAAAGCAAGGGGAAACAAATCAAAACCAAAGAGCGCAAAAATGAAAAAATTAAGGAAGAACCTGTAGTCGCCGGTCTTCAGCCGGCGGAAGGCGAAGCAGTGGCCGAGGTTGAAGCCCAAAAAGTCGGCACGATCTCAGTAAATATCCAGCGCTACAAAGGTTTGGGAGAAATGAACCCTGATCAACTTTGGGAAACAACCATGGATCCGGTTAGCCGGCTCATGAGGCACGTGACCATTGAGGACGCGGAAAAAGCCGACCACATTTTCGATATTCTCATGGGCTCAGAAGTTGAACCCCGCAAACGCTTTATCCAAACCCACGCAAAGGCAGTGAAGAATTTGGACATCTAGTTTCGTAACTCCCCCAACCCCCTCTTACCCTAAGAGGGGGTTTTTGTTTGTGCTCCACCCCTTAGGATAAGGCCCGCTTCGCCCGCAAAGCGAGGCGAGGGAGGTAGGAGGGGTTACGAAATTTGATGTAGCCGCAGGTCTTTAGCCTGCGCAAAATTACAACACACAATGCGCGGGGGCTTGCCTGCCCCGCACCGAGCTTTGCTCTGGTGCGTTGGGTCCCCCGTTAAAAATTATGTCAACTGTGAGCGATCGTTTATATTTGACATAATTTATTTTCCGTGTCGTAATACATATAAGGCCACACCGGCGGCGACGGAAACATTGAGAGATTCTTTTTGGCCAAGCATGGGGATTTCAACTACAGCATCTACGCGTTTGAGCACGCCGTCTGATACGCCATTGACTTCATTGCCAACCACAAGAGCAAGTGGAAATTTGGGATGCCAACTATCAATTGTAGCCGCAGGCTTTAGCCTGCGTTCTTGTCTTGGTGCGCCGGCTAAAGACCGGCGACTACGATCGAGCATATTATTTTCCAATGCCACCACATATATGCCTTGCGCTTTTAACTCTTCCACAACTTTCCAAGTCTGTCCCCTTTTTTCCCATGGCACTGTTTTTTCCGCACCTAACGCAACTTTACTAATTTCTTTTCGCGGCGGCGCTCCTGTATAGCCGCAAAGATAGATTTTTTTTACGCCAAACGCGTCCGCAGTACGAAAAAGTGACCCAACATTATAAAGACTGCGAACACGATCTACAATAAGATATACTTCCCTGTGCATAGTACCCTAGCTTGACACAAAAGTGACTATATTGTAAAGTAATTAACTGGCCCTGGGACGGGGCTTTTTTAGGACAACACGATGCCAATATACGAATTTCATGCCAATCTACAAATACGAATTCGCAATTCGTAGATTAGCATAAGATTTGTAGATTTGCATCACAATTATGCCGAAATTGCTGAATTACTTCAAAGAATCAAAGCAGGAAATGAAAAAAGTGGTCTGGCCTTCCAAAAAGGAAACCACCAATTATACCTTGGCCGTTATCTTTATCAGCTTGGGTCTGGCCGCGTTTTTCGCCATTGTGGATTACTTCCTCAATCTTGGTTTGGAAAAACTTATTAATAAGTAGCAATGCGGATGATACGGATGACCATGCGGATCTACAGATGATACGAACGAATTATCCGCAGATCCGAATGAATCCGTAGATCAGCATTACCAATCTGTAGTATGCCTAAACAAACCTTAGAACTCGGACGGCGCTGGTACGCGCTTCATACTTATTCCGGATACGAAGAGAACGTCACCCACAATTTGAAACAACGCATTGAATCCATGGGCATGGAGGATAAAATTTTCAATGTACTGGTTCCGACTGAAAAAAAAATAAAAATCAAAAGCGGCAAGCGCAAAATTATTGAGGAAAAAATATTTCCCGGCTATGTCTTGGTGGAAATGGTGGTAACTGACGATTCTTGGTATGTGGTTCGCAATACGCCAAATGTGACCGGTTTCGTGGGATCTGGAACCACTCCTACCCCCATTGCCGATGAGGAAGTTAAGTCGCTCATGAAGCGCATGCAAATTGAAGAGCCAAAGTACACTATTGACGTAACAGTCGGTTCTCCTGTACAAATAACCGACGGTCCGTTCAAAAACTTTGAAGGCAAGGTATCGGCAGTAGATGAAGCCCGCGGCAAAATTAAAGTTATGGTAACCATGTTCGGCCGCGAAACTCCGGTTGAATTAGACTTCTTACAGATTAAAAAGATATAAGCCCGCTGATCGGAAGACACTGATAACGCTGATAGTAAAGCGTAGTCAGTGTAATCAAGATCAGCGATATCAGCGACTAAATAATCAGCGGACTATGGCAAAGAAAGTAAAGACAGTCATTAAACTCCAAATTCCCGCAGGCAAGGCAAACCCCGCGCCTCCGGTTGGTCCAGCACTTGGTCAACATGGTCTTAACATTTCCGAGTTTTGCCAAAAATTCAACGCCGCGACATCAAAGCTGGGCGATGATATTATTCCGGTTGAAATTACGGTTTTTGAAGACCGCACCTATACTTTCAAAACCAAAACTCCACCGGCATCTGAACTTTTGAAAAAAGCCGCCGGCATTACAAAAGGTTCTGGCAAGGCGCTTGTTGAAAAAGTCGGCAAAGTAACACGCGCGCAAATTCGCGAGATTGCGGAGCGTAAACTTCCGGACTTAAATACTAAAGATGTTGAAGCCGCGATGCGCACCATTGAAGGCACCGCGAAACAGATGGGACTGGAAGTAGTATGATACGAATCACCGAATATCTGACGAATCTGCGAATATACGAATTCGTTGATTCGCATATTTGTTGATTCGCCTAAAATTTGTAGATTCGTATCACATATATTATATGCCAGGAAAAAAATATCAGGAAGCAGTAAAGTTAGTGGATGCCAAAAAATTATATTCGCCGAGCGAGGCGCTTGAGCTTGCCAAAAAAACTTCAACTGTAAAATTTGACGCCTCAATTGAGGTGCATTGCCATCTTGGAATTGATCCGGCAAAAAGCGACCAAGCTGTGCGCGCAACACTGACTTTTCCGCATGGAACCGGGAAAAGTAAGCGCATTGCCGCGTTTGTAGATGCGGCAAACGAAAAAGCAGCAGAAGAAGCCGGCGCGGATATTGTGGGAGGCGATCGGCTTATCGATGAGATCGCGTCCTCTGGGAAAATTGATTTTGACGTGGCAATCGCAACACCGCCTATAATGGCGAAACTTGCAAAGGTTGCAAAAGTGCTTGGGCCTAAGGGACTGATGCCAAACCCAAAATCAGAAACCGTTACTACAGATGTGAAAAAAACTATTGCGGAGCTTAAACGCGGCAAAGTAACTTTCAAAAATGACGATACTGGAAATGTGCACCAAGTTCTTGGCAAAGTTTCTTTTGATACCCAAAAACTTCTTGAAAATTTCCAGACACTTCTGGAAGCTTTGCGAAAAGCAAAACCATCTTCTTCAAAAGGAATATATCTTCAATCTTGCACAATAAGCGCATCCATGGGCCCGGCGATTAAAGTTTCCATTTAAATTAAACATGGGAAAAAGGATGAATTATTTATCTTGGGATGAGGCGTTCATGCAAATTGCGCGCCTTATTGCCATGCGATCCAAAGACCCGAATACGCAAGCCGGAGCGGTTATTGTTGATGAAAATAATGTTATAGTCGGACTTGGCTATAATGGCTTTCCGCGCGGATGCTCGGATGACACGCTCCCGTGGGAAAGAACCGGCGACTTTTGCGACGCAAAATACGCTTATGTGGTTCATGCCGAAGCCAACGCGGTTTTCAACTCCAATAAACCAACTCGCGGGTGCAAAGCATATTGTACGCTTTTCCCCTGCAACGAATGCGCGAAAATCATCATCCAAAACGGCATCACCGAGGTAATTTACGCGGAGGATAAATACCACGACGAAAAAATCTGGCAGGCCTCGCGGAAAATGCTTGAGATGGCCGGCATTAAATACACGCAATTTACGCCAAAATTCAAACTAAATCTGACCGTTTAAGACATTTTTTACGCTATGGTTATTGGCATTACCGGTACCACTGGCGCGGGCAAAGATACAATCGCGGATTATTTAAAAACTCTGGGTTTTGCGTATCATTCTCTTTCGGATATCATTCGCGATGAATGCGCCAAGAAAAACATTCCGCTTGACCGCGACAATCTCATCGCGATGGGTAATGAATTGCGAGGGAAACTCGGTCCGGGCGTATTGGGAAAACTCACTGCGGAAAAAATACAAAACCTTGGCGAAACAAAAGCTATCGCGGTAAGCATACGAAATCCGGCAGAAGTCGCGGAACTTAAAAAAATGCCCGGCTTTTTTTTAATTTCCGTTGATGCGCCAATTGATATCCGCTATAACAGAATAAAAACTCGCGGACGAATTGAAGACTCCGTAACATTTGAAAAATTCAAGGCGCAGGAAGAGACTGAACTGGCCGGTTCGGCAAATCAACAACAATTGAACAATGTAATGACTCTGGCGGATTTCCGGATAAAAAATGACGAGACATTTGAAAATCTTCACCGCCGCGTTGATGAAATTTTGAAAAAAACTTAAGGAATATGAGAGTGAAAATATTCCGCAAAGATCCGTCGGTTATTTTGCCCGCCTACCACACTTCGGGTTCAGTGGCGTTTGATTTGGCCGCAAACGAGGATATGGTTATTCCACCCCGCGAAATACGGCTAATTCCGACCGGACTGGTCATTTGTACTCCGGAAAATCACATGCTTCTTGTGGCCGCGCGCTCATCAACCCCGATGAAAAAAGGTTTAATGCTGGCAAACGGCATTGGCATAGTGGATCAGGATTTTTGCGGACCGGATGATGAAATCAAAATTCAAGTCTACAATTTCACCGACAAACCGGTGGAAGTTAAAAAAGGCGACCGCCTTGCCCAAGGACTATTTCTCCACCTTGAACGCGTGGAATGGGAGGAGATTACTTCACTTCCTGAAAAATCTCGCGGAGGATTTGGAAGTACCGGATAGAATAAAAAGAAACCTATTCCGTCGGTTTACTCTTCTTTTTTAATTGCTCTTCTCTTATTTTTTCTCTCAACTCCCCTGTTGCCATCTGCCCTAAAAGCGTCTTAGGTCTTGCTGGAGCCTCGCCTTTTTTATAAACACCATGATTGCGCAAATCTTCTTCCGTTAACCCACCTTGCTTGCTTAACAACTTTCTCAACTCTAGCAAACCAAACATGGAGGATTTAGGCCTGCCCCATTCATAGTCACCCTCTTCTGCTCCAATTTTACTTAGTTGTTCCTCACTTATAATTACAAAATCAGGTTGATGTTCTCTCATTTCGCTCATAGAAAAATTTTTCAAAAATTAATCCTACTAAAATCCTACTATATATATATATATGGATTGCAAGGGGGGGTGTGGATAACATAATAAACAGGGCGCAAACAAACCGCACGTACTTTGCGTTTGCGTCTTTAAACAAAAATCAAGCCCAGCCGGGCTTGCCTTTACAAAAAGCTTGCTAACTACTTTTAGAGAAACAATTGCGGGAATGGCTCTAGAGAAAGAATGCGTTTTATATCCGGATCGGTTAGCACTTTCTTTTCGCGCAAAATTTCAACCAGTGTCCGCAATTTTACATCTTCTTTGCGCACAGTCAAAATAATATCTCCTTTTGTATTAAATAGTTTTTTATCCATATCATCTTGGGTTGGTATGGTAGTTAAAGTAGCATTAATCTTTACAAACTGCTGGTCTACTTTGGTTGCAAACTCATTCATGGCTTCAAGAATCTCAGCATTCGTTGGTTCTCCATTTATATTAGCAGACATACGGATTATTCTTCAGATTTTTCCAATTTAAAATACCTTTTAGTGTATTGCGCTAATCTTGTTCCACATTTATCACACAAATCAAAATAAAGATTCAGTCCTTGTCCGCGAATACTGCCACCTATCCAAGGCGCCCCCTTTTCAAATCCCCATGTGTTTTGAGGCTTATCCTTTTTACATTTATTACATTTCGTAATATTCATACATTCGTCATTATATCAACTGTAAACACCGTGTCAAATTATTGTAAACAGCATCATTTTGGTTCTAGATAAAAATCAATCTCTCGCTTACCGGCCATGTCCGCAGTAAATGGCTGGTTCAAAATTTGATACTGATTAGCAAGAGAAGGTGGCGGAGCAATCCAAAAGAAATCTATTTGCGATTGTGTAATTGTTCTGTGTGCTGAATTTGAAGCAACAAACTGATAAAACCCGCCTGCATTCGCATCTGCTCTAATATTGCCAATTTTATTTTTTAAATAAACATATACCATAGGATCTGGAATTGGCGCTCCGGAGGCGGCATCTGTAACGTGCCCATAAAAAATCGCATCCGGCATTGGTTCAGTCATGGTCGTGTTGAAAATCAAAATATCAAATTGTTGCGTTTTTGAAGCATCAATAACAACTCCTTCTGCGCTATAAGTTTGATAATTGACTCGTTCCAGTTCTAATTCATTCGGTGGGGCTGCCCAAATTGTGTATCGTCCGGATGGATAAGGAAATGGGTCATTTGAAGGCAATTGCTTTAATTCGTAGCGTCCACTTGCGTCAGTGCGCAATGGAACACTAATTCTACTCAGATATTCTTCTTCAAAATACAGATTCACAAACGCATTGGCAAAAGGTTGATTCGTCTTTGAATCGCGCACATAACCAAAAAGAATCACATCATTTGCGCGTGACCTTTGAATAATGGGCTGAGGCGATGAAAAATTTGTTGCGTTAGTAGGTTGTGGTTCAGCAACAGAAGGCACAGGCAATGTCTCTATATCTGCCACAGGGGCAGATATATCCTCGGGGGAGGATATATTATCAGAAGGCGCGGATATTTCTGAAACGGGTGCGCTTGCACACTGAGCGCCAAAAAGCAAAAGTGCGGCAAAAAAGATAAAAAAATATAGCAACCTCATATCTTTTTATATATCATATAAAATCACGACTGTCAATATCTAGAGCTTTTGTAATTTATATACAACATCCTTTCTTTCCACCACAATTTCCCATCCTTTTTTCTTGGCCACTTGGTACAAGCCGCTTGAAGGATTAAAAGCAATTGGCCGATCAACTATTTCAAACATTGAAATATCGCTTTCTGTATCCCCGACCGCGATTGACCCGCGCAAGGTAACATTGTATTTTTCCAGCACATGCTTGATAAGCAAATGTTTGTTCCGCACGGAATAGATGTATTTCATATTTCCTGTATAGCGGCCGCTTTTGTCAGTTTCAAGAACCCAGCCGTAGGTCTTATCAAATCGCAGGAAACGATTGTACCAACGCACAATTTCAAATGGCGATCCGGATATGGCCACAATAAAGTAATTCTTTTTCTTTAGCTCTAAAATAAGATCGCGCGTAAAGCGATACACATGCGACTTTTCACTGGATACAATTTTACGACTAATGCGCCGTATATCGCTTTGCTTTTTCCCTCTGATATGCGCGATAAATACTTTTACTAATTTTTCAAGATACACATCATATGATCCTTTGCGATTAAGCCAGGCGCGCAAATACGGATCCACTTCTTCCCGTGCGCCTTTTGAAAAAATTCCTTCATTCACTAAATAGGAAAAAAGCCGGCGGGTTAAACTGCTTCTAAAAATCGTTCCATCCACATCAAACACCGCTAATTTCCGCAATTTCTGCATAGATGTGATGCAAATCTACAAATCTTATGCTAATTTACAAATTGCGAATTTGTATTTGTAGATTTGAATGACATTTGTATATTGGCATTGTAGCACAGTTATGATATAGTCCCCTAATATGCAAGCTTATTTAGATATTGTCCGTCATATTTTAGAGCATGGAGAAATGAAGGAAAACCGTACTGGCGTGCGTGCGCTCACAGTTGCGGGCGCGATGTTTGAGCATGACATGGCGCAGGGCTTCCCCCTGCTCACTACCAAAAAAATGCCGTTTAAAGTCATGGCCACGGAATTGGAATTTTTTATTAAAGGCGTGACAGACAAACAGTGGCTTAAAGATCGCAATTGCCATATTTGGGATGAATGGGCTTCTCCTAAAAAAGCTCCGTATGGCCATGATGAGCAGTCAAAAAAACGCATGGCGCAGGAGCGAGATTTAGGGCCAGTATACGGTTTTCAATGGCGGCATTTTGGCGCGCCTTATCATAGCCATGATACAAACTATGATGGACAAGGCGTAGATCAACTGGCAAATCTTGTACAAAAACTCAAAACCAATCCAGACGATCGTCGTATGATTGTCTGCGCTTGGAATCCAGTGGCTTTGCCGGAAATGGGTTTGCCGCCTTGCCATTACGCCTTTCAAGTAACAGTTATCAATGGCAAACTTAATCTGCTGTGGAATCAGCGTTCAGTAGATACTATGCTTGGTCTGCCCTTTAACATTTCCAGCTACGCGCTTCTTTTACACTTGCTTGCTAAAGAAGCAGGGCTGAAAGAAGGAAAACTGGTTGGATTTTTAGGCGATGTGCATATTTATGAAAATCATCTGGACGGCGCGAGAGAACAACTTATCCGGGATCCGATGACATATGCGCTTCCCACAATCCAAACTGATCCATGGACTGGTATTTTCAACTGGGAAGCCACCCACACCAAACTCCTTGGCTACGAAAGTTATCCTAAGATTGAATTCCAAATTGCGGTATAGTACAAGCAACGCACACTCAATTAAAATAAAAAGAACTCCCGCACCAGGATGAACCCAGTGCGGGAGAGTGCAACATGACCGAAACCGATGTTACTCGCTGACCGCGACGAGCCAGTGCCAGCCGCCGCTGAAGGCGCTGCCGACCCAGTCGAAGCCCGAGCGGCCGTAGCCGTGCACGCACGGGAAGGCGGCGTTGCCGTCCGGATCCGACCACGAGGAGTCGGCCACACCGATCTGACCTTTGCCGTCGGGCTTCCGGTAGCTGGCCTTGAACGCCTGACGCCACTGGCCCTCGGGGATCTTGCCGTGCGGCGCGAGCTTGCGCTTGACCTCCTCAAAGTCTCGGCAGTAACCGATCGCAACGAGCTTGAAGCGGCAGGTCTGCGCGCCCTTGACCACACGGCCGTTGTGCTTCCACTTGCCGGTGTAGCCGTCGGTGTGCACCATCGCAAGCGGCTGGTTGTCGGACGCGTCGCCGTTGAGGGTGAGCTTGAAGACTTCGCCATCAGCCGGGTAGGCGAAGAACGGCTTCACCTCCGCCTCGCCGCGCACGACCGGCAGAGCCCCGCCGCCGTGTTGCCTTCCGAAAGTTTCTCGACGTCGGCGTTGGTCCAGCCGTTGCGACCAAACGCCAACGCCAGCTCGTGTGCCTGTCCTGTTGACATCTGGAACGTGTCACCACTCATGACCTGTTCTCCCTTCTCATGCAACTGGTTCATCGCGAACTGTGTTGCAGTTCATGGCCAGAACCCATTTGTCCCAGCCTTATTTTGAAGGCAATAAAGCCGCCAAAACAAGGCCAGGAATCCTATTCAAAGAACACATTTTATACTACCATATTTTGGACAAAATGTCAAGAGTGGTGTAAAATGATGAGTGCAGTATGCAAAAACCACTCATCAATTACGCTTTTATTGGTGATTTTTATTGTCTTGTAAAATATTTTCTTAAGCAAAACAAGTTTGAACGCCTTATTGTACCAAATCGTTATAAATACTCGGTACTCCTGCACCGAGTCTTCTCCGGTTTGCCACAAATCACATTCATGAACGATTTAAAAAATATTCTGGAATATAAAAAGAGCAACACCGGGTCTCCCCGGTGAAGCTCATATCGGGGGGTCTATGCAGAGACGGAACCCTGCACATGCCCTACCCGTAGTAATTCTAAACATAGTATACCATACCCATAAAAACTGTCAAGAGCTATGATATCTATTATTGCCGCGGTTGCAAAAAATGGAGTAATCGGTGCGAAAAATGATTTGCCCTGGTATTTGCCCGAAGACTTGAAGCATTTTAAAGAGCTCACTACAGGTAAAACAGTGCTGATGGGGCGCAAAACTTTTGAATCAATTCTGAAACGTTTAGGCAAACCCTTGCCCAATCGCAAAAATGTGGTGGTCACGCGGGATCGAAATTATACCCTCTCACCCCCTCCTCAATCCTCCCCCATCAAGGGGGAGGAAGAAAAAGGAAAAAATCCTCTCCCACAAGGGGAGAGGAAGAACCAAAAAATTCCCTCTCCCTTAATGGGAGAGGGTGCTCCGACCGCAGTCGGAGCGGGTGAGGGTGTATGTGTACACCACTCGGTTGACGAAGCGCTTGAGCACCACAGTGCCGAAGAAATTATGGTTGCCGGCGGAGGCGAGATATTTAGGCAAACAATGGACAAAGCAGATACGCTTTATGTTACTGAAGTCGACAAAATTGTAGAAGGCGATGTTTATTTTCCAACGATTGATCCAAAGATCTGGAAAGAAGTTACCCGCGAACCACATGATGGTTTTTCATTTGTCACCTATATTCGCAATTCGTAGATTGGCATGAAATTTGTAGATTGGCATCACATATGAAAGGAACTTTCATCGTTATTGAAGGCACAGACGGCTCTGGAAAAACAACCCATCTTGAACTGGCTGTAAAAAAACTCACTGCCGACAGCCGTGCAGTTGAAGTTGTGGATTTTCCACAATACGGCAAAAAAAGTGCTGGCCCGGTTGAAGAATACTTAAATGGGAAATATGGCAGCGCTCAAGAAGTGTCCCCTTATGTGGCTTCACTTTTCTATGCAGTTGATCGTTTTGATGCCTCCTTCAAAATCAATAAAGCGCTTACTGATGGAAAAATCGTGCTGGCCAATCGCTATGTTCCGTCTAACATCGCGCATCAAGGCGCAAAAATTACGGACATTGCTGAGCGGCAAAAATTCATGCATTGGGTAGAGGAGATAGAGTACGGCATTATGAAACTCCCCAGACCAGATCGCGTGATTTTCCTGCATGTACCAGCTCATATAAGCTTCGAGCTTGTCGAGAAGAAAAACGAACGCGCCTATTTGCAAGAAGGGAAAAAACGTGATATCCATGAATCAGATCTTTTATACCAAAAAGCAGTGGAGCAAAGCTATCTTGAGCTTGCCGCGCATGATACTACTGTAAAGACGATAGAGTGCGCGCCGGAAGGAAAACTCCTTTACATTGAAGAAATTCATCCTTTAGTCATGAAACAAATTTATGATCTCTTTCAGCAATCTGCTTAAAAAAACACTGGCTGCTTATTTTGCGAACTTCAAGGCCATCATGCCATTGCTCGCCGTGTTTGTAATTTGGCAAATCATAATCAATTTATTTTCGGCAGATATCAAAACGGCAATAAGCATACTCCCGTATGTCGCGGCTTTCTCGCTTATCGTCGCGGCATTTACCCAACTTTTGCTTTGTCAGACCTTTGGCGATATCTTTAACGGGAAAACTCTGAGTGCAAGCACGGCGTATAAAGAATCCCTAAAACGTTTTCCGCTTTTTGTGATATTGCTTATATTGCTCGCGGTCATGGTTATCGGCGGACTTTTTTTAGCGCTTGTGCCCGGCATTATTTTCGCCACTTGGTTTATTTTTTTAGCGCCTGTACTGATGATTGAAAATACCAATATTAGTTCAACCTTCAAGCGCAGCAAATATTTGGTCAGCGGAAATTTTTTCCAAGTTCTTTGGCAAACCGCGCTTGTCAGCGTTCTGATAATATTTATTGTAAATATGGCAACTCAAGGGTTGGCGGCAGTTGCAAAATTGATTACCCCCGGAGTTGCCTTGCCTTATGTATTGACTTTGTCTAACATAGTCGGAGCGTTTTTGGGGGCATTTACCAGCCCTATTATGGTCGGCTTTCTTGTTGCGCTTTACTTTGAACTGCGGAAATTAAAAAAAGAAATCTAGCTTATCTATGAAATATGAACCTATAATCGGGTTGGAAATCCATGTTCAACTCAAAACTAAAAGCAAGCTTTTCTGCGGTTGCGACAATCGCGGAGAAGACGCGCCGCCAAATACTACCGTGTGCCCTATTTGCATGGGACATCCCGGGACGCTTCCGGTATTGAATAAACAAGCGCTGGAATTTGGACTGATGGAAGCGCTGGCTTTGAATTGCAAAATTCCGGAAAAAGCAAAATTTGACCGGAAGAATTATTTTTATCCTGATTTGCCCAAGGGTTATCAAATTTCCATGTTTGATGAGCCAATTTGCGTGGACGGGCTTGTGCCGATTGATATTCAAGCCACCGGAGGCGCGCGCAAGTACGCGGAAATCCGCATTACTCGCATTCATCTTGAAGATGATGCGGCAAAGAGTATGCATGCTCCCCCCTCACCCGACCCTCGGTCTCCATCTCCCGAAGGGGTCGAAGACGGGCCGAGCGAGCGCAGGCCCCGGGGAGGGCAGGGTGAGGGTAAAAATTCCACCTACGTCGATTTCAACCGCGCTGGGACGCCTTTGACTGAAATAGTGACTGAGCCGGATTTTCGCTCCCCACTTGAAGCCAAAACTTTTTTACACGAATTGCGCCGCATTATGCGCTATCTTGGAGTATCTGACGCGGATATGGAAAAAGGGCATATGCGTTGCGATGCCAATATCTCGTTACGCCCCCTTTCTTCACAATCTCCCTCTCCCCGTATGGGAGAGGGCGGGGGTGAGGGGTTATACCCAAAAACCGAAATCAAAAATATCAACTCCTTCCGCGCGGTTGAGCGGGCTTTACAGTATGAAATCCAACGTCAAACAAAACTTTGGGAAGCAGGAACGCCACCGACCATTACTACTACCCGCGGCTGGAATGATGCTGAAGGAGTAACTGAGGAACAACGCGTGAAAGAGGAATCAGCCGATTATCACTATTTTCCTGAACCGGATTTGCCGCCCCTGCTTCTCCATGAAATTGCGGAGCAAGTCCGTCCGCGCATGCCAGAACTTCCCCGCGCAAAACGCACGCGTTTTCAAGAAGAGTACGGATTTCCGTCCGGGGATGCAATAATTTTAACGGAGGAAAAACAGCTGGCGGATTATGTGGAAAAAGTCATGTCAGAACTCCAAGCCTGGGTACGCACTCTTGAAACCGAAGGAACAGAAGAGGAAAAATGGGAAACGAATAAAAAGAAACTTACAAAACTATTTTCCGGCTGGTTTATTTCCAAACTTTTTGGACTTATGGAAAAACATGCAGTTGATATCCGCCGCCTCAAAATTACTCCGGAAAACTTTGCCGAATTTTTAACGCTTCTTCACGAAAATAAAATTTCGTCTGCGTCAGGACTTAAGCTTCTTGAAGATATGCTTTTGACCGGTGGCCACCCGCGCCTGATGGTTAAAGAGAAAAAACTGGAGCAAGTAACCAATGAGGAAGAAATTGCCTCTGTGGTGCAAGAAATTATTGATGCCAACCCTGAACCAGTAGCGGATTTTAAAGCTGGCAAGCAAAATGCATTACAATTTTTAGTTGGCCAAGTTATGAAAGCGACCAAAGGCCGCGCCAACCCTCCCCTTGCCCAAAAACTACTAAAAAAAATGTTAAAATAGATAGCGGCACTTCATGTGCCGCTATCTATTTCTTTGATCTCATCCGGCCACTTTCCTTGATGTTCCTCAAGCCATTGCTTCAATTGACCAAGCCGCAAAGCGTTGTGCGGGACTGGTATTTCCCCTCCCTCAACCATCTTTTGCAATGCACTCAGATACCAACGATAGGTACGCGGATCAAAAAATACAAGCGTAAAAGCATGGACCTGTTTTCCCAATCTTTCTTCCTCCACTGCACCAGGACTCTTTATAACCCAACACTCATTGCTTTGATGCTGTCCCCCGATTGATTCTCCAGCCCACCATCCACCCTGACCTCCAGCTTCCTCACTCTCAAAAAATCCAAAATCTCCACGAGTAAAGCCTTCACGAAGAATACCCTTCCCGAAATGCGTTTGGATTCGCGCTGCCGACCCAAAAAGGCTTGACACATCGGTCTTATGAGCTCCCACTGATCCTAAGTGGGCTTCCTCTCGCACAGGTACTACCGTGCTACGATACCATGACAAAAAATCGCGCACTTCACGATCTAACCACTCATATTTAGCGAGATGATCCCTATGCGCCGCTTCCCATTGCGGATCAGGCCCCACTGACGTGCGTTTCGCTGCCAATTGTACCATCGCCCTTTCCCACTCCTGGACAAACTCATCAGCATCTTTTATGCGTCTGGCGATCTCATTTTGCCACCATCGGCGGCTATATCGTTCTGCACTTTCACTCTCCATTATTATACGTCCTTCTGCCGACGGTAACGGTGTTCTCGATTCTGGCATATTCCACTACATTATCACACAGTACAACAAAAAGAAAGCCCCTTGCAGGGCTTCCTCTGGGATTCGTGATCCCAAGAAACAGAATCGTCTCATCAGCATTATTAGAATATCACAGGTACAACATACTGTCAAGCGCGAGCTTATCCACAAACCGGAGATGGATCGTAGAGGATTTTAACCCCTCTGGAATCGCTGATGAAACGTTTCTGGTCCCTAGACCACGACCCCCAAACCTCCGGCTTCGCCAGTATATCACAAACGAAAATTTCGCACGAGCCGTGCGGCTTCTTTTTTATTTTTCACCCACACAATTCTCTTATCCCTTTTAAACCACGTCATCTGTCGGCGGGAATAATCTTTTATCGCGCGAGAAAGCTCTTTTTGCATCGTTCCGAGATTGGCGCGATCGCGAGAATCTCGGAATCCTGTTTTGGCACGGTAATTTTGCAAATAACGACTTATATGTCGATATTCTAAACCAAAGGATTCTAGGCGCTTCCAGGACACGCCTTGCGCGTGCAAACGCTCAACTTCCTTAATCATCCCCTGCTTTAACCGCTCTTTAAGGCGTTTATCAATTCGGGGATCAAGCACATGTTTTGGAAAAGTAAGGCCTAGCATCAGCATCTCATAAGGCGGCGGATGTTTTACGCGCTGTTTGGAAAGTGGAATGCCGGTCACCACACAAATCTCAATTGCCCGCTCCAGACGGCGGCGATTATTTTTATCAATAGTGCGATATGTTTCCGGATCTAACTTTTTAAGTTTGGCACGCAACTCACGCAATGACATCGTGGCTAATTTTTTTCGTAACTTCAGATCAGGCGATGCCTCTGGCAAAACATAGCCATCAACCACAGCTTGCACATAAAGTCCAGTGCCACCAACCAGAATTGGCACTTTGCCGCGGCGCAAAATATCATCAATTGCTCTATATGCGAGCTTTTGATACTGCGCAAGCGTAAAATTCGTCCTTGGACTGACGATGTCAATAAGATGATACGGAATCCCCTCACCCCCGTCCCTCTCCCCGCGGGAGAGGGTGGCCGCAGGCCGGGTGAGGGCGGGGTGATGGCCATATTCGCTTAAATCTTTCCCCGTTCCAATATCCATGCCCTTATATACCTGCCGCGAATCCGCGCTTACAATCTCGCCATTAAACTTTCGTGCCAACTCAACCGCGAGTTTTGTTTTACCAGTGGCAGTTGGTCCAACGATTACAATTAATTTTTGCATATATTCTATCCTACCATATTAAGCATCTACCAAAAAGCATGTTGTCAAAATAGCACGATCGTGTCAATTTGACAACAATTTAAAAAAAGAAAAACTGGCGGCCGCAAGCACCACGTAAGTGATGCAAGCGGCGCGCCAGCGTGCAACTCAGCATGAGGATCGATGAGGAGCTTCTTTGCGGAAGCGCCACCAGATAATCGGCCATGCGAACAGCACGATCGTGACTCGAGAACTCGTCTGAAACAGAATTCCCTTGTCCTCCGAACCAGTGCGGCGCATCTCCTCCCACGTCATTCCTGTGAGCCGCATCTCAAGGCGCACCATGACCACGATGCCGACGACGAGATACATTGCGAACACGAGCGCGATTTGCCAATCCATCATGTACACCTCCTGCGCGAAGGGTACCACATTTTTGGACTTTTGTCAAGGCCGGGGGGTGTGGTAGAATGAAAAAATGTAGCGCGGGGCTTTATGCCCCGCTTAAGCGGCACACAAGGTGCCGCGCTACCATTGCGCCGGCTAAAGACCGGCGGCTACAATAATCTTATGTCCTCAGCCCATACCACCCATTCCACCACCCGCACACTTTGGATTGCGATTGCGCTTGGAATCATTACACTGGTGATTGAAATTATAGGCGGTATTAAAGCCGGAAGTTTGGCCTTGCTTTCAGACGCCAGCCATGTGTTTTCTGATTTGCTTGCGCTCGGCATTACTCTTTTTGCTTTGCGGCTTGCCGCAAAACCATCAACTTCCCAGCGCACTTTTGGCTATCATCGCGCAGAGATTTTTGGCGCCCTTATCAATGGCCTGCTTTTGTTAATTATGGCCGCAAGCATTAGCGTTGAGGCATGGCAAAGACTTTCTGTCCCGCATGAAATTAAAGGCGGCCTTGTCTCGCTTATTGGTTTTATTGGCATAATGCCCAATGTCTGGACTGTACTGCAATTGCGCAAATCAGAAAATCTCAACATAAAAAGCGCGTTTTTGCACGCGCTTGGCGACACGTTTTCCTCTGTAGCTGTAGTGGCAAGCGGTATTGCCATTGCCATTACCGGAATTTCTGCGTTTGATGGAGTGGCGAGCTTTTTTGTAGTATTACTCTTAATTGTTGGCGCCGTGCGGCTTTTGCGGCAGGTTGTTGTGATTTTTCTTGAAGGCACTCCGCCTGGCATTGATAGAGAAAAAATTTCCAAACTGGTCTGTGCACTCCAGGGCGTGCGCTCAACCCATGATGTGCATCTTTGGACGCTGTGCTCGGACGTGGTTTATTTTACCGGACACCTCGTGCTTGATGCGCCGGATTTAAAAAACGCGCAGGCAGTAGTTTCTCGCGCGACAGATGCGCTTGATAAAGAAGGCGTGCATCATGTGACACTACAGACAGAAACTCCAGACCATGCCTGCACACGAAAGGAGGTCTGCGAGATAATACACTAGGGGTTGACACCATCATCTGTAGGCGTACAATGAAAATGAGGACAGGTGAACGAGGGGGAGTTCTGTGGATAACACGTATTGTGAAAAGTACATGTTTATTCGGAGAAGCTGACCCTCTGTATCACACCCCCTCTCCTGCCCGACCAAATGCATAATAAAAACCCGCCTTTTGGGCGGGATTTTCTATTCAAATCTACGGACACTCGGTCGCGTACTTGGCGTTGAGACAACCCGAATTGCATTTTGACACCGCGCCGGTGCATTTAGAGAGCGTCCCGATACAAGTATTTATACAATTTGATTTAGTCAGAAGATTGCCTGTCCCCTCGCAACCCGGGGTGCAGGCACTATATTCGGTATAACAATCTTGCGATTCGCCACACCCAGCGACGCAGGTATTATAAGTGGACTCTCTCACTTGCGAACAAGTTGGGCTTGGCTTCGGAACTAGTTTTGGCGTTGGTGGTGATGGCAAGGGCGTAATAGGCGTTGGTGAAATTGGTTTGGGCGAGGGTGGGATTGGGGCGGGCTTGGGCGGCGGAGCTGGGGTTGGTTTAATCTCATCATAGCCGCCATTGGCTAGGCCAGTGCCGTCAAACTCCGCGTAGCTGCTATTTTGCGGCAACAGCGCCACATCTACAAACGGCTTAAACAGTCCTTCAACCATCTCGTTTGCCAAGAACATAAAATTTTCCGGATTTTTCCAAAGGTCCGCGATTATTTGGCCGGTTTGGAGGATTATGGAGCGTGAGTCCATACAGCCGCTCGTGGGTAAGGACGCACATGCAAAATCATAAATATCCACGGCCAGCATTAAATCTGCCCAAAAGGCCTTGCCCCCTAGGCGCACCAGCCGCGAGTCCCTCATTTCGGCGGCAATGGAAGCAACCAGTGTCAGATAAATATTTTTATCAATGCTTTTACCGGAGAGCGCGTTGTCAATTTCAATAGACAAAAATGTTGAGAGAAGGATTTGCGATGGCTTGCTCCACTCGGAGGTAAAATATGGGAGAGAAGAAGCGAAAAACGGAATCTCGGCCAGATACTCCCATTTAAACCATTTATCATCGGTCTTTTGGCCGACATCAGTACTAGGCTCAAAGATATAACAAATTGTCTTCGCAATCTCAAGCAGATATGTATTATAACCCTGCTCGTACAAAAGCGCGCTGGTGCAAGCGTCTTCGGTAGCGGCCCGCGCGGCCGGGATAAGCGTCAGCGGTTTTGGTTTAGAAGACTCGATTTGTTTTTCCACTGTTCCTAAAAAGCTTTTATAGTAAGCATCTATCCAGGCAACGTCTTTTGCGCTGATGTAATCCGTGCTTCCGCTGCCGGTTTTAACCTGGGCAATTGCGCCCGGATTTTTAATAATTTTATCCACGGCCGCGAGGAGCTCTTGCATTGCCGTCTGGCCCTTGGCTGTTGCCGCTACTAGCTCTGGCGTCGAAGTCGCGATTTTTACAGAAAATGCTTTTAGACGTTCTACTGCGAGCGCCACAAACATCCGCGTCACGGCGCCCGTTGGCAAATTTGCCGCTCCTGTATTAGCATAGACGCTGGGCAATGGCGGAATTGTAATTACTTTGTCGCGCACCTCGTTAGAAGTTTTGGCAATCAACTTTTTGCCAACTTTCTTCGCCTGAATAATTTTAACGGAAACTGTGTCCGAGAAAAACGCGCCGCGCGCGTCGCTATATCCAACCAGCGGCACCGGTGCCTCAATGGCATTGCTCGTAACTTTAAGCGCGGGCATGAATAACGCTTCGCCTGCGCGGGTAGTGTAGACAATCGAGGTCGCGGCCTCCGGGTCAAACCCCTGACCTTTAATAGTCAAAGTACTAAAAGGCACAAACCCAGGCTCGGGGATGGTGATTGCAATCTGCCCGGCCGGAGTAGCCGGAATGGGCTTGGCTGTTTCTGCCAATTCTTGCCCGCCTTTGCGGATTTGCCCCAACACAACGAACATTAGCGCCGTACCGAGGACAATGGCTCCGGCCAAAATAATCTTGGTAGTTGGTTTAAGTGTCATACTCCTTAATAAAAATCGCCTAACGGGCGAGCTTAATGACATTTATCCACACTAAGTCTTATTTTCAATTTCTTTTTTCACACGTTTGATAAACGCACTAACAGCCATTTGCGGCTGTTTTTGCTGTCCGCGAATGCGCACAGTTAATTTACGAAGTGACTTCTCTTTATCACCTATTACCAGCATATACGGAATCTTTTGCTTTTCTGCTTTGCGAATTTTATAACCAACCGTATCGTTGCCATCATCTGTTTCCACCCGCAGCCCTTCGGCGCTGAGCATTTTCCCAAGCTTGCGTACAGCAGTGCTATGTCCTTTGCCAACTGAACCCACATATACTTGCACCGGAGCAAGCCATACCGGAAACGCCCCGCCGTAGTGTTCAATAAGAATTGAAAGATAGCGTTCAATAGATCCCATAATAGCCGCGTGGATCATGACAATACGCTCTTTTTCGCCTTTTTCATTCACACAAGTAAGATCAAACCGCTCTGGCTGATTCATATCCAGCTGAATAGTAGCAACTTGCCACTGCCGCCCGAGCGAATCTTTAGCCAAAAAATCAATTTTAGGGCCATAAAATGCCGCCTCCCCTTTTGCCTCTATTGCCTTTTCTCTTTTTTCTTTTATCACAGCACGTAATTGCCCTTCTGCATTCTGCCATTGCGCTTCTTCTCCAAGATATTTGTCCATCTGTGCGGGATCATGCAGTGAAAGACGCACAGTAAGAGAAAATCCGGCAGCTTTATAAAATTTCTTAATAATTTCCCAGATATTGCTTATTTCCTTTCCAATCTGGGATGTTCGGCAAAACACATGCGCGTCATCTTGAGTAAAGGCGCGCACGCGAGAAAGGCCGTGCAACTCTCCGGTTTGCTCATCACGGTAGCATGTCGTTGTATTAGCATATCTCTGTGGGAGTTCGCGATAACTAAACTGCCGACGCGCATACAATTGAGTGTGGTGCGGACAATTCATCGGCTTCATCGCAAACTCATGCCCCTCACGCGTGGTAATCTTAAATAATTCATCTTTAAACTTTTGCCAATGCCCGCTTTTTTCGTACAAATCTTTTTTGGTAATATGAGGGATTTCCACTTTTTGATAGCCATATGGCGCGCGCAATTCCCACACAAAATTATCAAGTGTGTTGCGCAAAAATGTACCCTTGGGCGTCCAAAGCGGAAGACCTGGGCCGACTAAATCTGAAAAAGTAAAAAGATCTAGTTGTTCGCCAAGTTTGCGGTGATCTCTCTTTTCTGCCTCAGCCATCATTTCCAAATGCTTTTTTAATTCATCTTCAGTATAAAATGCAAGGCCGTAAATGCGCTGAAGTTGCTTGTTCTTTTCGCTTCCTCGCCAATATGCGCCGGCAATGCTGGTAAGTTTAAATACGCCAATTTGTCCAGAATGTTCCACATGCGGCCCGCGACAAAGATCAATAAACTTCCCAGTTTCATAAACTGAAACCTTCATAACCCCCTTGTCCCCCCTTATCTTAAGGGGGGTACTTATTTTTTCTCCCTCCCTTAAGGTAAGGGAGGGTTGGGGAGGGTTATGCAGAATCTCATCCATCTTCGTCGTACCATGCTTCTTGATATCCTCAAGGAGTTCTACCTTAAAATCCTGCCCGCGCCCCTTAAAATATGCAATCGCTTCCTCAAGCGGCATTTCACGGCGCACAAACTTTTCCTTGCGCTTCTGAATCTCCTTTATCCGCTTTTCAATTTTAAGCAAGTCCACTGGTGTAAATTTGTGCTCCAAATCAAAATCATAAAAAAAGCCGTTTTCAATCACCGGCCCTACTCCCAATTTTGTGTCGGGGAATAATTCAAGAACCGCGCCAGCAAGAATGTGGGCGGTTGAGTGGCGTACTGTTTCTATGGGAAAATGCTCGTCGGCCATTTATTTCTTTATCACAATCTTAATACGATCAGGAATCGTAGGAATTCGCTTTTGCCATGAGGGAAATAGTCGAATCTCAACTGCCTCAATCGCATCAAAACTTTGTAAATATTGCTTCGCCTCATCCGGCAACATTCCTGCGATTTTTACCGGATCCAAAATCGGACTCGCCGCGTTCAGACGCACCTCGCCGTCCGCGTATACCGCAAGCTGGGCCTCGCCGGTTTGGCTATTCACATTTTTAATGCGGGCAATAATGGCATCTTTATTAAATTTAACCAGTTCGCGATCAGAGGGTATATTGGCGCTAATTTTTTCCAGCGCAATTTTTTCCAGCGCGGCTTTATCATAGGACAAAAGCTCGGCTTTGATTTTGGCCTTGCCGCTAAAAGTCTGCTTCTCGTCGCCTTTTTTTGCATCAAAAATTACCTCTTGCACTTCGGTTGTGGCAACCACTCCGCCAAGCGCCGCCGCCGGGGTTTTTGCAAAATCCTCTTTTACCTTGGCCAATGCTTTTTCAATAATCGCGCCTTTGGCTTTTTCCAAATCGTCTGCCGTAACAACCCGTACTTGCACTGAAGTATCCCCCGAAAGGCGCTCCGTATTTTCACCATAAATCAATTTTTGCTTTGCGACATTAAGGCCTGGAAAAGTAAATTGCGTACCAATATCAAAGCCCCAATCCGGATCAGTTCCATCTTGGTACACATTCACTTCAACTTTCCCATTTGCCGGAACAGTTGCGCCGGATTTCATGCGCAACAAAACACGTGAGTCGGGTGAAAATAAACGCGTGGTTGCCACCAATGGTTGCGCGGCAGTCGTGGTATTTACGAGCGTGAGCTTCCCTTCCCAACGCCCGGCACTCTTTGCCACTGTGCCGGTTGCTTCAAACTGCCCTTCATCCTCAACTACCTTTTCTTCATAATGCCCATTTAAAGTCCCGGGGATTGGTGCAGTTCCATCTTTGACCGTTACTAAAAATTCAGCACTACGTAACTCCTTTTTAGGGGTTATTGCCACAGTGGCTTTGGACATTGAGAAAAACGCAATTACCCCGACCAAAAGCACGGTTAAAACCACAAAACTTATGGCAATTTTACGATAAATTATGGAAAGCGGCGGTAGCGTTGGTTTTTTTTGTTTAGCCATATCCCCCTATTTTAGTTATGTTTTATTAAAATCAGTATAACATATTATCCCCTGAAAGCAAACTGCACTATGCGGCTTTTTTCCAGCGCCGGCACTTTGTGTATAACGGGGATACCTTATTTGCTAAAAACGCGTAAAAAAGATTCTGGGGAGTATCCGCTTGCTTAGGCGATGATATATCTCTTGCATACTCCAAATCCTGTACCAAGCTCTCTATGCCTTGCGCAAGATCATCATTTATAGTTCGCGCCTGATTCTCCCATTGCTCCGTGAGTTGCAAATATCTTGTAAAAAGAGTTAAATCTGCATCTGATATATCCTCAAACGCTCCCCGCATGCCATCAAAATGAGCGCCGGCTTGCGCCTTGAGTTTTGCTAAAAGATGTTCTCGCGGAAACGGTTCACTGTCCTCTTCACCACGTGCACTCTTGGGTTGATGCAATTCTCGCATAATATCCAAAACCCCCTTTCGGGGGCATAATATTAATTTCAAAATTAACTAACCATTGGCTGATCTGCTTCGTGTCGCGGTCCACGACGCGCGACATATTCATCCATTGTTTCCTTTAAGGATGGCGAAATAATTTTATCCACTGAATATCTAATCTCTCCGGCAGTTTGCGCTGCTTCGCCATATATCCGTTTCGCTTGTTTCAATGCATTATCAAATCCTGGACCTCGTTCACCTAATCCTGCAAACATCTGCTGCAATGCTGCTCTGAATCCCGGTTCAAGACGTTGTTGCTGTCGCCTAATCCATGCTTCTTTTTCCGCAGTTGTTCTGGGCGCAGTATCTAACATTAACTCCCCTTCGACTTCTGGCCCAAACTCCCTTAATGCCTCAAGCGCCGCATGACCTTCTGCAACCCTTGTTTGCGCGGCTTGAGCATCAGAAGATAGTGTTCTCTTATGGCGGGTAACCTCAGATTGAGGTCTTCCTGTATTTTGCATAGCATTTTCTGATATAAAATGTTCACTTTGCATATTCATTATGAAATAAGCATACTTTATTTACATAAAAATGTCAAATACTCCAATCTGATGATGATGAGTTCAAAAGCTTGACAAGGTAATCAAACTGTGGTAAATCTAACAAGAGGGAGGGACGCATGGCCCAAACACATCGCCCGATAATTGATCGGGCCGTGTTGATTCGGCCCGGTCATCTGACCTTTGACATCCTTATGACGAACGAGTGCGCCACTGAGATTCCCTCGGAAATTCAGCACGTGGAGATCTCCTATGCGCTAGACGGCACCACACGGTCTGAACGATTTGCCGTCATACGAGTGAAAGTGGGGCCACGGCGTAGGTGGCTTTCGCTCACCCTTGTGCCTAGCAGGCCTCGAAACTCCTGCGTACTGGCCCTGTTTCGGCAGAAGTCTCACCGGATCGCAATGCAATGCATCACAGCTGTAGAGATCAGCTGCCGAAGCGGAACTACGCTTCCCCTGAAGAAACGAGGCACTTTGCTCTTCCCTAGCACCTAGCACCGCCTTCCACGGCGTACATCAAAAACGGCGGCCCCTACCAAGAGATCGCCGTTTTTCCAATTTTAACTGGTTTGATTAACCTGTATTTATTTAACTAAGATCAACATCTATTTCTCCTGTTTCAAAAGCACTAATTTTCGCTTCAAGCGTATCGATCTGTTGTCTTAAGTCAATTATTTGATCTGCAAATGCTGACTGCGTTGCCTCATCATCCTCTGGAACTTTCTCCAACTTCGCTTGTGCCTCCGCAAGTTTGCGTTCCACCTCCATTTTTTTAAGCTCTAGCACGCTTTGCTGTGTCTCAAGACTTGGCCCTGTTCCGCGTGCCACAGGCGGGGGTAATGTTTCTCCGCGCATAGTATTTATGGTATTTAAGATTTATTAAGTATTTTAGTATATCATATATTTCTCTTCTTGTCAAGTTTTTGGGGGTGCTTTGAATAATTTCGTAGCAATGGCGGGTTTGGGCGTTGTTCTTTGCTCATAGTTTATTATCCTACTATACTTACGGCATCTTTGCCAACTATGGATTTCAAGGATTGCAAAATAGCCGGCAAAGGATCAATGCAAAAACTGGTCTCAATAGTGCGTTTTTGTCCATTTTGTTCAAGCACAATAAAGACCGGAAGCGCGCCATGGGTTGATGAAAGGAAAGTGCGCAATGTATCAAGAATATTTTTATCTTGAGTGGCAAGGCTAATAAAGATACGCTGACCAGATGACAGAGGACGGATGACAGAGGACGGATCTGTCTTCTGTTTTCTGTCTTCTGTTTTACGCAAAGGCGCACCCTGAAGACCGGCGGCTACATTGTCATGCGTAAGCGGCATGGCGCGATCGCACACTACTCGTTTTTCCTCTCCTCCGCCTTTGCCCCACACACAAAGTAATGTGCCATCGGTAAATAATTCCGGACTGACTTTATAGGCCTTGGGAAATACGATAAGTTCGCATGATCCCGCAAGATCTTGCAGACGCGCGGTTAGCATGGCCTCGCCATTTTTAGTAAAACGTTTTTTGCAATCCACAAGCACCCCAGCCAACATTAGCGGCGTATTGTCTTTCAACTCGGTTAGGGCACCGGTAGCCACAACTTTGCCTTTGAGTACTTCTTCAAATTCATAAAGCGGATGCGAGGTAACATACAAACCCAGCAATTCTTTTTCCCACTGCAATTTTTCCTCCTTACTTGCCGGCGGAACATTGTCTTTAAGCGTCAGTTTGCGCACTTGCGGCAAAGCCCCAAACAGCGAACTCTGTTTAGTTGGCATCTCCGCCGCGCCCCGATTAAACGTGAGCATCACTTCCATGCTTTCCATCATGAAAGCGCGGTCGCCAAAGCGATCCATCGCGCCGGATTTTACCAAACTTTCCAGCGATTTCTTGTTCAAATTCTTGTGCTGAACGCGTTTTAGACAGTCTTCCAAATCCACAAACAAACCGTTACTTTCACGCTCGGCAATTATTGCCCCCACTACATCAGTCCCTAAATTTTTAATCGCGAGCAACCCAAAACGAATATGTGTATCATCCACATATGTAAAATCCTTTCCGCTTTCATTAACATCCGGCGGAAGAACAGTAATTCCGGCTTCACGCGCGCCGGCAATTACTTCCGCAACTTTATCACTATTTCCAGCTTCAGCAGTCAAAATCGCGGTGATAAATTCCGCCGGAAAATGCGCTTTCATGTAGGCGGTTTGATAAGCTACCATGCCATAGGAGGCGGCATGCGCTTTGTTAAAGCCGTAAGCCGCAAATGGCTCAATAAGGGCCCAAAGCTCTTCTGCCTTTGTTCGCGGAAGGCCGCCTTTCACACAGCCGGTTAAAAATTTCTCGCGCTGGGCAATCATTTCGCGCGGAATCTTTTTTCCCATTGCTTTGCGCAGTTTATCTGCCTCTTCCCAACTGTAACCGGCAAGCTCAATAGCAATCAAAAGCACGTCGTCTTGATAAACCAAAATTCCATAAGTGCGCTCCAAAATTGTCGCCAGGCGCGGATCCAAATATGATACAAGGCGCGGATTATGTTTGCGGCGAATATACTCCGGGATTGATTCCATCGGACCGGGGCGAAACAGCGCAACCATGGCCATAATATCATGAATTGAAGAGGGCTTGAGTTCTTTTAAATAGCGCGTCATGCCAGATCCGGCAAGCTGGAATACACCCATGGTATCCCCGCGCGAAAGCATTTCAAAAGTTTTAGCATCGTGGGACGGAAGTTTTCCAATATCAATCTCCATTCCTTTTGTTTTCTTCACGATTGAAACGGCATCTCCAAGAATGGAGAGATTGCGAATGCCAAGCATATCCATTTTAACCAGCCCTGCCGCCTCGGCAGCGTGCATGTCATATTGAGTGATGATATTGTCGCCATTGGCTTCACGCGCAAGCGGAGTAAAATCCGTAAGTTTGGTAGGCGCGATAACCATACCGGCGGCATGCACTGAAGCATGGCGCGCGCATCCCTCAACTTTGCGCGCCAGATCAAGCACGCGCTTAACATTTGCATCTTCGTTGTAAAGTTTTCCAAGATCCGGATTTTCCTCAAGCGCGCGATCAACAGTCATGTGAAATCCTTGCGCGCCTGGCGGAATCATTTTAGAAATTTTATCACCAAAAGAATAGGGCAGGCCAAGTACGCGCGTTACATCACGCACAGCCGCGCGTGGTAGCATGGTTCCAAACGTGCAAATCTGCGCCACTTTATCCGCGCCGTACTTTTGACGCACATAATCAATCACCTCATCACGGCGATTATCCGCGAAATCCACATCAATATCCGGCGGGGTTGGACGGGTGACAGTTAAAAATCGCTCAAATGGCAGTTTAAAATCCAAAGGATTTATCGTAGTTATATCAATAAGATATGAAACCAGCGATCCTGCGGCTGAACCGCGAGTAGTTACCACAATGCCTTGCTCGCGCGCCCATTTTACATAATCTGACACAATCAAAAAATAAGTAGAGAAACCAGTTTTCTTAATTACATCAAGCTCGTAATCAATACGCTTTTTAATCTCATCTGTAACTCCCCCTCCCCTCACCCCTCCCACAGGTGGAGGGGAATTTATTTTTTCTTCCTCCCCCTTTATGGGGGAGGATTGAGGTGGGGGTGCACCAAATTTTTCCTGCGCCCCCTGCCAGGTAAGCTCCTGCAAATACTCATCATGAGTTTTGCCTTGGGTTGGAAATTGCGGAAAAGCCCATTTATTAAGCGTGAGTTCCAGATTGCAAAGCTCGGCCACTTTCAAAGTATTTGCCACCGCCTCTGGCATGTCAGCCCATTGTTCTTCCACCCGTTTGGGCGAGGCAAACGAAAGATCCGCGCCAGTCATGTTCAGACGGCCTTTGTCAGTGATAAATTTTCCAGTTTGCACGCAAACCAGTACATCCTGGGCTTCGGCGTCGTCAGCGTGCAAATAATGGCTGTCTACAGTGGCAACCGGAAGCAGGCCCAGTTCTTTACATAGACGAAACATTCCTTCATTTACGACTTCCTGCTCCGGTAGTTCTGGGTGTTTTTGCACCTCAGCAAAAAAGTTTTCTTTTCCGAAAATTTCTTGAAACTCTTGCGCAACACGCTTGGCCTCTTCATATTTGCCGGCCATAAGCGCGCGCGAAATTTCTCCGCGCAAACAGCCTGACAGGGCTATAAGCCCTTTGCCATGCACTCTAAGTAAATTTTTGTCTATCCGTGGTTTGTAGTAAAAACCTTCCAGATGCGCAATGGTCGTGAGCATCATGAGGTTGCGATAGCCCTCTTCATTGCGCGCCAAAAGCGTTAAATGGTGATAATCCTTGTCCACCCCAGCGCGCTTTTCTTCTTTTTCTCCAAGCGCCATATACGCCTCCATTCCAATAATCGGTTTCACTCCTGCTTTTTTGCATGCTTGATAAAACTCCAGCGCGCCATACATTACTCCATGATCTGTGAGTGCCAGCGCCGGACATCCAAACTCTTTTGCTTTTGCCACTAGGTCGTGAATTTTAGGAAGACCATCAAGAAGAGAATAATGGGAGTGGGTATGGAGATGGACAAAAGACATATTGATGAGTACGTAGTATGTAGTAGGTAGTGCGTAGTCATTGAATTCGAGCGTAACACCTACGTACTACTTACTACCTTCTACCTACTGACATGATGCATCCTATCACAGCACTCTTGACAGGGCAAGAAAAAGTTGGTAGTGTAACGATCAAGGAGGAACCACATGCGAAAAGTACTCGATCTTGCCAGTCTCATCTTCTTTTTCGGCTTCGGGCTCTTCGCGGCCTTACACGCGGACATGACCGCGGCACGGCAGGCCGCACAGGCCAACTTCACCGCGCCGGCCGGTTCACCCGACTGCGACTGCATGCCATAGCGCCATGCCATGGGCACCCATCCTGACCGCTCCTTCTATTCATTCTGCGATTCCGCGGAATTGCAGAACGCCTCGGCGGACACTCTGCACCTCGTCCGCCAAATTCAAAAAACCATCTCCTGCGAGGTGGTTTTTTAATTCTCAAATTTCCTCCGGCCGCTACAAATCTGACACGAAACATAGTGCGCAGATTTTCTGCGCCCGCAGAATTTTGACTCACTAATTTTCTTACATATCAGGCGAGATACGTCTTTTAAAATTATGTCAACTGTGAGCGATCGTTTATATTTGACATAATTCCATTTTGCCGTGTACTACTGATCCTGCGGCAGATTCATTACGATCGTGGTATTCTTACCGCAAAATAACAGCACGATGAGATGTAAAAAATACAAAAGATCGCGGAGACTTTGCCCCGCGACCTAATTTTTCGAAAGTTAGGTTCACTCTAGAAAAAAGCTAATGCATTCCTTCAATAATATCAATTTCTGGTTTCTCTTTCACATTTTTTTGGCTCATGTTTTTATATGCGGCCGCTTCTGCCATCTGTCTTGCTACATTGCTCTCCTTAATGCGCTTTGAGCCGATTCCCATTGCGGCCAAAAATTCTAACAATGGTTCTTGTGCCTCTGGCTTATTTGCTAAATCAAGATTAAGCAATTTATCAACAGTTTCTGTGCCAAGTTGTCCAAGAAAGTAATCAGCCTTTTCAGGTGATTTACCAGTATCTAAACCACTTACTCTCAGTCGAGATTCCTGTGCTTTTTCTGGAGCTTTCCCTGTTTCTGCGCCCGGTGGTCGATATTTCCCTTCACCTTCTGGCATAAAATGTTTTCCTAAAAATTATTTCCTTACTAAAATCCTACTCTCTCTCTGGATTGCAAGCCCAGTAGTAGAAGTTCAACTTTGTGCGCGTCAAGCGCGCATTATGAAAATCATTTGTTTGACACCACTTTCCCTTTAAAATAAGGCATTTTAGGGCATGCGAATATAGTTATTTGCCTGTTGAACTTTCACTACTGGGCAAGGGGGGATGTGGATAACTTGGATGCCATTGCTTGACAAAAATGCGTAATATGGTATGCTGAATATGGTTATCAATCCATGAGCCACACTCCTATCCGGAGTCAAAAAACAGTCCCGCATTTGCGGGATTGTTTTTCATATTCACAATTTTTGCTATACTTAAGAGTGCACGGAGTGGCTAGGAGGGTATTGCTATACAGTTTTATAGCCATGGATTGATAACCCATTGACCCCGAAAGGGGTGTGGTGCAACTCCACTGCCCTCCGTGTAAAAATCCCCCCGATGTCCATCGGGGGGATTTTTATTTTCCAAACTTTTTTATTCCTTCTCTTCTTCACCTTCAGTCTCCGCTTCTTCCTTTTTCTCGTGCTTTTTCTTTTTTGTCGTTTTGCGCTCGCCTCTGCGATCCATTAAGTAACTCCCTACGTATTTAACTCCTTCGGCAATTCCGGCAAAAACATTAAGCGAGCGCTCAAATTTTTCTTTCAAACTCTCAAAAATACCCAGGGCCTTATTTATTTTTTCCCGCACGTCTTTGGTCATCCCCCGCGCCTCACGCATGATGGAAATAAAATAATACAAAAGCCAGCACACAAAAATGGTAAACCAGAGCACGGAAAACGCGAGGACTAGGTAAAAAATATCTTTTGCGTCGGAAATCATATGTTTTGTCATCCACTAAAATTGGACACGAATAGCACTAAAATATTTCGTGTTTTTTGTGATTTATTTTCGTGGATGTCAATTATTTTTTAATTTCTAATCTTTGCCCCAAACTTATCCTTTAACATCTTGACCAGTTTCTCGTGCACGCGCTCAGCTTCTTGCGCTGTAAGTGTCCGCTCAGGGCTCACATAACTTAAATGAAAAGCCACACTGCGGCTTCCCTCCGGCACGCCTTTGCCTTCATATAAATCAAATAGCTCGACTTTGTGCAGAAGAGGATCAATTTGCTGTATTGCGGCAACCAGTGTTGCGTATTCCACAGTCTTTGGTGCCACAAATGCAATATCGCGCTTTACTGGCGGATAAGACAATGGCGCACGATATACCCTCCCGCTTCCAATAAGCGGCAGAAGCACTTTTGCTTCCCATTCCAAAAATGCTACGCGTTGCTCTATGCCATATGCTTTAAGGAGCGATGGGTGTAATTCCCCTACCACACCTAGTATATCACGCCCAGCCTTGCATAACAAAACCCGGCCGGGATGATAGCGGCTGGCCCAGGGTGTCTTTTCTGATTTGGCAATTTTTTCAAATGAAAAATCAGAAAGTCCAAGCACATATGCTAAATGTTCTGCTATACCCTTGAGTCCAAAAAAGTGCTGACCGTCGCGCTCTTCGCGACCGGCACAGGATACGATAAGTTTTTGTCGTTCCTCTGGCAACTCACCCATGCGCGGATGGTATTCGCTTGAGAGTTCAAAAAATTTCAACATCTTTCCGGCTTCTTCATTTTTTTTGATTGACAAAAGCATGGAAATTCCCAGCCATGGCCGCATATGCGTAATTTCAGAGCTTAATGGATTTTGCAAAGCTACTGCATTCTCAACTTTAAGCCCAGCGCGCAATATTTCATCTGCCGAAATAAATGAGTAAGTATACAATTCAGTAAGACCTGCACCGCGCAAAATTTCCTTTATCATGCGCTCTTGCGCAAATTGTATATTTGGTGGTTCATCTGGCGGTGCGCCGGCCGGCAATACACTTGGTAGATTATGGTATCCATACATGCGTGCTACTTCCTCCGCAATATCTGCAAGCCCGCCAGCTTCTATTTCGCGCCAGTATGGAAAGGTCACGCTCCACTTGTTTGCACTGCCAGCAACCTTAAATCCTAATCCAGTTAAATACTTTTTCATCTGTGTTGCCGGTATTTCCACGCCGATCATGCGCGAAATATCCTGTGGAGAAACTTTAACCTTGTTCCCCTCACCCTGCCCTCTCCCTAGGGGAGAGGATGGCCGAAGGCCAAGTGAGGGTTTCCGATCCACAACCTGCACCACTTCCCCGCCAGCCACTTGTTTTGTAAGCTCGGCCAATCGCGCAGCAGCAAATTCCGGCAACTGTGTTGGCAAACCTTTGTTAAAGCGTGCAGATGAATCGCTGGAAAGGCCAAGCTGATGCTCGCCGCGTCGCACTGTAACCGGATCAAAATTAGCAATTTCATATACAATACGCATGGTATCTGCATGCACGCCGGTTTCTTCTCCTCCCATAATTCCAGCAATGGCAACTGGCCGTCCTGCCCCGTAGTGTTGCTTTGCACTACTACTGGGGTTGGCATCCGCAATCACTAAAATATTTTCATCAAGATCATAAGTATTTCCATCCAGTGCCAAAATTTTCTCACCCTTCTTCCCCATCCGCACCACAATCTCCGTTCGTGTCTGTTCGTCTCCGTTTCGTGTATTGTTCGTGTGTTGCAGCTTTGCTGCATCGAAGGCATGACATGGTTGTCCCCATTCCAAAAGCACATAATTTGTAATATCCACGATATTGTTGATCGGCCGCACACCAGAGGCGATCAGTCGTCTTTTCAGCCACCAGGGCGATGGACCAACTTTTACACCCTCCATCACCACGGCCATATATCGGGGACAAAGTTTCGGCACTTCCACTTTTACCTCTAATGATTTTTGGATTTGGGATTTGGGATTTGTTTGAAATTTGGTGCTTGGGATTTGGAATTTTACACCCAATATCGCCCCCACTTCCCTTGCCAATCCAATCATTCCCATAGCATCCGGCCGATTGGTAGTGATTTCAATTTCCATTACTGTGTCATCAAGACCAAGCGCCTTTGCCAGAGGTGTGCCGGGCTTGGCCTTGGTCCAAGTTAAATCCAAAATCTCGCGTTTCCCACCACCCTCTCCCTCTCCCCGGGGGAGAGGGTGCAGGGTGAGGGCTTCAAGTCCAATTTCATTTGCCGCGCAAATCATGCCTTCACTTTTTACTCCGCGAATTTCAGTTATTTTCATTTCAACCTGTTCTCCTTCTCCATGCCAGCGCACCTTCGCGCCTGGAAGAGCAACAGCCACCAATTGTCCTTCAAACAAATTTGTTCCGCCGCACACAATAGGGACGTTCCCCTTTTTGGTCGCAAAAAGGGGAACGTCCCCTACTTCGACCATCACTACACGCAACTTGTCCGCATTCGGATGTTTTTCAATCTTCACGATTTTTCCTATCACGATATTTTCCAAACCCTCATCCGTTCTCCACCATCTTTCAACTGAAAAAGCATGCAAAGATAATTTCTGCGCCACTTCTTCCGGAGACGCTTTTAATCCAGGCAAATATTCACGCAACCAATTGTATGAAACCATTAAATTCATATTTAAAATTGCTCTAGAAAATTCAGATCCGCAATATAAAATGCCCGAATATCGCTGAGTTTCAACTTCATCATAAGCATGCGTTCAATTCCCCAACCGCAGGCAAACCCGCTATATTCCTTTGGATCAATTCCGCCGGCTTTTAAAACATTGGGGTGTACCATGCCAGCTCCGCCCAGTTCATGCCACCCGCTTTTGCATACTTTGCACCGCTCGCCATGTATTTCTCCAGTGCCACCACAAATGCCGCAGGAAATATCAATTTCAAAACTCGGTTCAGTAAACCGAAAATGAAATGGCCGCAAACGCGTGCGCCGATCTTTTCCATAATAAGCGCGCGCAAAATAATCAAGCGTGCCTTTCAAATGTGTAACCGATACATTGCGATCAATCAACAACCCTTCAAATTGATGAAACATCGGCGCGTGCGTAACATCAGATTGCCGGCGATAGCATTTTGCAATATTGATCATGCGAATGGGTGGCCGCCGGCGCTCCATCTCGCGCACCTGGCCATTGGAAGTGTGCGGGGTAAGTACCATCCTGCCTAACTTTGGATGTTCTGCGGCCCTCACCCTCCCCTCTCTCTCGGGGAGAGGGTGTCCGTTAGGACGGGTGAGGGTCTGCTGCGAGCCAGCAATGAAGAACGTTTCCCATTCATCGCGCGCTGGATGGCCCTTGGGCATGTTTAAACTTTCAAACGCGTAATAATCCCAATCTATTTCCGGATAACGCATACGCTGAAATCCCAGTTGCGCGAAAATCCGGCTGATTTCTTCAATCGCCTGCGTGGTGATATGCAAATGTCCGTACGGCAGGCGCGCGCCCGGAAGCGTTACATCCAGCGCCTCGGCTTCAGCCAGTTTTTCCAAAGCAAGTGTTTGCATTGCATTTTCCCGTTGTTCTAGTGCTCTAGTGATTTCATGCTTTAATGCGTTAAGCTCCTGCCCTTGCCTTGCCCGCTCATCACCTTTTAATTTTGTAAGCTGCGCAAAAAACTCGGCCACAATCCCCTTGCGGCCCAGATATTTCACCCGCAATTCCTCCAGCACACTTTGTGATTGTGCTTGCTCAATAGCCTGCTTGGCCTCCTGTAAAATATTATTGGATTTCATATTATTCGTAATGTCGTAGTTTCGTAGCGACATTCGTAGATTCGTGACATCATTGTACTATGCCTTTGAAAAACTCCACAATCCTCCCTCCATATCTCCCAAGATCTTTGTACGTAACAAAAAGCACAAGAAGAATTAAAAGCGCAAAACCAATACTATGAATCCATCCTTCAACTTTTCGCGAAACTGGACGGCGCAGTATTTTTTCTATACCAATAAAAAGAATGCGTCCGCCGTCAAGCGCAGGAAATGGAAGAATATTAAGAATCGCGAGATTCAGCGATAAAACAGAAACAAACTGCAATAAAAATATAAATCCTTGCCGAGCGGCCTGGCCAGTTAAAACCGCGATGCCCACTGGTCCGGCCAAATCAGCAGTTACAGGACGGCCAAGTATGGCATCGCGAATCAACTCAAAAATAGAAAGTACAATTGCTTTCAAAAGCACTCCGGTTAGTACAATTGCCTTTGGCATAGCCAACCAAAAAGGATATTTCACTATTGCCGCGTCGCTAAGCGCTACCCCTATTCCCGGCTTATTGGTTTGTTCAAGCAGTTTGGGCGTAACCTCCACTTCACGACGTGCACTATCGCGCTCCAAAGTTAAGCGAATCGGCTTTTCTAGAAATTCTGTTACAAAGGAACGAAACTCTTCCGCGCTTTGAAATTCTTTGCCATTGCCGGAAATAACACGATCAGTCGGTTTGATTTGAGCGACCTCAGCCGGAGACCCCGGAAGCACTCCCATAATCTCAATACGCCGATCTTTTATTGTTGCGTATTTTGAAATTCCATTATCAATTGGCTGTGGAAATCCAATCATATATCCGCCGGCAATCAGTACTGCCGCAAGCGCCACATTCATAATCACTCCAGCGGCAATAATGCCAATGCGCACTCCTGCGCCGCGATTGGCAAAACTATCATGATCTTCTGCTCCTTCACCCGATTCACCTTTAATTTTCACAAATCCGCCAAAAGGCAGGGCATTAATTGAATATAAAGTATCTCCCTTGCGCACCCCAAAAATGCGCGGCGGAAATCCAAAACCAAATTCATCCACCCGTATTCCGGCTTTTTTTGCAGTAATAAAATGTCCGAACTCGTGGACAAAAACTAGAACAGAGAGAACGAGGAGAAAAATAAGGAGAGTAATCATGGTTGAGAGGATTAAGGATTAAGCGAGATAAGCAAGGTAAGCAATTACTTAATCCTTATCTTGCTTAGTCCTTATCTCGCGCAATTCAATCTTGTGGCCAAGCCAGTTTTGCGCAATTTCTTGAAACTTCGGCGTTTTCTTGCTGACATAGAATTCATGCTTTGGTAATTTTACATTTTGCATTTTAAATTTTACATTTGCAATTTCCCTTGCCACCGTTTCCGCCGAATCAACAAGCTGTACAGTATTTCCCATAATACTCTTAATCAATGGTTTAAGTAAGGGATAATGGGTACACCCAAGAATCAGGGTATCAATCCCCGCACGCTTGAGTGGTTCAAGATAGTGCCGCGCAATTTCATGTGTTGTGGGATGATTAAGATGCCCGGCTTCCACAAGCGGCACAAAAAGCGGACACTCACGCGTATGCATTTTACACCATTTTTGATATGCCCCGCTCCCAATTGTAGTGCGCGTGCCAATTACGCCGATCTTCCCATTGCGGGTAACCCGCAAGGCCTCGCGCACGGCCGGAGTAATCACTTCAAAAATCGGCACCTTTGGAAATTCCTTGCGCAGTTTAAGTCCAGCCACTGCTGAGGCGGTATTACATCCCACTACAATCGCCTTTGCTTTTTTGCGCAAAAGAAATTTGGTATTTTCAATGGCGTATTGCGCAACAACTTCCGGCGATTTATTGCCGTAAGGAGTGCGCGCGGTATCTCCAAAATACAAAATTTTCTGCCCGGGAAGCGCGCGCATAATTTCTTTTGCCACAGTAAGTCCTCCAAGACCTGAATCAAAAATGCCAATCATAGTCGTGTAGTCGCAGCTCTTTAGGCTGCGCAGTCGCCGGCTAAAGACCGGCGGCTACCGTGATAATGTTTCATAACACATTGAGCCAAGAGCGAATTAACTGCTTGGTCTCTTCTGGCCCTGTTACTGCTATGCATTCCACACCTGTCCGCTTGGTAGCATAATCATTGCCACCTTCATATAAAGCATCGCCGACAAACAGCATCTGCGCGCGCGATATTCCCAAAAGTTTTTCAATCTGGTGAATCCCATAGGCCTTATCAATTCCTTTGCGCGTTACATCAATGGAAGTGTGGCCTGCCAAACGCACTTCAAACTCAGGCAAGCGGGAAGCTACGGCCGCAGTCAATTCCTTCAGTTTTTGTTCATGCTTGACACGAAACTCCTTTTTCTGGCGCACGCCTTCTTCGCCCAACACATCAGCAATATCCTGCCCTAACGCCGAAAAAGTCACTTGCGTGCCGCGATCTTCAACTATTTCTCCATAAACTTTCTCCGGATGTTGATACCCAATATCCTCAAAGGCGCGCTCAAACGCTTCTTTAATTTTCCGCCGTTCTTCCACTGTCATCAAATCCGCGTATACTTCAACTAAATCATCACCTTGATATTTATAAAAACGCGTAGCAGAAGTTGGGAAAAGAAAAAGATTAGCGCATGATTCAGGAGAACACTGTAAAGCCGCAAGCAATTGTTTTTTAAATTGTCCAAAACCGCCACCGGAAATAACCGCCACGCGCTTCTTTTCCAGCAACTGTCGGAACAGACCAGTCATCTCGCCGTCCATTGGTGATTTGGTTTCGGTCAATGTTCCGTCCAGATCAAAGATAACAATCTTCTTTTGTGTAATATCCATAGGTGCTTGCATATAATGGTTTCCTATTGTACAATAGTTAAAGCATTTTGCCAATAATAATCATAATTCATACTTCATAATTCATAATTCTCTCAAATATGCCTACTTATCTTTGGGTCATTATCGCAGTCGCCGCAGTTATAATTCTTTGGCTAATTAGCACCTACAATGGCCTGGTTACGCGCCGAAACCGCGTGCAAGAGTCATGGTCTGATATTGATGTGCAACTCAAGCGCCGGTATGATCTGATTCCCAATTTGATGGAGTCCGTCAAGGGCTATATGACCCATGAACGTGAGACGCTCCAAAAAGTTACGGAAGCGCGTACCGCGGCCATGGGGGCCAAAACTATGACGGAACACGCTAAGAGCGAAAACATGCTTACCGAAGCATTAAAATCTATTTTTGCAGTAGCGGAAAATTATCCTGATCTTAAGGCCTCGCAAAACTTTCTGCAACTGCAGGATGAACTGTCGGATACAGAAAACAAAATCCAAGCCGCCCGCCGCTTCTACAACCAAAATGTCATGGACTACAATACTCGCTTGCAAAGCTTCCCCGTAAACACAATTGCCAATATGTTCAAATTTACCACCCGCGAATTTTTTGAACTCACTGAACCCGCGGCACGCGAGGCGGTAAAGGTCAAGTTTTGAGGGTATGCGCTTGACAGTCAACATCAGGTACAGTAAACTCAAAATGTATGGCAGAGAGTAATAACGAAATCCTAGAAGCAATCCAAACGCTTTCTACGCATGTGGATGGGCAGATTGGCGAGGTGAGAAAAGAGAGTGGCGAGGTGAGAAAAGACCTGACCGGTCAAATCGGCAAATTACGCAGCGACCTTATTGATCATGTTACCAAAACCGTAAATAACGCTAAGGGAGATATTGTACAAAGTATCAAGACCGACCGCGAGCGACACAAATTGTTTCATGAAAAAGTGCTTAACATTTTTGAGCGCAGCAAAATTGCCGAACCAGAAGAAGTTGCGGTATTAAGGGAGTTAGTTGTGTAATCAACGCCTTGCCTTAGGGGCCTGTTGTAGAAAATCAAAAACCGCCTAGAAGGGCGGATTTTTCTTTTGACAAAATTCAGTGCGGCCGCATCGTATTTTGTCATTTGATTTTGGGTCAGATTTCTCACGCCTGCCCGCCGAGTATGCTGGTGTCACAGAGCCGAATGGCCGCACGGTGAAATGAGAGGCGGGATCGTGAGGTTTTTGACCCACTAACATTTATGTCAACTGTGAGCGATCGTTTATAATTGACATAATTTATTTTTCTGTTTTTTTACGATTTGGGCATCTGAAATTGAAAAAATGCCCGGGGCGAGTTGCCTGCCTGCGGTAGGCAGGCGCGCTCGCCACCGGGCTCGGGACTACTTGCTCACCTCGCGCCGACGAGCTCGTCTGCGGTACGGGCATCAAGCTCGGCTTTGAGCAGATCCCACATTCGCGCGACAAGCGTGGTCGCGGCGAGCATTTCCAACCACTTTCGTCCGCTCATGAGCGAATGATGGTGCCACCCACGCGTTCCACCCTCATGCACCATGTGGAGAGTGGTGTGGTCGTTTTCTCTTTCGAAAAAGTGTCCAGACCCGGTGGCTACGATCTGTCCCAAGGTCCTGGACCTGAGCCGCTTTATCTTGGCTATGACGACATCCCACACCATCTCACGCAGATCCTGCACGCTGGCCGTGACGTTGCGCTCTCTCGGCAGCGGATCCGTGCCATCCGAGACGATCCGGATGTACTTGAACTCATCCAGCACGAGGCGGATCTTCTGTCGTGCGATGATATCTCGGGCGATCTTGTCCACCAGATCCAAGTCACGATGCTTCCCCATGGTTGTTCCTCCTGTTGTGTTTTCCGCCGCAAGTACGTGCCCTGGGAAAAAGGCGCGTGGGGAGGCGCATGCCTCCTGGCGGAGTTATGGCCTTTGGGCCATGACTTATTAAGAATGCGCCAAAATTGCGATTTTGTCAAGATTGGGGTATTATTGATAGACAATACAGATGGTACAAACGGATTCCCTCCCTTAAGGTAAGGGAGGGTTAGGGTGGGTTATGAACCATGCATATCTCGTAACCCCTCCCAACCTCCCCTTACCCTAAGGGGAGGAAAGAAACAAAAATATGTACAATCAAATCACCTCTAATAAACGCCGGACGGTAGTGCTCATTGCCTTTTTCACCATTGTTGTCCTTGGGTTGGGGTATGTTTTTAGCTATTTTTCCGGATATGGCTGGCAAGGGCTGATTCCGGCCGCGCTGATTTCATTTTTCATGACGCTCATTTCATATTACTCGGGCGACAAATTGGCGCTGGCGGTTTCAGGAGCTAAGCAAATTACCAAGGAGCAAAACGCCTATCTTTGGCGCATGGTGGAAAATCTTTGCATTTCCCAAGGCCTGCCCATGCCGCGCGTGCACATAATTCAGGATAGCGCCATCAATGCTTTTGCCACTGGCCGCGATCCCAAGCATGCCTCCATTGCCGTAACTGCCGGCGCACTGGAGAAACTACAAAATGAAGAATTAGAAGGCGTGCTGGCGCATGAACTTTCACATATTAAAAATTACGACATTCGCGTTATGACTATTGTAGTTGTGCTGGTGGGCATAGTCGCACTCATCAGTGATTGGATGTTTCGCATTCATGTGTTCGGAGGCCGCGGGCGTGATCGCGACCGCGGCATGCACCCAATTTTTCTCATCGTGGGAATTGCGCTTATTATTCTTGCGCCAATCATTGCCCAGCTTATTAAATTTGCAGTTTCTCGTCGACGCGAATACTTGGCTGATGCTTCTGGCGCGCTTATAACCCGCTTTCCTGAAGGATTAGCCCGGGCTTTGGAAAAAATCGGAGCACAAAAACAGCCGCTAGCTCGCGCAACTGAAGCCACTGCTCATCTCTACATTGCCAATCCATATGGCGCAACCCGCAAATGGCTAACCACGGCCTTCTCGACGCATCCTCCAATTCAGGATAGAATAAAGGTATTAAGGAGTATGGCTTAAACAAAAATGTTATGCCGGATCAAGCACCTACTGAGCAGGAAAATAAACGCAGAAACTGGTTTGAAAAAAGACAACGGCTTGCGCGCCTTGCGCAGTTGCGGGAAATTAGAAAACTTAGGGACGCGGGAAAAACCGCGCATGATATTGAGCAAGATCCTACTAAAAAACCTGACATTCGTCTTGCGACAACAGTGGCGGCAGCAGCAAAGGCAATCCCATATGGCATTGGAACGATTATGTCATGGATCATAGAGACTGTTTATATAGCGCCACGCAGATGGGCAGTAAAACGCAATGAACGAGACAAAGAGGAAGCTGCATTTTCAGCAGCGCGCGTCATGGGAAAACAAGCTGGTGTCAAAGTCTATATTGCTGAACGTCATCCCAAAGGATTTCTTGGAGGATTTCTGGAATGGGTTTTTGGCGAAGGAGATTATGAATTTCCCGGAGGACTTAAATTCAAACCGCCGTTGGCCGACTATCTGCATTTTTTTCGGTCGGTTTTTATAATTATTAGTCTGATGATTGTTACAATTATCGTCTTTGCCGCTGTCTCTTTTGTACTTAATTTAATTTAATCTATGTCCGATCGCACAAAACGCATTTTACAAATAATCATTTTCGTGGTCATCATTGTTGCTATGGGCTTTGGAATTTACTGGTTTTTCTTTAAGCCGCTAATCGCGCCTCCCGTGGCCCCTCCCGCGGCTCCACCCACAGCTCCGCCCACAGCCGGACTTCCTCCTGCGGCTCCTGCCGCCCCGCTTGTGCCAGTTGCCCCTTTTCCGGCCGCCCCTGCGCCCGAGATTAGCCCAACCGCAACCGGCGGCCTAACTCAAATATCAACTCTTTCCACTTCTCCCACTCTGGCGCCGTTTATCTCTGCTGACGGCACCGCCGTCCAATATTATAATCGCGTTGACGGAAAATTCTACCGCGTGCGCCCAGACGGCACGCTTGAACTTCTCTCCGATAAAGTATTTTTCAATGTTGCAAATGTTACATGGGCGCCGGACAGCAATCAGGCCATTTTAGAATATCCAGACGGTTCAAATATCATGTATAACTTCGCCACCGGACGCCAAGTAACGCTTCCGCGCCACTGGCAGAGCTTTGATTTTTCACCGCGCTCAGATGGCATCGCGTTTCTTTCAGTTGGCATTGATGAAGACGCGCGCTGGCTCGCGGTTGCGCAACCCGACGGCTCAGGCACAAAAGCCATAGAGCCGCTGGGAGACAATGCTTCAAAAGTACAAGTGGCTTGGTCGCCCAATGATCATATTGTCGCTTTTTCAAAAACCGGATCTGCGCAAGGGTTTGGCAATCAAGAAATTCTTATGGTTGGACAACAAGGGGAAAATTTCCGCTCGCTGGTGGTAAATGGGATAGGGTTTCAAGGTGAGTGGTCTCCGGATGGAACGCATATTCTTTATAGCGCAAGTTCTGCGGACAATGATTGGATTCCTGAGCTTTGGGTTGTTGAAGGAACACCTGACCGCATTGGAGTCAACAAAACTCGGCTTGAGCTTAATACTTGGGTTGATAAATGCACGTTTGCAAGCGCCACAGCTATTTATTGCGCAGTACCTGAAACGCTTGAGCGAGGTATAGGATTATATCCTGCGGCAGTAGGCAATACGCCAGATCGCCTTTGGCGAGTTGATTTAGCTTCAGGCAATCGGGATCTTATCGCAATTCCTCCAGAAAGTCATACGATTGACAATATTGTGGTCTCGCAAGATGAGCAATATCTTTATTTTAGCGACAAAATATCAGGACAACTGTATAAGATTAATCTTAGATAGCAAGACAAGCAAGGCCAGTAAAACCAGCAAGACCAGCATCGGTCTCAATTAACTGGTCTCGCTGGACTCGCTTATCTCGCTGGTCTCGCTCGATATTTCCATGCGTACTCCTTTCTTCATTATCTTTCTCATTATTGCACTGGCGCTTGCCGCCTTTGTTGGCGCCCTGGCGTATTTTACATTCAATCCGCCTTCTGCCACTAAAGGGCTAAGCCCTGAGCGTGAAGGGCTTAGCCCTGATCAACAATCTTCAACGCTACCTTCTCGACCCGTGATTTCTAGTTCTGATCCAGTGCGCGGCGATCCAAATGCCGAACTTGCTATTGTTGAATTTGGTGATTTTTTCTGCCCGGCCTGCGGGGAGGTTGAGGATGTTCTTAATAAAGTGCTTGAACAATATAAGGAGCGTGTGAAATTGGTTTGGAAAGATATGCCCAATACCGCGCGCCATCCTTTAGCACAAAAATCCGCGGAAGCCGCAAGATGCGCCGGAGTGCAAGGAAAATTTTGGCAATATCATGATGAACTTTTTGCCAATCAGGAAAAATTAAGTGAAAATTATTTTGCTGAACTTGCGGGTGAACTTGGTCTTAATGCAAACCAATTTTCACAATGTCTTGCAGAAGGCGCAATGATTGAAACTGTAAGACGCACATTTAATGAAGGTCTTTTGCTTAAAGTTGACGCCACGCCGTATTTTTTCATTGGCGATAAAAGAATTCCCGGAGCAATCACAACAGAAGAGTTAAACGCAACTATTGAAGCATATTATGCATCGCAATAAGATACGATTTTTATTTGCTCTTGCAAGTTTGAGCATTCTTCTAATACCACAGGCAAGCTATGCTACTCCTTGTTGTGTTAAATACAATTCTATTCAGATGGCGGTCACTGATTGCCGTGTGGTAGTTGAACATGAACGCTGTGCCTCAGGAGAATGGCAAGCGAATTGTGAGCAAATTGCACAAAGCGCTGGCACTGCTGTGCATACCGGCTTTGGTGATGTGACTAGCGGTTTTGACAAATGTGCATCAGCTTTAGCCGCGGCTGGTGTAACTCCTGCTGAGCCGGTTGAAACCTTTGAACCAGTGCTTCCCAAACTTCAGATTCCAATTTTTACCCTGACCCCTTTTACCACTCCGACCAAACAAGCGATTGAAGGCGGAAAAAGCGTTCTCCTTATTGATTTTCTTGGAACGTATCTGGTGGGGCTTTATAAATTTCTAGTTGGCATTTCCTCCATTACCGCCGGGGTGATGATTGTCTGGGCCGGACTCAAATGGCTAACCTCTGCCGGCAATCCGGAACGCATCTCTGACGCAAAACATAAGATTGGCAATGCCTCCATTGGCCTAATTCTGGTTCTCGGCTCGTATGTAATTTTAAATATTGTCAATCCTGAACTGGTCTTTTTCAAACCGCTTAGGGTGGAGTTTGTGGAGCGGATTGAGCTTGAATTACGCATGGGAACAACGACGGCTGATACTTCGGAGGGTTTGGTGAGTGGATCCGTCCCGGGTTCCCATACTCCTACGTTTACAAGTTGCCCATTTACACTTAGTTCTCCAAGAGTTCAAAGCGGCGGCGGGGCACGCGCGGCAGAGTTCTATGAACAAGTACGTACGAGCGGAATCATCAACGGGGCGACTATACGAGACCGGGCAGTACAGATCGCCGATGCTGCTGCGGCATGCGACACCAATTTTGGATCATGCGGACGTACCGCTGGAACCATATTAGCTCTGGCTGGTGTGGGCGACCAAAAGTGCCTCTCGCCGGCGAGCGGAAATTGTAATGGCAATAATGGACCGCAAATCCATGGCATTTCACAAAATCAGAGGAGTTCGATCTACGGCATGCGCTGTGACTTTGAAGGCGCAAATGGCCAATATGCAAAATATAAAAGAGAAGATTGTGGCAATACTGCGAGCGAGGCGACGGCGAAAATACGCACATATCTTCAAAGTGAGGCGACTGCCGGACGTTTGAGTGGATGGCCAGACCAATGGGCTAATGATCTAAGGCCAGGCGATTACTTTGTAGTCTATAATGGCAACAAAGACTTAGTAGGTTCTCATGCCGTAATCTTTGTGGGCTGGGCATCAGATGGAAATAGCGCGCAGGTGATCCAGGGCGGCGGCGCAGCATGGAAGACCAGGGGTGGTAGTATTTGCATCAAAGGTGCATGTGGAGATCGCATGAAACCGCTCTTATATATATGGACGCCTTAACTGATGATCAAATAAAGGGGTCTGTCCCCTTTTTCATTCCATCTCCTGCGGTGCAGATGTGTGTCCATAAAAAGATGACCGCGTTCCAGAACGGACGCGGTCTTTTTGTTTAGCGAAATTTTTTGACAAATTGTATAAAATACCATAAACACCTCGCATCCAAAAAAGAGACGGCCGTCTCTTTTTTGGATAGGAATATTTTGCAAAGTAAAAATAAAAAAACTGACCCGCGTCAGGACTGACCGCGGGTCTTTTTGGGATTGTGATATACTCGCTATGCTCGTGAAGCGCTTCAACTCGCAACAAATACGAGCAAGCTCGTGCTTGATTTCTCGTTTTGCACTATAATAAATTCTGCCAAGGTATTTGGGCCGGGGCGTCCGGTGACCCGAGAAGCCTTATCAACTTTCTCGAGAGGGGTTCGACTCCCCTCCGGTCCAAGCCTTGGCTTGTGGATAAATATGACTTACCATCACTTGACAAATATTTTTAAAAAAGGTACAGTTAAAATGTTGATAAGGCTTCTCAATCAAGTTACCTGATCGAACCCCGTCAAAAAGCTCCTTTGAGGAGCTTTTTGTATTAAGACATTGCGTTCAAAAAAGAGACGGCCGTCTCTTTTTTGGATATGCAAAATTTCGCAAAGTAAAAAAATTGACCGCGTTCCAGAACGGACGCGATTTTTTGTTTAGCTAAACTTTTTGACAAATTGCACAAAATACCATAAACCCCTCGCATCCAGAAAAGCGACGGCCGCATCGTTTTTGGATATGAAGAATCCTGTAAAAATAAAAATGAAACCCGCGTCAGGACTGACCGCGGGTCTTTTTGGGTTTTTGGCCGGACTTGCCCGCCGTAGCTTTAGCATAGGCGGGTGGCCGAGAAAGGACGATGGCTAGCGAGAGTTCGCTAACCGGTTGGACTAGATGACGGCGTGGGGTGCGGGGCGGCGACGCGAGTGCGGGATTGGGCAGGCGCGAGGATGCGTCCCCTCTCCTTCTGCCGCTCCTGAAGCGTCATGTAGTTGCGGAACTCCGCGAGATTCGGAAGCGGACCGATGGACTGCTCGTACCAGCCGGTGAATGCCGCCCACTCCGCGGGCTGATCCACCGCGATGGCAAGCAACTCCCGACCGGTGAGCGTCGCGGCCGCCTTCAGCGCCGCCATGGTAGCCGCGCCGGAAAGCGGCCCGGTCACGCACTGCCGAATCTTGGTCGGAACTTTGAGGAGGATCTTTCCGAGCCGCAACTTGATGCAGCTGGCGTGTCCTCCGAATTCCTGCCCTTCGCGGTCTCCAATCGCAACCTCGCCACGGCACACCTTGCAAACGTTCGTCATGGAACCCCCTACTACTTCGTCTCTGAGTTGTTGCCGAACTTCTCACTCACTACCTCTCCCTGATTATTGGATATTTGTTGCCGATGTGCCCCTCCTTTGTGGGCAATAACTGCTTTACCTGCAGGGTTGGCAACCCCGTAATCTAGCTAAAGGTACGAATTTGACACTATGATACATGAGACGAGTAAAAAAGTCAAGGATTACAGGTGTCAAGTAGTCGCAAGCTTTAGCTTGCGCTCCATGCCTGCGCCGGCTAAAGACCGGCGACTACATTCTGCATTCTTTATTCCAAATGTGCTTTGCCTTCACGCGCCAGTATTGCTTGCTTTAGTTCGGGGTATTTTGAAAGCTCCGGATCCTGCGCAAGAAGTGTTTCCGCCGCTTCCTTAGCTTCTTTGGCAATCTCCATATCGGCAAAGGAGGCTATTTTGAATTCCGGAAATCCGGATTGCGTAGTTCCATATATTTCCCCCGGACCCCGAAGCGCCAAGTCGCGCTCGGCAAGTTCAAAGCCGTTATCGCATTCCAAAAAGGCCTTTAGGCGCGCCTGCGTAGGGCTAAGCCCTGTCGCAGGGCTTAGCCCTGAATTATCCACCATAAGCAAACAATACGATTTTGCTTCTCCGCGCCCTACTCGTCCGCGAAATTGATGAAGTTGCGCCAGTCCGAAACGCTGCGCCCCTTCAATAACCATGACTGTGGCATTGGGCACATCAATACCAACTTCAATCACGGGCGTGGCCACAAGGATATCAATCTTCGGGATATGGTGAAGCTCAGCTTCCGGTGCATCGGAAGCTGAGCTTCCAGATATTCCAGCAAACTCTTCCATCACGCATTCCCTTTCTTTGGACTTCATACGGCCGTGCAAAAGTCCAATCCTCAAATCGGAAAATATGGCTGTGCGCAGATGCTCAAAAACTTCGGTTGCGGCTTTAACCCCAAGCGTGTCTGATGGGTCAATAATCGGACAAGTCCAAAATGCTTGATGCCCGGCTTGCACTTCTTTGCGCACAAAATCGTAGGCATGGGCGCGAGACCATATTGATCCCTCACCCTGCCCCCCTCCCCTAACCCCTCCCACCAAGGGAGGGGGATTTGTTTTTACTCCCTCTCCCCGGGTGGGAGAGGGTGCTCCGACCGCGGTCGGAGCGGGTGAGGGGCGATCCACCACTATGCGCGTCTCTATCTTCTGCCTCCCTTTCGGCATTTCATCCAAAATAGAAATATCCAAATCTCCATAAAATACCAGCGCTAAAGAACGAGGAATTGGCGTGGCAGTAAGGGAAAGCAGATGCGGCATCATACCGTCAGTGCGTTTTTCTCGCAATTTTGCCCGCTGGGATACCCCAAACCGATGCTGTTCATCAACAACCGCAAGCACTAAATTTTTGAATTGCGCGGTATCCTGTATCAATGCCTGGGTTCCAACAACTACATCCACCCCACCCTCCCTGATCTTCTTCATCATCTTCACTTTTCCTAATTCCTGCCTGCCCCGTACCGAGCTTGCTCTGGTGCGGGGATTCATAATTCCTGCTTCAGAACTCCGAATCGCGCCTTGCGTAAGCAAACCAACCCGCACACCACGCGACGCGAATAGTTTGCCAAATGTCATAAAATGCTGGCGCGCCAAAATCTCCGTGGGGGCCATAATGGCCACTTGTCCCCCTCCCCTAACCCCTCCCACCAAGGGAGGGGGATTTGTTTTTACTCCCTCTCCCCGGGTGGGAGAGGGTGGCCGAAGGCCAGGTGAGGGGCAAGCACCCAACACACAATTCAACGCCGCAACGGCCACTACCACGGTTTTTCCAGACCCCACATCGCCCTCAAGCAAACGATTCATCGGCCGCGCTTTGCCGATATCTCCAATAATTTCCCAAGCGGCTTTTCGCTGGGCCTCAGTTAGTTTGAAGGGCAAACTTTCCACGAATTGTTTTGTTTTATCTTCACGAAATGTAATAGATGGCGCGGGCACTTTCTTAAGTTCGCGCTTAAGGTACGCCGCAAAAAGCTGGAGCCGCAGGAGTTCATCAAATTTTAAACGCCGCCGCGCTGATTCAAGTTGTACTTCATTTATCGGAAAATGGATCTGTGCAAGTGCGTGGGGAAGCGGCGCCAATTGATAGCGTACCCGCAAATCCTCCGGGAGCGGATCTAAAATCGCGCGTGCCATAGGCAAGGCATTGCGCATCAAAAACCTGATTTGTTTTTGAGAAAGCTTTTCAGTAGACGGATATACTGGGACAATGCGCGCCACATGAGTCGCTTCATTGCGACTGACTTTTTCATAAACCGGCGAAGAAAGATACGCGCCGCTTCCATCGTCTTTGAGTTCTCCTACCAAATACACTTCATCGCCGCCTTTAAAAATTTTTGAAATCCAGGGCTGGGCAAACCAAATCGCGCGCACGCTGCCGGTTGCATCCGAGACAACTGCTGAGGTTATCAATTTCTTGCGATAGCGACTGCGCTGTGTTTCTATAAGCTCAACCTTGCCGAGTAAAACTACCCTCTCCCCTACTCGCGCATCACGCATTGAAGTAATTTTGCTCAAATCATCATACCGCGCGGGAAAATAAAAAAGAAGATCCTCAACTGTGCGGACCTCCAGATGTTTGAGTTGTGCGGCAACACCCCGAGCTATATGCGATACATCTTCCACGGGGCTTGATAAATTAAACCGAATCATGTAGAATAGAAACAATTAATGTTGACCCCGCACCAATCCTGTGCGCCCGTAGTTCAATGGACAGAATGCGAGCTTGCGGAGCTTGTGATCGAGGTTCGATTCCTCGCGGGCGCAGAGGAATGGTGCGGGGCTCGCGGGGGCAGGAGAGGCTGGATTTTTTTGTTACAATTTTAACATCCGCGCGAACCAGTCCGACATTGGCTCTTCAGTTTGCGCAGTGTCTTCTGGAAGCATCTTTAAAAGTGTCTTGCGTACCATATTGGGATCAGTATTTTCAAGCGACACTGGAAGGCGCGGTCTCAGTCCTCCAAAATCAAAATAAAGTGTCTTTACGGCCGGCGGCTCATAGACAATCCAAAACTGCACCATATCCTTCCATTGATAAAAACGCTTTCCTAAAACAATGCCTCGCTCCGTAATGGAAAATCGATACTGGCCAGTAGGCCGCAAGGTATGTGTCACAATAATAATGCCAAACATTATTATAATGAAGGCAAAAAGAAAATTGCGCGTTAAAACCGCGTAAATCAGCGTACCTAGCGCAATAACGGCCGCCGCCACATACCAAAAGGTTCCGCGCTCATGGCCGTGATGATCGCTTACTTCCCAGCTTAATAATTCCTTACCGTAGTTTATTGCGCTTTCAGGCATATATATTAGTATATCACATCTCCAAACCAAAAACCACCCCGACCGCGGCCGGGGTGGTTTGTTTTTTACAGAAATTACCTTTGTGCTCCGCCTCCGCCAGCAACGACTTCTTCCTTGGTGCAATTGTTTGATGTCAGACAACCGTCAAGATGCGCATCGGCTTTGTTCCAACAAGCATCGGAGCAAGCCTTATCGGTTTCTTTGCAATCCGTATCTGGAGGAGTCCCCGGCGGACAGGTTGCCGATACATACGGACAAGCGTTAATGCATCCCTGCAAACTAAAGGTGTTCGCGCACGCCTGAAACGCGGGGATATTGCAAGATGGCTTACAGATTTGTGAAGTTGAATTTGGATTAATTCCGGCGCATGGAGATGGCGAGGAAACGCAGGCGCGGGTTTGGGTACCGCTGGAAGAGCATGCGCCCCAACTGCCGCATGTCCATGTGCACGCGGGAGTTGGTTTAGTTGGCGGTGTCGTTGTTGCAGGCGTTGGCGTGGGTTTTGGTGTAGGCGTGGTGGTTGGGGTTGGCGTAATTGTAGGCGAGGATGGCTCAACAATCGCTGGCCCTTGACCCGCGTCAAGACCAACGCCGGGAAGCTCGCCGGTAGCCGGCTGGCTCCACGCTTCGTAGGACCTGGTCCTGTACTGGGCAAAGGACGAAGCCAGCTGAAATCCCATCGCCAGGACATCGCGGCTTGGACCATCGGTTGCCGCCATTTTCACATACACCTTCGGCTCTATCGCAGTGGTCAATGCGAAATAAAGTCCCGCTGTATCCGAATGTCTATCTGGTCTATATTGTCGCATATAGGTCGCGTGCGGATGCCCCTCAATGGAACTGCGAGTCGCCTCTGATGTGTCAACGATAAATTGTAGCGAGGTTGCGGGTGTGAAAACAGATACGTCGGTTTCCTTTTTTTCTTCTTCCGCATCGGAAGGAGTAGTCACAGTGTTTGTTGCCTTACCACCGAAGAAACTCACCACGGCGCCCCATATTTTGGCCCATATTCCTCCACCCACCCCCGGTCCGGGAACGACAACTACCGCCGCTTCACCGAGCTTGACAATAGGCACCGCGGCAAAAGCGTTGCGAAGCCCGCTCGATGCCTCTACGAGCTCCATAAAGTCGTCATATCTGTCGTCTTTCGTTTCATGATCCAAACCGGGAAGCGCGCGTTGCCATTTGTTGCCGGGCGGCAGTATGCAGGCGAGGAACGCCCTTTTTGCCTCGTTCAGACATGCCGCATTACGACTTGGGTCCGGGTCGTTACACTGGGCCTCAAGAGCACGAAGCTTTTTTGTGCATTCTATCAGTGGTCCGGCTTTTATATCGCTAGACTCAAGTTCGAGATCGATGACACTTGCATTGGCTGGCAGAATCAGAAACGACGCCCGGCGGACGAATCCAATCCAATGTTTACCGTTACGGAAAGAAAAAGGCGCCGCGCGGACTATCTTTTCCCGAAACTCCTGAAGATTTATTTCCCGGTTAAGGAACGCGCGCGCATCCCGCGCGGAAACCGTTGCTTCTTCCGATGCCGATTCGTTTTCAAACAATGTCGCGGTTATGGTTGATTCCGCAGCGGCATACCGGGCCGCCGCGCCGAGCACATAGAAAAGCGCGACCTCCTTGTTCATGCCGCCCGGCACCTCGTAGTCCACTATCGTGCGCGCGTCGGTCACATCCACGAGCGCGTTCTCTATCCCGGCCGCGGCGAGCGCGGCATAGATGGCGTCGTTTCTTTCATCAATAACCACGGCTGCTTTTTCATCAAAAAGACCGCGCAAATACGCGGCGCCAGCCACAAGCGCGGCTACAATGAGAATCGCGATGATAATCTTTTTGTTCATAATTTTATTATATCATATTATTTCTTATGAGTAAATTGAGTTTCTATTTAATAAATTTAAAAGTAGAGAAAATCAATTCTCCTATGTCACCATGAAAATCAATAATAATCGGGCTCAAAGGATAATTTAAACAATATTGAAAAAGTTCTTCCGCGATATATGGTCCCTTTTCCCCAAACACTTCAAGATGATCTATTACCTTTTTAGCTTTGTACCCCATAAATGTCGTAGTCTCTGCGTCACTGAATCTTGTACCACAATGATCTATTGTTAACCAAGTGTCTTCCATGATTACTGATTTATTTGCTCCGATAGTTTGTACGCTAAACACAGGATTGGGGTCGTACTTTTCGTATATACGTATATACTCCGCGATGTTTATCCGCTGAATATTTTCTTTTGTACGGCTCTTATTCCAAGTATCTTTTTTAGGGTCAAAATTCTTAAAAACCCTTAGGATATCTTCACGATTGACATCCAAACGCGCGTCTTCCGGATATCTAAACTCAAATCCATACTCCTCATTCCGATAAATTTTCCAGTTTGCTATTTCATTAGTCGGAGAACTTTGATCGGGTGTTGGGGTCGGATTAGCAGTTTGCGTCGCGTCTATTGATGTTTGTGAGGGGACGATAGGCGCTGGCCTATTTTTTGTGACTACAAAATAACCAACAGCTCCGATGAGCGCGGCAGATAGCAAAATTATTTTCATCGGCACATTGTTTTTCATATACAGTTACAGTACTAAACGACAGGGAAATTTTACCAACCTATATCAGCTTGAGTACAGTGGTTCTCTTTTCCACACTTTTCGTACAATTCTATTTCCCAACTTAGAACGCGGTCACAATCTTCACCAAGTTCGCAATAGACATCAGGTTGGGGGCCAACACATTTGTCCCAGCCTTCAACATCGCATATCGGGGTTGGAGCAGTTGTCGGAGTGGGTGTTGGCGAAGGCGTGGGGGCGGTAGCAGGGGTTGGCTGGGCTTTTTCTTTCTTCCCGACGCCTCCAACCGCCTCTTCCGCTATCTTTCGAAACCGTTCCGACCAGGAAACGGCCGACTCGGT
>Ga0155387_125_pt1 | contig 51632 bp, 54 predicted proteins | sample RifCSPhighO2_02_FD_106355 | JGI IMG/M metagenome (GOLD analysis project Ga0155387, IMG submission 106355) | Candidatus Uhrbacteria bacterium RIFCSPHIGHO2_02_FULL_46_47
CCAGGGAAAGACAATGGATACCCCGCCTCAGCTTCGTTTATTCACCTAGGGCCATGCCGTTGGTCATACCCCGCGGCTTGCCGCGGGGTTGTTGATTCAAATGCACAGGGCTAAGCCCTGTCCTCAAAAGGGCTTAGCCCTGGTCTGTTGAATACTCAATATGCGTAAAGTCCAATTTGCAAATAACTATTATTACCATGTTTATAATAGAGGTGTGGATAAACGCGAGATATTTTTAGATCAGAATGATTATTTACGGTTTTATAAAAGTCTTTTTCTATTTAATGATGCGAATTATTTTGCAATGAGCGGGAAAAATGTTGAAAGCGTACAGGGCTTAGCCCTGTCCAATCGGCAACCACTTGTTAATATAGCCAGCTTTTGTCTTATGCCGAATCATTACCACTTTTTATTAGAGCAAATATGCGATAACGGTATTACTAGTTTCATGCATAGTCTTTCTACGAGTTACACTCAATATTTCAATCTTAAAAATGATCGCACCGGTCGTCTATTTGAAGGTCCATTTAAAGCCGTGCTGGTTAAGCGCGACGCGCAACTGGAACACCTGCCGCGCTACATCCATCTCAATCCGCTTGACCTTACGGATGTGAATTGGCGAGAGGGGAAAGGTGAAGATTGGGCTAAAGCCGAAAAACTTTTGGAGGAGTATCCGTGGTCCAGCCATAATGTTTATCTTGGCAAGCCCCAGCAATTACCGGTTGTAGAAAAATCAGTAATAGGACAAATATTCAATACTCCGGAAAAGTATAAAATATTCTTAAAACAATGGGGCGGACGAGAGATTGCAGGGCTAAGCCCTTTTGAGGACAGGGCTTAGCCCTGTACTTGTAATGGGCAAAATTGGGGGAATGGTATACAATAGGAAACTATGCGTTGGTGTTTATCCCTTTTCACTCTTATCTCCATTTTTATTCTGCCTTTTTCCGTACTTGCCAGTCCGGTTTATCCCGGCGATCCGGACGCGGCCTCCAAGCAATGGTATTTGCAAAAAATTGAGGCCTATGAGGCCTGGTCAAAAACCAAGGGCTCGGAAAATGTGGTGGTCGCGGTTATTGATACCGGCGTGGATTTGAATCACTTTGATCTTAAAGACAATCTCTGGATCAATTCGGGCGAACGGCTGGACGGCAAAGACAATGACGGTAATATCTACATTGACGATATCAACGGTTGGGATTTTGTTGATGGCGATAATGATCCCTCGCCCAGCATCAATGAACCGGACGCGCGCCCGCAAGCCATTCACCATGGGACGCTGGTGGCAGGATTTCTTGGTGCGGCCGGCAATAACGGAATCGGCGGCGCGGGCGTGGCTTGGCGCGTAAAAATCATGCCGCTTCGCGCGCTGGATTCTCGCGGGCGCGGAAATGTCGCTACTGTTGAAGAGGCGATTAAGTACGCGGTGGCCAAAGGCGCCAACATCATCAATCTTTCTTTCGTGGGGCCGGGGTTTGACACGCAATTATTTTTAACGCTTAAAGACGCGCTGAATCGCGGTGTGCTGGTAGTTGCCGCAGTGGGGAATAATGAAATTACAAATGGCGGCGGACTTGATCTTGATGGCGCTCCACTGTATCCGGTTTGTTATACCGGTAGCTCCGGAGAAGATGTGGTATTGGGTGTCGCGGCGGTTGATGAACAAGATAAAAAATCGGCCTTTTCAAATTACGGCGCAAACTGCGTGGATATTTCAGCGCCGGGAAATAATATGTATGGGCCGCAGTATTATCGACCAAGCCAGGGGTTTATTGATGTGTTTGGCAATGGCTGGGCCGGCTCTTCCATGGCCGCCCCATTGGTTTCCGGAACCGCCGCGCTGATTAAGGCGCTCAACCCTTCTTATCGCGCGCAGGAAATTCGCAACATTTTATTGCAGAGTGCTGATCCTATTGATTCAGCCAATCCTGCTTTTTCGGGGAAATTAGGCAAGGGGCGTTTGAATGCGCGACGCGCGCTTGAACTTGCCGCAACCGGCGGGAGCAGTATTTTTGGCCCGTCTTCCGGCGTATCATATGTAATGGGCGCGGCGTTTTCCGGCGGACAAAGTACGGTGCGCGTTCTTACTCCTTCAGGCGTGCTGTCGCGCGATTTTCTCGCGTTTCCGGAGCAATTTAAAGGCGGAGCGCGGTTGGCCTCCGGAGATGTTGATAATGACGGCGTTTCCGAAATTATGGTTGGAGCAGGAGCAGGCGGATCTCCACAGGTGCGCGTATTTGCGCCGGATGGAACATTGGAACACAGTTTTTTGGCTTATAGCGCGGGATTTCGCGGCGGAGTAAATGTTGCGGTAGGGGATGTAAGCGGGGACGGCGTGGCAGAAATTGTAACCGGCGCCGGCGCAGGGGGCGGACCTAATATCAGAGTGTTGAATGCGCAGGGCAAAGCGCTGTCGTCATTTTTCGCCTATGACAAGTATTTGCGCGGAGGAGTAAATGTCAGCGTGGCGGATATTGACAAAGACGGCGTTTCCGAAATTATTGCCAGTCCCGGCCGCGGCGCCGGCTATCGCGGAGAAATTAAAATTTTTGACCTGCGCGGGCGGTTGAAACGAAAATTCTCAGCGTATCCGGCAACTCTTATCGGAGGAATTACTACTTCCGCCGGAGATCTTGATGGTGATGGAGCGGCTGAAATTGTGACTGCGCCGGCCGCGGGAGCTTTGCCGGAAGTGCGTGTGTATTCCGCGGATGGAAGTTGGCAAAGAGCATTTTTGGCTTATAGCGATGCGTTTCGCGGTGGTGTAAATCTTGCGGTTGGCGACCTTGATCGCGACGGTCAAGCCGAGATTATTGCCGGGCCTGGCAAAGGCGGCGGGCCGCATCTTGTTGTGTTTGACGGTTTTGGTAGACTCAAGAGCCAGTTTACTGTTTTGGACAAGGCCTTCCGCGGCGGGCTAAGTGTTGGTATAATAAAGTTATGATACGAATCAGCGAATGAGTGACGAATCTACAAATATACGAATTCGCATATTCGTTGATTCGCCAAAAATTAGTAGATTCGTATCATAATTATATGCCTAAAATTCCCATTTTCGAGAAAAAGAATGTTTTGGTTACCGGCGGGGCCGGGTTTCTTGGTAGTCATGTGTGCGAGGCGCTTTTGAAAGAAGCCAAGGTTATTTGCATGGATAATCTGGTTTCCGGCAGTTTGCAGAACATTGATCATCTTTTGCGTTATCCGGATTTTGTATTTATCAAACACGATGTAAACGAACCATTTGATTTAGCAAAGTGGCCGGAGCTTGCAAAATTTAAAGTGCAGTTTCAAGGCCTGCAGGAAATTTATCATCTGGCCTGCCCAACTTCGCCCAAAGATTTTGATCGTTATAAAATTGAAACTATCAAAGCAAATTCTACGGGGATGATCACTGTAATGGAACTCGCGGCAAAGTGGCATGCCAAGGTGTTATTTGCTTCTTCCTCAGTAGTATATGGTCCTCGCCCAAAAGGTGATTCATTTATCGCGGAGGATGCGCAGGGAGTTGTAAATCATCTTTCCCCGCGCGCTTGTTATGATGAAGGAAAAAGGTTTGCGGAGACAACCGCGGATACTTATCGCGCTGTTTATGGTCTTGATGTGCGTATCGCGCGTATTTTTCGTACTTATGGTCCGCGTCAGAAACTGGGGATTGGCGAGATGATGCCGGATTTTGTGGTCAATGCCCTAGAAGGAAAACCGCTTGAAATATACGGAGATAAAAATTTCCGCACTTCGCTTTGTTATATGTCAGATCTCGTGGATGGATTATTAAAGCTGATGAACGCGGAACACAATCCCGGGCCGGTAAATCTTGGAAGTGATCAGGATATTTTGCTGGCTGATGTGGCAAAGAAAATCATTGAACTTACCAACTCATCTTCACAAATTGTGTTCAAACCGCGTCTGATGTTTATGACTGAGCTTCCCTTGCCTAGCATTGTCAAGGCCAAAGAGGATCTGGGATGGTTCCCGATTGTCCGGCTTGAAGATGGACTTAAGGATATGATTGAATACGCACGCGGGCAAAAACACCTCCTGGGTGCAAAATGACGAATGGCGAAATCCGAATGACTAATCAATGTTCAAATTCATTAATGCATTCAATCATTGGGGTTTGATTAGTCATTAGTCATTCTGGTTTCGGATTTTTAGACAAGTCTTCACAGGCTCTGTTTTTTTATGTAAGATAAGGCAGTATGAAGATTGCCTATCTTACCTGCGTCTATCCTCCATATCCGGGCGGTATTGGAGTATCAGCACAAAACATGGCGCAGGAAATGGCAAAAAGAGGACATGGGGTGCATGTGTACACCCCACATGGTGGGGTGAAATCCCAAATCCCAAATCCCAAATCCCAAACAAATTCAAATTATCAAAATCCAAAAGTTCATCTTTTAAGGCCAGCGGTGCGATGGGGTAATGGCGCTTTTTTGCCCCAGCTACTTTGGAAGCTGCGCGATTTTGATATCATTCATTTGCTTTACCCATTTTACGGCGTAGCCGAGCTTTTGCCTTTGATAAAAAAGATAAGCCGCGCAAATATTATTGTGCATCATACCATGGATGCTGCCTATGATGGCTGGCTTGGGCATTTTTTTACTTGGCATACCGCTAAGCTCATGCCGCGCATTTTTGCATGTGCTGATATTTTATTTACTCTTTCAGAAGATTTTTTCCGCGCAAGCAGTTTGGCAAAAGTATATCAAGAATCCGACAATGCTCCACCGATTGGGTTTGTGCCAAACGGGGTGGATACCGACCTTTTTCACCCTGCGCAAGAACTACATACTACATCCTACCTACTACCTACTATCTTATTCGTCGGCGGACTGGATCGCGCGCATTATTTTAAAGGAGTGCATGTGCTTTTGGCGGCTTTGCGCATGCTGCAGTGGGGAGGAGTATCTTTTAAGTGCGTTATTGCGGGAGATGGCGATCTGCGCAAAGAATATGAGGCGCAGGCACGGGAAGCGGATTTACTCGTCACTGAGTGTTGGTTAGGGAAACACTCAGTGACGGACTCGCACAACACTGAGTGTTTTTTGGGCGATACAGCCGCTCAACACTCAGTGTTGGGTTCGGGTGTAACTCTTGCACCCGGATCAGTGGAGTTTGTCGGGCTTGTGCCGCATGAAAAACTTCCGCCATATTATCAAAATGCCGCTATTTGCGTTGTGCCTTCAACTGCGCCGATTGAGAATTTCAGCATTACTGCGGCGGAGGCACAAGCCTGCGGTATTCCAGTAGTTGTATCAGATTTGCCCGGAGTGCGTTTAACAATAGAAGATCGCGTTTCCGGATATCTTGTACGTCCGGGCGATCCGGAAGATTTGGCAACTAAGATATTTTATGTTTTGGAAGATCGCGCGCGAGCGGAAAAAATGGGAGAGGCCGGCCGCGCGCGCGCAGTCGCTAATTTTAACATGCAAGTGATAGGTGATAAATTGCAAACCATTTATGAAAATTTGCGTCATCCATAGCATTTTCCCGCCGTATGCGCGCGGAGGAGCTGAACATGTGGCGCAGGCGTTTACGCGCATTTGGCCGGAGGCGGAAGTTTTTGTAATCAGTGCTATGCCTTTTTCCGGATGGGCCAGCTTTGCCGGGAAGTGGGAACCCCTCACCCCAACCCCTCTCCCTGAGGGAGAGGGCAGGGTGAGGGTATTCCGTTTTACCCCCTTTAATCTTTTTACAATTTTCAATATTGTAAAATATCCGCCGCTACTGCGTATCATGTGGCATATCATTGATATGTTCAATTTACACACCTATCTTGTGGCGCGTAAAATTTTGCTTCGCGAAAAACCGGATCTGATTATTACGCGCAATCTTAAAGGCCTTGGTTACACAATTCCTCTTGCGATTCGCTACACGCTACCTGCCTACCGGACAGGCAGGCACGCTACACGCTACACGACAAAATGGATTCATACCCTTCACGATGAAAGTCTTTTGCATCCGCGAGGATTTATGGAATGGGGCAAGGAAGGCGCGCTTCGCAATCCCAATCCTTTGGTGCGAATTTATCGCGCGGCCGCACGGCATCTTTTTGGATCGCCAAATGCGATTGTCGCGCCGTCGCGGTTTATCTTGAATGAATATAATGCCGCGCAATTTTTCCCGCGTTCTAAAAAATTTGTCGTGCCCAATCCGGTGATGGATATTGCAAACAATTCTTCTATATCCCCCTCACCCCAACCCTCTCCCACAAGGGGAGAGGGAGTAAATCGCGTTCCCTCGCCCTTCATGGGAGAGGGACAGGGTGAGGGTGTTCGTTTTCTCTATGTGGGACAATTGGAGCCATATAAAGGCATCAAACTGCTTTTAAGCGCATGGCAAGAATTTGTACGGGAGTATTCCTCTGCTACACTTGAGATTGTCGGACAGGGAAGCATGCGAGATGAAGTAGATCGCGTCTCGCGGATGTTTCCGAGTGTGCATTATCGCGGTTTTGTGCCGCATGATGAGCTTACGCAAGTATTTATGGGTGCAACTGCGGTTATTTTTCCAACGCTTGCCTATGAAAGCTTCGGGCTTGTGGCAATTGAAAGTTTTGCTGCGGGCGTGCCGGTAATTTCATCGCGCATTGGCGCGCTTCCGGAAATTATTGAGGATGGCCGGCAAGGTATATTGATTACTCCCGGAGATAAAACAGAGCTTTTGCGTGCGATGCGTATTTTAATAAAGGATGGTGCGGCCCTCCGGCGCTCCGCCATTTCGCGCTCCGCAGATTTTTCTCTGGCGTCTTTTCAAAAGCGAATGTATAGCGTGTATAAAGGATTGACATAGTATCAGATATCCCGTATATTTTAAGAATGTATGCAGAAAACTGAGCAGGAGTACAATCAGAATATCAAGCTCACATTTTACGATGTGATGTTGCGCTACACGCTTTTGCCGCTTATTCCTAGTTTCATAAGGCCAAATCATGTAACAATGTTTCGACTTTTCGCGTCTCCCGCGGTATTTTTGCTTTTTTTGAAAGAGCAGTATTTTGTCGGCCTTATCGTCTTTGTTGCAGTGGCGTTGACAGACGCGATTGACGGGGCGCTCGCTCGTACGCGCAAGCAGATTACTATTTGGGGCATTGCCTATGATCCTGTGGCGGATAAATTTTTAATTGGCGGCACTGTTCTTATCCTGGTAATAAAGCATCTTGGAATATGGCTTGCTGGCTTTATTGTCGGGCTTGAAACTCTGGGCATATTTGGAGTGCTGTATTTTAGGCAAAAAGGAACAATTCATCCGGCAAATTTGTGGGGAAAAATAAAAATGAATTTGCAGGTTATTGCGACTGTTGTATTGCTGGTTGATGTTATATGGGGCAGGGCAGTATGGTCTGATGTTTCCATTTGGATTTTTGTAAGCTCAATCGCGTTTGGAATTTTGAGCATTATCGTACATGTCCGACGCGTATAAACTTCAAGAACCAGTCATAACTGTCGTCTCCACACGTCTGAGGCGAAGTGTGCACAGAGCGCGCCAAGGATTTAATCGGTGGAATGCTGCTCTTTTGATCCTTGGGGTAGCTTTCTTTTTTATTTACTGCGCGCTAATCTTTTTTTTGTGGCTACCAAAAGAGCGTGAAGTAGGGCACTTGATTTACAACTGGCCGGACGCTACAGCAAATCAAGCGGTGATTGATGCTTTTATTGATTCATCGCGTTTTTCACTGCCGGAGCCATTAAATGAGTCGCTTGAAAATATTGTGCATCCGCGCAGTATGAAAGCATTGAATGGCGCGATTGTTCCTGCCGGATTTTTAGGAATGCCTATTTTGTTTGGCGCGCTGGGCAAGATTTTAGGGCACACCGGCATATTATTTTTGGGGCCATTTTTTTCCGTGATTGGAGTGTGGTGTTTTTATTGGCTTTTGCGGAAAGTATTTGATCGTGAAATTGCCTTTTGGTCCGCGGTACTGGCCTTTGTCTTGCCAGCATATTGGTATTACAGCACGCTTATCATGCTTCCTAATATTGTATTTGTGAGCATACTTATCGCAGGGTTTGCGCTTATTGTGCATAGCCCCGGCAAAGATAAATTTGACATATATCGTTTTGCACTAGGCATAAATCTTATTGGCATTGCTCTAACAATTCGAACGGTTGAATTGCCATGGATTATGCTTACTTTGGCATTGCTTTGGGTTGCGCACGGGTCTTCTCGTTGGTTTTCCCATTTTATAATTAGCACAGCGGCATTCGCGATTGCATTTGTCCCCATACTCTTTTTTAATAAAGAACTATACGGAGAATATGTAAGCGTTGGATATTTTACTCTGGGACAAACTGGCAATTATATTTCACGGCTTCCACGAGAGTTTAATGTCGGAGATTTACCGACACTTTTTACAATAATAAAAGCTTTAATTCTTCCATTTGGCTGGGATGCCAATACATTTCTTAAAATTATCGCGCGCTATGTAGTGTTTGCAAATCTCGCGTTCGCCTCTGGTGCAGTTTTGGGAGTTGTGACTTGGTTTATAAAAGGCCGGAGAACTCGCAGTGAGAAGTGGTTTCTTGGAATATCGCTTATGATTTCTGCATGGATTGCGCTGTATTATGGAAATTGGCATTTTGGCGACCAGCTCGTGCTTAAATATAATCTTATCGGGAGTTCATATACGCGTTATTTTATACCGATATTTATGCTTTTTCTTCCTTGGATTGGTATGTTAATCAGCGTCATGCTCAAATCAAAAATTCCAAAAATAATCTCTCGCGCAATTTTAGCGCTTGCGCTTGCGGCATTTGGATACCATTCATATCAAACCGTATATGCCGCGCGATATGACGGACTTTTGAGTGTCAAGCGCGATACTGAAAGTTACTACCAACTGTATGAAACGGTCAGTAGAATAGTTGACCCAAACGCTATTCTTATTGTGGATCGCACGGATAAAATATTTTTTCCAAAGTATGATGTTGTAGTTTTTCTTTTGGATTACACGATTTTTCCGCGCTTGAAAACAATGATAGGCGAGCGACCAATCTATTATATAAGCGCGCTTCCTGATCGCGATATTGATTATATTAATCGCGTAAAATTTAAAGAATTGAAATTGAAGTTCGTTTCTCCACAAATATTGGATTGGCAATATCGGCTGTTTCAGCTTGTAAAAATCTGATACATTTGTTACACTGGACAGGACTTATGAATGATTGTATTTTTTGCAAAATTATCAAAGGTGAATTACCTTCCTCAAAAGTATATGAGGACGAACATGTCGTGGCGTTTTTAGATATTCATCCCACCCGTCCCGGGCATACGCTTCTCGTTCCCAAGGCGCACTGTAATGATTTTCTTGATTGCAATCCCGAAGTAGGTACACAGCTGATAAAGGCGGCGCAGAAAGTCGCCGCGGCCGTAGTAAAAGGAGTGGGCGCAGAGGGATTTAACCTGGGGGTGAACAACGGGCGCGCCGCCGGACAGATTATTTTTCATCTGCACATGCATATAATTCCTAGAAAAGCAGGAGACGGCTTAAAACCCTGGGGACAAGGTGAATATGCAGAGAGAGAGATATCTGCAATAGCAGAGCGTATCCGCCAAGCATTATGAAGTTACTTGTTGCCGGTGGTGCCGGTTTTATTGGCTCTAATTTTATCCGCTATATTTTCCAAAAGTATCCGGATTGGTCAATTGTCAATTATGACAAACTAACCTATGCTGGCAATTCTTTGAATTTGAAGGATTTAGAATATAGGGAAGCTCAGCTTCCGTTGCAACGGAAGCTGAGCTTCCCACGATATCAGCTTGTCCGTGGCGACATTGCAGATCAAGAAGCAGTTGACGCAGTTGTTGAAATGCATAAGCCAGATGCGATTATCTCTTTTGCCGCGGAAACGCATGTGGATCGCTCAATTCACGGGTCACTGCGCGATTTTGTATTTGCCAATGTCATGGGGCCGCAAGTACTCTGCGAAACCACAAAAAAATATAAAGTGCCGCTTTTTATTCAAGTTTCAACTGATGAAGTTTTTGGCGCGCTTCGCCTTGATGAAAAGCGTTTGTTTCATGAGGAAACACCATTTGCGCCTAACATGCCATATGCGGCTTGCAAAGCCGGCGGTGATTTAATTTGCCGTTCATATTTTCAAACCTTCAAAACACCAGTGATTGTCACGCACTGCTCAAACAATTACGGCCCCTACCAATTTCCGGAAAAATTTATTCCGCAGACAATTTTCAAAGCCATGGCTGATGAGGCAATTCCAATTTATGGTGATGGTTTGTATGTGCGCGATTGGATTCATGCGCTTGATCATGCCAGCGCGCTAGAACTTTTGCTTTTAAAAGGCGTGCCGGGAGAAGTATATAACATTGGCGCGGACAATGAGCGATCAAATCTGGAAGTGGTAAAGATGTTGCTAACTATGTTAAATAAACCAGAATCGTTAATGAGCCATGTGCAAGACCGTCCCGGGCACGACCGTCGCTATGCCATTGATGCGTCAAAAATTATGAAATTGGGCTGGACTCCGCAATATCCGCGTCAAAATTTTGAAGAAGGCCTGCGCAAAACTGTGGAATGGTATCAGCAAAATACGGCATGGGTAGAAGCATTGCGCAAGCGGCAAAGCGAAGTTAATCCGCATATTAAAATGTAACACCGATCTACGGATTCATGCTGATCTACGGATAATTCATTCGTTGTATCCGTAAATCCGCATGGTCATCCGTATCATCCGCATTGCACTATGTTTAAAAAATTTGAACTTAAGACATCTGAGAGCCGCGGATATAAATTAACTTCGGTGGAGTTTAAGGATGTTGTTCCGTTTGAGGTAAAGCGAGTATATTATTTTCAGAATGAAGGCGCAGGGGTGCAAACCGGCGAGCATTGCCATAAAGTAGAAGAGGAAGTGTTTGTGCAAGTCAAAGGAAGTTCTGTTGCGATTATTGATTATGGTCAGGGAAAAATGGAAATTCCGATGCAAGGACCCAATGACGCTATTTATGTGCCAAACTTTGTATGGCATGGATTTAAAAATATGTCTTCCGATTCCATGATCATGGCTATATCTTCTACCAATTACAACCCCAACCGCGAGGATTATATTGAGGATTACGAAGAATTTAAAAGAGTGAGTCCATATTATGAGCAGTAATATGATACGAATCAGCGAACGAATATCTGACGAATCTGCGAATATACGAATTCGTTGATTCGCATATTTGTTGATTCGCCTATAATTTGTAGATTCGTATCACACTATGCTTATTTTGATCGTCGGTTCACAAGGAATGTTGGGGCAAGAATTTGTGAAACAATTGGGTAGCCGCCGGTCTTTAGCCGGCGCTGAAGTGACCGGTTGGGGCAAGGAAGACATTGATATTACGAATGAAAAGGAAGTAATGCAGAAAATTTGTAGCCGCCGGTCTTTAGCCGGCGCTAAAGCCAGGTTTGATGTTATTATCAATTGCGCCGCCTACAACAATGTTGACAAAGCTGAAGAAGAGCCGGAAATTGCCAATCTTATCAATGGAGAAGCACCCGGCTATTTAGCTCGCGCCGCCGCAGAGTGTGGAGCGATTTTTGTACACTTCTCAACCGACTATGTCTTTAGCGGCAATCGTCCAGTGGGTAAAAATTCTGCGGCCGCAGAAAATCTGACCGCAGGAGAATATACTGAAGAGGATACGCCAGATCCGATTTCAAAATATGGAGAATCCAAAGCATTAGGGGAATATAGAGTAAGTACGATTCCTCACGATCCCGCCTCTCAGTCCGTCGCTTTACCATTCGGTTCTGTGGCGCCCATATACTCGGCGGGCAGGCGTGAGGAATCGTCTTTTTGGTATATTGTGCGCACATCAAAACTTTTCGGTCCTCCCGGCACAGGCGCGACAAGCAAAAAAAGCTTTCCAGAAATGATGATTGGTTTTGCGCGGCAAAAAGGAAAAATTGAAGCCATTGATAGTGAAGTTGGCTCGCCAACTTATGTGAAGGATTTAGCGGAGGCGACGCTACAACTCCTTGGTTTTCCTCCCCTTAGGGTAAGGGGAGGTGAGGAGGGGTTACGAACCGCTCATAACTCCCCCCAGCCCCCTCTTACCTTAAGAGGGGGGGCATCCGGCATTTATCACATTACCAACAGCGGTTCTTGTACTTGGTATGAATATGCCAAAGCCGCGGTGGAATTTGCTGGTATTAAAGCAGAAGTTGTACCCGTTGGCCCTGATTATTTTCCGCGCAAAGCCAAGCGCCCGGCAAAAGTTGTGCTTTTAAATACTAAACTCCCGCCCTTGCGTTCATGGCAAGACGCGCTTAAAGAATTTTTGAAGGCTGTATAGTTAACCTTGCGGGGTGACACTTTTAGCAATTAGGGTAAGGTAATTTTGATACTTCTGATAAGGGGTGAGTCCATGCATTCCTTTGCCCAAGTGGTACCGTTCATGATTGTACCATCTGGTATATTCTGCCAAAGTCTTCCAGGGTTTTCCAGTATTCAAATAAAACTCATCATCCACTGATCTGTTAGCTCTCTCTACCTTCCCATTCCAAGGAGCACTGCGCTTGGGAATGAACCGGTGCGCGATGCTCATCCTTTGCAGAAGTAACGCAAACATTCCCCGAAACTCTGATCCATTATCAGTCTGAATGCCGGTAATGTCAAATGGAAATGAACGACGCGCTAAGCGGAAGGCATAGATTGTGGAGGCGGCTGATTTATCCATACAATCTACCGCATATTGCATATTGGTAAAAGTGTCAGTAAAACGGAACTGATAGTTCCAGCTCTTATCTTCCCCAGGCACATATTTCACGTCTAATTGGACGTTTTCTCCGGGTTTCGTGGATACAAACGGTTCTTTCATAGGAGTGTACCAGGCTTGTTTGCGTTGCGGCTTTTTAATCAGCCGCCTCTTTTTGAAATACTTGTATATGGCCGTAGTAGATACCTCCACTCCGCATTGATCCTTAAGATAGAGTTTCATCTTTTTTGGACCATAGTTGTATTTGAGTTTTGCTTCATACACGATGATCCGTACTCGGGGGGGGTGAGCTTGGTGTGAGGATGTTGTTGCTGGCTCCGGTAGGTGGAAGGGCCGTAACCATGATCCCGGGCATACCATTTGTAATAGGATTTGCGAGGCATGCCAAAGAGCTGACATACCTCTTTTACTGATTTTCCTTCACCTTCAACTAACCGATACCATCGAAATCGCATCTCCCGTGGTACCTTAGGGACTTGTTTGGGCATAGGGTGCGCTTAAGAGTTAACCTCTGTCACCCCTAGTATGCCATAATGTCACCTCTTAAGGTTAACTCAACAAAGGCTTGACATGGTTAGGTAAAACGTATACAGTTTGGGCAGGCAAAATGCCTAAAGGAGGATACAATGGAAACGGACGAGGTAGAGAAAGTAGAACAAGAAGTGCTCAACCTGCTTTCCAAGCTTGGGATCGGTGAGTCCGTGACTTTGCCCGGACGCGGCGGTTGGATGATGCGGGTCACGGTCTGCGACACAGGCTATGACTTCACTCATCGCAATCCCACGGATCAGGGTCAGTCCAAGTTCTTCAACTACACCACGGTCGGGAATCCCTACGGCGCGGGCAAGATCAAGCAGGAGCCGTCGCTTGGCGTGCAGTGCCGCAACTGCGGGGTGGAGGTGGATGGCGCGATCGTCGGGGCCATCGTGCTCAACGATGAAGGCAAGGTCACGGCTCGGTTCAGCTGGTCCAATCTCACTTTCCCGCCAGATCCGTCGAAGGCGAAGGTGTTTTCGATCAGTGCCGCTGGCGAGCTCACCGTGGCCGGTGTCTCGCATGGCTATGTCGCGGCCGTGTTCCTGGCGGACAAGAACCGGCTCACGGGCTACGTGGGGGTGTTCAAGCCCGTCAAGCCCGCGACGGTCAAGGTCGTGGAGATGGAGACGCTCCTGTTCGCATCCATCTGACGCGGCACATAAGTTCGCAGTTCGTACACAAGGAGGTTGTGGCCGGTGCCCGAAGTATGTCACGCGACATGCCCAAGGGTGCCGGCTCTTTTTAAGTAATTTTGCCACTTCTAAATTATGTCAACTGTAAACGATCGCTCATAATTGACATAATTTGTTTATGGTAGATTTTAGGAGAGTTAAGGCGGGTTGACCAAAAAGTGGTTTTTAGATATAGTGTCTAAACGTTTATTTTATGGATTTGTCTATTATTATTGTCAGTTGGAATGTAAAAGATAAATTGCGGGAGTGTTTGAGGTCGATTGAGGAGACATGCCCCTCACCCCAACCCTCTCCCATAAAGGGAGAGGGAGTAAATGGAAATCCCCCTCCCCTTGTGGGAGGGGTTAGGGGAGGGGATTCCTTTGAGTACGAAGTTTTTGTAGTTGACAATGCGTCCAAAGACGGAAGCGCGCAAATGATAGAAAAAGAATTTCCTTGGGTGCATGTCATTGCTAACGATCAAAATTTTGGTTTTGCCAAAGCGAATAATCAGGCGATTCGTTTGTCGCAAGGACGATATGTTTTGTTACTTAATCCTGACATGAGACTTTTTGCTGGCACACTGTCTGGTATTGTGAAATTTATGGATGAGGAGCGAAATGCGAAAGTGGGGGTGGCGGGGTGCCATTTAGTTTCGCCCTCACATGGCTTTCAGCCATCCTCTCCCTTAGGGAGAGGGCAGGGTGAGGGGAATTTTATCACCGTTCCCCATGTACGCAGATTTCCCCGATTTTCAGATCAACTTTCCATCATGCTAAAGGTGCCACATATTTTTCCAAAAGTACTAGATTCTTACATGATGACAGATTTTGATTATTCAAAAGAAGCGCGTGTGGATTCTATTCGTGGGTCTTTTTTTATGATCCGGCGAGAACTCATGGATAAAATTGGATTTCTTGATGAAGGATTTTTTATTTGGTTTGAGGAAGTTGATTTTTGCAAACGCACAATTGAGGCCGGATATGAAGTAATGTATACACCATCAGTTAAATGCGTAGACTATGTTGGCCAAAGTTTCAAGCAAATGCGATTGTATCCCAAACAAAAAATGTTCACTCGTTCTGTGGTGGCATACTTTAAAAAACATCGGCCATGGTGGGAATACAGGATTGTGTGGGCACTTAGGCCGCCAACTCTTACCGCCGCATGGCTGGGCGATAAATTGCGTGCCATTAAAAAATAGTATGTCCAAATTATCAGTACATTTAGTAGCTTGGAATGGGGCAAAGTATATCCCGTATCTTTTTGAGTCATTGCGCGCTCAAACTTATAAGGATTGGGAGTTGCTGGCGATTGATAATGGATCAAAAGATGAAACTGCGGATTTGATTGAACAAGAATTTAAAAATTTTCCTGTTCCTGCGCGGTTGATACGCAATAAAGAAAATAATGGATTTGCAGGAGGGCATAATCAGGCAGTGCGTGAGATGAGAGTTCCCCCCACCCTTCCTCCCCCCACAAGTGGGGGAGGAATGAGGAGGGGGGCGCCGGAATATATCCAACTTTTGAATCAAGACATGTATTTAGCGCCGGATTATTTTGAGCGCGTGGTCGCGATGATGGATGCCAATCCGGAGGCAGGAGCGGGACAAGGGATGCTATTAAAGTGGGATTTTAATACTAATACTTATACGGATGTGGTTGATACGATGGGGTTGAAAGTATTGAGAAATCGGAGAGTGGTGGATTGGAAAACGGGGGAACATAACGCCCCCCAACCCCCTCTTACCTTAAGAGGGGGAGGTGTTGAAGTCTTTGGCGTCTCTGGTGCTTTGCCTATTTATCGCCGCAAAGCAATAGAAGATGTAATGTTTGAGGGTCAGATGTTTGATGAAGATTTGTTTAGTTATAAAGAAGATGTGGATTTGGCGTTTCGTTTGCGCTCTGCCGGATGGAAGGCCTGTGTTTCGCTAGAGGCGCGCGCATGGCATGATCGCACTGCCGCCGGGCCGCGGGAAAAGTCTGACCGCTCCATGCTAAAAAATCGCAAAACAAAATCCGCATTTGTAAATTACCATTCTTACAAAAATCATCTTACGGTCTTGCTAAAAAACGAGCATCGTGCTAATTTTGCAAAGGACTGGCCGTGGATTTGTTTCTACGAGTTGAAGAAGTTATTCTATCTTGCGCTGTTTGACTGGTCAACGCTTAAGGGATTGAAGGAAGTGAAAAAACTTTGGCCGCAAACAAAGAAAAAGCGCAATGTAATTATGAAAAACTATAAAGTAAAGCCGGAAGAAATGAGAGCTTGGTTCGTGTAGCGTGTAACTTGTAACGTGTAACTCGAGGATTGGTTTTGACCATCAATCTTGCGCTACACGCTATACGCTACAAGTTACAAGGGAAATATGTACGACATCGTTACCATAACAGTCAACTACAAGATGAAAGAAAAAATTTTGGCGATGCTGCGCTCGCTTTTTTGTGATATTGAAGGAAGTGGACTTCGTGTTCAACCGGTCATTGTGGACAATGCGTCAGGAGATGGAATTAAGGAAGCGTTGGAGAAGGAATTCAGTGTGTGGTCACCCCCTTCTCAATCCTCCCCCATCAAGGGGGAGGAAGAAAAAAGGAATCCCCCTCCCCTTGTGGGAGGGGATAAAGGGAGGGGAGTTGCCTTCATTGATGCCGGCGCAAATGTTGGATTTGGACGCGGTAATAATCTTGGTCTGAAAAAATTTGACGCAAAATATTATTTTATTGCCAATCCAGATTTAGTGCTTTTAGAAACTAAGCCGCATACGATCGAGCGAATGTATCAATTTATGGAGGAGCATCCAAGGGTTGGGATGGTGGCTCCAAGACTCATGCTTCAATCAGGAGATACTCAACCATCTTGTATGCGCTTTCCACGTTTTTTAGATCAACCAATTTATCGACTTGGGCTTCAAAATAAATATGATTGGGCTAGGCGTCGCGTGGCGCATTTATACATGAAAGATTTTGATCATTCCAAAACCCAGCCGATTGACTGGGCAACTGGGGCGGCTTTGTTTGTACGAGGGGAGTGGGCAAAACAAGTGGGATTTTTTGACGAGCGTTATTTTATGTATTTTGAAGACACTGATTTGTGTCGAATGTTCTGGTCGCGCGGCTGGCCAGTGTACTTTAAGGGCGATATAGTGATTCAACACGGCCATGAGCGCGCCTCGGCCCGCGTGCCCGGTCTGAAATCCATACTTTTTAATCCGCTTACCCGTGTGCATATTCAAAGTTTGTTAAAGTACGCCTGGAAGTGGAAGGGAAAGTAAATTTGACAGCGCAAGCTTCGCGTGATATAGTAAATAACTATGCAAACAGAACAAGTACATCACTACAAAGTCCTTATCGAACGCGGACAGGATGGCTTTTTTATCGCATGGGTGCCGGCAATTCCTGGCTGTCATACGCAGGGAAAAACCTACGAAGAGTTGATTGCAAATGTGAAAGAAGCTATTCAGTTGTGTCTGGAAGTTGCTAACGATACGCCAGATTATAAAAAGAAACTTGCGGAAGCTGCATACGCGCCAACCTTTATTGGAATTGAAGAGGTTGCTGTCCGGGTATGAGCCGTTTGCCGCAGTGCAAACCACGCGAAGTAGTCCGAGCACTTGAAGTGCTCGGTTTTGTGTTAGTGAGGCAAAAAGGAAGCCACGCATTCTATCGAAATCCAAAAACCGGACACACGACAGTCGTGTCTATGCACGAGGGACACGATATTGATCGCAGTTTGCTGTATGGAATTTTAAGAGAAGCTGGCGTAAGCGTTGATGATTTTTTAGAAGCATTGAAACAATAGTATGCCCAGACGACCAAAAGGCGAAGGCGGAGAGTTTCCGGTGGCTGATATTCGAGAAGCAAAACATAGAATGCTAGAAGCATATAGTGAGGAATTGCACGCGCGGGTCAAACACGCGGAGCAAGAGTTCAACGATTGGATCCGTGATATTTCTGGACAGTACCTCGCCATGTCGCAGGAAATAACTATAGCGGCAAGAGCCTTCCACGATCTGAATCAGGATGAGATTGAGTATGCTGCAACGGAAAAGTATTATCCTGTCAGTATTGAAATTACAATTTGTAAGCAAAGGGCAGCGGCCCGAGGTATGACTAAGCAGGTGTTTGTGCGTGTTGACAAAAGACAATTTTTTTGGAATTTCACGGAGGAAGAAGTAGTCGGAGAATTAAACGAAGAGTTAGCGGACATACGAGAACGGCTAGGAATACCAGTTCCAATAGTGTCGAAGAGAATTGAGAAGCAAGGGGAGGAAGTAGATGAAACTAGAGATGATTTGGTGCGTCAGCTACAAAATAAAGGGTACGAAAATATCAATCCGGACATAACAAGCGCGATTGATGATAAAACGCGAGAATATTATCAAAATCCACCCAAACCCCCCGTTTTACTGGAAGATGCTTCTCAGTATTCCGCCATTTATTATGACGAGTTGGACAAACCGCTTCGTAACAATCCCGATGCAAGTTATGTATCATTTAATTATGATTCATTGTTTGGCAATCGCGCAACTCAAGAGTTTGATAGCGTACCATTTAGCGGAACAGTGAACATGGGGAATGATCCGGATATGAATCGAAAGCTGTGGGCATATTCGTGTGCACGAGCAGAAGTTATGCATGAAACATTGGTACACAAGTGAAGACGCAGTTTCAAGACCGGCGACTACTGCCCCTCACCCCGCCCTCTCCCGCGGGGAGAGGAGATTGAATGTCATAACCCACCCTAGCCCTCCCTTACCCTAAGGGAGGGGATTGACTGGATTCCCGCGTGCGCGGGAATGACAGAATTTTATGCAGCCGAAAGTTGGAATCATTTTAATAAATTACAAAACCTACGCAAAAAGGTTTCTTGAGGATTGTCGGGATAGCATGAGGAAGATGGATTATCCCAAAGACAAATATGTGGTCTACATTGTGGACAATGCCACAACGCCGGAAACTGTGGCATATTTGAAAGAAGTGTATCCGGAAGCAGTCGTGCTTCCAAATGCGGTAAATGCCGGGTGGGGCGGAGGAAACAATGTGGGTATTGAGCAAGCTTTCAAGGATGGCTGTGAGGATATTGTGCTTTCCAACATGGATGTGATTGTGCATAAGGATTGGCTAAGTGAGCTTGCAAAGGCGGCGTATTCGGATTCCCCCCCACCTCAATCCTCCCCCACAAGGGGGGAGGAAGCACAAGCGAATTCCCCTCCCTCGGTGGGAGGGGCTAGGGGAGGGGGACGTCCAATCGGTATTGTCCAATCAAAACTTCTCCTTTGGCCAATTGGCAAAGATGGCATACAGCGTTTGAATTCAGTGGGCAATCAAATTCATTTTCTTGGATTTGGGTATTGTAAGGGGTATGGTGAACCAGATCGCCCCTCACCCGGCCTGCGGCCACCCTCTCCCTTAGGGAGAGGGGTTGGGGGTGAGGGAGGAGAGGCGGTGGACATTCCTTATGCTTCTGGCGCGTCCATGTATGTAAAAGGCGAGGTGTTTAAAAAAATCGGACTTTGCAATCCGGATTTTTTCATGTATCACGATGATATGGAATTGTGTTTGAAAGCTAAACTTGTTGGTTATCGCGTTGTGCTTGCTCCGCGCTCTATTATGTGGCACAAGTATGAATTCAAGCGCTCAATAATGCAGGTTTATTTTATGGAGCGCAACCGATTGCTCACCATGCTGGAATTTTATAAATGGCCCACCCTGATTATTCTTGCCCCGGCGTTTTTCGCACTGGAGTTAGGCGTGCTTGCGGGATCAATTATTGGCAAATATGCCAAACCAAAATTGCGTAGTTGGGGATATTTTTTTAATCTGCGAAACTGGAAAATGATTTTGCGCGACCGAAAAAAAATTCAAACAATGCGTACCATTTCCGACCGCGCTCTTACGCGCGATTTTACCGGCAAGATTTTGTTTCAGGAAGTAATGAGTCCAGTGCTTAAATATCTGGTGAATCCGATTTTCAATGCGTACTGGCAAGTTGCCAAGCGCATGATGTGGTGGTAGTATGATACGAATCAGCGAATGAGTGACGAATCTACAAATATACGAATTCGCATATTCGTTGATTCGCCAAAAATTAGTAGATTCGTATCATATATATGAGAAAAGCATTACTAGCCGCTGGTGGACGAGCAACGCGGCTTCGCCCGATTACACATACTTTGAATAAACACTTGATTCCTTTGGCTAATAAGCCCATGCTGTTTTACGGCATTGAAACTTTGGTTAAAGCCGGAATTAAAGAAATTTTTGTTAATGTAAATCCGGGCGAGATGGAGTTGCAGAAAGTTTTAGGAGATGGCAGCCGTTGGAGTGTAAGCATTAAATGCATTGAACAGCAAGGCGGCCCGCTTGGGCTGGCGCATATTGTAAAAAATGCTCAGTCTTACATTGGCAATGAGCCGTTTATTTTCTATCTTGGCGACAATGTTATTTTAGACAGTATTGGGCACATGGTGGAAAAATTTCAGCGCGACAATCTGGATATGTGTTTGGCCTTCGCGCATATTGCCAATCCCAAGCAATTCGGAGTGGCCGAGATTGTAAATGGCAAACTTGTGCGAATTATTGAAAAACCAGAAAATCCGCCCTCTGATTTGGCGCAAACCGGTATTTATCTGTACAGCCCGAAAATTTTTGAAGCGGTTAAAGCCATTCAACCGTCGCCGCGCGGCGAATATGAAATTTCCGACGCCAATACTTGGATGATTGAAAAAGGATATAATGTGGGTTGGGTTGAAGTTCCTGGCTGGTGGAAAGATACGGGAAAGCCGGAAGACCTTTTGGAGGGAAATCAGTTTATTATGTCGCATTTTCGTTTTGAAGATAACAAAAATGGCGCGAAAATTGGCGAGCGCGTTCAAATACAGGGACGAATTCAAATTGGAGAGGGGACACAGCTTGATGAAAATGTTTTAGTGCGCGGGCCGGTAATTATTGGCAAAAACTGTGTGATAAAAAATAGTTATATCGGGCCGTACACATCCATTGGAAATGAGGTGGAAATTTACAATACCGAAATTGAGAATTCAATTGTGTTTGATGCCGTAGATATAAATGCCGGCACGCGCATTGTAGACAGTATTATTGGATACAACGCGGCAGTTAATTCCGCGCACGCAACTTTACCGCTGGGGCACAAGCTTATTATCGGAGACAACACCGTGGTGGAAATTTAATACAATTCCAAAGACCACACTCCTTCTTTTCCATCGCGGCTTCCTTCAATAAAAAGTGTTTTGCTGTCCTCTGAGAGGACAGCGTTTTTAATTTTATCAAATTGCGCAAGATCCCAGCTATTTTGGCGGTCGCGCTTATCAAGTTCAATTGCGCGTACGCGATCATTTAAAATTAGGAGCAGAGATTCTTGCTTGGGAATTGGAATAACAATTTTAATTTCTTCAAGGAGCCGTGTAATAAGAGTATTTCTTTGATCTTTTGGATTGAATTGCCAAACTTCATGAGGAGAATATGCAAAAAGGAGCGCAATTGGCACTTGACGCCATACCGCTCGGTTCCCGTTCAACTGCGTAACTCTGCTCTGTGTTCCATTGTTGATAACTACAATCGTATCCAATTTTTTGTCATGAAATACTGAAAATTGTTTGAAACGAGAAGGGAGAAGTGAGTGATCCGGAAGTCGTGCCAGTGTAGAAAGATTTTGTATCGCCATCGGCTGTGAGTTTTTGAAAAGTGTGACATTGATTGCAAAGGCGGTTTTTTCGCTTTCTATCGCAAGGGTCTTTTGCCAGTTCAAATACCCATCTTTTTGAAGTACAATTTCATAATTACCGGGCGTAAGATTTCTGATAAGGATAGGTGTATGCGTTTTTTGCTCATCTCCGTTTAGTATGATACTTGCATTTGCTGGTATTGTGGCAAGCGATAGCGCTCCGGTTTTTACAAAACGCTTTTGAGTAAAACTCCAACGATAGCCCATGGTGTATCCGATAAGTACTGGCGCTATAACTAAGAATGTGGCAAGCAGACAGTAAAAAAAGAAGCGGCGAAACGTAAGTGACATAAGGCTTGATGTGTGGAATAGATTGTAGTATACTGTCCATAGTATGTCAAAATTTGTGATACAAGGACCGCAAGAGCTCGCTGGAGAGATTGCAGTTGCTGGCGCAAAAAACGCAGCGCTTGCGGCAATTCCCGCCGCTTTTTTATGTGGTGGAATTACGACGCTTACCAATGTTCCGCGTATTCGCGATGTAGAAACAATGCTTGAGATTGTGCAAAAACTCGGGGCAAATGTTAAGAAGGATGGGCATACTGTAACAATTGATCCATCCTCAACTGTGTCGCATCACATTACTCCGGAACTTTCTGGAAAAGCGCGTTCCTCAATTATGCTTGTGGGGCCTCTTCTTCTTGCCTTTGGAGAAGTGACAATTGGTCATCCCGGCGGATGTATTATTGGACGCCGGCCTATAGATCAATTTTTGGAAGGGTTTCGCGCCCTGGGAGTTAAGGTTGAGGATACGGATGAGGGTTACAAATTTTCTGCATCAAATCTTAAAGGTGCGACTTATTTTTTTCCATTTGTCAGCGTAACCGCGACAGAGACGCTCATGATGACTGCCGCTCGCATTGCGGGCGTGACGATACTTAAAAATGCCGCCTGTGAGCCGGAGGTGAAAGATCTTGCGCAGTATTTGAATAGATGCGGCGCAAAGATTGAAGGCGCGGGAACTAATACTATTTACATTGAAGGAGTAAATAAACTCAGCGCAGGAAAATGGGAGATGATACCGGATCGGCTTGAAACAGGAATGTTTGCTGTGCTTTCAGCAGCCACGCGGAGCCGTTTGAGAGTCACAAATTGTAATCCAGAGCATGTAGAAAGCCTGCTTACAATTTTTGATCGAATGGGTATAAACTATGCCAAGGGAAATGATTGGATTTTGATTGAACCGTCCAAGAAAGCTTACAAGAGTCCGGGTAAAGTAATCACGCATGAATATCCCGGATTTGCCACTGATCTTCAGCCGCCGCTTACTGTACTTTTAACTCAAGCAGAAGGGTTAACGCTTGTACACGAGACTATTTTTGAAGGGCGCCTTTTTTACGTGGATCTTTTGAATCGTATGGGCGCAAGTATAATTCTTTGCGATCCGCACCGAGCGCTTGTTCAAGGCCCGACAAACTTGCGCGGGAAAAAGATCGAAAGTCCAGACATTCGCGCTGGGATTGCTATGGTCATTGCCGGGCTTATTGCCAGCGGTGAAACTACACTAGATAATATTTATCAAATTGAGCGCGGCTATGAGAATTTGGACGCGCGCCTTGCGGCGCTTGGAGCAAAAATAGAACGCGTTTCCTAGTATGTTTTACATACAGCCAAAAAAATCAAAAGTTCTTCGGCGATTCGTTACCTTGTATTCAATCCTTATCCTCATAGGAATTTCATTTTTGGGAGGATTGTATATTGGCGGGACTAAGCTGCAATCTAAAGGCGCAATCACGGAGGGTGGAAGTGTAAAAGGAAAAACAGAAGTGCCGCCGTATCTTTTGAAGGATGTGGATTTTGATTTGTTTTGGGATGTTTGGAATACAGTAAAAGATCAATATCTTGAACAACCAGTCCTTGATACGGAGCTTTTCTATGGAGCGGTGGGAGGAATTGTCGCTTCCCTTGGCGATCCATACTCTGCCTTTCTTGATCCGGAAATGACCAGAAAATTTGCTGAAGAGCTTTCCGGAACATTTGAAGGCATTGGCGCGGAGATTGGTATCAAGCGCGATCAATTGGTAATCATCGCGCCCTTGCCTGAAACTCCGGCAGAGCGCGCTGGACTGCGCGCCGGAGATAGAATTTTTAAGATTGATGAGAAGGATACAATTGGTATGCCGCTTGATGTGGCAGTTTCAAATATACGGGGACAAAAGGGAACAACAGTTACGCTAAAAATTTTGCGCAATGGATGGAAAGAAGCAAAAGATATTGCCATTGTGCGTGATACCATCAATGTTAAAAGTGTTACTTGGAAAGAATTGCAGGGTGGGATTGCCCATATTAAAGTCAGTTATTTTAATGAAACTACGCCATCTCTTTTTGAGGAAGCGGTTCAAGGCGTGCTTGCAAAGAATCCAAAGGGAATTATTCTTGATCTTCGCAACAATCCGGGCGGATTTTTTGAGGTTGGGATCGGTGTGGCTTCGCAATGGATTCCTGCGCAAAGTACGGTTGTGTTTCAAGAATATCAAGGCGGCCGTCGCGAAGCATTCGGAGCGCAAGGGCAAGCGCGATTTAAGGAAATTCCAACAGCGGTGCTTATCAATCAAGGTTCTGCGTCTGCTTCGGAAATTGTCGCTGGCGCGCTTCAGGATTATAAAGCCGCAACGCTTGTTGGAGAGAAAACATTTGGAAAGGGATCAGTGCAAACTTATGAACAGCTTCGCGGCGGATCTTCACTTAAATTTACCGTCGCGCATTGGCTTACCCCGCTCGGCCGGCAAATTGATAAAGAGGGGATTGCTCCGGACATTGAAGTAAAACTTACTCCGGAAGATTACGAAAATGATAAGGATCCTCAGCTTGATAAAGCGGTGGAGTTATTGAAGTGAATTAGGAATTATGAATCATGAATCAGGGAAAAAGCGGCGCATAGTCCGCACTGAATACAGCGCTGGCGGGATTGTGTTTCGTAAACATCCACATGGAATTGAGATCGCATTTTTGCTAGATCCTTTTCATAAGTGGACATTTGCCAAAGGCCATATTGAGCGTGGTGAAAAACCGGATGTAGCTGGGGTACGGGAAGTTAAAGAAGAAATGGGAATTCGTAAATTAAGAGTGATGGCGCCGCTTGGACGGATTGATTGGTGGTTTCGCGAGCGGCGTGGCACAGCACATTCTCCCAAAGGCGCGTTGGTTCATAAATTCGCCTATTATTTTTTAATGGAAGCACCGGCAGGAACAAAACTTTACCCACAAAAAAGTGAATTAATTAAAGCCGTGCGTTGGGTACCGCTTGATCAAGCGCTTAGACTTTCAAGCTATAAAGACGTGCGCCCGGTTTTGCAAAAGGCCATTGCAATGCTAAAGAGCAGGTATGGTAATTAGAGGAAAGGTGGTAAATGGGTTGGGGGCTGGCAAAAAGCTGGGATATCCAACTGCAAATCTTGAATGCGGTAATGTAATGTGTCCCATGCCCGGCGTGTATGCCGCGCATGCTACCTTTGATGGTGTAACACGGGATGCCGTGGGAGTAGTGGGAGTACGCAAAGAAGATGGAAAACCACTTATTGAAGTACTGGTGCTTGATTTTCAAGGAGATTTGTATGGTAAAGAACTGGAAGTGAAAATTTTAGATAAAATTTCTGAAATACAGCATTTTGAAAATAAAAGTGATCTTTTGAAAAAGATTGAGAAGGATATAAAAGAGGCAAAGAAATACTTCGCATAGTATGTTTACTGGGATTATTCAAGCAACAGGCACAGTTGTTAAAACACAAAAGACGAAACATGGACGATTTATCAAAATTAAAACCGATCCAAAAATTGCGCGAACAATTCCAGAAGGGGGAAGCGTGGCGATTGATGGAGTGTGTCTGACATCGTTAGGTAGTCGCAGGCTTCAGCCTGCGCAATATAAGGAACGCAAGCTAAAGCTTGCGCCTACCCGTCATAGTGAGTTGCTTACCTTTGAGTTGATGGATTCCACGCTCAAGCGCACTACACTTGGCGCGCGCAAAGTAGGGGATCGTGTAAATGTTGAGCCAGCCCTGACTATGGGACAGCCGCTTGGGGGACATTTTATTTCTGGACATGTAGATGGAATGGGTGTTGTGCGAAAAATCAGCACGCGCTGGCATACCCGGTATATGGTGATTGATGTGCCACGCGCACTCACGCGCTACCTTGTACCGCAGGGTTCGGTGGTGGTTAATGGAGTGAGTTTAACTATCGTAGAAGCGAAACCCCCACTTAATCTCCCCCTCACCCCAACCCCTCTCCCTCAGGGAGAGGGCAGGGTGAGGGAAAAGTGGGAGAAAGAGGGGGTGGGGTGGTTTTCAGTGGCGCTTACCTCCTATACGCTGAAACATACGAATTTAGCGGAATTGAAAAAAGCCGACCGTGTTAATATAGAGGTAGATATGCTGGCGAAATATATGTTACAATTTTTAAATAATTATGAAATACGCAATCATCGTCGCTGAGTTTAATAAAGAAATTACGGATGGACTGCTTAAGGGCACGCTCAAGGCATTTAAAGAAGCGCATGTTAAGCAATCACAGCTCAAGATTGTGCATGTGCCTGGCACTTGGGAAATTCCATTTGCCGCGCACATGCTCGGCCGTACAAAAAAGTATGCCGCGATCGTAACGCTTGGCGCTGTGATTAAAGGTGAAACAACCCATGACTTCTGGATTAATCACGCGGTTTTTCCCGCGCTTCAGGAGATTGTTGAAGAATATATGATTCCGGTAACACTTGGCATTATTACATGCAACAGCGAAGAGCAAGCCATTGCGCGCAGCCGTAACAACAAAGAAAATCGGGGCTATGTGGCGGCCAAAGCCGCGATCGCAATGAGTCACCTTGTTCTATGAGGCATATACGTCCAATTTGGTTTGGCATATTGCTTGTGGCACTTGTCTATGCAGTTGCTGTGCGTTTTGCGGAATTGCAGCAAATTTTTGCGTTATTTCAGCGCGCGGAGTTTGCATGGGTCGTTGTGGCAGTAATCTTGCAGGTCGGAACCTATATTGCCTCAGCTTCAACCTACCGTGATATTTTGAGAACGCTTGATTTTCATGTGCGACATGGAGTAATGGTGCGTTTGTATCTGGCGATGACATTTTTAACGCACATGCTTCCGGTTGGCGGATTTTCCGGCTCAGTATATTTTACAAAAGCACTCAAACGTCTGGGACTTCCGGAAGGGCAAGGCGTTGCCGCCGCCCTTATCAGCATTATTACCGGCTATCTTGCATTTTTTATTTTGCTCATTGGCGGAGTATTTTATCTTTCATTTACTCATCCGGGGCAATATGTACGACTTACTGAAGTAATTGCTGTTCTAAGTATAATTATTGTATTTTTTATTGTGGTGGATCGACTGGTGGTGTATCGCGAAAAGGTGACGCATTTTTTTGAATATATGCTTAAAGCGGTTAATGCGAAAAAACGCCGGTTTTTGCTTTTTGATAGATTTTCAACTTTTATGGATGACCTAGGTGAGGGGCGCGCGATGTTTTTGCGATCCAAACGAAAATTTATCGCGCCTACGCTATACCAGCTTGGCGTTCTTTTGCTTGACGCGCTTACAATTTTTGTAATTTTTCTGGCATTTGGGGAGCGCGCGATGTTTGCGGCAATCATTGTATCATATGTGCTGGCGCGATTTTTTGGCGCGATTTCATTTTTGCCCGGCGGACTTGGCTCATTTGAAGTGGCGCAAATTGTAACTATGAAGGCCCTGGGTATTCCGCTTGCCACCGCCACAGTTGTTACTTTATTTTTCCGCCTATTCTCCTTTTGGCTCCCGACTCCTATCGGTCTTTACTTCTATCGTAAGTTAGAGCACAATGATGTTATCTACAAAGATGTAGTCGCCGGTCTTTAGCCGGCGTATTTTGCAGCTCCGACGCTTTAGGTCGGAGTCCGACTGAAACGTCGGACCTAAAGAGCTGTGGCTACAATTAATTATGCAACATATTAAATTTTTCAAAGACCTATCTAAGCGTGACGTCGGGATTGCCGGAGGCAAGGGCGCGTCACTCGGAGAGATGACGCGAGCCGGGATTGCTGTGCCGCTGGGGTTTGTGGTAACCGCCAGCGCGTTTGATCGGTTTTTGCAGGAGACCAATTTAAAAGCCGAGATTGATTCAATCGTGCACGAGCTCAATTATAAAGATATCCATCGCGTTGAACATGCCTCTGAAACTATTCGCGATTTGATCCACGACGAGCGCATGCCCAAGGATTTGCAGGTGGAGATTTTGGAGGCGTATCACAAACTTGCCGCGCGCCCCTCACCCCGACCCTCTCCCCCTCCAGAGGCGGGCAGGCGCGGGAGAGGGGGTTTGAGCACGTCTCCTCTCCCTAAGGGAGAGGGTGGCCGTAGGTCGGGTGAGGGATTTCTCGTGGCCGTGCGTTCCTCCGCAACCGCTGAAGATTCCAGCCAAGCATCATGGGCAGGGGAGTTAGAGTCGTATTTAAACACCACGGAAAAAGTTCTGCTGGGCAATGTGAAACAATGTTGGTCATCGCTTTTCACACCACGAGCGCTGGTATATCGCAATGAAAAAGGCATGCACAAAGCGCATGTTTCCGTAGCAGTGGTGGTGCAAAAAATGGTGCAGTCAGAAATTGCCGGCGTGTGTTTTACTGTGCACCCAGTTACCAAAGATCGCCATCAAATGATTATTGAGGCCTGCTGGGGGCTGGGCGAAGCCCTTGTAGGTGGGCAAGTAACGCCCGATGCTTATGTCATAGACAAACGCGACTGGAGTTTGATTGATGTCAGCGTATCCGAACAAAAAAAGATGATTACGCGCCGTGGTGTTCCTCCCCTTAGGGTAAGGGGAGGTAGGGAGGGGTTACGTTCTGCGATTCGCGCGAATCGCAGAACGATACAGTCTCCTAGTCGCACGACTAGGAGACTATCTGATGGCGGCGGAACGCGTGAGGTGGTCGTTCCAGATAAATTTCTGCATCGCCAAAAACTTGATGGCCGACAAATCGTGGAGCTTGCCAAACTCTGCGCCAAGATTGAAACCCACTACAAATTCCCCTGTGACATTGAGTGGGCATTGGAAAGTGGGAAGTTCTATATTGTACAAAGTCGGCCAATTACGACGTTGTAAAATATGTTTAAAGAATTTGTGCGCGGAAAGACGATCGTATTTATTGACGCCTCCAACATTTACCATTCGCAAAAGACATTGGAATGGAGGATTGATTTACAGAAGTTGATTGAACTTTTGCATCGCGAGGTCGATTTTTTCAGCGCGTATTATTATCTTGCGTATGATCCGGAAAATAGCGCCCAGCGGAAGTTTATAGATTTTTTAGAGATTATTGGATATCAAGTTCGAAAGAAACCGATTAAGTTTATTAAAGATGATGATGATGAACGCGGTGGCTACCATAAAGGCAATCTTGATGTGGATCTGGTAATTGATGCGCTTCACAATCGCGATTTATACGAATCGGTGATTCTTTTTTCCGGTGATAGTGATTTTGAGTCACTGATCAAGTATTTGAAAAGTTTTAGGAAACAATGTATTGTAGTTTCAACAAAGGGGCACATTTCCATTGAGCTCATTAAGCAAGCGAAGTTCATTGATCTCAAGAAGTGTAGAGAGATGTTGGAACTCCAAAAATAACAATTTCCACCCCTTGCGGGGTGGAAGGTTTTGGTTCCGCCATACCGTAGTATGACAATACTAGAATAACACATGGTCCGTATATGTCAAGCGGGGGTATATCCACAGCAAAAGTTTAACGATCGTCAAATCGTGGAGCTGGCCAAACTTTGTGCAAAAATTGAAACGCATTACAAATTCCCGTGCGATATAGAGTGGGCGCTGGAGCGCGGCAAATTCTACATCGTCCAAAGTCGGCCGATTACGACGCTTTGATGGCGAGCTGGTGGATGCGACGCGGGGAGTGGTGCGGAAAATTTGACACAATTTGTAATAGCATGATATTATTATCATTGTATGCAGAATACACAAGCAACCATTACTATTTCCCATCGGCTTGCGGAAGAGCTGGACCGTGCGGCAAAACAGGCAGGAAAGGACCAAGAAACATTTCTCCATGAACTCATTCACCGCCTTACACGCGATCATTCAGATCGCGCAAGGCATTGGAGTGAGGCAATTGCCATACAAAATAAAATTAAGGCCAGTGCACAAGCTGGCAGTATTGTTGAATTTATTCGCCGTATGCGTGATACACGGTATGGCCGATAAAAGTTATGTCGTTGATACATCAGCCATTGGCGCTTGGTTTATACAAGATGAATTTTCTCCAGGCGCCGAGCGCTTGAGAGACGCAATTTCAGCCGGACAAGTACAGATGTATTGTCCGGATTTTCTTCTTTTAGAGCTGGCCAATCTTCTTATCTTCAAACGCATTGACCGTCTTAATGTCTGAAGAGGCGCGATTTCGAGGATTAATTCACGAGAAGGAAGTTCGTGATCTTATCGCCAAAGTAGGATTTTCTGAAAGTGAATGGATAGTCCTGGATAAGGACATTTGCCAAAACATGCCCATTATCAAATTGAGAAAATAAAATGAACAAGAAATTACTAAAATACATATTGAGCCAGGATTGGTACCGGAAAAATTTTGAAGCCACTGCTTTCGCGGATTATCAGTGGCAGGCTCTTTTGCCTTACCAAAAAAAAGATAAATTTTTTAAAGTGCGTTTGAAAGAAGCGATAATAATCGCTTCCAATTTCCAGGTCAATTGGTTTTGGAATCAGAAGGATTTGAAACGGGTCAGGGATTGGTTGGTTGCGGAAATTAAGAATGACTCCTTATTTTCTAGAAAATTGGTGCATAAATGGGAACTTCGCTTGAAGACATATCTTAAATTATTGGAAAAAGTGAGATCCCTGGACCTGGCCAAGCTCCCGGACCCAGAACTGTTGGAAAATTTTCATTCGCTTTACGATTTTTATCTCAAAACAATAACAGTTTCGGTAATCATCGAAGGATTTTCGCTTAACGCCGAGAAGTGGCTGGGCGGGGAATTTCAGCAATTTCTTGCCAAGAAAAAAATGGCGGAAAAATCCCGCGAATATTTTTCTTTGCTTACGCAAACCACCAGACCATCTTTTGTCCAGGAAGCGGCCATTGCCAAAAAAAGCGGAATGAACCCCAAAAATCTTGCTGCTAATTTTTATTGGATTCATTTCAATTACTTGCACATTAAACCTTTGACCGAGACTTTTTTCAAATCATGGCGGCCTGATTCAACGCCTAATTTCAGACAGATTAGAGAAAGGAAAAAACAACTAATGCAAAAGATTGGCTTATCAAAAGAATTGAAAAATATTTTTAACGCGGCGGATTTATTCACCTGGCTGCAAGACCAGAGGAAAAAACATGCCCTGCTCGCCACGGAATGGATGTATGAGTTTTTATTTGAAGCCGGCAGAAGAAAAGGGGTTGCAAAAGGGCTGCTACTGCGGGCCTTGCCTCCGGAAATGGGAAAATTACTTAAAAATAGTCCGGATTACTTAAAACAACTTAAAAAAAGAATTGATCCGGTGCTTGTTTATGTAAACGATAAGGGCCAGACTTTTGTGAGCGCCGGCAAAATCGGAGCCATAGTTTTAAAGAAGATTTATTCAGTCAAGCATCAGAGCGAATTATCTGGCGCCGCCACTTTTTTGGGCAAAATCAGGGGCAAGGTTAAGATTGTAAGCAGTGTTAAGGACATGGCAAGATTTAGACAGGGGAATATCTTGGTTGCATCAATGACTCGGCCGGAGTTTATTCCTATTTTAGCAAAAGCCGCCGCGATTGTGACAGACGAGGGTGGCATTACTTCTCATGCCGCTATCATTTCTCGGGAAATGCGCAAACCGTGTATCATCGGCACCAAAATCGCCACGCGCGTGTTTAAGGATGGAGATATGGTCGAAGTAGATGCCACAAGGGGCGTGGTGAGGAAAATTTGATATCGAATGGTGCTGTGGATAGAGGTCTATTGACAGAAGTTTGGATATCATGTAGAGTAATATCATAAAGTCTCCTGCGCCTGTCCGAGAGGACAGTGTGCAGGACTTTTGTTTTTATGCTATCATAGGCCTACTATGACAACAGCTCCTTTCGGGCGAGTGCATCTGTACCTTGATGGCGGGAATTTTCATCATCTGGTACTGAAACGGCTACATGTGCATGAGCTCGATTTTTCTTTTGACCAATTTGCTCATTTCCTTGCTAACGGGAGGGTGGTTACAGGAAAACGATTTTATGTAGGCACAGTGCGTGAGCGCGTAGGAGATTTGAAGAGTAAGGCAACAATGGCGCGGCAAACGAAATTGTTTACAGTGCTTCACGGTCAGGGATGGGAAATTAAGACCAGTAAACTGCGCACCAGATTTGAGCATGTAGTTATTGATGAACGAGTGAAGGGCTATCAAGAACTGCGACAAAAAGGAGTTGACAAAATTGAGTATGAGCGGACACGCGAGAAGGGGATTGATGTGAAGCTCGCCATAGATCTGATTGTTGGCGCAGTAGACAACCAATATGATACGGCGATTATTGTCAGTTCTGATGCGGATCTGGTACCGGCAATAGATTGGATACGATACAGAATGAAAAAGAAAGTTGAGTATGTAGGATTTTCACTGACTGACAGCAGTCGTCCGGAAGAAGTAACCAGACCACTGCAGACCATGATTGCTAAATCCGATATTCAGCGTATTTTGGTGGCATCAGATTTAAGGAGATTTTTCAAAAGCTAAAAATATACGACTTTATAGTATGGATGAGAGAATACGCGCCATGATTAGAGAGAAGTTACTCGTACGGACATGGGATCATGCTGACTCGCCGCTTTTGTGGATCGAAATGATCTTTTGGGCAGATATCAAAAAGATGAAACAATATTTCGGTTTTAGCTATGGCGGTCATTATTTTATATCCTTTAATCAGCACACGACATTCTGGAAGAATACAAAAAGTGAAGCAAGAGCTCGGCAGTTTGGAAGGAGGAAATATAATGATCCGCAATTTGTGCAATGGTATTGCCGAAAAAGCCATGCTCTTGAGAAAAAACTAGCCGCATGCGTTAAGGAATTACATTTGATCCGCCCATCAAATATTTCTAACAGTGTGCTAGTAAAATATTTTAAGAATTTTTTTGATCACTATTCCGATCTTATGGCATTCTACCGATTTTCCAGGCCAGAATTCTATGAAAAAGCACTTGCAGATCAAGCGGTAAAGCTGGTTCTTTTAAGGGAAGTTGGTAAGCGACGACTGGCCATGCATCATGCCTGGATGGATGCTTTTAAAGAGGCCGAGCCACTTTTTCTGGCGATTGGGAAAAAGATTAACATGTCTTCTTTGGAGGTTAAGAATTTTACTGCTCAGGAAGTCCTGATTGCTTTGCATCAAAATGTAACCCCTTACAATATAAAATCACGTCTTCATAGCTTTGAATTTTTATACAAAAATCATTCCTATATTATCAATACTAACCTACCAAAATGGAAAGAAATGTTTCGTATGCGCGCGACGGTACAAGGTCAGCCGGCATATAATGGGAAAGTACGCGGGATTGTGCATGTGGTACAAGAATCACTCAAAGGAGTTTCAATTACACCAAAGGCATTCCCAAAGAATGCAGTGCTAGTAACGGCGATGACTTCACCAGATATGCTGCCCATTATGAAACGTGCGCGGGCGTTTATAACTGATGAAGGCGGCATGTTGTGTCACGCCGCGATTGTGGCTCGTGAACTTAAAAAACCCTGTATCATCGGTACCAAAATCGCCACCAAAGTGTTTCGTGATGGTCAGAAGGTAGAGGTTGATGCCACAAAAGGAATTGTGCGACTACTTAAGGAGTAATGAGTTTTCTGCGCCCAAGGCGCATCCGCCTCGGTCGGAAAAGACGGCGACCACAGTAGTAGAGCATAGCTCACTACGTGGCAGGTCGGGTGGAGGCCTGCCCCGATACCAAAGCAAGCTTGGTACGGGTGGATGCGGTAAAGGGGATTGTGCGGAAAATTTGACAACGGAAATGCAGTATAGTACAGTAAATGTACTATGGCGACTCCCACTATTACTACGACCGATACAGAAATTATCATTCGGATTCCCAAGGATGCGATTGGTGCTTCTATATATTCCAAAAAGATCCCTCCCAAGAAAAAAAAAGGTGTTGATTTTAGTTATTTAATTGGTCTTTTGAAAGATGTGCCAGAATTTAAGGGGAAGACATCGGTGGAGGTTCAGCATATGATTTCGGATTTATGGGCGAGCAAGTATTCCTCGTAGATACCAATATATTCCTTGAGGTACTCCTTGAACAATCGCGCGTCAAGGAGTGTCTTTTGTTTTTTGAACGAGTGAGTCTAAGCCAGTATCGGCAGTATCGGATTGTACTTACTACTTTTTCTTTGTATTCTATAGGTCTGAAGCTCGAAAAACACAATATGCAGGAAGGATTTCGGTCATTTCTATCCGATTCTGAAAAGCATGAGTTCTTATTCGTCAGTACTGGACCGCATGAAGAAAAAGAGATTCTCACTATCTGCACAACCTACCGCTTAAGTTTTGACGATGCCCACCAATATTGGGCGGCCAAGAAACTCAACGCAAAACTAGTGAGTTTTGACACTGACTTTGATAGGACTGATCTAAAGCGATATACACCGAAGGATATTCTCAAAGAATTGCAGTAGTGGAGTTGGCAAATCATCGAGCTTGCCAAACTCCCTGCCCCGTACCTCCCGCTCTGGCGGGATGGTACGGGGGTGGACGCGGAGCGGGGGATTGTGAGGAAGTTTTGATTGGGCACACATGTAAAATGTGAAGCGCTCCACAGCCTTACGGCCGTGGCATTACCATCAACGGGTTCCGGAGCGCGGAATCCCGCACCGAAAGCCGTGGGTGTAGACCATTCATCCACGCCCTTACGGGCGTGGCTTTCTGGTGCGTGGGTAAAAAATATAATACAAAAATCCGCCTTTGCAATGGCGGAATTTTGCTGTTGCAGATTACTAAACGGGAGGGGAGAATTGTCAGCCCTTCCCCTTTCCAAACAGTTAATGCGATGGCTTCCCGCCGCGCCACTTGCCAGGTCCGTAGAAAGAACCTTCAGGGTCTCCCAATTACTGGAGCCTCGGCAGTAGTCATTGGGCTTTTCAATAGCCGAATTCCTAAGTTTTTGGCCCCGAAGCGCGCCTGTTTTACCGCAGCACTTGCCGTATTTGACATAACTTTGTATCGCGGTATAAAATAGGGGGTGGTGATACAGATTAAAAATTATACTTAAAGAAAACACTCCCATGCTTTGGAGTATGGGAGTGCTCAAGGTCGTATGGCGCGATATAAAGAAGAAAAACTGCCGTATGCGGTTCAGGATCGGCTCATGGGCATGTTTTGTGAAACGCTTTGTAAACTGAAGACGAAAAAGGCAGTTCAGGATTTTTTGAAAGATCTTCTTAATCGGCAAGAGCGCGCGATGCTGATTCGGCGTTTGCTCATTGCTGAAATGTTGCTGGATGGTTATACCTATGGAGAAATTATAAATCAGCTACATTGCGGTACTACTACGATCGCGCGTGTGGAGCGCTGGCTTAATTTTGGGCGTGGTGGTTTTAAAAGAGCAGTGACAGCAAAGAAAAAGTAAGACACTCCCATGCTTTGGAGCATGGGAGTGATTAGCGGAAGAGGGATGTTGTGAAATGGATCGAGGTAACACTTATGATCAAAGGCACGATTAAAGTTACAGTGGAAAAAGGACATCTTTTAACGCTTGGCGAGCGGATGTACGCCGAATCAATTGAACTTATTCGTGAGCTCGTGAACAACGCCTACGATGCGGACGCGACCGAGGTGTATGTGACCGTAACGCCAGAGAGTGTGGTGATTGAAGATGATGGGAGCGGCATGGACGAGCAAGGGCTTGCGCAATTCTTTACCGTGGGATCAGAGGAGAAACGTATCCGTTCAGTTTCGCCAAAGCATGGGCGCAAACGCATCGGACAGTTTGGGATTGGTAAATTTGCCGCGCTTGCCGCGGCGCAGCGTTTTGTTGTAGAAAGCAAACGCGGCAACTGGATATATTCAGTAGTGTTTGATCGTAATGAGTGGCAAAAGAGCGATCACTGGGAATTACCAATCTCCAAAGAACCGGCAACTCCGCTCCATCATGAAGGGACCAAAGTGACGTTAGCAAAACTCACCAAACAATTTAGCATGTCGGATGTGGAACGCTATCTTAAAGAGGCAGTGCCGCTCAAGGCAAAAAAATTTGCCGTGTACTTAAATGGCAAACGTATTACCGCGCGGTTTATTCCCGGCCGACGCATCTCGGTTAACATCAAAACCATGTACGGCGCGATTGAAGGCGAAATTGTGCTGGCCGTGCGTACGGGTCTTGTGGAAAAACCCGGAGTGGAGTGTAAAGTAAAACAAGCCCTTATTCGCCGCGATTTCTTTGATTTGGAGCGAACCCATACCATGGGGCTTAATCGCATTGCCGGAGAAGTGAACGCGGATTTTTTGCCAGTGCTGGGGACCCGCGACGATTTTGTGCGCGATAGTCCGGAGTTTAAATTATTTTATCAGCTTATGCGCGCGCAATTGGAAAAACTCCTTAAAGACTTAAAGCGGGAATCTGAAAAAAAACATCTGCAAAGAATTACCGAAGAATTAAAAGAGGTGTTGAGCCGCGTCCGCTCCGCCCTTGAGCTTAATCCCGATTTGACGCCGTCGGGGCGCGCTATCGCGGCGCGGCGCAAGAGAATCGGCACAGCAGCAGGAAGCACTATTGAAGCGCATGCGGTTCCGAGAGACGCCTCGGGGGTGGCAGAGGAGCAATCCGCGGAGGAAAAGAAGGCCGCCAAAGAAGTTAAAGAAAAGGAACAAAAGCCAAAAGAGACAGGGCCGCCTCCCCCAAAGCCAGAAGTCATCAAGCGTATCCGCCTGAAACAGCTTGGTGTTTCAGTTGCCCTCGGCGCGCTTGGTGTTGATGGACCAGAGGTTTTTTCACAAGGCAACCTTATCTATATCAATACTGACCATCCTTTGTACCAAGCGCTCTATCGTAAAAGAGACCAATTTGAATTGCATCTGCTGCGTCTGATTACTCAAGAAATCGTAAGTATGAAAAAATTGCATTTGCGCGCCAGGGAAGCGTTTGAATGGCAAAGTAAGCTTTTAACTGACGCAATTTGCGGTAAATAAAAATACACTCCCATGCTTTGGAGTATGGGAGTGATGTAGTTTATGAAAAGTTTGTTGCAGAACCAATTGAAAGGGAAAGCGTGGTATCATCAGCGGTTTGATGGATCGCCGCTTTATTTATTTGCGGTGGGCGAAGGGAAGGTGAAGCGGGATCGACGGAGGCCGTCCGGAACCGAGGCCGGCGTCAGGGTGTGTTTTTTCAAAGATGGAAAGGCGGATTGGTATCTTGATATGGAGGACGTGCAGCGTGGATCAGAAGTCATGATTGGTCTTGCCAAGCGCGATCCCCATACTGGCGCAAAACTATTACGCGCGTGGCGGAGCGATGAGCAAGCATTTCAACGATTCTTTGAGCAGTTTTCGACTATCAAGTTGCGGGCGTTTTCCGATGAAGCGTTGTTCAAGTTCTACAATAGGTACATTAATCTTTTTATCAATCGCATCAGCTCTTCTCCCATTATTGATCATTTTGCTCTTGGTACAGACCAATATATTGCAAACATGATCCGGCAAGAAATAGGAAAGATAGAACAAGAAACAGAGTTTACCAAGGTCTTTAGTATAGCTACCGCACCAACACATCAATCGTTTATCAATGAAGCGGAGATGGAGTTGTTGAAAATTGCGATTGAACATAACCCCTCCCAAATTCCCTCACCCGGCCTACGGCCACCCTCTCCCTCAGGGAGAGGGGAGGGTGAGGGCAAAAAAGGGGGCAGGGGGAGCTATGGCAAAGAGTTCGAGCAGGCACTAAAGAACTACCAGCAAAAGTATTTCTGGATCAAGAATAACTATTTTGATGCACATGTGCTTTCCCAGGCTCATTTTAAGAAAGAGGTTGAACTGTGGAGGAAATCTGGTGCGGATTTGGAAGTGAAGTATAAGCAGTTACGCGATACGCCGCGACTTAGCGCACAGAAAAAAGCCGCCCTATTCAAAAAGTACAAATTCTCGCGGCTTTTGCGTACGCTGCTTAAAATTTCCGAAGATTTTACTTGGTGGCAGGATGAGCGCAAGAGATCGACATTTTTGAATATCCATATGGGAGTGCGGATCTTAGGCGAGATGGCGCGGCGGCGCGGGATTGACCCAGAGCTCACCAAATTTTTTGTACCTAACGAAGTGGAGCGGTGGTTTGTACATGGGAAACCGAGTATGTCAGAACTGAAAGAACGTCAGAAAGGATGTGGAGTGGTGTCTATTCGTAGCGGATATTCCATCGTGACTGGCAAAGCTATAGAGGCAATGCGGCGCACAATGTTTCCACAAAAACAACAAGATGCCGTGCGTGATATTCGGGGTCTTGCCGCCTCAGTGGGAAGGGTAGTGGGGACAGTAAAAATAGTAGATTCAGCGCGTCAGGTTGGGAAAGTTCAAAAAGGGGATATATTAGTGGCAGTCATGACCCGGCCGGATTATATTGCCGGTCTTAAAAAGGCCGCGGCAGTGGTTACCAACGAAGGCGGCATTACTTGCCATGCCGCGATTGTTTCGCGTGAGCTCGGCATTCCCTGCGTGATAGGCACCAAGATTGCTACCGAGGTGCTTAAAGATGGTGATCTGGTAGAAGTCAATGCTAATCATGGGGTGGTGACGGTGTTAAAGCGAGCGGTATGAAGGCATGTCTGCCAGCTTGCCTAATTGTATCAAAAATGATACAATTACAATATAAAAATGATATGATTTTTAAAATATATGTCTGAAGGAGAATCAATTATCGTCCGCCACGGCGATAAGGGGAAGTGGAAAATTGATGAGCAAGAATTGCGCGCCTCGCTTGCGCCGGAAGAAGCCGAATTAGTTTTGTCAGTGTTAAAAAGTGAATTTGAAGAGCTTACTGAAACTCCGCTTAAACTGGAAGGGATTAAACGCAGTTTGCGGTTAGGCGACGCGCTTTTTGAAAAATTACCAGAGCGGAGTGTGCTGGTAAGCATTGACAGTGGAAAAGATCGGGCGCAACTTACTCGCGCGCTGGCCACGGCGCGTATTGCCCAGCGTGAGGCACAGTATAATAAAGAGCATGGGAAAGATGCCAAAAGAGTGGATATGTTGCAGGTGGACGAAAAAGAGCTGGTAAAACTCATGGCAGATTCCAGCGATAAAACCTGGACGCCATTTGCGGAAATGATGACCAGAGATGGGATTAGCGAAGCAGAAGCAGTGGCGCGCTGGCTAAATGAAATGAATAGGATGGTGCCACGCACTGACCCCGCAATTCATCCGGAAGAATCAGCGCAACGGTATCGGCAGGCAGTGCGCACTTTGCGCGAAAGAATTACCAGTGATAAAGTGCCTGTAGTATTATTTGGCGCCGGACACAGCGGCGCGCTTGGGCAAATACGATATGAAAAACTAGGAGTCCGTCCGGCAACTGCCGAAGATGCCCCAAAGTTTTGTGAAATGTTTATGTTTGACGCAGAAGGGAATCTCGTTAAAACAGAAGGGGTGGAGGTATAAAATCCATTCTCCAATTCCCGCCAGAGGCGGACAGGCGCGCGAATTGGAGAATGAGTAACAATATGTCAAGGAATAATTTACACCCTATCCAGCAATTATTTTTAGATCGCGCAAAAAAGCAAAAACGCAAAATCGCGATTGGCATTATGCGGCCGATTCCGGAGACCGTGGAAAGTTTGAAGCGCGCGTCCGAGTATGCGGATCTTGTGGTGGTGGGCGCAAAAGTGGATGGCTTTGAGAATATTGCGGAGGCCAATGACGATGAAGCGAGTCGCATTATTATTCGTCTGCTCAAGGAAGGAAAGGTGGATGGCATTGTGCGCGGGCAAGTCAAGGATTCTTTTACGCTGGATGAGTTTCATCGGCAATTTGGTAAAGAACCTTTGCCAAGCAATCGCAAAGTGTGTCCGGGCATATTACAAAAAGATCAGTATTGTTTTGTGGCCAGCACCAGTTCAATCTATCAAGGGCACACTTTAGAGGACAAGAAATATGAAATTGATCGGCTGATTCGGTACATGGAAGAGGATATTGGCATGATTCCCAAAATTGGCGTGATGTCTAGCTTGCGGCCCACAAGCAAAGTCGGGAAGTACCCCTTGCTGGATGATATTGCCGCGATCAATACGCAACTGGCAGAATATTTGCGCGGCCGCGGATACGACACAAAAGAATATTATTTTGAGTATGAGACCGCAGTATGGGACGGCGCCACACTAATTGTGCCTTCTATGGGGTTGGTCGGAAATGCTTGGTTTAAGGCCCTGCTATATTTGGGCGGTTGGAATTGTCTGGCCTGCCCATACCTGGACTTAGGCGTTGTGTATGAAGACGGCACCCGCAATGAAAAAGATTTTTTCTGGCACATCGTTCATGCCGTGGCAATGGCCAATAGCCATCGTAAGTAAAAAGTTCCATAGTTTCAAGTATAGAACTTTTTCAATAAAAATATGACAGAACGCAGATCATCATGGACACTCCCAGGAGGATTTGAAAGGAGCGAACTGGCCATTGCTCCGGAGGAGCGGGAGAATGAGCCGCAGATGAAGTGCGTAAACCTTGCTCGTGAGATAGGAATTGAATCGGATCTTACGGGTTCGGAAGTGAAATCGCATGAAATGACGCCGGCAGAATCAGTGGTGGTCTATAGAGATGCGGTTAAGCGCGGAGAACTGTCGCCGGTTTTTATTGGAATTCCGCATAGTGGAGAAATGGTGCCGGAGCATATCTGGCGCAGACGAGCGTCAGATACTAAATCATTCGGGCCGCAAAGCGGGCTGGATGCGGGCACACGCACTTTGTTTGAGCCGTCGCGCGGGGAATTTTTAGCAGTGCGCACGCGATTGAGCCGCGTGGTAGTGGATTGCAATCGTGAGCCCACTGATTTTTCCGGCAAAGCGCCAAGTTTTATGGGTGTGTCGTGGGAGAAAGATTTGCAAGGCAATCCAATTTATAAAAATGGGCAAGAGTTGGCACAGCAAGAAAAAGAAAAATTGGTCAGTCAATTTTACAACGCCTATTACCGCCGTTTGCACGCGGTTGCCGCAACAGTCCTGCGAGAGCATGAACAAGCATTGTTTGTGGACGGGCATTCGTTTCCTGGTGATGAAGATGTGCCGGCATACGGAGTACGAGCAGATGCATCAAAACCGTTAATTTTGCTCGGCACAGGAAAGGGCAAAGTCGGCATGCTTGGCGTGGAAGACGAGATTGTTAAGGCGTTGCAGGAAGTGCTTGAGCGTGAAATACCAGATGATTTTAAAGATTGGTCTCCGCTTTTGGATAGAAAAGTTGCGGTCAATGAAATGTGGACCGGAACTCGCAATATCAGATATTGGGGACGAGAAGAGTGGTTTAAAAAAGGCCAGCTTCCGCCTACCAGTCGGGCAATTCAGATTGAGGTAAATCAATGCGGATATTTTAACAATGGTAAATATGATCGCGAGAAGATGAAAGTATTGCATGAGGCGTTATATGCCGGGTTGCAAAGAGTAGCAGAAATGGTGCGGAAAAAATAAAACGGTTTCCTCCCCTTAAGATAAGGGGAGGTTAGGAGGGGTTATGAAGAATCCGTAACCCCCTCTAGCTCCCCCTTAATTTAAGGTGGAGAATTGGGGGAGAATTTGGTAAAAAAAAATGGGCGTGCGTCCTGACGGGCGCACGCCCTTGTGGTTATCGTCGACTTGTCGTGGCTAGGATTCCACGAACTCGTTGAACTTGCGCAGAAGTTTTTGCTCCATGAGGCGAAGCATTCGGCGACCTCTTGTGGTGTCCGCCTTGCGCTGGTCGCCCTTGGAGCCGGAGGGGAACATCTGGCGGAACGCTTCGGGGTTGCCGCCTTGGGTACCGACGCCGTGACCGCCAAGGGTTACCATGTCATCGGTGATCGGCGCGTTCACATAGCTGAGCATTTCATCAGCGCGGCCATGCTCCTCAAGCATGGTGTAGATGATGGAACACTCGGCCGCGCCGGCATGGCTGACTGCCTCGCCAAAGGAGTTCAGGAGCTCGCCCAGCTCGCCATCCTTTACGTAGAACAGCGCGTCCAGCGGCTCGCAGATCTGGAGTCCGGCGATCTCCTTGCCGAGTCCTTGGACAGCCGCGTGGAACGGCGCGACGTTCCCGCCGTGTCCCATGATGGCGAAGAGGTGCGTGACACCCATGCGGTGAAGCGAGCGCAGGACAGACGCGGCGACCCCGTAGGCCGCTTCTTGCGAAAGCGAAACCGTGCCGGGGAAGGCCTCGTGGTGCCGGCTCATGCCGATGGGAACCGTGGGAAACTGGAGGATGTTGCGCTCACGCCCGATGAATCGCGCGAAGTGCTCGGCGATGAGCGTGTCGGTGTCCAGCGGCATGCGCGGACCGTGCTGTTCTTGCGAACCCCAGCCCCAGACCGCGAAACAGCGACCGTTCGGCGCCTTGTCGCTTCGGATGGCCGCGCCTACTTCTCCCCAACTCATGCGTCCGGCAACGGTTGTATTACGCAGGTTACTCAAGGTGCGTCTCCTTTCAGTGTGCTCCGATTACAGTCGGAGCAGGGGGATCAATTACATTCAAAACAATTTTATAGTAACACGAAACTTGCCGATTGTCAAGGCGGTATACAGTTAACCTTACAGGTTGACATTGTGACATACTGGGGGTGACATTTTCTACCCAAGGCAAAAATGGTTGACACTTTTTTTGACTTTGGTATAATAAGGTTGGAGATGATATTATCTTAAATTATCGCTATATGCACACTAAAACACTATGATTCAAGAACGTTACATTCAGCGCATTATTGGAGAGAATCTTAAAGAAAAGATGGTATTTCTTGGAGGCCCACGACAGGTTGGTAAGACTACTTTGGCAAAGCAGATTGCCAAACAAGAATATCCTCGTTCTCTTTATCTCAATTGGGATTATCGCGAGGACCGCGCGCAAATGCTGTCTGGCAAAATTCCGGGGGATACACCATTAGTGATATTTGATGAATTCCATAAATATCGGCTGTGGAAGACCAGAGTGAAAGGATTGTTTGATAAATATCACGATCGGCTTCATATTTTAGTGACTGGCAGCGCGCGTCTGGATGTATATCGTCGGGGCGGTGATAGTTTGATGGGGAGGTACTATTATTATCGCCTTCACCCTTTTTCACTTGCGGAAATGCTAGAGTTCAATGCGATGCCGCAGATACTGGGCGAACTTATATTTCCAGAATTTTTGCCGAAGGCAAGAGCGGCCCTTGATGATCTGTTTGTATTTGGCGGATTTCCTGAGCCCTTGCTCAAAAAAGACCAGAAGGTACTTCGTCAATTTCATAATCAATATGTTGATCGTTTGGTACGTGAGGACATTCGTGATATTGAATCAATACGTGATCTTTCGTCGCTTCAAGTCTTGGTTGATCTTTTACCGCATAAAGTAGGCGCATTGCTTTCACTTAATGCGCTTCGTGAAGATTTAGAGGTCGCCCATAAAACCGTTGCGCTTTGGATGGATATTTTGGAGCGCTTTTATTATCATTTTCGTATTTACCCTTTTGCATTCGCGACTATAAAATCCTTGCGCAAAGAGCCAAAGATGTATCTATGGGATTGGTCACAGGTGGAAGACGAAGCGCAACGCTTTGAGAATATGGTTGCCTCTCATTTGTTGAAATTTGTGCACTTTCTTTATGATGCTGAAGGATATAGAGTGGCATTGCATTTTTTGCGCGATCGTGCTGGCCACGAGACGGACTTTTTAGTTACGGTGGACAAAAAGCCCTGGTTTGCGGTTGAAGTAAAATGGGCCGATACGCAGGTATCAAAATCCCTGCGATATTTTACGGAAAAACTCCGCATTCCGTTTGCATATCAAGTAGCGCACGAGCCAAAAGTCGATTTTTTGCAGAATGGCGTTAGGGTGATGAGCGCTGATAAATTTTTAAGCGCATTGGTGTAACTGGAAGTAAAGCAATCATTATCATGGGTGACATAAAATTAGGCATCAATCCCAAGCGCGAACTTTTTGTCTGGGGGCCGATTGAGGGGGCATGGCAATATCCTTCGTATTGGGTCTTGACTTACTTCAGTCGGTTTCCAAAAACCTATGGCGTGCATTGGCCAGAGGCGCTTTTTGCGTTTAATCATCATAAGATGACCTATATTTGCGAATACGATGCGTTGCGTGCCGCAGGATGGCGGGTGATGGAGAAATGGATTTTGCCGGATGAGAAATATAATTTAGTGCGCGGGAGGTTTGATCAGGCGGTTAAACAGCTTCTTGCGCTCAATCATAAAATAATGCAGATGATTGACCCTCACCCTGCCCTCCCCGGGGCCTGCGCTCACTCGGCCCGTCTTCGACCCCCGCGGGAGAGGAATAAGGTGAGGGGAGCACTCAATGCAGAACTGTACCATCAGTGGAAAGAAGCGTATCTAGATTTTTGGAATCATGGGACGGTGTCGGAGCTGGCCAATTGGGGCGGGGAAAAGTTTTTAATGGATGCGCTTAAAAAACGCGGACTGGCTGGCCAAGAATATCTGCAGGCGCTGGAAGTTTTAAGCGCGCCGTCGGAGTTGGGATTTTTTCAAGAGGAAGAAAGGGATTTGTTGAGGATTGCCCTTATGCATAACCCTCCCCAGCCCTCCCTTATCTTAAGGGAGGGAGATCTATTGAAACCCCCTCTTAAGGTAAGAGGGGGTAGGGGGAGTTATGAGGTAGGTGATGATAATTTGATGAATGATCTGAAGAAGCACGCGCAAAAGTATTTTTGGCTACACAATAGTTATTATGGCGCACAAGTGCTCAATGTTGCGGATTTTGCAAAGCGACTCAAAGAGGAAATAAAGAAGGGCCATATTCAAGAACGACTGCGGGCAATAGAGAAGGCGCCACAAGAGCGTGCGCGCGCCAAAGAAGCCATGATCAAAAAACTGGAGTTTTCAAAATTGGAAGCCACTGTGGCGCGTAAGCTTGGCCAGACAATTTCCTGGCAAGATGAACGGAAAAAATATGTGTGGCAAGCCAATCAAGTGATTGATATTTGGTTGCAGGAGGTAGCAAAGCGCGCGCGGGCGCCGTTGGTGATGTGTAAAGATTTGATGCCAGAAGAAATTGAAGCGGTATTGTCGGGTGCTAAAGTAAATGTGCGCCGCCTGGCACAAAAGCGGCGCGTTAGTGTAATGCATTTGGAATGGAGAAAAGGCACTTTGCGAGTGTATGCCGACAAAGACGCGCTTAAAAGGTTAGTTCCATTTGAAAGGCGTGCGACTAGTGGTATAGCAGAAGTGCAAGGACTGGTGGTAAGCCGTGGACTAAAGGTACGCGGGAGAGTGCGTTTGATTTTTTCACCCCATAAAGAACAGCAGCGGATGAAACAAGGAGATATTTTGGTCACTGCCATGACTTCGCCGGACTACATTGTGGTCATGAAGCGGGCGGCCGCAATTGTAACCGATGAGGGAGGGATGACCTCGCATGCGGCCGTGGTCTCTCGCGAGCTTGGCATACCCTGCATTGTCGGAACCAAAGTCGCCACGCAAGTATTTAAGGATGGAGATTTGGTGGAGGTGGACGCTTATAAAGGATTAGTGAAAAAGTTATGAAAATTACAAAATTGATTTCTGAAATTGGACGGCATACCTGGTGGTCGGAGGAAGCGCCGGGTGTGCCTCTATTTTGCATTTGGATACGCGCATTTGTGGAGCAATCCAAATTTTGGCATCCCAAATTGCCTTCCATGATCATTGGATTTTTCAAAAATGATTTTGTGTACGAAGAAACTCCGGAAGATGAAAAATTAAAAATCTGGAATTATGTTTGGCAGAAATATCAGAAGAGCTCGGGTTTTATGGATGATATTTATCGGCAGTGGCGCGGTTTTGCAAAAGGAATTACCAAAGAAGGGGAGCATTTTCTTACTTACTCCATCGCCATGAGTAATGAGGATGTTGCGCGCTCATTTGAACGATTTGCAAACTATGCAACTAATCATTGGCGCGTAACTTGGGGACTGGAAGCGGCTGATATTTTTACAAGCTATGAATTGCCGCGGATATTAACAAAAGAATTACCACATTTGGATTTTCAGGATCGCAACAATCTCGCGTTTACGCTGTCTGCTCCGACGCAATTAAGTTTTATGGAAGAAGAGCGGATTAATTTGCTTCGCATGGCAAGCCGGTCATATAGCTTTATTAAAGCGCATAAGGGGCGCGCGATCCCGGTAAAGATCCGATATGTATGCGAAAATTTGGCCACCAATTATATTTGGTTTTTTTCAAATTATCGCGAAAGCGTGCCGTTTACTGCAACGCAAGTGTGGCGGCAATTGCAAGATCTTTGTAAACAAAGAAACCGCGCGGAATTAATAGAAGAAGCGCACAGATTACAGGGAAAGATAATGCGTCTAAAAACAGAAAAGCAAAATTTATATCGGGTACACCATATTTCAAAGAAATTGCGCTCCGCATTTGAAATTCTGGAATGTTGGAGCGATTGGACTGACGAGCGCAAACAAGTCGCTTTGGAGGTAAATTATTATTTAGAGCAATATGTCCAAGAAATTGCGCGCAGAATACAATGCGGTATATGGGAAATTAAATATATGACGCTGGATGAGTTACAAAATTCATTGCATCAGAGTAGACCGGCTGTATCTTATGCAGTTCTTAAAGAGCGGAGGAAGTTTTCTGTATTTGTGGAGCTGAAACGGCAAGGAATGCATCAGGAGAGTATTATCACTGGTCGTGCAGCGCATTCATTGTGGGAAGCAATTTTTGGAATGCAAAAAACCGGTGAGATCTCTGGGCAAGTTGCCTCGGCTCCGGTTGCCCATATGCAAGGGCGTGTTCAAGTTGTTTTGGATGCATCAAAAACAAGATTTAAGCGTGGGGCGATTCTTGTTACAACCATGACGCGGCCAGAGTTTGTGCCGCTTATGCATCGCGCATCTGCTATCATTACAGACGAGGGTGGATTGACTTGCCACGCGGCAATTGTCTCCCGCGAGCTGGGCATTCCCTGTGTGATCGGCACCAAGATCGCGACCAAGGTGCTCAAGGATGGGGATCTCGTGGAGGTGGATGCGACACATGGAGTAGTAACAATGCTAAAGCGGGGTTGACAGAATTTATGTCAATGGTATACTGATAATAGTTAATAAATATTATTAAATAATAAATCTATGTCTAATACAGCCATTATTCCAATTTCACTCCCTAAAGAACTGGCGCGCGAAGTTGATCGTGAAGCTAAGGCGCGGTCCATGACACGCTCGGAGTTTGTGCGAGATCTTATACGCCGCCAGGTCTCTTTTTCTGCTCTTCGTGAATTACAGCGCGAGACAGCGCGCCGTGCTCCGAAGACAGGCATAAAAACATTAGAAGATGCAGTCCGCGCAGTACGCGACTTGCGAAGCGGCCGTTTGAAATAAACAGCGGATATGGAGCGCATTGTGCTTGACAGTAATGTGCTTGTATCCGCTTTTGCCATGCCATATGGCGTGGTGGGGCAGATTTTTGACGCATGGCAGGAGAGGCGTTTTCTTTTGGTAACTTCGGATTACATCATCAATGAAATCGGACGTATCCTTGAGATTAAGATAGGCCTTGAGCAAGATTTTATTCTTCACAGAATTGAAGAAATATATTATATTGCTGAAGTGGTTGAGCCGGCAGTGGTGAACCATCAAAATATTGATGAAAATGACCTCCCAATACTTGGTACGGCAGTTGCGGGATACGCAGGAACAATAGTAACCGGCGATAACGTACTGCTTAAATTGCGAACATTTCGTGGTATTCGCATTATTTCGCCGCGAGATTTCCTTGATGAATTAAACGGGATATAAAATATGCCTGAGATGGCCTAGTGGAAGTTGACGCGGTAAAAGGGATTGTGAGAAAGTTGAAATAATTATTTTATATCTTCAAGTAATTTTAGATCGTTCAGTCCTTCATCAAGGCGGTCGGGGAAGTCTTGCTTAGTTGGCTGGGAAGAGGGGAGGGAGGGGATGGTTGGGCCGGTTGGGGTAGGTGGCTGTGGTGTTGCGCGTAAGCACCCTGCTCCTAAAAGCATGATTATGGCAAGAGGGAAAAATATTTTTTTCATAATACAAGGCGCGGTCTTATATTTTCAATAAAAAATCTCCACGCGGTTTGCAAGCTTTGCACAATGCGCACGCGATCCGTATTGTCTTTGGCGGCGTAGAGCGCAATTTTGTGTTCTTCAACTTGCGTATCAAAATCCGCAACTCGCTCCCATGGCGCGCCGTGGCTTATTAAAAGTTCAGCCGTCACTTCCAGATTATACATGCGGAAAAGCGTAAGCCAAATAATTTTTTCTTTAAAATCTTCAAGGCAGGTCGTACGCTGAGTGTTAGTTTTTGCAAGGCAGGTTTGCTTTGCCGATTGAAGATCATCCGGCAAGCCAATTACGCGCTTTGCGCATAAGATGCGCGGTTTGCCGTCTGCTTCATTCCAACATGGCGCAAGTTTGCGATAAAAGTCAGTGCACTTGGCAAATTCTTTTTGTGTTGTTTGCGCGCGGCAAAGCTCTGGGGCGTATTGAATGGAAAGTTCAAGAGTAAAATCTTCCGGACTTAATTGCAAGCGGCATTTGATGCGTTCTTTTAATGTAGGAAGCTGTCCGCATTTTAGACCTGGACACAAACGATCAGTAAATGGTCGCGGAGTAGTAATTGCCGGACAATCAAACGTACGCCGGCATGTCCGCGTTTGGTGTCCAACTTTATTGCAAGCGCTCCAGGGCGCGCAGTTCCAAGTGTCTTCACTGCAGGTTTGAGTTGCACCACCCCTAACCCCTCCTCCGGAAGGAGGGGAAATGGATTTTTCTCCCCCTGCCAGAGGGGGAGTTAGAGGGGGTGGGAGAGGCGGAGTACAAGTTTGAATTTCCGTAGGTTGGGGCGTATCAATTGACAAGCAATCATTGGTTAGCTGGCAGGAGCGGGTTTGAGTGCCAGAGGTTGCGCACTCGCTCCAGTTACTGCAAGTCCAGGCATCAGCGCTACAAGCCGGCGGGGGCGTAGGTGCAGATCCGCCACCACCGCCACCACCCCCACCGGCGGCAAGGACAAGGAAAGGAATCAGGAAGGAGAAGGCAGTAATAAGGGATTTGATAGTCTTCATACAAGCTAAAGTATATCATACAAAAACACCCCGGTGGCAACCGAGGTATTTTTGGCAGGGGCGGTAGGAATCGAACCCACGATAAAGGTTTTGGAGACCTCTGTGATACCACTTCACCACGCCCCCGTAATGTATGTGATTCTATCATATATTATCCATGCAATCAAGTGCGGAAGTAGATTATAATCTTGCTTGACATTCGCATGCTATTTGATAAAGTATAGGAAAGTAATAATTTGTTTTTCTAATTATGACAGAGAGAGGAAACCATCTAACCCCTGATGCGGTAGCGGCGGAAGCACCGCGCTTGGAAACTGCAGAGGGAATTTTTGAGGCACCGGAATTAGGAGCGGGTGATCCAAAAGGATATTTCACCGCAGTATTTGATGTGGGACAATCTCGCCCGGACTTTCGCGGGCGGAAGTCAGATGTTCCGGTTGTGCGTTTAGAGTATATGCCTCCGCAAAAGGACACACCATGGCAGGTGGTTGTAAAAGTTGAAGATGGGCATGAAAGCTATGCCGTTACTCTTGATGTTCGTGATAGTTTTGATGAGCGAGCATTAGAACAGTTAGCTAAGGGTATTCATGATTTTGTTACCCAGTATAAGGCGCAAGAAGTGCGGGGCAGACTTGCCAATATTTTTGGTGAAATGACGCGCAAGGTATGTAATCCATTTGCAAGTGCGATGCAAAGCAAACGAGGCGAGATACGACCATATTTGCCGTATGATTCTGAAGGTCCAACCAATGATCATAATTTAAAGGATGCGCAGTGGCTGGCCGAGCATTTCAAAGAGCAGAAGGATGTTGATGTAGATCAGCGCGGTGAGCGGATTTTGCGCGCGACAATCGGAAGCAAAGAGTTTGAGTTTTTGCAGAGCGGAGACATGTATTTTGTATTAAATAATGTCCCTACTATTGAAGTGATGGATGCCGCCATTTCGGAAGGTATTATGACTGAAAAGGAAAAGGGAGATTTTGTTAGTTTGGAGGAGGAAGCCAAATTGAAAAAACAGACAGTTGAGCAATATCAACAAAAAGGCGTAAAACGCGGCGCGGAAAAAGACCTGCGTGATATTTGGCAAAACAGTGGAGCGAATTACGAATATGATGCGGCGCGCCGGTTATATTATTTAGAGATTGCCGGCGAGCCGGTCATGGATGAGTTTGAGCGAGATTACATTGAACTCCTTGGCACAAATGCCGCACGCTATGACCACGCGGTTTTAGAAATAGGATTCGGCATGGGCATATCCGGGAATGCTATCCAAAAAGAGCTTGTACGGCAAGGAGATTTAGCTCTTCAGGAAGGTAGAGAGGCGAATCCCACGCATATTATTATTGAATTTAATCACGCGGTTGCTGAAAAAGCACGCGAATGGGCTAAGCGGCAGAAGATTCCAGTAGTGGTACTGGAAGGAGATTGGAAAGAAAAAATTAAGGAAATTCCCAAAGGAATTCTTACCGGTGCTCTTGCTGACCCGTATCCGCTTAACCTTGAAGAAAAACATAAGGATGCGGCAATGACACTTCAGGAAATACATGAGCGCTTGCGTCCAGGCGGCGTGGCAAGTATTTATGCCGATAGTCAATATGCGCTTTCACCAGATCATGCCGCAATAGCGAAAGAAGCAGGATACAAATACATCGGAACAGTTACGACGCGATTTGCGAAAGGCGGAAAGAATACGGGTGAATATTATAACCCTAGGCTACGCATGGCTATGCCCGTATTGTACAAAGATGGTGGAACCGGTTCTGCAAATCGGCAGGCCATTGAGTTGAATGATAATGGAAAGCGGAAGTTAGTGGAGAAATTATTTATTGACAATCCTCGCCACTTCAGAGAAAAATATTTTGGCGTAGCTTAAATTTATGACCAAACCATATTCTAATGATCGCGGAGATGGATATGAGGAACAGTATGTTAAAGAAAAACTTCATGATTTAGATGAGCTTAAACTCGACGCTTATCCCAAAGCTATGTCAGCGTTGGTGGCATTAGAATTAAAACCGGCAACAGAGGTGACTGTGCGAGCGAATCATGATAAAATTGATACTCTCACGCGATAATATAGCGCAAGAAGTGGATCATTTGCGAAAATGGAAAGCCGCATTGGAAAAGTATGCGCCGGAAACATATAAACAGTTAATTGGTGCCGCGCGTAATGTTGGTAAGCTAAAATAGCCCTGTGCCCCCACACCTATACGATTTGCTTTGTGAGTGTGGGGGGTGTGGATAGATTGATTTTGTGGAATTTCTTAAGGTTTGCTATACTGGTGGACTAATTACTTAAGATAAAAGCCCTATGGCAAAAGGACTGAATAAGTCACAAACCCTTAACGCGCTTGCTGAAAAGCTCGGCAAAACGCGCAAAGAGGCAGGAGAGATGCTGGAGGCGCTTGTTAATTTGGCCTACAGCGAGGCCAAAAAGGCAGGGGAGTTTACCATCCCGGGACTCGGAAAGCTTTTGAAAAAGCACCGAGCCGCGCGCATGGGACGCAACCCTGCAACGGGCGCCTCAATCCAGATTCCGGCCAAGACGGTCGTGAAGTTCCGGGTGGCAAAGGCGGCAAAGGATTCCATTCTGTAAAGAACGCGAGATGAAAGAGGACAGTCCTTCCAAAAAGGACTGTCCTCTTGTATAATCCGCGTAGCGGATTTCCCCGCGGCTTGCCGCGGGATCCCTGGAGGAAGGTCTGGAAACCCTC
>Ga0155387_103_pt1 | contig 40386 bp, 32 predicted proteins | sample RifCSPhighO2_02_FD_106355 | JGI IMG/M metagenome (GOLD analysis project Ga0155387, IMG submission 106355) | Candidatus Uhrbacteria bacterium RIFCSPHIGHO2_02_FULL_46_47
CAGGGAAAGACAATGGATACCCCGCCTCAGCTTCGTTTATTCACCTAGGGCCATGCCGTTGGTCATACCCCGCGGCTTGCCGCGGGGTTGTTGATTAGTATCAATAAACAAAACGATAATACCGTATCAATTCGTTGCGCGGCACGCAATTCCGCATTTGGGCAACGCAGAAGTTGAAAGAGTATATTATAAAGGGATTTGTTATGGATGATGAGCGGTTAGAGAACGGCAAAGTCGCAAAAACATATTTTCAAGAATGGGAGGAACGGATCAGAAAAATCCGAACCTCCGAAGCGAATTTTTACCAAAAAGTACGGGATGTATTTGCGACAAGCGTTGACTATAACCCCAAAGCGGACTATGCGCAGAAGTTTTTTTGCGGTAGTGCAAAGTGTTGAACAGCGAATCATGTATATGAGAGATTGGATTGCCAAATTGGACGACTTCTTGATCCTGAATGACAAAGAAATCCTGGACACCCCGGGCAATGTATCGCGAAGAGACATGGAGCAAAAAGTCCGCCAAGAACTCGCCGCGTTTAATCAAAAACAACTTTCTCCTCCTTAAGGTAAGGGGTGGTGAGAGGATGTTATGGCAATTTCACAATCGATCCCCCTCCCTCATACGGGAGAGGGGAGGCCTGCCCGCCTTGGGTGGGGTGAGGGTTTGTCTCATTCAACAATTCCCCCCCCCTCTTAAGTTAAGAGGGGGTAGGGGGAGTTATGCCTGCCCGCCTCGGGCGGGACAATTCAACAACCTCCCCACCGCACAAACGGCTCAATAATTTGCGATCGCAAATAGTTGAGCCGTTTGGTATTTGCGTTAAGTCCAATGTCGCCGACTTGCAAAATCATCTCCTCGAGTGTATCATACTAATCACAATCAGCTGCCTAAACCCGTAGGTCAAGGCGCGGGCATGGCATAAAAAAACCGAACAGGGGAAAATAAAAGAATATGAAACTCAAAAGAAAAATTTTGCGTACATCGACGGCGCAAACTTACATAAGGGAATAGGGGATTTGGGATGGGAACTTGACTATCGGCGGTTTCGTGTCTGGTTGAAAGAAAAATATCATGTGGTGAATGCCTACTTGTTTATTGGTTTTGTCGCAAAGAATAAGAACCTCTATACGTATCTTCAGGAAGCCGGATTTATCCTTGTATATAAAGAAGTAACCTATGACGGTAGAGGCATGGTAAAAGGCAATTGTGATGCGGCGCTCGTATTAAAAACTGTTTGTGATTTTTATGAAAAGAAATGTGACGGCGCGGTGATCGTTTCAGGCGACGGTGATTATGCTGAATTGGTCCAGTTTCTGAAAGAGAAAAACGCACTCCGTATCGTTATCTCCCCAAGCAATAAATGCTCGTATTTATTACGAGAGCAGAATATACCGTTACTGTATCTTGCTACTCAGCAGAAAAAATTTGAGGCATATAAATATAAAGAAAAAGCCCCCGGTGCAGACGAAACCGCACAAGGGTCTTCTTCATAGTGATATCACTATCATAGCATAACAAGCGCTTGTTTGTCAACCATCCTTTATCCACATCACTTTAAATGTCATCCCCGCGAAAGTGGGGATCCAGTTTGTCCCTCTCCCTCGCATGGGAGAGGGGAGGCCTGTCCGCCTCGGGCGGGACAATTCAACAATTTCCCCACCGCACAAACGGCTCAATAATTTGCGATCGCAAATAGTTGAGCCGTTTGGTATTTGCGTTAAGTCCAATGTCGCCGACTTGCAAAATCATCTCCTCGAGTGTATCATACTAATCACAATCAGCTGCCTAAACCCGTAGGTCAAGGCGCGGGCATGGCATAAAAAAACCGAACAGGGGAAAATAAAAGAATATGAAACTCAAAAGAAAAATTTTGCGTACATCGACGGCGCAAACTTACATAAGGGAATAGGGGATTTGGGATGGGAACTTGACTATCGGCGGTTTCGTGTCTGGTTGAAAGAAAAATATCATGTGGTGAATGCCTACTTGTTTATTGGTTTTGTCGCAAAGAATAAGAACCTCTATACGTATCTTCAGGAAGCCGGATTTATCCTTGTATATAAAGAAGTAACCTATGACGGTAGAGGCATGGTAAAAGGCAATTGTGATGCGGCGCTCGTATTAAAAACTGTTTGTGATTTTTATGAAAAGAAATGTGACGGCGCGGTGATCGTTTCAGGCGACGGTGATTATGCTGAATTGGTCCAGTTTCTGAAAGAGAAAAACGCACTCCGTATCGTTATCTCCCCAAGCAATAAATGCTCGTATTTATTACGAGAGCAGAATATACCGTTACTGTATCTTGCTACTCAGCAGAAAAAATTTGAGGCATATAAATATAAAGAAAAAGCCCCCGGTGCAGACGAAACCGCACAAGGGTCTTCTTCATAGTGATATCACTATCATAGCATAACAAGCGCTTGTTTGTCAACCATCCTTTATCCACATCACTTTAAATGTCATCCCCGCGAAAGTGGGGATCCAGTTTGTCCCTCTCCCTCGCATGGGAGAGGGGAGGCCTGTCCGCCTCGGGCGGGACAATTCAACAATTTCCCCACCGCACAAACGGCTCAATAATTTGCGATCGCAAATAGTTGAGCCGTTTGGTATTTGCGTTAAGTCCAATGTCGCCGACTTGCAAAATCATCTCCTCGAGTGTATCATTCTAATCACAATCAGCTGCCTAAACCCGTAGGGAAACCCGCGGGCATGGCACAGAAATAAATATGAAACACAATAAACAGATCGCCTTGTTTGAAGGTCAAAAAATCCGCCGGCACTGGGACGCAGAAAAAGAGCTATGGTATTTTTCGGTGGTGGATATTATTCAGGCACTTATTCAACAGGCGGACTATCAAACTGCCAGAAAGTATTGGAATAAGCTTAAAGAACGGCTCAAAAAGGAGGGAAATGAGTCGGTGACAAATTGTCACCAACTGAAATTTACGGCCTCCGACGGAAAATTATACCTCACCGACGCCGCGGACGTAGAAACAATTCTGCGTCTTATTCAATCCGTACCCAGTCCAAAAGCAGAGCCGATTAAATTATGGCTTGCGCGGGTGGGCTACGAAAGAATCCAAGAAACCACGGATCCTGAAAAATCTATTAATCGAGGCAGAACGAATTGGCAAAGAATGAGGCGAAGCGAAAAGTGGATCCAGCAAAGGATGATGGGGCAAGAGATACGAAACAAGCTTACGGATTATTGGAAAAACAGCGAGGTTAAGGAACAGGACGAGTATGCGATACTCACCAACATTATCCATCAAGAATGGAGCGATTTGACGGTAAAAGAGCATAAGGATCTGAAGAATCTGAATACCCAGAATTTACGCGATCACATGTCGGATGCCGAGCTGGTGTTCACGGCTTTGGCAGAACTTTCTACGCGGCAGATTGCCGAAACAATGCAAACGAAAGGTTTTGAGGAAAATAAAATTCCGGCTAAAAAAGGCGGCCGCATCGCCAAGAACGCCCGCAAAGAATTGGAAAATAAAACCGGGAAAAAAGTCGTCAGTGGTGAGAACTATTTACCATCCTCAAAAACAACGAAGAAGCTAAAGTAAAACAATGTCATTGCGCCTGCCCTAATCAATGTCATCCCCGCGAAAGCGGGGATCCAGCAATAATTTCCCTCCCTTAAGGCGCGGGAGGGGTAGGGTGGGTTATGAGATATGTCCCTCTCCCTCGCATGGGAGAGGGGAGGGTGAGGGTGTCCGTGCAATCTCCCCACCCCCAAACGGCTCAATAATTTGCGATCGCAAATAGTTGAGCCGTTTGGTATTTGCGTTAAGTCCAATGTCGCCGACTTGCAAAATCATCGTCCTGACTGTATCATACTAATCACAATTCTCTGCCTAAACCCGTAGGATAAACCCGCGGGCATGGCACAAAATCCCTCAACAGGACAAACAGCTCGTCGTCAGAGCACTCTTACTGGATCATGTCTCGAAAGAGGCATGGGTGGTCGCAAGGCCATCGCTGGCGGCGGGCTTTGTGTTTTTAATCAAAATGAAGTAGAATCAATATATGAAAAACTATTTAAAAATTGGGTTGTTGCTGATCCTTGCATTAGTACCACTCCATTCAAGTCAAGCAATCACACAAACCCAAATCAATTCCTTAGTACATGTCGTCTGTCCTGGTCAAAATGATACTTGGTTTAGTGGTTCAGGCACGATCATTGATTCAAAAGGTATTGTTCTAACTAATAAGCATGTTGTTACCGATCAGTCTGGTAATATCATACGATATTGTGCAATTGGGCTTACAAAAAGTATTAGTAGACCGCCATCATTCGATTATACTGCCGAAGTTAAATATTATACGACAGACGAAAATTTAGACGCAGCGATTTTATATATTGATAACAAAAATAATACAACATTCCCCTCGGTCAATGCGTTTAGTTACGATACTGGTAATCTCAAGCTAGGAGATGGTATTGAGGTCATTGGTTATCCATCAATAGGGGGCAACACGGTAACGTACGTCAATGGTGTAATGAGCGGTATTCAAGAAAACTACATAAAGACAACAGCACCACTTGAGCATGGAAATTCAGGCGGTTCCGCATATACCTTTAACGGAGATTTTATTGGTGTGCCGACAGCCGTCGTTGCCGGTTCACTTAACTCCTTAAGTTATGTTCTGGATGTGAATAAATTAAAAATTTGGTTGCAATCAATGTTGGGTTCAACATCATTGCCGGTATTCAGGCCGGATATACAAAGCAATATTACGGTAAGTAAAGATGTTACACCACCTGATGCATCAAATGCTATCGCTTCTGTTTATAATGACTCACAGAAAAGTTTAGTTTTGGATTTTAGTAATTCTCAAAATTCTCGAAATCCTTATTTTGAGTGGAGTGGATTTAATGATCCTAGTGGTATTAGTGGGTATTACGTTTATTTCGGCTCTGATATTAACGCTAAACCAATTACTGCTGGAGTTTTCACAAATACTAGCAATTTTAATGGATTAATCAATACAGAGGGTATTTATTATTTGATAATTCAGGCTCAGGATGAACAAGGTAATATTACAAATCCAGTTTATTGGAACTATCATTATCAAATTTCACCACCATTAATAGAATTAAATCCATTGGGTCGGAAGATTAATGAAAATCGTCCCACAAAGATTTATATTTATTCTTACGATAACGGAATGAAGGGAGACTTACTGAAGATTATCTATTTGGATATTTCTAAAGTGCAACCCGTCTCTATTCCAACCAATAGCGTTTATATCGAATGGGATGGTATTAATGATAAAGATTTTATTATTGACACGAAGGTGCGCTTTAAGGAAGGAAGAACATGGTCAAAATGTAGTTCGAAGGGTGATATATGGTGGAATTTGGGCATTGAGCCAGGTTCTAAAGAATGGGGCGAGTGGAATACATGCAATGAAGGGTACAGATCGAAGGAGTTTGTATCTACTAAAGATAATTTTTTCACACTCAATAATCTAGATTTAAATAAACCGTATAATTTTGAAATGGAGTTGTATATTATTAATAATGGGAAATATGAACAGGCAGATGGTTTTCATATTTTTTCTTTGACACCAACAAAAACTATATCTCAAGAAAGTGAAACAAAAAATAATAGTTTGACTGGAAGAATATTGTTACAGGTAGAATCTCACGGTGAGGCGTGGTACATTTACCCCGGAAATCAAAAAAGGTATTACCTCGGACGCCCAGCAGATGCTTTTAATGTAATGCGTAAGCTGGGTTTGGGAGCAAAGCACGACCTCATAATGAACACCACAGTTTTTCCAGTGTCGCTAGCTGGCAAGATATTGTTAGATGTCGAATCGCATGGTGAGGCGTATTATATTTATCCAAAGGATAGAAAGAAATATTATTTAGGGCGCCCAGATGACGCATTCAATGTAATGCGCAATCTAGGTTTAGGCATTTCAAACACTAATCTCAATAAAATTTTAGTTGCGCCAGACTCCGCCTTGCCGAATTGATAGAAATGAATCTTATGCGAGTTCAATTTACGCAATTATTTCGAAGAAACGAGAACGGCGCACTTACCCCACTTAGTCCTGTTAATATAAATGGAATAGTTTTCGGGCCCGGTGTTTCCTTTGGTCCAGGTGTGGTTTTTGGCGGAGTTAATCTTTTTGATTTTGTTAACGATGCAATTGAAGCGGATCAAATAAATGGTGTATGGGTAATACGGGGATTTTACAAGAATCAATAATTTTATGAATGACAAAGAAGATCCACAACGTCTCATTTCTCTTGAGGAATCTATAAAGCAGAGTAAGGAAAAACTTGATAAGCTAGAGGCTTTTGATGTAAAAATTTATGTCCAGGAAAAAATAAAGGAAGTTGAACAGAAAATAGATTCCAGCAAAATTAATGTTATTGAGGCACTGGGAATTTTCGTGGCACTCTTCACGTTCATTGCTGTTAATGTTCAGGTATTTAGTAAAATAAATGATTTGGGTTCCGCAATGTGGTTTATGTTGGTAATGGGCGGTATAACATTGACGATACTATTATCAGTAGAAATATTGATTAGTGGCCGTCAACAGCACTCAACTTCAGGAAAATTGACTTGGTTTCAAAGTTTGATAGAGGTTACAATTAGTAAATTTGGGTTTTTAATTTTGTTGGCCGCTTTAGAAGTGGTAGCTGGATTTTATTTTACCTATAAAAATCAAGTTCAGCTCAACAATAGCGCAAGCACAAGTACTAAAGTGGAGATTCAAGCCGACATTCAATCAAAGAGTGACAGCGATGTTATTATTGACGCCAAGGATTTAAACAAGTTACTGCCAAAAGGACTATAATGGTGCACGGACTTAGAAAAAGGATCATTTCTTTTTTCTATAATAGTAGTATGTGCGGATTTGTACTTACGGGCAGCCTGTAACGGGCGCTTGGTGTCCCGCCAAAAAAGTGATATAATCATTTAATGATAGTTTTTACTCATGTGGATAACTTTATTTATTCACAGATTTCTATGTAAATAGACTTCAAGCGTGTTTTTTGTTTTGCCTTGACATCATATATGTATATGAGGTAAAACAAAAGCCCCGCTAGCAAAAATGAGTATACGCAAAACCCCCGTATTTCTACGAGGGTCCGGTACAAGGAAACCGCGATTATGCGGTTTTTTGCATTCGTGGAATCAAAATGATCTTTAATAAAGATCCTTCAGCCACGACTTGTACATTGCCGGGTGGTAGACCTGTAAAATCGATTTCCCGAACAATGATCGGTTGACTGGTATCCATAACTTTAAATGGACTTCATAACCAGGCGACCAACTCTGGTGGAGCTTATGTGCCCCTACTGGCCAATATGGCATCGCCAATAGGGATACATAACAAAACCACCGAAGGCAACCGCCCCGCCCACGTTTGGTAAGAACGTCAGCAGTGTTGCGCACCCGACGCCTTGCGGCGGCGGGGCTGCTCCCTTCGATGGGTGATCTTTGGAGAATGTGATCACCATGATTGCCTCCTCCGGCGCAAACGGAGGAATTGACTGTGAAAAAGATCCTTAGGATAGTATATCATGAGTTAGAGATACCGCATATAAAATCTTGTCAACATACCGATGTTTACCGCTGGCGAACGAAAGATTGCCGCGCTTCGCTCGCGATGACATTTGAAAACATTCTCCCACTCGCACGACTGTGCGACCAATAAAATTATGACCTACAAAGCCCTCATCATTTAGGAAAGTCTTGAGCGGAAGGGGGTGCTCAAGAATGTGGTCATTGTGGATACTAAGGTAGAGGCGGTTATGGAAGAGCACAAAACGCCGTGGCTTAAACAGTGGACATTGCATACGGTGGAAGTTGTGGAACAAGCGGCCGATGCGGTTGCCCAAAAATTGAGTGAGGATTTAGAAAAGGAACACAGTTGGTACGCGGATTTTAAAAATGACAAATTTCATTACATTATCTATCGCGGAAAGATTTTCAAAGTTGATCTGCATAACCACATGCTCTACAAAGACGCCAAGCAATACGGCATCACCCTAGGCATTCCCGAGTACCAAGTAGACTTCGCCCCGGACGACAAAATCTGGGAACGATAAAAATCGGACACTTCTGTTTTTCTGTCCTCCACGCACACTAAACATTCCAACATTCTTGAGAATGTGAGAATGTCGTGGTTGTGGTATAATGACAACATGGGGAGTGTGGAAAATTATTTGAATTATGGAAAAGAAGATTAAAACCGCGAAGCAGCTTGAGCGGCATTTTAAGGGGATTGCAAATCATTGGCGTTTGCAGATCCTACTTTTAGTTGCGGATCGCAAGGGAATTACGCTTGAGCAGATTGCCGAGGTACTTGGTGGCAATATGAAAACGATCTCCGAACATACGCGTCGGCTTGTTCAGGCCGGATTGCTTAATAAGAATTACCGCGGTCGCAATGTGGTGCATGCTTTATCTCCCTATGGCCGCACCATTTGTAAATTTATTACAACATTCCAACATTCTTGAGAATGTGAGAATGTCACTAGTAGTCATTCTGTCATGCGTAAAAAATATATAATAATAACGCTTGCAATTGTCATAATTGGTTTTGGCGTTTTCGTAAGTCGATTGGCCCGGTTGCCAAGCGAGGAGATAATGACTGAACGTTTTATTACCGCCAACCCTCTTAATCTCAAGCAGATTCAAGGATTTTCAAAATATCGCAGTTGCGTTGGGCATGACTATCGCGCCCCGACGCTTGCCGGAGAGATGGAAAAATCTCCCCGTTCGATGAAGCATTACGTAGTGGTGAAGCCGGAATTTCGCGGTACGATTGATAAAGTAGACGCGTTTGCGCCGTTTGATGGCGAGATCTCGGTTGTTAAAAATGAACTATACAGTGGAAGTCAAGTGTGGTTAACGCCAAATCTTCGTCGGGCCTTAAAGTGGCAATTTATTTTCTTTCATATCACGCTTGATAAGGGCTTGCAGAACGGTACGAAGGTGACTGTGGGTCAGCATATTGGGACGGCATACCTGAAGCGCGGCCCTGATGGGACAACGGACAATTTTGATATTGGTTTGAAATTTACCCAGCCAATGCGCCGACCGGCTGTTGATGCTCTGTTTGGTCATGCGAGACAGAGTGTGGTTGAAGAATATGCGAAGTACGGAGTCCGCGTGGATGATTTGATTATATCGGAAGGCGATCGCGATCTGAGCCCGTGTCCACTTTCTTCACGTTATGACGGGCCGGATGTCACGTTTCCCCATAGCATGCTGGCGGATGATTATGTTTGGTTAAAATAGTATGACCGGAAAGACGCACATTGAAATGCACGATAGTACGCTTTGGGATGTGGTGGTGATCGGCGGAGGGGCCTCTGGCATGATGGCCGCGGGTCGGGCCGCGGAGATGGGCCGCCGCGTACTTCTTCTTGAAAAAAATCCCATGCTGGAAAAAAAATTGCTTATTACCGGAGGCGGACGTTGTAATGTGACCAACAACAAACCCGAGATACGCACGATGCTTGGGAAGTATAAGGGCAATGATCAATTTCTATTTTCCGCTTTTTCCCAATTTAGCGTACAGGATGCTTTGGATTTTTTTAATCGGCACGGGATGGGAACGATTGAGGAAGCGGAAGGGAGAGTATTTCCGGTTTCAAATAAGGCGCAGTCGGTATGGGATGTACTGGTAAAGTATATGAAAGTGGGTGGTGTGCAGGTACAGACCAATGCCGCAGTCGTTGGGTTATCTTTTGATCCCGCGACTCACTACATTATTGTTCAAGGTAAGGGAGAGAAAAAAGAGATAATCGCGAAATCCTGCATTGTTGCCACGGGCGGCACTTCGCGACCGGAAACCGGCTCAACCGGCGAAGGATTTTTGTGGCTTAAAAAATTTGGCCATACTATTATTGAGAATGATTTTGCGCTTGTTCCGATCGCGCTTACCGATCTATGGGCAAAAAATTTAGGCGGAGTAACCCTCAAAGATATTAAACTCACCACCTTTCAAAACGGACAGAAACAAGAGGCGTACAAAGGTAAACTGCTTTTTACGCATTTTGGGATTAGCGGGCCGACAGTTTTAAATATGAGCAAAGCGGTCGGAGAGCTACTGCATTATGGCGAAGTTGTGATCGCCCTTGATCTGTTTCCGGGTACTGATGATCAAGAGCTTAAAGCGCGACTTCAATCGCTTCTGATTACTGAAAGCAATAAGAAATTAAAAAATACATTGAGCAAACTTATTCCGGCATCACTTGTGTCTGCGGTACTCACTCTTGGTAAAGTAGATGGTGAAACTGTCAATCATAGCGTGCGGCGTGAGGGCAGGATTACATTAGTCGCACTCTTAAAAGCAATCCCGCTTCATGTCCAGGGTTTGCTTGGTGCCAGTAAAGCAGTCGTGTCTTCCGGTGGAGTTGCGCTTAAAGAAGTAAATTTTAAGACCATGCAATCGCGTCTAGTGCCCAATCTTTACCTGGTGGGCGATGTCCTCAATATCGACCGCCCCTCAGGCGGTTATAGTCTGCAACTTTGCTGGACAACGGGATATGTCGCGGGGAGTAATAGCTAATTTTCGATAAAAAGAGTAGAATGAAACAATAAGATAAAATGAGACTATGTCTACACTTGTATTTGACATTGAAACCGTGGGAGAGGATTTTGACGCATTAGATAAGACAACGCAAGAGGGATTGACGCGCTGGATTAAAAAAGAATCGGATAACGCGGAAGAATATCAAGCGGCGTTAAAAGAGTTGAAAGACGGTCTTGGTTTTTCACCGCTTACTGGACAAATTGTGGCCATCGGCGTTTTGGATTTTGAAAAAGATAAGGCGGTGGTTTATTTTCAAGCGCCCGGGCAGGATTTTGGAGATTTTGAAGAAGACGGCGTGACTTTTCGGCAAATGACTGAAAAGGAGATGCTCCAGAGTTTTTGGAACGGCGCAAAACAATATCAAGAGTTTGTAACTTTCAACGGCCGCGGGTTTGACGCGCCATTTTTGATACTTCGCTCCGCTATCCACGGAATTCGTCCGACGTTTGATTTGATGTCCAATCGTTACCTTAGCCGGCAGTGGAATGGCCAGCGGCATGTTGATCTTATGGATCAAATGAGTTTTTACGGCGCGACCCGCCGCAAAGGCAGTTTGCATTTGTACTGCCGCGCCTTTGGCATAAAAAGCCCAAAATCAGAAGGTATTACCGGCGATGATGTGGGGCCGCTTTTCAAAGATGGCAAGTTTAAGGAAATTGCCAAATACAATGTTGGCGACCTTCATGCTACCAAGGAGTTATATGATTATTGGAAAAAATATCTGAATTTTTCTTGATCAACATGAAACTTTTTGTCAAAGCTAAACCCGGGATGCGGGAGGAATATGTGGAAAAGATTGATGACACGCATTTTGAAGTATTTGTGAAAGAGCCGCCGCTCAAAGGGCGGGCGAATGACGGGATTGTGCGCGCGCTTGCAAAGCATTTTGCCATAGCACCATCACGCGTGCGGATTATCTCTGGCTATACTTCACGCCAAAAAATTATTGAAATAACATAAACTATGCCACAAAAAAATGAAATCGCGGTTTTTGGCGGCGGGTGTTTTTGGTGCACGGAGGCAATTTTTAAAATGCTCAAAGGCGTGGTAAGTGTAATGCCTGGCTATGCTGGCGGCCCTTCGACAGGCGTAGGGAATAGTGTGTCGTATGGTCAAGTGAGTACTGGCGCGACTGGCCATGCGGAGGCGGTACGCATTGAGTATGATCCCACACGAATTTCATACGAGACATTACTCACCGTATTTTTTGCCACGCATGATCCGACCTCACTCAATCGCCAAGGCGCGGACGTGGGTACGCAGTATCGCTCTACCGTGTTGTATACTACTGATACACAGAAGCGTGCGGCGGAGCGGATGATACAAGAACTTAATGCATCAACGGAGCAGGGCAAACCGATTGTAACTGAAGTAAAACCGTTTGAGCATTTTTACGAGGGGGAAAATTATCATCGCGATTACTACGCAAATAATAAAGATCAGTCGTATTGTCAAATAGTGATTAACCCAAAACTTGAAAAAGTCCGCAAAAAGTTTGCCGATCTTATTAAAACATCATGATCTCACAGTCTCTCAGTCGCACGACTGGGAGACTGTACATATTGGTGGAGGTGTGGTATGATGACGATATATATAGGTAAATGCATTATACAAGTCAACGTGATATTCATATGCGGGAGTTAACAAAATGTTTGAAAGCACTTGCCAATGAGCGGCGGCTTCTGATTTTACGAGAGCTTGTGCGCCGCGAGCCAATTACTATTCATACGCTCGCGAAGCGAATCGGACTCTCACTTAAAAGTACCTCCAAGCATATTCAGAAACTGGTCGAATGCGATTTTATTGAGCGCGAGCAAAAGTCCTCATTTGTGTGGTGTCATCTAAATCGAAAGCATGGGATGTTACAATCGTTTCTATCTCATCTTAAGAAATAGTATTAATTCTACGTCCTATCGCAACAGTCTCCGAGTCGCACGACTGGGAGAGTGTCATAGTTATGCCGTTGCTTAAATATGCGCATGGGTGAAGGTCGTCAAGAACATCGGATTACAGGAGGCCAGGATCGTCCGCCGGTTATTTCGGAGGTGGTTGATTATTCCCGCGCGGGGGTGCTTTTAGAAAATGAGCTGCGCGAACTTGCTGAGGGTGGAATTACCGAGGAAACCATGTCACGGGATTGGCAGCCGGCGCAGGAGCAAAAATTTTCTCCTGAAAGCGAAGCGTTATATGATGAGTTGGAGGCGCTTATTACTGAAGAATGGCAGCAATTTACTGAAGCGCTCGTCGAAGACCCGGTATTGCGGCGCTATTTGCAGATGAAATATAAGGTAGAGGGACGCGACTTGGATGTACTCATGAGCGCCATCCAGCGCCAGAGCGAGCCGTATCAGGATGAGACAGAGGCCTTTCAGGAATTGGATAGTATACGTAAACGACTCGGGATAGAAGCAGGACTGCGCACTTTTGATGCGCTGCGTTGTTTTAAAGATCAAATACGAACGCTTTACTTTTTTGATACCATTCGAGAAAAAATTGAAAAGGGAGATCGTGTACTTGAAGCTGGTGCGGGTACGGGCATTTTGGCAATTGCCGCAGCCCGTACTGGCGCTGAAGAAGTCGAGGCCATTGAGATCAATCCGGTGACCGCGGTATTTGCGCGGCGCGTGATTGCGCGATGTGAGGAGCGCGGGATTATTGAAAGTGGCAAAGTCAAAATTCGACTTGGTGATGCGGCAGAATATAAACCTAAAAAAGGAGAGCCATCCTTTGACGCGCTGATAAGTGAAAATCTGTACACCGGACAATTCCATGAATTACAAGTACAGCTCAATGATTATCTTTTGCAATTTGTGGATACATCACAAGATAAAATTATTCCTCGCGCGATGGTAAACGGAGTAGAATTGATGGATCTTTTAAGCGAATTGCCGCCGCCAAAGCGTTTTGAAGTGGCACAAAAAACCGCAGTGGTAGTAAAGGATTTGGGGATTGACCCGCGCGCGCCGAAAGGTATATCGGATCCCAAAGCGTATGATGTACTTCAATTTACGGAGCGGCAGGCGGTGGGAATGCGCAATCGTATTGTAAAGACTATTGCAAAGGATGGGGTGATTGATAGCGTGGTTATTTTTTCGCTCATCCAAATGTCGAATCGCAAAGGAAATTTTTTACGCCGCAATGAGAGTGAATTTTTGGGAAATGATTTGGCCATCATGTTGCAGAATCCTCTGGCGGTTAAAAAAGGAGATCGAATCGAAATCAGTATTTCTTATCGTGCGGGCGATCGTCCCGGGCAAGCGCAGATTCGGGTAAAGCGTTTCCTCCCCGGCGGCATTCCTGCGGAGGAAGTAGGTAATATATGGGAACAGGACGCGTTGCCACGGGCGGCATAATGGACAGGGGTATATTTTCGTGGTAGAATGGTTTTTCTATGGCACATAAGGATTATTATGACATTTTAGGGGTTTCTCGCAGCGCGTCGCAGCAGGAAATTAAGGAAGCGTTTCGGAAAAAAGCAATGGAGCATCATCCGGATCGCGGCGGAGATGCAGCGAAATTTAAAGAAATCAATGAGGCCTACCAAGCGCTTGGCGATGCGCAGACGCGCGCGCAGTACGATCAATACGGCTCATCTTTTGAGCAGCTGCGCCGGCAAGGATTTCAAGGCGCTGGCTTTGATCCGCGCGAGATGGGTTTTGATATTGGGGATCTTTCGGATTTGTTTGGCGGGTTGGGTGATATTTTTGGCTTTTCCGCCAGAGGCGGACAGGGGCGGCGGGAGGCGCGCGGGCGCGATATTGAAATTGAGGTAGGCGTGCCGTTTGAAGAAGCAGTGCATGGCGCAACGCGCGAGATTGAGTTGGAAAAAATAAATCAATGCGCGCGATGCGGCGGAAGTGGAGCAGAGCCCGGAAGCGGATTTAAAAATTGTCCAACCTGCGGCGGGGCCGGAAAAGTTTCCAAAATGACGCATTCATTTTTTGGCGCAATACAGACAGTGACAACCTGCGCCTCATGTCATGGTATTGGAAAATATCCGGAAAAAGAATGCGGGTCTTGCCATGGCAAAGGGGTAGCACGCGGAAAACGCGTGCTGAAAATAAAAATTCCGGGAGGTATTGATGACGGCGGAACGATTCGCTTTGCCGGAGAAGGCGAGGCTGTACGCGGCGGAAAACCGGGCGATCTTTATGTACAAGTGCGCGTGAAAGCGCACAAAGATTTTGAACGGCGTGGGAATGATATTTGGAGCCGCGCGGTTATTGCGTTTAAAACCGCGGCACTGGGAGGAGTGGTGGACATTCCTACTGTGGATGGCCTGAAGGAACTTAAGATTCCGGCCAGTACGCAATCTGGCACCGTAATAAAAATGAAAGGACTGGGCGTGCCGCATCTTGGCAGTGGCGGCCGCGGCGACCATTTCGTGGAAATTCACATCAAAGTTCCGGAACATCTTTCCCGCCAGCAAAAAAAGATGTTGGAGGATTTTGAGGAATAGTAAAACTCCTCGTTCTCCAATTCCCGCCAGAGGCGGACAGGCGCGCGAATTGGAGAACGAGAGGTGTAGTGATTAAATTATGTACAAGCGACTTGGGCGGGGGTTTTTTGAACGGCCGACCTTGACGGTTTCCAAGGATTTGTTGGGGAAATTTTTAGTACGCAAAATTGGCAAACAAGTGCTCGTTGGGAAAATCGTGGAGACCGAGGCGTACATTGGGCCGGAAGATCGCGCCTCGCACGCTTTTGGTGGAAAGTTAACAGCGCGCAATCGCGCTGAATGGATGATTGGCGGGCATGTGTATATTTATTTAGTTTATGGCATGCACTTTCAATTTAATATCTCCACTGGAAAATCCGGTGTGCCGGAGTGTGTGTTGATTAGGGCGGTTGAGCCGGCCCCTCACCCTAGCCCTCTCCCTCAGGGAGAGGAAAGCAGAAGGGCTAATGGGCCGGGGAAATTGTGCAAATGGATGAAGTTGGATAAATCTTTTTATAGCGAAGATGTTACAAAATCATCGCGACTGTGGGTTGAGGATAGAGGAATGCGCGTGCCGCGTTCACAAATTATCGCCGGTCCGCGGGTGGGTATTGATTATGCCGGACCATATTGGTCAAAAATTCCTTGGCGGTTTTATATTAAAGGCAATCCGGCAGTATCCAAACCACACTTGTAAGTAAGGATTTAAAATTTTGCAGCGCGTGACAAAGTAGATTTATCAGCAAGAACAAGCATAAGAAGCACAAGAAAGCCAAGAAGCGAGCCGGCTGAAGCAACATGAAATGCCGTAGCAGGAGAAATTGTATCCCAAATGCGGCCAAGCATATATCCGCCCAAAATGACGCCCAGTCCGACAATGGTATGAAACACCGCGTAAGCGCTTCCGCGCGCGCCTTGGGGAACAAGATCCGCGATAAGCGCGCGGCCTGAACCTTCAGTGAGCGCAAAGAATAATCCATAGAGCGCAAATAAGAATAATGTCGCCGCAAATGGCGGCGTTTTTGCAAATCCAAATTCCACAATGGCAAGTACGAACCAACCCGCTGTAATAAGCGGCAGTTTTCCAATGCGATCACTCCAGATGCCTAAAGGATAGGAAAGTAGCGCATAAAGCAGTGTGAAGCCGGCAAAAAGCACAGGAATCCAGGCAATCGGAATACCCACATCATGGGCGCGCACTAAAAATAGTGATTCATTTATTTTGGTAAGCATGGCAATGGTCGTGCCTCCGGTAAAGAGCCAAAATTGCCAGGGAAATTTTTTGCGCAGTTGCAGGGGCGCGCGCTCAGTTGGTTTTGGTTCGCGAATTCCAAACGCAATCAAGGCAAGCGCGATTGCGCCGGGGATGATAGCCAGCGCGAAAATAAGGCGATAGGTGGAGAGGGTAGGTAGGAATAGCAAAAGCAATCCAGCGGCGACAAGCGGACCAAGTACTGAACCAGCTGTATCAATCAAACGCTGAAAGCCAAAGGCGCGGCCGCGCGCCTTTTCATGCGCAGAATCAGCAATCAGCGCGTCGCGCGGCGCGTCTTTCATGCCTTTGCCAACTCCATCAATGGTGCGCAGTGTTGCTACTGCAGAAAGAGTTCCGGTCAGCGCAAGAAGCGGCCGCGCCACAGAAGAGAGCGCATAGCCAAGAAAAACAAAAAACTTTCGATTTTTGAACTTATCCGAAAGTATGCCGGAGATAAAACGGAAAATACTGGTTGATCCTTGAAGCAATCCATCAATAAGTCCTATGCCGGCGCGGGAAATTCCTAGGGCTGCTAAAAATCCTGGCAAAATCGGAACAATCAAATCCTGTCCAAATCCTGAGGCCAGCGCGACAAAAGCAACAATAATTACATTGCGAGGAATTTTTGATTTTGGCGGAGATGCTGTTGGTTTTTCCATATTTTCAATAGTATAGCATACTCGCGCGCAGGACTGAAGCATGGTATACTTAGATATATTATGAAAAGGATTACTGTAATCAGTATAGGGATTTTTGCAGTCATTGGAATTATATGGGGCGCGCGATTCTATTTTAAAAATTTGCGCGGAGCATGGCCGGCAGTATTGCCACCCTCACCTGGCCTTCAGCCATCCTCTCCCTCAGGGAGAGGGGGAGGGGAGGGAGAATTGCCATTAAAACTTCCGGATGGATTTTCAATTGAAATTTTTGCAAAAGATTTGCCGGGGGCGCGGGTGATGGCAATGGGTAGTGGTGGTATGTATGTCAGCCAAACCTCGGAAGGGAAGATTGCGCATATTGGTTTTGATGTAGATGGCAATGCAACAAGACCCGTTTTAGCATTTAGTAGTTTACAAAAGCCACATGGAATAGTGGTTGATCCAGCTGATAAGTATCATTATTATATTGCTGAAGAACATCGAATTTTTGAATTTTATGATGCACCGCCTGGAATAACTGGGCCAGAATTCAACAAAATCGTAGATCTTCCTTCTGGCGGCGGGCATTTTACGCGCACGCTGGGGTTTGGACCGGACGGGCGGCTGTATGTTTCCATTGGTTCGTCATGCAATGTATGCAATGAGAAGGATAAGCGGCGAGCAAAGATTTTTTCCATGAATCCTGACGGCAGTGATTTCAAAGGAGTGGCGCGCGGTTTGCGCAACGCTGTATTTTTCACTTGGAATCCGGTTGATGGATCTATGTGGGCAACGGAGATGGGAAGAGATTTACTTGGCGATGATTTGCCGCCAGATGAGATTAATATTATTCCACCACCTTCCTCTCGTGTGCAAAGATTACCTCCGGATACCGTTTTTGATTATGGCTGGCCAATTTGTTATGGAAAAAATGTGCACGATAGTAATTTTGACCCCGCACCAGAGCAAGCTCGGCGCGGGGCAGGTAAAAACGTATGCGAAGATAAAGAACCCAGTTATATTGATCTGCCAGCACATTCAGCGCCGCTTGGCCTGGCGTTTATTCCCGCCGCCTCTGGCGAGCCTCGCCCTGATGGGCGGGAAGAAGGATGGCCGGAGGACTATTGGTATGATTTGTTAGTGGCCTACCATGGCTCATGGAATCGCAGTGAGCCAACGGGCTATAAAGTAGCGCGTGTAAAACTTGATGCGCAGGGCAATTATGAAGGCACGGAAGATTTCATTACTGGCTGGCTTCAGCCGGACGGCACTGCGCTTGGCAGGCCGGTTGATATTTTAGTCCAACCCGGCGGCATGATATATGTCTCAGATGACAAAGCCGGGGTTATTTACCGAGTGCGGAGAAATGTGCTAGAATAAACGACATATGTTAAGCATCCTTTGGCATGATTATCTGTTTGCCCCGCTTTTGAATCTTTTGATTTATCTTTACAACGGGGTGGCTTTTGAAAATCTTGGACTCGCCGTTGTCTATATGACGGTAATGTTGCGCGTTGTGCTTATTCCGTTTTCCATTATTTCCGAACGTAGCGCGTTTAAGTACGAAAAAATTCAGGAAGATCTTGTGATTATCCGAAAAGAATTCAAAGACGATCCGGTTGCGCGCAAAGAAGAAATTCGCGCCATTTTGCGCGCCAATAGAATTAGTCCATGGGCTTCATTTTTGCTTCTTGGGTTCCAATTGCTTACTTTGATTTTATTGTATCAGGTATTTGTAGGCGGCATGGGGGGGAAACTTAATGCTCTATATCCATCAGTATCGCGCCCTGATATTATCAACACGCAATTTCTATGGCTTGATATAGCAGTACGCAATTACTATGCCGCCGGAATAGTCGGCCTGCTTTTGTACTGGCAAATCTGGCGCAGTCAGCGCAAACGCAAAGGCAATCTGATCGCGAATGATCTTGTTTTTCGTTTTGCCTTTCCTTTGTTTACCTTTCTTATTTTAGCCAGTCTTCCTTCGGTAAAAACCGTGTTTATTTTAACTGCTATGCTGTTCTCCTATGTGGTGCACTTGTTCCGGCCATTTTTTACGCGCAAACTTCAAGCAGTAAAACATAGCGCACTCCGCCTTCATGAAAAGATTGTAAGTGCCGGAAATGGGGAAAAAGCAAAAGCCGGCGCGCACCATTAGTTGGACAATATAATAAAAGTGTGATATTATTGTAAAATATGGAAGAATCATTAGATCGCATGATGTATTCATTCGTGGTGGAGGATGTGTTAAAAGGGTTTTTTGTATATGTGCCGCCGGGATATGTGGCCTGCGTGTATGATCTTGGGCGCGGGGTGCTTAAGAAATGTTTGCTTCCGGGATTGCACTTTAAAGTGCCGTTCTGGCAAAGAGCAAAATTATTTAACACGCAAACGCTTGAATATCGGCTTTCTAAAGATTTTAATCTGAAAAATGTGCGGGCAATGGGGGACACACCGGTTTCGGCAGTAACTATGGATGGCAAAGCTGTTACCATTGAAGGAACTCTATTGTTGAGACTGGATGTAACGCAAATTCCAAACATTTGGCAAAACATTGGTGAGGATTTTGTGGACAAAATCGTGCGGCCAACAGTGCGTTCTCGCTTGCGCATGATTGCAACGCGATTTACCTACGCGGATTTTGTCGGCAATCAGCGCGACAGCGTTGAAGAGCAAATCAAAAACGAATTGGAAAGAATTTTTTACCCGCGCGGCATTCGCGTGGAAAATGTATTGCTCTCCGAGGTAGGGAAGGCAAGAGGAGGGGAGTAGGGAGGGAGATTCGGAAGACGTCGCGAATATCTGCTTCGGAACACGCTCGGTCTAGGCTGAGCGTGTTTCTAGTTTTTCTAGTTCCTCGCTCTGGTCCTCGCGCCGTACAACGATCTCTTATATGAGTAATTATAGGCGGCGCTGCGGGTTTCCTCAGCAGACATCTCTCGACGTCTTCCTCATGGGGAAGAAAATGAAAAGATATTATGCCCGCTCGGCCTCCGCAGAATGTTTGCTGTGGTCTGCCGATGCACCACGGCCGTATTGAGGAAAGGAAAAAAGCGGGCCTGCGGGTCTCCTCAGCAGGCATCTCCCGATAGCTTCCTCCTCAATGGGGGTAGAGAAAAAATAGAAAAGGATTTTTTGTTGACTTTTACGCGCGGCATGGTAGGGTGAAGGTAGGAGGAGTTCTTTGAGTACACGACACCTTCACCTGCATTCTGCAACAGGCCTGTCAAAAAAGCAGAAGTATTTGCGGGTCGGGATTGTTCAGATCGCGGTTTTCATGCTTGAGGTTGTTGGCTGGGTATTTTCTGGCAGCGTGACCCTGCTTGGGGACGCCTGCCATGTGGCGTTTGACGCGCTTGCCTCATGGGTGGGTTTTATCGCGGTTGGATCCGCGGAAAGGCACAAAGATCTCCGGGTTGCGCATCGCATTGAGGCAAAAGGCACGAAAGTCAACGGCTTCCTTCTGATCGTGGCCGCGCTGTTTCTGACAATCACGATCATCTATCATAATAGTGGCGTGCATGAAGTAAATGGAGTGTGGGCGCTTGCCTCGCTTGCAGTGGGACTTGCCGCGAACTTTTTCTGCGTGCGAATTTACGGCCATACCCATGATGATGATCTCATGGCAAGCGCGCGCGTTCATGTGCTTCTTGATATCCTGTCCTCATTCATCGCGGTTGTCAGCACCTTGCTTGTGGCACTGACCGGATTTGCGAAGTTTGATCTTTTCTTTAGCATCCCGCTGGTATTTCTCTTTGCGGGGGTTGGACTCTGGTTCATTCACCGTGCTTACGCGCGTTTGCGTAAGATGCAGATGGATGACGCCGCAGAAGAAGAACATGGCGGAGGAGCAGCGTAGTGAGGCGGTAAATAGTTGACATACCGCCTCTTTTTTGATATAGTAAAGCTATTATGATTAAGCGCGTATTTTTTAGTATTCTTATTCTTTTTGCAGGTATTTTGCCGGCTGTTGTTTACGCGGCAGACAGTGGATCTGTGACTGAAGATTTTGGAAATACTTCACGGCGCGAAGAGCGTAACACTTACGCTTTTTGGGATACAAAAAACAAAGCCGTAAGTTTGCCGCTTCAATATTCAATTCGCGCGCTTACGCTTCCGGCAGAGAGCACAATATCCACTCCGCAAACCACCAGCTTTGCTGAAGTGGCGGATAGATTCAGCCGCATTCCTGTTGGAAAAATCAAGGCCAACGCGCTTGTCGCTGGAGACGGGAAAATTACCTTTGTCGCGGATCAAAATCGACTTTACGCAAGTTTGGCTCAGGGCATTGAATTAACAGGCGGCCGCGTTGCAGAACTTTTAGGCGCGGAAGTCAAAACGCTTGAATCAGGAGAAGGCAAAGTATTGGTGGGCGGAAAATTAAAAGGAAAATCATTTTTGGTGGAGCTTGAGCTGCAGGGGTTTGTGGCCTCCGCCGCGGCGCAATCAAAAAAATTGGCCAGCGCAGGCGGAAATAAGTATTTTACAAAAGCCACGCTTACGGCCGAAGCAGATTTGCCTACTGGAACACAGATTGAATACTTTCTTTCCGGGGATGGCGGAGCGCATTTTGAAGGCGTATTGCCGTCAGTCGCACATGATTTTACAAACAAGGGCAATGATTTGCGTTTTAAGGCCGTGCTGGTAACGCAGGACGCTTCCGCAACGCCATTTTTATTGAAAGTACGCGTTGATTATACAGTCGCTGAGCCGGAAACCTTGGCCACGATTCGCAAGCGCGACTCGCAGCGAATCGCGGATTTAAAAAATATTGCGAACGCGCTGGAGAAATTTAAAAAAGAGCGCGGGGTGTATCCGTCCGCGGATGATCAGGTAGCAAGCGTGCGGTATGAGCTGATGGGTCGCTTGCTTATTGATGGCAAATTTATAAGCAAAATGCCGCAAGATCCCAAACGAGCGGAGGATAGCGCGCGTTTGTATGATTATGTGGCAAGCAAAAACGGGCTGGCATATCTTTTGCGCGCGCAACTTGAAGAAACAGCAAACAAGCAATTGCAAAAAGATGTGGATGCCAAACCGCTGGAACCCAATGTGTATGATTATACCTGTGATGATCCGTGGTATTGCGCCGGAAAAGGGTTTTTGGTGGTAAACATTCCACCTCCTCCTGCGCCACCTGCCATAGGAGTCGCTGAGATTTTACAGGATGAAAAAGGACGCGTCTGGCGTATCGCAACCGTTGGCGGTGGAGAAACACCGTCCCAAAAGAGAAAACTCTATATTCCTTCGCCGAGCTTGTTGTCAAATCTGCGGAATTTTTACGCGCAGATGCGTAAAGTCGGGCGCGAGCAAATTGAAAATGTGCCGCGCGCGCGACTAATAAAAACCGCGGACAAAGATGATATCTATTATATTACCGAAACATTTTTAAAGCGGCGCATTCCAAGCTCTGAGGTTTTTAAATCCTACGGAAATGATACGCGCGAAATTGTCATAGTTCAGCCTCAGGAGCTGGCGGCATACAGAGACTCGCGGCTTATTCGGTTGGTTGGCGATACGAGAGTTTGGTATCTTGAAGGCGGGGCGCGGCGGCTTGTCACAAATGCAGAGGTTATGAAAAAATATAAATTTGAATGGAAGCATGTCGCGCCGGTAAATTTCGCGGAATATAATAGTTATCCGGAAGGCGCGCCGTTGGATTGATGAATTAGGAATGATGAATTTAGAATTATGAATGAAAGTCAAACCGTAGACGGATATTGTGTAAAATGCAAGCAAAAGCGGGAGATGAAAAACGCCTCCGAGGTAGAAATGCCGGGAAAGGGCGCTACCGTGCGACGCGCCATGACAGGCGCATGCGCGGTGTGCGGGACGAAAATGTTCAAGATTTTGGGGAAGAAATAAGCTCGGCGTGAGTTGTGACGCAAGCTAGACCACCTTGGTCAGCCCGCACGAAAACTCGCGTCGGCGCTACCGCGAGGTAAAAGAAAGATTATATTCGCCGCGCTCCGGCTCGCCTCGCAATAACCACTTGAACAGAAATCAATCAAAGCAATGCTCGGCTGCGCCAGGGTTTTCTTAGCGGGCATGCCCTTCGGTGGTCTGCGCTATATCAATTGATCCACGCCTCGCATAGAGGGATGGAGTGAGAGAAAATGTTACTGCTCGAGGGGGTGGTTTTGTTTTTGAAATGTGCTATAATGCTTTTATGAAAATAGGATTATTTATTGGGCGGTTTCAGCCACTACATTATGGGCATTTGCTGATGATAAAACAGTGTGCGAGCAAGGTAGAGCAGTTGATAATCGGGTTGGGATCAGTAAATGTCGCGCAGTCATGCCAAGATCCATTTACCGCGCAGGAGAGAATGGAAATGATTAAGAAAGGAATGAAGGAATTAGGAATCAGGAACTCCGACGCTGCAGGTCGGAGCCCCGACCCATCAGGGCGTCGGGGTTATGAGATTGTTGAGTTGCCGGATATGGCAAGTGATGAAGCCTGGGTGAAGATGGTGGCAAAAACAGCAGGGAAGTTTGACATCTCTTGGTCTGGCGATAAGCGCGTAGTTTCCATATTTGAAAAATCCGGATTGCCGGTTGTGCGGATTAAGGAATTTCCCGGATTATCCGGAACAAAGATCCGGCGCCGCATGGCGCAGGGTCAGAACTGGCTTAAACTGGTGCCGCTATCGGTAAGGAAATATCTTGCAGAGATTGGGGCAGTAAAACGTGTGCGAAATTTATGTCAATCCAAACCGCGATAATTCTCATCATAACAATTTTAGCGAATGCGTTTGCAAATGTATTTTTGAAATTGGGGACGCAGAAATTACCAGCATTGGATCTTAAAAATCTTATTGCCAATCTCCCGAAGATTTTAAGCAATCCGTGGATATTGCTGGGCGCGGTTTTATTTATAACAAATTTTCCGCTTTACAATTTGCTCCTGCAAAGAATGAAACTGTCAATCGCGTTTCCGCTCATTACTTCCAGCGCTTTCGCGGTTGCCGTTATTGTATCCTATTTCGTTTTTCACGAAGGTTTGCGCGCGCCGCACTATATTGGACTTGGATTATTGGTAATTGCTTTATGGCTACTCGCACGATAGTTAATTTAAAATGTAAAATGCAAAATGTAAAATTTCTTATTGCGACATTTTTAATTTTTAATTTTACATTTTACATTGCGCCTACGGCGCATGCCGAGACTCCGGAGCAGGTTCAGCAATTGATTGAAACGCGGCAAAAACAGATCGCTGATTTGGAAGTGCAGATTTCAGAATATTGGAAATCCGTTGATGAGAAAAAAGCCAAAGGCGAGTCAGTTCAGAATGATATTGAAATTTTAAAAGAAAAAATCGCGCAAAGCGAACTGGAGATTAAGAGTTTGAATCTGGCAGTGGAAGAAGCCGGATATAAATTAATACAAGCCGAGTCAAAAATCGGGACAGTTGCCGGAAAAATGGATAAAATGCGCGGGCGGATCGCGTTTTCGCTCCGCCTGATTCGCGAGCGTGAGGAAACTCCGACCTTGCTACGATTTGCCGAGTCCGAGCGGCTTTCCGATGTATTTTCGGTATTAAGTGAGCTTGCACAATTTAACGATTCGCTTAAAAATACACTTGATGAGCTCAAGAATACCAAAGCGGAACTGGAAAAAACTCGCGAGGATATTGCGGAAGAGAAACAGACACAAGAGCGTTTGAAGCGTTTTGAGCAGTCGCAAAAGGAAATTATCGCGCGGCGCAAAGAACAACAAGCGAAGCTTTTAAAGCAGATAGAAAAGGAAAAAAATAAGCTCATCAGTACGATTGAAACCAAAAAACGCGATCTTCAAAAAATCAAGGAGCAGATTACTTATTTGGCGCAGGTTGGCGTTTCAGCTGAAGAAGCGGTGCGCTATGGTGAGTTGGCAGCAATTCGCACCGGCATACGCACCGCGTTTCTTATCGCGGTTTTGGAAGTAGAATCGCGTCTGGGGATAAATGTTGGAAAAGGCAATTGGAAAGATGATATGCACCCGCGCGATCACGATGCATTTCTTGCAATTACGAGCAAGCTTGGTCTTGATCCTGATACAACAAAAGTTTCCAAAGCGCCCTCATATGGCTGGGGCGGAGCAATGGGGGCGGCGCAATTTTTGCCCAATACTTGGCTGGCTTATGAAGCGCAAGTGGCGCAACTTACAGGGCATAATCCTCCCAGTCCGTGGAATTTGGAAGACGCGTTTACCGCGGCGGCCTTAAAACTTGCCCGCGGAGGCGCGTCCAGTAAAACAAGAGCAGGCGAGATTCGCGCGTCCAAAGCATATATATCAGGAAGCGGAAATTGCACCAAGAGCATTTGCAATAGTTACTCCAATCTTATCCAAAATAAAGCGGATGATATTGAAGCGGAACTTAGTAAGTGACGAATTTCCGCAATTCACCTAAATTACTATGTTTAGCTGGTTGAAAAGAATTATCCTTGCGTTTGCAGCGGTTGTTATCGTTATTGGTTTTTATTTATTTATCCCTGTTACTGTTAAGCCAGCGGACAACATTGTCTGGGGCGTGACATTTACAAAATCCTACGCGCAGTATTTGGGGCTGGACTGGAAACAAACCTATCTGGCCATTCTTGATGATCTTGGAATACGCGCAGTACGCATCGGCATAAACTGGGATGAAATTGAGCCAACGCAAGGACAATTTGATTTTTCCGATTATGATTGGATGATGGACGAGGCGCAAAAACGCGGTGTTACCATTTTACCCGCTATTGGTTTTAAATTGCCGCGCTGGCCCGAGTGCCGCGCTCCACAGTGGGCAGTGAAGTGGCTCCCGGAGGATTGGGCAATGTGGAAGCGTTATCTTGATGTTGGAGTGGGGCCGCGTCGGCAAGAGTTTGAGCAAGCGCAATTTGCAATGATGAAAGCCGTAATTGAACATTTTAAGAATCGACAAAATATCAAGGCCTGGCAAGTGGAGAACGAAGGATTTATCGGCTGGTTTGGTGATTGTCCGCCAATTAAAAATTCTTTTGTGCGCCGTGAAGTAGAATTTGTGCGCGGCCTTGACCCGCGTCCTACCGTTATGACCGAATCCGGAGAGCTTTCAACCGGATTAAAATCGGCGTTTGTCGCGGATGTTGTTGGAACAAGTCTGTATCGCGAGGTCTGGAGCCCGACTTTTGGATTTATTACCTATCCTTTGCCACCGTCATTTTATAGCCGTAAAGGCGCGCTTTTGCGCTTATGGGCGCCGCGTTTTATTATCACTGAACTACAATTGGAGGCCTGGGCGCCAAAAGGTATTTTGAATATGCCCATTGAAGAGCAGATGAAAATTTTAAGCCCGGAGGAAATGAAATCCGATTTGGAATATGCTCGTCGCACCGGAGTTGATGAGATCTATGCCTGGGGCGCGGAATGGTGGTGGTGGTTGAAATTAAAAGGTTACCCCCAGCTTTGGGAGACAGCACGCGAAGGATTCAGCAAAAGCTGAGCTTTTCCCAACCAAAGCTCAGCTTTGGATTTTGCGGTATTATGTGCTATAATAATAAACTGTATGCTTTTTGGAAAACGCCCTAAAAAACCGAAATTGCTTATTTTAGAAGATGACGCGCTTTTGATACAAATGGTAAGCAAACGATTTCACGACGAAGGATTTGATGTGACCGCTCTTATGAGTGGAACTGAAGCTTTGGGTACCGCGAAGAAAATTTTACCGGATATTATTTTGATGAATTTAATTTTGCCGGGCCTTGACGGTTTTGCAGTACTCAAGCAGCTTAAAGCAGACAGTAAAACAAAACGGATTCCGGTAGTGGTGATGTCTGAGTTGGAACAAGCGGCAGACGCAAAATCCGCAAAAGCGCTTGGCGCCGAAGCGTATTTTTTAAAAACACATACGGAATTTGATAAAATTGTTGAAGCCATAAAAAAGCGAGTTAAATGATTCAGTTGATATGGCAAAAAAGAAAAACCGCATCTTGTTGATTATAGAAGATGATGAAATTTTGCTGCGCGCGCTGTACTTATTTTTTGAAAATAAAGGGTTTACCATCGCGTCAGCAACTGATGGCGATACGGGATCAAAAATGGCAGATCGTTTAAAACCCGATATAATCCTTTTAGATCTTATGTTGCCCAAGATGAGCGGCTTTGATGTTTTAAAGTATGTCAAAGCAAATCCGGCATTGCGCAATACCCCTGTAATTGTGCTTTCAAATCTGGGAGATACAGAAGATATAGATCACGCAAAAACGCTTGGCGCCGCGGACTATTTTGTAAAAGCGCGTACGGATTTGGATATGTTGGGAAAAAGAATTGAAAAAATTTTAAAATAGAATAATTGTATGCGTGATCGCTGGTTAAATTTCGTTCTTCATTTGACCAACCGCATTTACGCGCGCAAACAGAGCGTATTAGCACATGAGGGCTTGAAATCCGCGGGAGATATTGCAGCGCTTGTTTTGTTGGAAAGTGTACTTGCTCTTGTTTCATTCCCTCTTTATGTCGGACTGAAGCCGGCGACCGTAACCGCGTTTTTGCAGGAAAAGGGCGGCTATGCAAAAATCGCTTTTGATTACCATTTGCGCAGAATACTTACGCTTACCGGAGTAAGCATTGTACTTGTTATTTGGCTTTTGAAACTCGCGCTTATTATTTTTGTGCCGGCGTTTTATGGTCCTTTGCGTTTATATAGTGTATCTGAAATTAGTCCGGTTCCTTTGCAAAATAAAGAGCTTATTGCGGCTGACACTCAAATCCAAACCGCCAGAATCATTGAAACAATGCCAAAGCCGCGACTTGTTGAGGTCCGCAAAGAAAAAGGCGGTGATTATGTATTTTTCGGAACCGGAAAATCCGGAACCGAGATAGTACTTTTGCTTTCCGGTCAGCAATCGGCAGTTTATACTGAATCTGTTGATAAAAGCGGACATTTTGCCATCCGGCATTCTCAGAAAAATTTTAAGTTAAATGAGGGAAACCATTCCGTTATTGTATTTAGCTATGATAAGGATATTCAGGCGCGTAGCAATATTGCCTCAGAGCAGTTTTTTAAAGTTACCAGCACATTTACTGATCGGCTGATAAAAAATATAGATATTCTGGCAAATTGGTCAGTTATCATTATTCTTGCCATTGGAATTTTTTTAACGGCATTGACTCTCTAGCGTATGGCACGGAAATTGTTGCAATTTTTTCTAAAAACATCGGCAGTCATCTTTTTCTTAAAGGAGAAAATGATTAAAACGAATGGATTGTTCAAAACTGCCCTCTACGCGGTAGTAATAATTTTAATGGAGTTTATATTCGCGATTATATCGCTTCCGCTTTTTTTGCTTGTTTCGCCCCACAAGCTTCAGGAAAAAGGATTTATTTTTCCAATAGGCAAGTTGGAGCATCCGCATCTTAAAAGTTACGCGATGCGCAGAAAAATAAGCATTGCGACTATCGGCGGCGCCGGAGGAATTTTTATTGCCAAGATATTATTTATCAGTATTGTGTCTTCCTATCTTCTTGGCGTACAGCCGCTACTTGCCGCTACATTTGATTGGACTTTTGGTGCTTCAAGTGATTTTTCCTTTGATAGTTCAAAAATTGAAGTAACTGGAGGAGTTGCTAGACTTAAAAATTTAGGAACTACTACCAGCGGTGCTACGACAAACTCCGGGTTTACCACTGATGCTACAGGCTGGACTTATGCGGATTGGGATCAAGGCGGCGGCGAGTCAAATGTTACTGGAGCGCACCAGTCATCCGGCGGAAATACCGGCGGATGGATTAATGTGAATTTTCCATCCGGATCAAATGATGAATTTGGCGGATATTGGCGACAAGGGTTTACCACCACCGGAGATAATCCAACCACAACGGTTAGTTTTGATTGGCAAGTGACGGCATTTGATTCTACGCCTGCTCCTATAACTTTTAAGCTGTTTGCGTTTGTTGATACTGGTACAGGAGTTCCGGTAATTGGACAAGAAGTATGGACATCAGGAGAAATTACTGGAACAAGCGCATGGGCGGCAGTCAGTAGTTTTGATGTGTCCGCAAAAGTGACCACCGCCGGCACTTATTATTTAAAAGTTGCGGTATGGCTAGAAACTCCGGGATCTTCAACCGGTCCGTTTACATTAGGATTTGATAATGTGGCACTTAATTGGACAAAAACAACCAATATTTTTGACACCAGTAGGCCAACAATTTATCCCAACACAGCGCTTACGCCTAGTCACGTGGCAAGCTGGAATTCATTTACTGAAACCGCGACAAAAAATGGTGGGGAAATATATTATCAGCTTTCCGATGATAACGGAGTAACCTGGAAATTCTGGAATGGATCATCATGGGCAACAGCCGGCGCTGGAAATTATAATACCGCAACAGCTGTAAATACAAACATCGCAAGTTTTCCAACCGCGCCAAATCAAATAAAATGGAATGCATTTTTGGAAAGTGATGGAACCCAGCAGGTTATTTTGGATACTGTTACGATTGGCTATACTGATAATGATCCGCCGGATATTTTGAATCTAGCCGGCGCACAGCAAACCTCAAATGGTCGGGTATATGTGACTTATGATTTGCAAGATGACAACAGCGATCCCTCAAGTTTGGTAACTTATGAATACTCGCTTACCGGCGCGTTTGCCGGCGAGCAAACAGCCATGACTGCGGATACTGGCGATGTGAACCACAGCGGCGTGTCGGGACTAACCAGTTCTCTTACTGGCACAGCCCATACTTTTGTTTGGAATGCCGGAGCAGATCTTGGCGCGGTGTATAACACAACCGTATATGCGCGTTTGCGCGCCAACGATGGAATCACAAATGGCGCGTATGCCTCTTCATCCGCATTTACGGTTGATTACGTTGTGCCAACTGTATCTAATGTGTCTGCAGCGCAAACTTCCGGCACAACCAATGTGGCCATCTCCTATGATGTTTCCGACAATACCGCTGATAATCTTTTGCTAGAAGTGGATATTTCCGAAGATGGAGGAGCAACCTGGACAGTGACGGACACATCTGTTTCAGGCAATGTTGGCTCCGACGTTACCTCTGGAGTTGGTAAGAGCATTACCTGGTCCGCAGGTACGGATTTTGCAAATCAGCAGCAAAGTGACATTCAAGTCAGAGTGCGGGCAAAAGATAAATATCAAAATCAAGGTGTAAATGTTGCATCTGTGAACTTTAGTTTAGATACTTTGCCGCCAGTAACCCTTACTGCCTCTGATCTTCTTTCCCAACCCGTCTCCGGAGATACTGCTGTGCTTATCGGTGGATCATTTACTGAAACCAATCCCAACACCAATGATTTCTATGTTGCCATAAATGGCGAATCCTATGGTTCAGCCACCTCCGGTACCGGAAATACTGCCACTCCGTCAAATCAATCCACCGCGGTTGGCGCCATCCTTGACGGCAATGACTACATTTCCAAAGTCAAAATTACGCACACTGATGACTTTGGCCAAGCAACCAATAATGAAAACACCTCGTCGGCCACTGCGTACAAGTATGTGAAACCATACACGCCGCAAGCGCCCACGCTCTCCAACCCAGTGACGACACGACTGGATCTTCTTGTAAATCCGAATGCGTCTGAGGCGAGTAGCCTTGAGTACGCAATACAGGAGACCACAACGGGCAATTACGCGCAAGGCAACGGTACCTTAGGCGTTTCCGCGGTGTGGCGCGCGCTTGGCACATCAGCCGGACAATGGGGCGATGGGCTTGCAGTATCCGGAAAAGTGCGCGTAACCGGGCTGACCTCGCCGGTGGCAAATTATATTTTCAAAGTAAAATCGCGCAATATCTCAGATGGCGCGCACGCCTCTTCCTCGGAGTCGGCTTTTTCCGCCACCGCGCAAATTACCAATACCGCGCCGTCTATAACGTTTAATACAGTGGCGCAACCCACAGATGGCACACAGTATGTCAATGTAAACTATACCGGCACGGACGGCCAAGGCGATATTGCATCTCTTGATGTTGCGCAGTACTCCACTGATAACAGCACATGGTCGGCAATGGCAGAAAAAAGCGGCGCGGGATCCGAAGGAACCGCGAATTTGACATTTTTGTCAACCGGAAGCGCGCATATTTTTGCTTGGGATTCCGGAGCGGATTTGCCCAATGTTGAGGATGACACGGTTTATGTGCGTTTGCGCGGAAATGACACCCTTTTAAGCGGGACAACTGCAACCGCATCAGCATTGGCAGTAGATAATAAAGCGCCAGTTGTTGCGAACGCGACTGCGGCGCAAGATGTTGGCGCGCGCACTGTAACAATTACTTATGATCTGACAGAACATAATACTTCAACCGTGGTTTTTGAGATTTCACAAGACGGCGGGTCAACATGGACTGTGACGACAACTTCCGCTTCAGGCGCATTAGGCGCTGGCGTAACAGCCGGCACGGGAAAAATAATTGCCTGGAATGCCGGTACGGATTTTGATAATCAGTATCAAATTGATATGCGCGTGCGCTTGCGCGCTACTGATACAAAGGGCAATGCCAGCGCGTACGCGCAGTCCGCGAATTTTACGGTTGATACCAATGATCCGGTGGTCTCCAATGTGACAGCGGCGCAAGATTCCGGGGCTAATACTTTTACCTTTAATTATGATGTTTCCGAGGATGCGGGGAATGTAACAGTGGGACTTGAAATTTCAGGTGACGGAGGGTCTACCTGGACCGTGCCTATAACTTCCGCCGCTGGCGCGGTGGGCGCGGGAGTTACGCCAGGCACGGGAAAAACAATTACTTGGAATGGCGCGACTGATTATAATAATCAGGAAAAGACCAACATGAAAATCAGAATTACAGCCACGGACGGATTTAGCAATAACGTCAGCGCTTCTTCAGCGAATTTTTCTTTGGATACCAAAGCGCCGCGGGTTACCAATATGAGCGCCGCGCAAGTTGCCGCCTCTACCAATGTTACATTTACTTATGATCTTGCTGATCAAAATACCTCACTTGTGGAATTGGATATTTCCGAGGATTCCGGCGCAACTTGGACTGTGACGGATACATCAGTTTCCGGAAATGTGGGAAGCAGTATATCAGCCGGAGCAAGTAAAACAATAACTTGGGCCGCCGGCACGGACTTTGATGAGCAACAACAAGTGGATTTGCGCGTGCGCGTGCGCGCAAATGACCCTTATAATAATCAATCTGCCAATGCCTCATCAGTTGATTTTTTCCTTGATACGCTAAATCCGGCTGTGCTTACTTCCACCGATCTCCTTTCCCAGCCCGTCTCCGGAGACACCACTGTGCTTATTGGCGGATCATTTACGGAAACCAATCCCAACACCAATGATTTTTACGTGGCGATAAATGGAGGCGCGTACGGTTCAACCACTTCTGGCACTGGAAATACTGCCACCCCATCAAACCAAGCCACTGCCGTGGGAGCTACCCTTGACGGCAATGATTATATTTCCAAAGTAAAGATTGTCCACACTGATGATTTTGGCCAAGCCGCGGTGAACGAAAATACTTCTCCCACAACTTCACTCAAGTATGTAAAGCCATACACGCCCTCGGCGCCGACAGTGGATAATCCGGCAGTTGGCACAGTTGATGTTTTGATAAATCCGCACGCCTCAGAAACAACTGGCTTGGAATACGCGATTTTTGAAACTTCGCAGACAAAATATGTGCAAAGCAATGGCACTCTTGGCGCATCTGCCGTATGGCAAACTCTTGGAGTCGGGGCAGGTCAGTGGGGTCAAACTTCCGGCGTGTCCGGGAAAATTATCGTGAATGGTTTAGCCACACACTCATACTTGTATCAATTTAGGGTAAAATCGCGCAATACTTCTGACGGCGCGCACGTCAGCTCAAGTGAAAGCGCTCTTTCAAGCGGAACTTCCTCAACCAACCAATCACCAACCATTTCGCTTAATTCCGTAGTACAAACAACAGACGGAACAAAGTATGTAACGGTAAATTACACAATAAGCGATCTTGAAAGTGAGAGTGTGAGTTTAGTTGTGGTTCAGTACTCAACTGATGGCACGATTTGGGAAACTATGACGGAAAAGACAGGAGCGGGAAGTCAGGGAACTGCCGGACTGTCAACAAGCTCCGCTGGACAAACACACACTTTTGTATGGGATGTTGCCACTGACCTAGTCAATAAAGAAAATAATACAGTTTATGCGCGCCTGCAAGCAAATGACGGCACATCAAATGGCGGCCTGGCAACTTCCAGCGCGTTTACAGTTGATACAAAAATTCCTGTGATTTCCCAAGTCAATGCTTCTCAAGTGAGCGGGTCTAATAATGTCACTTTTACCTATAAATTGACTGATTTATCGCAATCAAATGTAGAACTTGATATTTCAGAAGATGGCGGCGCAACTTGGACTGTTACTGATACAAATGTAAGCGGGGACGTGGGAAGCGGTGTAGCATCCGGCACGGGAAAAACAATTACTTGGAGCGCGGGCGTTGATTTTGATGAGCAAGAGCAATCTGATTTGCGCGTACGCGTTCGCGCGACTGACGCGTATGGCAATGCCGGTATCAATGCCTCCTCTGCTAACTTTACACTGGATACTAAAAATCCTGTGGTTGGGAGTGTTACTGCTTCTCAAAATTCCGGTTCCACCAGTGTAACGATTGCTTATACACTTGCGGATACCAATACCTCCACGGTTGAACTTGATATTTCAGAAGATAATGGCGCCACATGGAGTGTAACTGATACAAGCGTAAGCGGAAACGTGGGGTCAGGAATTACCGCTGGAAGCAAGACAATTACCTGGAGCGCCGGTACGGATTTTTCAGGACAAGAGCAATCTGATTTGAAAGTGCGTGTGCGCGCAACTGATACATTTGCCAATGCCAGCGGCAATGTTGAATCCAACGCATTTTCTTTAGATACCAAAGCCCCAACCATTTCTAATCTTTCCGCATCACAAACACTTAATTCTCAAAATGCAGTATTTACCTACACGCTTTCAGATAGCGGGCCAGTAACCATGGTTTTGGATATTTCCAGCAATGGGGGGAATTCCTGGGGTGTTACAGACACCAGCGTAACAGGGGATATTGGCGCAGAAATTACGGCAGGATCCAAAACGATTACATGGAACGCAGGCACGGATTTTTCTGGAAATGATGAAACAGATATGCGAATACGGCTTCGCGGTACGGACAGTTCAAATAATGTAAGCGCGTTTGTGGAATCAGCAAATTTTAGTGTTGATACCAAAGCGCCTGTTGTGCAAACAAGCGCGGATTTGAAAGCCCAGCCAAGTGCTGGTGACACTACTGTGCTTATTGGCGGATCATTTACTGAGAGCAATCCCAACACCAGTGAGTTCTTTGTTGCTCTAAATGGAGGATATGGCGGAGCTACCGCGGGAGGCAGCAATACTGCCGCGCCTGCTGATCAGGCAACTGCGGTAGGCGCAACCTTAGACGGAAATGACGTAATATCAAAAGTAAAAATCGTGCATACTGATGATTTTGGCAAGAGCGCGACAAATGAAAATACTTCTCCCAATGCTGATCTGAAATACGTAAAACCCTACACTCCGCAGGCGCCAACCGTAAACAATCCGCAAAATACATCAGTAGATATTACGATTAATCCTCATGCCAGCGAAGCCGCAGGACTGAAGTACGCGATTTACGAAGAAACTACTAATAAATACGCAAGCGATACTAATCCGCTTACTTTAAAAAATAGTCCGGATTGGAAAACCTTGGGAGTGGGCGCAGGTGAGTGGGGACAGATTTCTGGAGTTTCCGGTAAAATTACGCTTACTGGTCTTTCTTCGCCAGTTGCGCAATATAGATTTAAAGTGAAATCCAGAAATATCTCTGATACGTTAAATCGCGCCAGCAGTGAAAGCGCTTTATCTGCCGTGGCGGCCATAGCCAATACAGCGCCCACAGTTGCGATTGTAAGCGCCGCACAAGCAACCAGTGCTTCCTATGTTACGATTAATTATACAGGCACTGATGCGCAAAATGACACCAATAACCTTGTGTTTGAGCAGTATTTGCGAGATGGAACAGTATGGAATACCATGACTGAAAAATCCGGAGTTGGATCTGAAAGTTTAACCGGTCTTGCTTTTAGCGCAAGTGGAACAAATCATGTGTTTGCCTGGGATGCGGCTACTGACATTGCCAGTACAGAAGATTCAACAGTTTATATTCGCTTGCAATCCACGGATACGCTTATAAATAGCAATACAGCAACTTCATCAGCATTTACAGTTGATACGCTGGGGCCCGCAATAACTAATATCAATGTAAGTCAAACGCCGGCAACAGGGGATGTGGTTATTGATTACGACTTAGATGACATTTCCGGAGCAGATAATACAGTTGAACTTTCCGTTTCGGATAATAATGGGCAAGCATATAAAACTCCTAGTATCGGATCAGTCAGCGGTGATGTTGGATCTGGAATTTCAGCAGGCAAGAGCAAGAGAATCAATAATAAAGCCAAAGATGATTTTCCCAATAACGAAACAAGCAATGCCAAAGCAAAAATACGCGCGACTGACAAATACGGCAATGTCAGCACGCAGGAATCCGGACATTTTACTTTTGATACCAAAAAGCCAGTAGTGCAAAATGTGAGCGCCTCCCAAGGGGCCGGATCAACTGATGTGGCAATCAGTTATGAACTTACAGATGGCACGCCTGCTGGACATCTTATAGCATTTGAAGTATCTGAAGATGGCGGTACAACATGGACTGTGACCGCAACAACAACAACCGGTGAGGTTGGGACAGGGCAGACCACTGGCACCAAATCATTTACTTGGAAAGCAGGAGCAGATTTTTCAGGAAAAACTAAAACTGCAATGCGTCTGCGCGCGCGATCGCTTGATTATTTTGGCAATCAAGGTTCATTCGCGCAGTCAGCCGATTTTGCTTTAGATACGGAAGCGCCGTCAATTGGCAATATGGCGGTTGCGCAAACGCTTGAAAAACGCGAGGTTGAGATAAACTACGATCTTAACGAATTTTCCAACCAATCAATTTTGGTCTTGGAAATCTCTTCTGATGGCGGTGCAAGCTGGACAGTTGCCACCACCACTGCTTCCGGAGATATTGGCGCATCAGTTCCCTCAGGCGCGCAGAAAAAAATAATCTGGAATGCCGAAGCAGATTTCCCGGATCAGGAAAAATCAAATGTCCGTACGCGCCTTAAAGGAACAGATACATTTGGAAATCAAAGCATGTTTTACGAATCAGCGGATTTTTCAGTTGATACTGCCGCGCCGCTTGGATTGGCTTCTTTTAGCAAATTTTCCGCAACTGAAACTTCAGCAACAGTAAATTGGGCAACCGTAACAGACGCGCATTTTAGCCGTTTTGAGCTTTGGCATGGTACAAGTGAAGCTGATGTGCAAAATAGAAGCGGAAGCGCTCAAAAGTGGGGGTCGGACAATGATAGCGCGCTTGCCATCGCAACAACCAGTGCCACGGTTATTACCGGAATTTCCACGACTGGCAATTATTATGTAAAAATTTGGGCTATTGACGCGCATGGCAATGAGAAAACTGTTGATCATATTAATGTATTTACGTCTTTTGCCGCGCCTCCCGGGCTAGAGCGACGCGGAAGTACCGCGCCTCCGCCTTCGCCTCCGCCTGGTATTGTGCAAGATACGACTGCGCCGGGAAAACCAATTCTTTCTTCTGTTGCAACGCCGACCAAGGATAAAACCATCAAGATTTCCGGTTTAGCTGAGGCAGACTCATCAATCAATATCTATGATAAAGAAGTATTGATAGAACATTTGACGACAAAAACCGATAAAAACAGCGAATTTGAACATACACTCGTATTTGAAGAAGGGGAGCATGTGCTGACTGTGCGCGCGATTGATGAATCAGGAAATGTGAGCGACGGATCTGATCCGGTAAATGTTACTGTTGATCTTACCGCGCCTGCCTCCCCAATTCTGCTTAGCCATCATGATGGCGATAGAGTGACTGAAGAAACGATCACTCTTTTGGGTGTAACTGAATCATTTGCAAAAGTGGAAATTACATTTGATGGCGAGACACCTTTTGAAGTATCCGCGGATGAAAACGGCGGCTGGACATTTATTTTGCCAAATACATTTGCGCTTGAAATTGGCACGCATGAAATTACCGCGCGCGCGTTTGATCTTGCAGGCAATCGCAGTAAAGATGTAAAGATACGCATTGAACGAATTGAACCTGTGGCGCAAATTCCTTTGTCTTCTGAAGCGGAGATTACTCCTCCGACTGAAGAAGTTCCTTCTGCGGCGCCTGAAGCGGCTGTGCCAGAAGCCTTGCCAAGAGGAGCGCCGTCACTTCCGGGGGTGGTGGAAGCGCCAACAGTCGGCGTTGGTCCGGGCGCAGTAGAGGCGCCTTTGGCGCCGTCAATTCCTGTTCCATCCGTAGAGATTATTCGCGAAACAACTGAAGCAATTGAACTTCCAGGCGTGCCTGCGCCAAAAATTGTAACAATTGTCGTTCCTGAAAAGGTGGAAGAAGAAAAGCCAAAAGGAAAAGTTATATCGTCAATACGAGAAAAAGTTAGAGAAGCGATAAAAGAGCCGGTGCAAGGAAAAATCTTTACCTTTAGCGGAACTGCCTTGCCAAAAGCAGATGTGGTTATTTATATTCACAGCGCCCAAGCGGTTATCTATCGCACTAAAGCTTCTAAAGACGGTATTTGGACTATTCGCCATTCTCAAGATATTCTTGCGCTTTCCCCCGGCGTGCATACTATTTTTGCCGTAAGTCTTGATCCAAAAGCAAAAGTAAAAAGCCGGCCAAGCCCGGTCGCGCAATTTACCGTAACCAAAAATAAATGGGTCGCGCTATTTCAATATCTTAATTTGCCAACCACGGCAGCGACCGTAATCTTTCTGATGTTTACGGTTGCATGGCTTTATAAGGTGCGCAGTAAAAGAGAAGCAGTCTTATGAAAATAGCATTTATTGGCCAAAAGGCCATACCTTTCTATAGAGATGGGGGAGTGGAGCGGCATGTGGAGGAGCTGGCCACAAGATTAGCCGCGCGCGGCCATGAGGTTACCGTGTATGTACGGCGCCGTTATGTGGCAACCAAAGAAGATATTTGGCGCGGCGTGCGCCTTGTTCGCGTGCCAGAAATTCCTACTAAACATCTTGGTTCGATTTCGTCAACTTTTTTTGCTACGCTGCAGGCAGTATGCAGAGGACAGAGGACAGAGGACAGAGGACAGAAATCTATTTTCCGTCTTCCGTCTTCCGTCTTCCGTCGTCAGGGTTACGATATCATTCACTTTCACGGCGTGGGGCCATCACTCCTTTCTTGGATCCCGCGAATTTTTACGCGGGCGAAAATCGTGGTGACTTTTCATTCCATTGATCGTTTTCATGCAAAGTGGGGGCCGCTGTCGCGCTTAGTTTTGTGGCTGGGCGAGTGGACTGCCGTGCGTATTCCGCACGCCACCATCGCGGTTTCGCACGAAATTGCAAAATATTGCAAAAAGCGGTTTAAAAAAAATGTGCATTATATTCCCAATGGCGTGGAAATTAAAAAGCCACCCGCGGATGCAGAACTTAGACGATGGGATTTGCAGAAAGATAAGTATATGCTGACCGTGGCGCGCCTCGTGCGCCATAAAGGGATTCATTATTTAATTGAAGCGTTTAAGCAAGTGCCGGATGCTATCAAGGGAGAAATGAAATTGGTAATTGTCGGCGCGCCGTCTTTTACCAAGGATTATGAAAAATATCTTAGGCAATTAGCCGGTGAAGATCATCGCATTGTATTTACCGGCTATCAAACCGGAGAAACACTTAATCAACTTTACGCGCACGCGTATTTATACGCGCATCCGTCGGAATCCGAGGGATTGTCGCTTACGATTTTGGAAGCCATGAGTTTTGGAAAATGCGTGCTTATTTCCAACATTCCGGAAAATCTGGAAGTGATTGACCACTCCGGCGTGCCGTTTGAAGTAGGCAACACCGATGATCTTGCGGAAAAGATGGCTTCGCTTATCAATCACCCGGAAATTGCAGAGGCAAAAGGCAAGCTCGCGCTTGGCTTTATTAAGCGGAATTTTGAATGGGACAAAGTAGTTGCGGCAACCGAAGAATTATATAAAAAACTATCCCCAAGGCGCTGATTGCGCCAGATTGCTTTTTGTGATAGTCTAAACTATATGCGCTCCCTAACCAAACTCTCCACCCTGCTTGCCACCCTTGTCGTGGCGGTCTTTTCCGTGCTGATTTACCGCGGTTGGGCGCAGTCAACCGCGACCACGATTGGGAGCAATATTACGACAACCGGCAGTATTTCAACAACAGGAAACATTCTTTCTGTTGGGAGCGCCAATCCTAGCAGCAGTGGTCTTGGCTTTTTAAGACGATTACATTTATTAGGACCATCTTCTGAGAATGGACGCACAGGTATTGTGATAGAAAATGGCGTAAATGGCAAACGATGGGAATTTGGCGCTTACGAAGGCCCTGAACTTGCCATTATGGATCGAGGAACTAGCGCTTCTCCTTTGGCCAATACGTTTTTCCGTGTTTTTGGGATTAATCCTTTAAATACATTTGTGTTAGTTGATGGCAATGTAGGTATAGGAACTGTCAGCCCTACGTATGATCTTGATGTAGTTGGAACAATACGAACCGGCAGTACTTCACCACTTGTTATTTTTGAGGATTCAGACGGCACCGCTAATAAGAAGCGTTTGGATTTTGGATATTTTACTAGTCAGCTTGAAATTTCGGCGAGAAATGATGCCGAAGCGTTTGTGCGGAATATTTTAACGCTCCAGCATGATGGCAACGTTGGCATCGGGACAACGAGTCCGGCAACGAGACTGCAAATCAATAATGCGGATGACACGAGTGTTGAACCGCTGAGAATTTATAATGACAATGGAAATTTGGCTTTCACGTTTGATGTTAATTCAGCCGGTCAGGGACTGCTGGGAGTTTATAGCGATGGAACTCAAACACAGCAGTTTTATTCCGGAGGCGATAGTTATATTAACACAGGCAACCTTGGCATCGGGACAACGGGTCCGGGTAGTGAGTTAGACGTGAGAGGGTCATATACGACCCCCGGCGCTGGCGGTTTTTCGGCAGATGGTGTTGCTCGCATTTATTCAACCAATGTTGCTGGAGCCGGGGTTGGCGGGGTATTGGCATTAGGGGGCGAGACAGCTCTTAGCACCACACCTTATCCTTTTGCTTTTATTCAAGGGGCTCAACAAACCGTAGGCGAATATGGCGGTGTCCTTTCCTTCTGGACGACTTCTAGCGGTGGAGGCGGCGAAACTAACAGTGCGAATTATGAAAGGATGCGGATAACAAAGAACGGCAATACGGGAATTGGCACAACAAGCCCTGGTGCAAAACTTCAAGTAACAGGCGGTGACGCGGCAATTACCACTCAAGGCAATGGCATGATCCTAAAAGCCACTGATGGCGCAAGCTGTTATCGGGTTACCGTCAACAACGCCGGCACACTCGCGACTGCTTCAGTTACTTGTCCGTG
>Ga0155387_106_pt1 | contig 32879 bp, 36 predicted proteins | sample RifCSPhighO2_02_FD_106355 | JGI IMG/M metagenome (GOLD analysis project Ga0155387, IMG submission 106355) | Candidatus Uhrbacteria bacterium RIFCSPHIGHO2_02_FULL_46_47
CTTGTGGACATTGTACAGAACTAGCGAAACATGGAATGATCCTAAAATATTTCAAGTTGAAATCCTAGACGACTCATTATGATAACGGAGAACATAAATAAAATATAATTGGGGCGGCGCATTTCGCAAAACGAAATACGAAATTCGGCGGCGGCGGAACCCCAGAAGCAATCCCGCTTTTGCGGGATGCTACGGGGCAAGAAGCGAGGGCGGGCAATCCCGCCAAGGCGGGATCAAAATTCAGCGTTCGGGTTTTCGCTAAAAAAAGTTCGGATTTCATTCAGCGTTCGGAGCTCACTGTCGTTGACTAAAGTAGCGGTAGCGTCCCGCCATGGCGGGATTCTTCATTTTTTGTCAAGGTCATGCTATCATAATACACTATGGCCCAAACAAACGGAGAATTGAAATATCTGCGCGCAATTTTACGCGAGAAAAAGAAACGGCCCAAAATGGCTGTGCACGGGCGTGGAATGAAAATGCTGCCAATGCGCGGCGTGCCAAAACGCCGACGCGCAAAAATGTAAGATATTAAGTGTAATTGCGTCCCACTCTATATGGAGAGTACTGCGACTACTCTACGTACATATACATGCCGTGAGCTTTGCCAGCCCGAAATTTTTGAGGATCTGTATGGCACATATTCACGAAAACTTTATCGGTATGCATACTACCATCTCAATTCCAAAGAGGATGCGGAGGATGTATTGGCCACAACTTTTGTGCGGCTTTGGGAATATGTCACGGCAAATCAAAAAGCAACAGTTCGCTCAATCACAGCCTTACTATATCGCATTATGCATAATTTAATTGTTGATCAATATCGCGCGCGAAAACCCGCAAGCTCAGTTGAAGAGATGCTTGAAGTAGGAATTGAGATCAAAGATATAAAGGCGCTTGATGCAAGTAAAAAAGCAGAATTTTCATTAGTACTGGAAGGGATTGAAAAGTTAGAAGAGGCGGATAGAAATTTGCTTTTGTTGCGTTTTATTGAAGATTTGCCAGTGACTGATATTGCGGATATGCATGGAATTACGGAAAATAATGCGTCCGTGCGAATTCATCGCGCCTTAAATAAACTGAAGAATATTGTAAATGCGCAATATGCTAAATGAACATGATATTGAAGGAATATTAAAGAAAATGCGGAACATGGAACCCCCGCAGAATTCTTTATTGCGTGCAAAAAATAGGGTGATGGCGTTTGTAAGAGAGGGCGATACTCACCGTCAACCTATGTTAGAAAGGTCATCAATTTTTCATTTATTAATTCCTAAGTTAAGATTTAAATATATGATTGTAGCGTTAATTCTAGCATTAGTACTGGGTGGCGGCGGAACAGTTGCCGCTGCGCAAAACGATCTTCCCGGTGATGCGTTATACGGCGTGAAACTTGCTTCTGAGCGAGTTGCTGAGCGGCTGGTAAGAAGTGAAGAAACAAAAGTTGCCCTTGACGCCAAGTTTGCAGATCGCCGAGCAGATGAGATTGTGGCTTTGGAAGTGAAAGCAGATGCCGCGGTAAAGAGCGGCGCTTTGCAAGATGCCGAAAAATTTGAAAAGCACATGGACCGCACCGCTGAGCAGTTGAAAGCGCGCATCACCCATTCACAGGAGCGCCTTGCCGCGCTTAAAGCAAAAGATACGGAGAGTTCACTCAAGGCATCTGCAAAGCTTGAGTCACGAATTGATCTTTGGGAATCCAAGCTTGCCGCGGTAGAGTCCGCGACAAGCCGCGAGGAACTTAAGGCAAAACTTGCCGAAGTTCGCGGTAAGGTGAAGGAGCTGCGCGCCGCATTTGAGAAAGTGCAAGATGAAGCAGCGGATGAAAATGGCGCAAAAGGACGCGATGAGCAGTCCGCTACCGGCCGCGTAGGTGCTGCGGAAAATAAGCTTGCCGCGCTGACTGATCGCCGCGCCAGAATTCTTGTTGAAGTGAATGCCTCTGGCGATGCGGAAGCCAAGGCAAAATTTGATGAATCCGACAAATTATATCAGGAGGCGGTGACGCTCGTTGCGCAGGCAAAAGCCGCGCTTGAAGCAAAGGACTGGAAACTGGCATGGGATAAGGCGAACAGCGCGTTTAAGGCCATGGTGCAATTCCATGGACCAATGCTCCGCGCGCGCGTCAATGCAGAAGTAAAAGAGGAAACGCGTGAAAAACGCGAGGAGATAAAAGAAGAAGTCAAGGAGCGCCTTGAGAGTGTAATACCAGAGATTCGGGTGCGAGCGCGGGAAGATCTTAAAGCGCGTCTGGATGAGCAGAAAGAAACTGAGTAGGATGATCGGTAATGTGCGAAATGCAAGGACAGTCCCGTAACCGCGGGACTGTCTTTTATGTCCCTTGTGCATAAAATTGTGTAGTGCTACACTATCTCAATATGAAGTTGAAAATTGCCACGCTTAGCGTGATTACTTATTTACTTTTTTCTGCCATCTCCGCGCATGCCCAAGCATCGCCGCCTTCAACATTTCATATTATTTCTCCTGCGCCGGGAGAAGTTATTGTAAGCAATAAAGTTTCTGTATTGGTCAATGTTTCGCAAGATTTTTTACTTGGTAAAGATGGTTATATTTTTCTTTGGCTTGATACGCTTGAACGCACGCCGGAAAATGCGCGGATCACCTCCGAAATTCAATATATATTTGATAATGTGCCGTCTGGTTTGCATACGCTTTACGGCGAACTTGTACGTGCTGGCCAAAGTTCATTTGAGCCAAAATCAGAAGTAAAAGTTGAATTTGAAACGATTGACGAGGAAATTAAACCAGTTGCAACCTCAGCTGACACCGGGAACGAGGCTCCACCGGAAGCAAACGGAGGGTTATTTATTCCTCCGGGCAAGAGTAATGCCACGATTGTGATAATACTTATAATTTTGGCAGTGGCAATACTTTGGTATGTATTTGGCCGCTCATCTAAGAAAACCTCATAATGCATGGCAATTGATTATTCTAGGGAATTAAATAAAGAACAACTGCAAGTTGTTACGGCCGGAGACGGCCCTTGTTTAGTTTTAGCCGGAGCCGGAACTGGCAAAACGCGTACGATTGTTCATCGCGTTGCGTATCTATTGGAGAACGGCATAGACCCGCGCCAAATTCTCCTTGTGACATTTACCAATAAAGCCGCGCGCGAAATGCTCAGACGGGTTGAGCTCTTAATTGGCGCGCAACCACAAGGACTTTGGGGAGGAACATTTCATCATGTGGGACACGCGCTTTTACGGCGGTATGGCTCACGCATTGGCATTGCGCCATCATTTACAATTCTTGATCAAGATGACAATCTTGAAGTTTTGAAATCAGTTATGGCGGCCCACGGTATTTCAACTAAGAAAGATGACAGCAAATATTTTCCAAGTCCGGATGTGCTTGAAAATCTTATTAGTTTTTGCGCAAATAGTATGCGGCCGCTTTCGGAACTTATTGAACAGTGGATTCCAAAACATGCGCATCTAACGCCGGATATTTTGCGTGTTGCCTCGGCCTATGAGCAAAAAAAACGCGAGCGCAATGTAGTGAGTTTTGATGATCTACTTTCTTTTTGGTTGAAGATTTTGCGTGAGCGGCCAGAAGTACGTCAGAGTTTAGGTGGAAAATTTGAATATATTTTAATTGATGAGTATCAAGATACCAATCGCTTGCAAGGTATGATTGTTGAGGAATTGGCAAAAGGGCCACCAAGGACTGTCCTTAACGATACCCAAGGACAGTCCTTGTCCGCTCGTAATATCCTGGTTGTAGGCGATGATGCTCAGGCCATTTACGCATTTCGCGCGGCAACGGTTGAAAATATCATGCGTTTTCCAGAAGTATTTCCGGGCGCAAAAACATTTCGTTTAGTGCAAAATTATCGTTCCACACAATCAATTTTAGATTTGGCCAATGCTTGCATTTCCTGCAATCGTCGGCAATTTGAAAAAGAATTGCGAACAGTACATGGACGCGGCACAAAGCCAGAACTGGTGGGATGTGCTGATCCATTTGAGGAAGCGCGGTTTATTGCCGGGCGCGTACTGGAATTGCGAGAAGAAGGGGAGTCACTTTTGGAAAGTGCCGCACTTTTTCGCGCCGCGTATCAAGGCATGCAATTGGAACTAGAACTTCAAAAGCGCGGCGTGCCGTATGTTATTCGGGGCGGTATCCGATTTTTTGAGCAAGCGCATATTAAAGATGTTGTGGCATATCTGCGAGTGGTTGGAAATCCCAAAGATGAGATTGCCTGGCAACGTATATTAAAAATGGAGCCGGGGATTGGAGTGAAGACGGCAGCGGAAATCATGAAATTGATCGTTGGTAATTTTTCACCCCCACCTCAATCCTCCCCCATCAAGGGGGAGGAAGTGAATGCAAATTCCCCTCCCTTGGTGGGAGGGGCTAGGGGAGGGGGTCGTAGTCAGGAGGGGTTACGCAAAGTGCTTGCCCGCGTTGAGAAGCTCAAATCCTTAAAGCAAATTGATGCCATGATTGAGTATGTGCTCCAAGCATTTTATGAAACTTATGCGGAAGCGACTTTTGAAAATGCGAATGATCGCATTGAGGATTTAGAGCAACTGGCAATTTTTGCGCGCACATACAGTGCCGGGGGTTCATCCCCCGGTGACAGTTTGGAGCAATTTTTAGCTGATGCCACGCTTTCCGAGGGGTTTCGCGGTGAGCGCGGAGTAACGCGCGAAGGACTGTCCTTTGTGAAGGACAGTCCTTCCGAAGAGTATTTAGTGCTTTCCACGATTCATCAAGCCAAGGGATTAGAATGGAAAAATGTATTTGTGTTGGGGCTGGTGGACGGCCAATTTCCGCATTATAAATCACGCGCAAATCGTGCGGAGATGGAGGAAGAGCGGCGGCTTTTTTACGTGGCCATCACGCGCGCAAAAGAGCGGCTATTTTTAACATATCCTTTGACCAGCATGGCATCCATGGGCACTGCCATTAATCAACCTTCCCTTTTTGTCCGCGAACTTGATCCGCGATTGTATAAAACAATGCTGGAGGATGAGGAAGAGGTGATTGAGATTGAGTAAGTTGACACTCGGTGAGCGTTGCCTTATAGTAAAGGCGTTCTTGTTCACATGCGAGGGGGAAAAATGCCAAATCTCAAGTCACGACGAAACGGTACACCACTTCCCACAGAAGTCTTTAGACTGCTTGAGCAGTATCGGTGCGCCCTACAGCAGAAAAGAACGCGCACTGTGAAAGAGCTGCGCAAAATGTTTTCTGAGGTCGGGTACCGCGTTGCGATGGCCGAGCCAGCCGTACTGTGGTTGCGCAAGTTAGGCATCCCATTGCCACAAGAGCGCACACTGCAAGAGCGCCGCACATTGCGGATCAAACCGTGGTGAGGTAATGCGACAAAGCCGATCGGTGAGATTTCGAGCGTCCACGCAAAAAGACCCGTGCCTGAGGAGGCGGCCGGGTCTTCATTCATTTTAAGGATTGACATGGGTGCGTTTTTTACATATAATTGCCACGTTATGGAAAAACGCACTATATATTTAGATCACGCAGCCGCAACACCTCTTGATCCGCGCATTAAAGAAGCGATGTTGCCGTATTTAGATTCAGAGTATGGAAATCCATCGGCGATTTATTCTGTGGGGCGTATGGCAAAAGAAGCGTTAGATAACGCGCGGCAAACTGTGGCGCAAGTTTTAGGTTGCACTGCTTCTGAAGTTATTTTTACTGGAAGCGGAACTGAGTCAGACAATTTGGCAATTTTTGGGGTAGCGCGGGGATATACCCGCCCCTCACCCCAACCCTCTCCCATAAAGGGAGAGGGAGTATCGGTACAATTTCCCTCGCCCCGTGGGAGAGGGGAGGGTGAGGGGCGGGGCCATCTTATCACCACCAATTTTGAGCATCATGCAGTTTTGAATCCATGCAAGGCACTAGAAAAAGAAGGATACGAGGTAACTTATCTTAAAGTTGATCGCGATGGCTTAATTACCCCAGAACAACTTAAGGCCGCGATTCGTCCGGACACATTGCTGGTATCTGTGATATACGCCAACAATGAGATTGGCACAATTGAGCCAATTGCAGAACTTGCGCGCGCATTGCGTGAATGGAAAAAAATTCACGATCGTAAAGAAAATGACCCACCATTTTTTCATACTGATGCCTGCCAAGCCGCGGGATATTTAGAGATCAATGTAAAAAATCTTGGTGTGGATTTGATGACCATCAATGGCAGTAAAATTTACGGGCCAAAAGGAACTGGCGCATTATATGTGCGCCGTGGATTGCGATTAAAGCCATTGATTTATGGCGGCGGGCAAGAATTTAAGTTGCGCTCCGGCACAGAAAATGTAGCTGGCATTGTAGGGCTGGCAAAAGCACTGGAAATAACGCACCATGTAGCCGCAGGTCTTCAGCCTGCGCTTGCAAAAGCATTGGAAGTAACACACAATGTAGCCGCAGGTCGTGAGCTGGAGCACATGGAAAGCGAGCGTATCACGCAATTACGCGACAAATTAATAAATGGTATCATGGAGAATGTTCCCGGGACAATGCTAAACGGCCATGCCACAAAGCGTCTGCCCAATAATATAAATATCACTATTTTGGACATTGAAGGCGAAGCCATGCTATTATACTTAGACGAGTACGGTATTTGCGCCTCAACTGGCTCTGCCTGTGATTCGCAAACCAGTGAACCTTCACATGTTATTCAGGCGCTTGGCAAATCCCAAAAAGATGCCCGCTCTAGCATTCGCTTCACCCTTGGCCGCTCTACAACTGAAACGGATATTAATTATGTGTTGAATGTTTTGCCGGAAATTGTTCAAAAATTACGCAAAATTTAACAAAATACTAAATATATGGTTACAATCGGAGAATTAGCGCCGTTCCCCATGGAAGAGATGCAGTCGTATCAAAACGACAAAATCAAAATATTTAATTTACATAGTGATTTTCCGGATAAATGGCTAGTGCTGGTTTTTTATCCTGCAGATTTTACTTTTGTTTGCCCAACAGAACTTGCGGAACTGGCGGATCATTATCCGGAGTTTCAAGCCCTGGGCGCGGAAGTGATGAGCGTGTCAACCGATACGGTATTTGTGCACAAAGCCTGGCATGATGAATCGCCAGCAATCAAGAAAATAAAATTTCCCATGCTGGCAGACCCCACGGGTAATTTGTGCCGTGCATTTGGAACATATATTGAAAGCGAAGGTTTATCACTGCGAGGCACTTTTATTATTGATCCTGATCGCATTGTGCGCGCACTGGAAATCCATGACAACAGCATTGGTCGGAGTGCGCGCGAGCTTTTGCGCAAACTGCAAGCGGCAAAATATGTGCGCGAACACGGCGGTGAAGTCTGCCCAGCCAGTTGGGAACCGGGTAAAGATACTTTACATCCGGGATTGGATTTAGTTGGTAAAATTTAATTACAAATCCATGCCATACGAAGCGAAAAATTTTGATCATCTATTGGGTATGCTGGGATTTTCCGAGGTGATGCTAAAAAATCACTTTACTCTGTATCAGGGGTACGTGAAGAATTTTAATTTGTTGAATGATACATTGGTGGCACTGGAGAAGGAAGGGAAGTTTGGCGCTCCGGAATTTGCAGAAATGAATCGCCGCTTTGGCTGGGAATTTAATGGCATGCGTTTGCACGAACTTTATTTTGGCAATATGCGGCATGCGAATAGCGCGCCTAAGGGCAATGCAAATGCGCCCATGCGAATGAGTAATCCACTTGGTGAGGCAATCACAAGAGAGTGGGGATCACAAGAGATGTGGGAAAAAGATTTTAAAGCCATGGGAGCCATGCGCGGTATTGGCTGGACAATTTTGTATCACGAGCCAGAAGCAAATCGTTTGTTCAATGTTTGGGTAAATGAACATGATATGGGACATTTTGCAGGTTGTACGCCACTTTTAGTACTTGATGTATTTGAGCATGCCTACATGCTTGACTATGGCCTGAAACGTGCAGATTACATTGAGGCATTTTTCAATGCGATTGATTGGAGAGTGGTGAGCGCACGATTAAAAAGGTAATGTAGCCGCAACTCTTTAGGTTGCGCTACGCCGGCTAAAGACCGGCGACTACAGGAGTTATTGAAGAGACTGCCCTTGAAAAGGACAGTCCTTTGTGGTATTATGCGCACATTCATATGAGGAATATGTATGTGGTGCACTATCATGAGATTGCGCTCAAAGGACGAAATCGGCCGATGTTTTTGCGTCAGCTACAGAAAAATATTTGTCGTGCTACCGGGTTAGCACAAAAAAATGTGAAGATTGTGTCAGGGCGATTGATTGTGCAGGATGCGAATAGCGAATCGAATGCGAATTTGCGAATTGGTTTGAGTCACGTATTTGGCATTTCTTCATTTTCGCCAGCAGTACTTGTGGAGGAAGAGTATGAAAAGATTGAAGAAATGGTAATCAGTTTGGGACGATCGTCAAAATTTGATACTTTTGCCATTGCCGCAACGCGTGGAGATAAGCAATTTGCCATGACATCTCATGATCTTGAGGTAAAGTTTGGCGATATAGTGCGTACCACACTAAACAAGAAAGTGGATTTGAACCATCCAGATATCACATTTTATGTTGAGGTTTTCCCCGGCGGCGCGCTTGTGTATACTGAAAAAATTGCGGGCGCAGGCGGAATGCCAGTTGGCACCCAGCCGCCGGTTGCGGTATTACTTTCCGGCGGTATTGACTCTCCGGTTGCCGCCTACAGACTAATGAAACGGGGTGCGCCAGTTATGGGTGTGCATTTTCATAGCTATCCATTTACATCACGCGCTTCAATTGATAAAGTGAAAGAGCTGGCGCAAATACTTGCCAAATTCGGCGGCGTGCGAAAATTGTACATGGTTCCACTGGGAGATGCGCAGAAGGAAATAGTGCGGAGCACGGGAGAAAAATATCGCGTGCTTTTGTATCGCCGTCTTATGATGCGCATTGCGCAGGTGTTAGCGCATCGCGAAGGAGCACAGGCGCTTGTGACCGGCGAAAGTCTTGGCCAAGTTGCTTCGCAGACGCTTGAAAATATGAGTGTGGTTGAAGCCGCCTCTACCATGCCGATCTTCCGACCGTTGATTGGCTATGATAAAGAGGAAATTATAGCAGAGGCAAAAAAGATCGGAACATTTGATGTTTCCATCCTTCCCGATACGGATTGCTGCACACTATTTATGCCGAAAAATCCTGCCACCCGTGCCAGGATTGCGGATGTAGAACGAGAGGAAGCGAAATTAGATATTCCGCAACTTACACAGCTATGTCTACACTCTACGTTATCGGAACGCCTATAGGAAATCTTGAGGATATTACGCTTCGGGCTCTGCGTGTGCTTAACGAGGTTGATTTTATCATTTGTGAAGATACGCGAGTAACAAGCAAGCTTCTTGCGCGTTATGAAATTAAAAAGCCACTGGTAAGTTATTTTCAGCATAGTAAATTTTCACGGATTGATGAGATTATAGAGCGTTTATCGCGCGGTGAATCTGCAGCACTTGTTACTGATGCTGGAACTCCGGGAATTTCTGATCCAGGAGGAGTATTAATAAAGCAAGCAGCATCACAATTGGGCAATACAGTAAAGATTGTGCCTATTCCAGGACCATCAGCAGTGATTGCCGCACTTTCTATTTCTGGCCTACCCACAGACAGTTTTTTGTTTCTTGGCTTTCCGCCACATAAAAAAGGGCGGCAAACATTTTGGAAGCAAGTGATGGAGAGCGAGAATACCGTAGTATTCTACGAATCCCCGCATCGTATTTTAAAGTCGCTGGAGCAGTTGCGTGACACACTTCGCGTTCCCTCACCGGGCCTACGGCCACCCTCTCCCTTTGGGAGAGGGGAGGGTGAGGGGCGAAAAATCATAGTCTGTCGAGAATTAACTAAGATGTTTGAATCTGTCTATCGTGGTACAATAGATGAGGTGCTTACGCAGGTGACAAATGCTCCACAAAAAGGCGAATATGTCGTTGTTATTGGTCCAGCATAGTATGGCAAAATTTTATATCACGACTCCAATTTATTACGTAAATGGTTTGCCGCATATTGGCGCGGCTTATACTTCAATTGCGGCAGATGTTTTGGCGCGCTATCACCGCGCGCGTGGAGATGACGTACACTTTTTAATGGGTACGGATGAAAATGCGCAGAAAAATGTGGAGGCGGCTTTAAAAAGCATTCCCTCACCTCAATCCTCTCCCGAAGGGGTCGAAGACGGGCCGAGCGAGCGCAGGCCCCGGGGAGGGAAGGGTGAGGGTGAAACACAGGAAATAGTACAGAAGTATGTAGATGCGATGGCGGCAAAGTGGCAAGAGACCTGGGATGAGCTAGGCTTGACGAACGATGATTTTATCCGGACAACTGAGCCGCGGCATATTAAATATGTTGAAAAGTTTTGGCGAAAAGTAGAAGCAAAAGGAGATATCTATAAAAGCGTGTATGAGGGATTGTATTGTACAGGTTGTGAGGCCTACAAAACAGAGTCAGAACTCATAGATGGAAAATGTCCGGATCACATGCGCGTACCTAAAAAATTAAGTGAGGAAAATTATTTTTTCCGCCTTTCAAGATATCGCGACGCGCTTTTAAAGCACATTGATGAGCATCCGGAATTTATTCAACCAGAAGCGCGGCGCAACGAAATTGTCGCCTACATTCGCGACCATGCTGTAGATTTTAGTATCTCACGGAAAAATTTAGAGTGGGGGATTGCAGTGCCTGGTGATCCTGCCCAGACTATTTATGTGTGGTTTGACGCGCTCTTAAATTATATAAGTGCAGTGACCCCCTCACCTGGCTTTCAGCCATCCTCTCCCTCAGGGAGAGGGGAGGGTGAGGGTTGGTGGCCGGCAGATTTGCATTTGGTTGGAAAAGATATTATTAAGTTTCATTGTGCCTATTGGCCAGCCATGCTTATGTCAGCCGGTTTACCGCTTCCGCGTACTGTGTTTGCGCATGGATTTTTTACAGTGGATGGTCAGAAAATGAGTAAAACGCTTGGCAATGTTATTGACCCTGTAGCGCTTGCGCGAAAATACGGAAATGATGTATTGCGTTACTATCTTTTGCGTGACTTTGCGTTTGGCGAAGATGGCGATTTTTCCGAGGTACGCTTGCGCGCGCGCTATAACGGCGAACTTGCCAATGGTTTGGGGAATTTAGTAGCACGCGTGCTGACAATGGTGGAGAAATATGCGGATGGTGTAATTCATAACCCCACCCAACCTCCCCTTATCTTAAGGGGAGGAGATCGATTAGTCCCCCCTCTTAAGGTAAGAGGGGGCGAGGGGGAGTTATGGTCGCAATATGAATCCTACATCGCACACTACCAACTTGATCGCGCCCTTGATACCGTATGGCAATATATGAGCGAACTTGACCGTTATATTGACGAAACTCAGCCATGGCAGCTTGCTAAAAGTGGCAAAGAGCGCCTTTTTGCGGTACTATATACATTAGCGGAAGGGTTGCGGCATATTGCTTGGATGCTTATTCCGTTTATGCCGGAAACTGCGCGAAATATTTTTGATCAGCTTGGGCTTGGTACCGCCGAAGTAAAAAAATCGTTTAAGGACGCGCAAAAGTGGGGCGGTCTGAAATCAGGAGTAAAAATCGAACGTGGCGATTCTTTATTTCCGCGCCTTGCATAAATATATGCCTATCCGTATTTTGGTTACCGGTGGAACATTTGACAAGGAGTACAACGAACTAACCCAGCAATTGGTATTTAACAATACCCACATTAAAGAAATTCTTGAATTTGGGCGCTTTAATCAGCCAGTTGAGGTGAGTGTGCTTATGCTGATCGACAGTTTGAAAATGACCGATGATCATCGCAACCAAATCCTTGAGCAATGTAAAAATTGTCCGGAGGATCGGATTGTCATTACGCACGGGACAGATACTATGGAGCAAACCGCGCAATTTCTTGGCAACGCGATTAAAGATAAGACGATTGTGCTCACCGGCGGCATGATCCCATATAAATATTCCGGATCCGATGGTCCATTTAATCTTGGCTGCGCGCTTGCGTTTGCCCAAGCTCTTCCCCGCGGAGTTTATGTAACTATGAATGGAACATATTTTGCCTGGGATAATGTTCGCAAAAATCTTCAAACTGGATATTTTGAAAATATAAAATAAATTCTATATGATTACACCATTTGATCTCATTTTAATCCTTATAATTTTCTCATTTGTGCTTTTTGGGCTTTGGTTTGGACTTATTCACGCGATTGGCGGTTTACTCGGAACGCTTGTTGGTTCAGTGGTTGCGGCAAAATATTACAAGCGTTTTGGTGCCACTAATTTGAGTCAAGTTATTTCCTTTATTGTTCTCTTTACGCTTGGTAGCCGCGTTACTGGATTTATTTTCTACGGAATGGAGAAGTTGCTCAAGATCGCAAATATCCTGCCCGGTATCAAAACAATCAATCGGCTGGCCGGCGGCATTTTGGGGCTTGTTGAAGGATTGGTTATCATCGGAGTCGCGCTTGTATTTGCCACTAAGTTTCCGTTTCCAATGCTTATTACAGCAGTTGGAAAATCAGAACTTGCGCAATTTTTAATCGGCGTTGGCACAACAATATTGCCAATTTTCCCGCAAGTTCTAAAACAAGTGCAGGAAGTGCAAAATGTATTGCCATAACCCCACCCTTCCTCCCCGCGCCTTTTGGGGAGGTGAGGAGGGGTTACTCCTATGCTTATTGACTATCACGCGCATGTAAATTTCAATGCCTACAAAGATGATGCGGATGAGGTTATAAAACGCGCGCTTGAAAGCGGCGTTTTTATGGTTTTAGTTGGATCGCAAATTGATACCAGCCGACGGGCAGTTGAAATGGCCGCAAAGTATGAAAAGGGAGTGTGGGCTTCGGTAGGGCTTCACCCAATACATCTTGAGCAGATGGAAGTTGATGAGGAAGAAAGCCATTTTGCCACCCGCGCGGAAGTATTTGATACTGCGGCCTATCGCGAACTTGCGCAACATGAGAAAGTGGTGGCAATAGGAGAATGTGGACTGGATTATTATCACACCCCCTCACCTCAATCCTCTCCCTCAGGGAGAGGGCAGGGTGAGGGGGGGTGGAGACAAAAGCAGCACACCACACTCCGTAAGCACCTTGATCTAGCGGATGAATTAGATTTGCCGCTGATTTTGCATTGTCGCGGAAGTGCAAAAGATCCGGAAGATGCCTACCGCGATATGCTTGCGATTTTACGAGAATATGTGGAGGCAGGAAAGATTGTCCGTCATGGTTCAATTCATTGTTTTGTTTCTACATTGCCAATTGCGCGTGAGTTTGTGGATCTTGGATTCCATGTAGGATTTACCGGAGTTATCACATTTCCTAAGGCAGAAAAGTATGCCGAAGTTATACGCGGAATTCCGCTGGAACGTATTCTTGTTGAAACTGATTGTCCATATCTGACGCCGGTTCCATATCGCGGTAAGCGCAACGAGCCGCTTTTCGTGCGCTATGTGGCGGAAAAGGTGGCGGAGATAAAAAAGTTGGATAAGCATGCGGTTGAAAATCAATTATTCGCAAATACAATGAAAGTTTTTAATAAAATCCCAGCACCTTATTATTCACGATCGTGAATAATAAGGTGCTGGTGTTATATGTATGATTTCAATCATTATCCCTGCCTATAACGCGGAAAAAACTATTGCTCGGTGTTTGAAATCCATCCTCGCGCAATCATACCAGGATTTTGAGGTCATTGTGGTGAATGATGGTTCTACCGATAACACCTTGAAAAACATAGACAGTACCATTGCACGATTGCGCAATCGTGCAATCAAGGTGCGGGTGGTTTCACAGGAAAATCGCGGGGCGCAAGCGGCACGCAATCGCGGATGGCGGGAAGTACAGAAACACACCACTCCTAACCCCTCCTCCGAAAGGAGGGGAAACGATTTAATTTCCTCCCCTTACGAAGGGGAGGTTAGGAGGGGTCTGGCACGCTATGTTCTCTTTTGCGACGCGGATCTTGTATTGCGCCGCGATTGCCTTGAAAAAATGGTGCGGGCGTTGGAAAAGCATCCAGAAGCATCATATGCATACTCGTCATTTAAGTTTGGCTGGAAAAAATTTAAGCTTTGGCCATTTGATGCGGAAAAACTTCGCGAGATACCCTATATTCATACGACCTCGCTGATACGTTATTCCGCAATTGTAGGGCTTAGCCCTAAGGAAGCCAGGGCTAAGCCCTTAGGGCCGTTCGATGAATCGATAAAGCGTTTGCAAGATTGGGATCTTTGGCTCACCATGCTGGAGCAAGGACATATTGGCATTTGGATTCCGGAAGTGCTTTTTCACGTGATCAGTACCAAAGGCACGATGAGTTCATGGTTGCCTTCCTTTGCCTACAAAATCCCCAAATGGCTAGGCATTCAACCCAAGGCTGTAGCGCGCTATAATGAAGCCGTCGCGCGTATAAAGGAAAAGCATAATCTCGTATGACATTGCGAAAATATTTAAAAGTGGCGGCCATGCACTGGGAATTGCGGATGGTCTATCGCGTGAATGCAATACTGGAGACCTCTGGTAACCTTTTAACGATGCTCGTTACTCTGGCACTCTGGCTTTTTGCATTTCATCGAGTGGGAGGCGAGAGTATTGGCGGATATACCGAGAGTCAAATGGTCAGCTATTTAATTATCGCAGGACTCATTACAAGTACGCTGTGGCACACTTCACAAGGTGATTCGATTATCAGTGCAATTCGTCATGGCCGTATCTCGAAATATTTTGTCAAACCAATAAGTCTGACAGTGAATCACTTTATCGCGCAAACAGTTGACCATCTTCTGCGCTTTGCGTGGAGTATACTGGCCATTTTCGTTTTTCTTTTCGCGTTTGGCATACCCATACCGTACGCCGTGGATTTATCACAAATTCCGCTCTTTTGTCTATTTTTTATTCTCGCGATTGGCATTCAATATCTAGTATTTTACAATGCTGCACTGCTGGCATTTTGGATGGAGGAAGTTTGGGGGATTACGTTTACGATTCGCGTGCTTGCGGATATTGCGGCAGGTGCGTTTATTCCACTGGCGCTGTTTGCGCCTTTTTGGCAGCGTGTATTTGATTTTTTGCCATTCAAATACATTATTTCTATTCCCGTCAACACACTGCTGGGAAGAGTCCCAGCGCATGAGGTGTTGCCAGCACTACTGGGAAGCGTAGTATGGCTCATCGTATTTGCCATACTTACGAAAATCACTTGGGTACGAGGAGTACGCCATTACTCTGCGGTTGGAGGATAAATGATATGCGACGCTACTTTAGGATCTTCGCTGTACTTGCGCGGTATAATTTTATACATCAAACGACGTATCGGCCATCATTCTTTTTTGCTATTTTCGGAAAAGTCTTGCGACTTGTACTTTTTCTTGCCTTTGCCGATGCGATTTTTCGAAATGTTCCTGAAATTGCCGGATGGACTCTTGAGCGTATTCCATTTTTGATTCTCACACTTTTTGTACTTGAGTTTCTTGCCGGAGTTGGGTTCCATCGCAATCTTTTATTTTTCCTATACGAATTATTGTATGAAGGAAAATACGATTACATTTTAACGCGACCGGTAAGTCCGGTATTCCTTACCTCATTTCGCGTGATTGATTTTTTTGATATATTGCCGCTTTTCGGAACGCTCACCATGCTTATATGGTACATTGTAGTGGCACACACGCCACTTCTAACTGTATTCGGTTATGTCATACTCATTGGCGCCGCGTACTTTATTCTTTTTGGCTTTGCACTAATACTTTCTGCAATTAATTTTTGGACATTGATACAAACCGGAGTGGGGCGTTTATATGAAAGCATTGGCCGGCTGAATCGTTTTCCGCTTGATGTACTGCCAAAGTTTTGGCGGGTAGCGTTGTTTTATGTGGTGCCGGTGGCCGTGGCCGGCAATATCCCAGCAAAATTCCTTATTGGCACTTGGTCTTGGTGGCAACTACTTTATATTGTTGTCTTTGCCATAGTAATTTTTGTCGTAGCAGTCAAATTCTGGTACCGCGCCCTGCGACACTACAGTTCCGTTGCATAGACGTAACCACCGGTTTCATGGTATAGTCCATGAAACCGTTTAATTTATCTAACTTTTTAATATGGCACGATTTAGTGATCAACGAATGCCGCATGATGTACAAGATAAGGTATGGGATGAGTTTTGCGAGCTCATCGCAAAATTAAAAACACACGATGAAGCGCGCCGATTTTTCAAGGATTTATTGAATCGGCAGGAACGGTTAATGCTGGTGCGGCGTCTGCAAATCGCAAAGTTGCTCACCTTAAAGGCGACCTATAGTCAGATTGTAGATATCCTCAAAACGGGTAAGCCAACAATCGCACGTGTGCAGAGATGGTTGCAATTTGGGCGCAGGGGATTATCGGATAGCATCAAACGGATACGAACTCCGTCTTTTCGAGCTTTGGAACAACGGTACAGAGATTATTATCGCTACTATAAAAAAACGAATTAGTAAAAATAATACGGTTTCATGGTATAGTCCATGAAACCGAAGAGTATGCGAAAATATTGGACTATAATTACTACCATGTGGGCGAGGGCTTTGATCCATCGCTTTACGATTGTGGCATATCGCACGGGAGAACTCTTTGAGATTGTTTTTCTTTTGATTTTGTGGACTGCCTTGTTTAAAGGACGTGATACGATCAGCGGTTATACAATTCAGGAAATGATTACCTATGTGCTTGTGGGAAATCTTGTTTCTATTGTGACGCGCAATTTCCTTACTGATTTTATGACCAAAGAAATAAAAGACGGAGCACTTTCAATTTTTGTGGTAAAGCCAATAACGTATCTTCGCTATGTTCTTGTGCGCGAATTAGGACGAGTGAGCTTGCCATTTCTCATAAGTCTTGTTTCACAAATCGGGATTATGCTTATTTTTGCGCGCCAACTTGTAATACATACAAGTTTTGTTCATTTTGCACTGTTTATTGTCATGGTCGCATTTGCATTTCTTATTGAATTTTTTATTTCATTTTTGATTGGAGCAACTGCATTTTGGACTGATGAAACTGATGGACTATCCCAAACGATTTATCGGCTGAAGCGTTTTTTGTCCGGCGGTTACTTTACCTTGAGTTTATTGCCCGCACTTTATATACAGATTAGTCTTGCGCTTCCATTTGCCTACTCATTTTATGTGCCAACTCAACTTTATTTACAAAAACTTACACTGTGGCAAGGTCTGAAGGGTATCGGCATACAGATTATATGGATAGCATTACTTTATTTATGCATTAAACTTGTCTGGCGCCGCGGCACGCGAAGATACGAAGGGGTAGGAATTTAGCGTATGAAAAAATATTGGACAATTTTTAGAGTGGAGTTGGAAAATACAATAGCATTCCGTGGTCCGGCATTTATTTGGATGCTTTTTGATTTGTTATGGATTGTAGTTTATCCATTTATTTGGGTTTTTATTATTCGCGCGCAAGGCGGCGAAATACAGGGTTGGAATGTTACGGCGATTATTCTCTATTTCGTATTTATGGCAGTGATGAATAATTTTATTTTAATGCATCCGGAAGTGCATGTGGGTGATGAAATCTACACTGGCAATTTTTCCAACTATATTGTTAAACCCTTGAGCTATCTCATGAATGCATTTATCCATGAAACCGCGTGGAAAGTCGTGCGTACCATACTGTTTGTTCCAATTTTATTTTTACTGATACTTATTATTTTACGCTTGGGTGGATTTACCATACATGCCAATCAGGCGCCATTTGCCATACTCGTGGCACTACTGGCGGTACCAATCTATTTTTTGTCGGCATTTATCATTGGTCTTACAAGTTTCTGGCTTGAGGATTCCAGCATCGCGCGAACTATTTTTTGGACAACCTCCGGATTATTTGGTGGACAATACGCGCCATTTGAACTGATGCCGCGTTTTCTTGATAGAATCGCTTCGGCACTTCCTTTTAAGTACGCCATATATTTTCCATTGCGCGTTGCAAGTCAGACGATGTCGTCAGCGGAGATATTGCGAGGTGTATTGATGCAGGTAATTTGGATGATTGCGCTTTTTATCTTAGCAAAATTAGTTTGGAAAAAAGGCCTTACGCGCTACAGTGCTGTCGGACGTTAATATATGCGACGATATCTTAAATTGCTTAAAATTTTAGTGCGCGTGTCATTTATTCGCGCGCTTATGTTCCGGGCCGCGTTTTACATGGACATAGCATATTCGTTTATTTGGCTCGGTTTATTTTTCATAATTATCCAGATATTATTTTCCCATACGGAAGAAATTGCGGGGTGGAGCCGAGCAAATCTTATTGTCCTGCTTGGAGTCTGGTCGTTCCTGGATGATCTTGGCGCTGGAACATTTTGGGATGGTATAAAACGATTGCCGGATTTAGTTGCCGATGGCGCTATGGACTTTATTTTAGCGCGCCCTGTTGATTCGCAATTTCTTATCGCGGCAGAGAGATTCAGATTCAGCCGCGTGCTCGTGATTTTGGCGGACGTGGGACTTATTGCATATGGACTGACGATTGGAGAGATGGCACCATGGCATACTATAATTTTACGGTTTCCCGTTTTGGTTGTTTCCGGTTATATAATCGCGTTATCGGTAGTTTATTTACTGCATACGCTTGGTTTTTGGTTTTTGCGCATTAATAATGTATGGGCACTCTACGATGGTCTTGAGGGTATTGCTAAATATCCGCTTGACGTATTTGGACGCCACATTAAATTACTTTCACTGACCATCGTGCCGCTTACGGTCATGTTTATGTTTCCCGCGCAGGCGTTGCTTGGGCGAATTACAACATTAGAGGTATTGTATGCCCCGGTCGTTGCCGCCATCTTTTTTGCCGTTGCACGGTGGTTTTATCAGTATTCAGTGCGACGCTATAGCTCAGTTGCTTGAGTTGTGATATGATATTTGATCATAACCCCTCCTAACCTTTTCATATGTTGTAGCCGCAGGTCTTTATCCTGCGCGATTATACGCCGCCTAAAGAGCGGCGACTACACGGAAGTCAAAATAATATGCCGATTATTGAGGTAAAAAATCTTACCAAGAAATACGAATACTATAAAAAAGCGCCGGGACTTTTGGCGTCTATGAAAAGCTTATTCCATCGTGAAAAATTGTACACCGAAGCAGTGAAAAATATCTCATTCACCGTGGAGGAAGGGGAGTTAGTAGGATTTCTTGGACCAAACGGAGCCGGGAAAACGACAACATTGAAGATGCTTTCGGGCATTTTGTATCCCACAAGCGGGGAAGCAAAAGTACTAGGGCACGTGCCTTGGAAGCGCGAGAAAAAATATCAAAAGCAATTCGCGATTGTCATGGGGCAGAAAAATCAGCTTTGGTGGGATTTGCCAGCCATGGACAGTTTTATTCTGAACAAAGAAATTTATGAAGTGCCGGATGCGCAATTTAAGAAAACCGTAGATGGACTGGCAGAACTTTTGGAAATAAAAGATATTCTTGATGTTCAAGTCCGCAAACTCAGCCTTGGCCAGCGCATGAAGTGCGAACTTATCGCGGCGCTTCTGCATCAGCCGAAAGTATTGTTTCTTGATGAGCCAACAATTGGACTTGATGTAGTGTCACAGCAAAAAATGCGTGAGTTTATCAAAACCTACAATGAGCAGAAAAAGACAACTATTCTTCTTACCTCGCATTACATGGAGGATGTTAAAGCGCTTTGCAAACGTGTCATTATTATTGATCATGGTGAAATCCGCTATGATGGAGCTTTAAGCGCGCTTATTGATAAATATGTTGATCACAAAGTTATTACGGTAACATTTACAAAGCCGGTTGAACGCGTTGATCTTGAAAAATTCTGTCCGGTTATGGAATGCACGCCGCTTCGGGCGGTTCTAAATGTTCCTAATGAGGAAGTGAAAAAAGTTGCCGCAAAAATTCTCACGACTTATCCGGTTGATGATATTTTAATTGATGAAGTGCCGGTTGAAGATGTCATCCGCAGGATTTTCACGACCGGAAAATCGTAAGTCCACCCTGCCTCCCCTTAATGTAAGGGGAGGGGAGGAGGGGTTATATGCATTTTCGCACTCTTTTTTTGATATTTCTCCTCGCGGAGCTAGTCTCATATACTGGATATTTTTTTTCAACGATTAATATCGCAGGTTTTTTTGTGATTGTGGCCGCGGCGCTGGTGTTGTCACTGCGTCGTCTGGAATATGGATTATACATAGCGCTTGTAGAGCTTATCCTTGGTGGAAAAGGGTATTTATTTTCAGCTGATATTGGCGGCACCGCGATCTCGCTTCGCATGGGATTGTTTGTTGTGGTAATGGCAGTTTGGATAGGAAAGGTGGTGAGTGCTTGGTTTCATAACCCCTCACCCGGCCTGCGGCCACCCTCTCCCTTAGGGAGAGGGGATGGTGAGGGCATTTTGAGATGGTGGGGGTTGTTTGGACTGGCAATTGTGTGGGGATTTATTGTGGGACTTGCCCGCGGCAATGATTTTGGAAATCTATTTTTGGACGCGAATGGATATTTTTATGCGGCGTTGGTTTTACCGTTTGTGTGGGTGTTGGTGATATCTGGAGGCCGAGCCTCCGGTCAAACGGAGGCTCGGCCTCACCTTGTGGAAATACTCGGCACAGTATTTTTCACCGCTACTACACTCCTTGCCCTGAAGACACTCTTTGCCGTGTATTTTTTCACCCACGCCAGCAATAACTTCATTGCCGCAAATCTTCTGGATTTTTATCGTTGGATACGCAATACCGGAGTAGGGGAGATAACCTGGCTTCCGGGAAATTTTGCCCGGGTATTTTTCCAAAGCCACGTATATAATGTGGTGGCATTTTTTGTTTTACTCTCATATTTAACAACGAAACGTAGCACGGGGCTTTATGCCCCGCTGAGCGGCACACGAGGTGCCGCGCTACTGTCATTAAACACCGCAGTTATCATAATCTCCCTTTCTCGTAGTTTTTGGGTTGGAGTGATTGCTGGTTTAGCAGTGCTTGGATGGTATGCAGTACGCTTGCACAGAATAAAACCTGCTGTTATCGCGTTGGCTGGTTCAATGATAAGCGCCATTCTTTTAATTTTAATTGTTGCGCGGTTTCCAATTCCGCGGCCATCACCAATAGATCTTGGAAGTGCCGCACAAAGTCGGCTTGAAGCAGGTGAGGCTGGCGCGAGTCGTTGGAATCTTCTGCCACCACTTTGGCAGGCAGTGGCAAAGCACCCGATTTTAGGGAGCGGTTTTGGCACAAGAGTGACCTATACTTCAAATGATCCGCGGATTCGCGAAGTAAATCCAACTGGAGAATATACAACCTACGCCTTTGAATGGGGCTGGCTTGATCTTTGGCTTAAACTGGGCGCAATCGGTTTGCTTTTCTATCTTATGCTTTTGCTATACATTGGACGCGCACTTTTTCAATGCGTTCGCACAAACTTATTGTGTCTTGCTGGTCTTGCTGGTCTTGCTGCACTTTCAGCAATCAACATCTTCACCCCCTATCTTAATCATCCTCTTGGCTTTGGTATCCTTATGCTCTTGACAATAATCGCATTTAATGATAGACTAGGGAAAGTGGTATTTTAGCCAGTCTAGAAGGCCACCAAACAAAGGTCTTTTAATTCAAGTTAGACATTTCACGAACATGGCATACGACCAAGGATTCGGTGGCCGACCTCAGCGTCAAATGTTCGATGTGTCAGCGCTTGGGCTCAAGTGTGCACAGTGTGGAAAGGATATTTTGGAACTCCCGTTCCAACCTACTCCTGACCGCCCGGTGTACTGCTTTGACTGCAACAAGAAACGACGCAACGAATTTACGAGCAGGTACTAAACCGACGACAAAAACCCGCCTGAAAGGGCGGGTTTTGCATTGTCTTGTGCGTAGCGGCTGATTATGGTAAATTAGGTATATGCTTCCGTTGATTTTATTGGGAATTGGATCTATAGTTTCTTGGGGCGCGTGGATATTTGTGATGGTTAGATTTGATCCGTTTGTTGGCAAATGGATTGCCCATGGATTATTTTATGCCAGTCTGGCACTTGCGCTTCAAGGAACACTTATGCTCGCTGGCATGTTCTGGTATAAACACAAATATGGGAGAACGGGAAGGCGCGCTGAGGTTGGAATTATCGCTAGACAAGCCGCACTATTTGTATGTTTCATTATCGTCGTGTTTATTTTATCCGCGCGGGATATCTTAAAGTGGTGGAATATCGCACCGCTTGCTGTTCTTACATTTACGATTGAATTATTCTTTATTTCATTAAGTCGGAAAACACATTCTAATCATATCTATGCATCAAAGTGAACTCTTTAGTAAAGCATCGCGCGAAGCACCATCAGATGAGGTAAGCGTCAATGCAAAACTTTTAAGTCGTGCTGGATTTATTGATAAACTCATGGCGGGTGCGTATTCATACCTTCCGCTCGGGTTGCGCGTTTTGAAAAATATTGAAAACATTATCCGCACTGAAATGAATGAACTCGGCGGACAAGAGGTACTACTGCCATCTCTTCAGCCAAAGGAGAACTGGGAAGCAACCGGCCGATGGAAAGATCCGGGTCGCGAGGTGATGTTTCAATTGAAGGGACGCGGGGATCGTGAATACGGGCTTGGCTGGACCCATGAGGAAATTGTCACGCCGCTTGCTAAAAAATTTATATCCTCCTACAAAGATTTACCACGCGCCGTATATCAAATCCAAACGAAGTTTCGCGATGAGCCGCGTGCAAAATCAGGATTATTGCGCGGCCGTGAGTTTATAATGAAGGATTTATACAGTTTTCATACGGACGAGCAAGATCTTATAAAATTTTATGATAAAGCGCGTGTCGCATATAGCCGAATTTTTAAGTCCGTAGGGCTTAATGCCCTTCAAGTTGAGGCCTCTGGCGGCGCATTTTCAAAATATTCTCATGAGTTTCAGGTAGTAACGCCGGCTGGAGAGGATATTGTGATCCGCTGTGAAGTATGTGATTTTGCGCAAAATCGCGAAATTTCGGAAGTTGAAGGCGGAGGCGCATGTCCGCGTTGCGGGAAAAAAGTTACAGCCGAGCGTGCAATTGAGGTGGGCAATATTTTCCAACTCAAAGACCGCTTCTCGCAAGCGTTTCGCTTAACCTATAAAGATGAGACTGGAAAAGATCATCCGGTACTTATGGGATGCTACGGCATTGGGCTGACGCGCGTACTCGGCGCCGTGGTTGAAGTTCATCATGATGAACATGGTATTATCTGGCCAGAGGCCGTTGCGCCATTTCAGGCGCATCTTATCGCGCTTCAGAATGTGAAGTCGGTGCGCGCAGGGACGGATAAAGCGTACGGTACTTTACAGAAAGAGGGGATTGAGGTACTGTACGATGATCGCTTAGAGTCTTCCGCTGGCGAAAAACTTACTGATGCGGATTTGATTGGTATCCCATTGCGTCTTGTGGTAAGTGAAAAAACGATTGCCGCGCAGTCAATTGAAGTAAAAGCGCGTGCGGAAAAAAATACTGAACTCATAAAGTTTCAGGATCTCGGAAAGTATTTCAAGACACGAAAAAAAATATATGTTGAATAGATTTTTTGGGCATTTTTCCAAAGATCTCGGGATTGATCTGGGTACGGCAAATACGCTTGTATATGTGCGCGATAAAGGTATTGTAATCAACGAACCTACGGTTGTTGCGCTAAATACTCGTACGGATCAGTTAATCGCAGTTGGAAATAAAGCGCGAGATATGGTAGGGAAGACACCACCGCATATTGTTACCACTCGACCGCTCATCAAAGGCATTATTTCCGATTTTGAAGTCACGGAGAAAATGCTTAAGTATTTTATTGAAAAAGTTCAAGAGGGTGGCATGAATTTTTATCCTCGCCCGCGCGTAATTATCGGCGTGCCGCTGGATTTAACTGAGGTGGAGCGCAAGGCCGTTGAAGACGCTACTCTTGGCGCCGGGGCGCGTTCAGTAGAGCTTGTTGAAGAGCCGATGGCCGCGGCAATCGGGGCGCGGCTTCCTATAAAAGAAGCGCTTGGCACAATGATTATTGACATTGGCGGCGGACTTAGCGAAGTCGCGATAATATCTTTAGGCGGGGTGGTTAATTGGCGCGTGATTCCAATTGCCGGCGATGAAATGAATAAGAATATTATTCAGTACGCGCGCGATGTTTTTAATTTACTGCTTGGCGAAAAAACCGCGGAGGAAATCAAGGTAAGGATCGGCTCCGCCATTGAATTGCCTGAAACTCTGGAGGGCCCGATGCGCGGGCGCGATTTGATGAGTGGACTGCCGCGAGAAATTATGGTTACTGACGCGCAGATTCGCGAAGCGCTTTCCCGTTCGATTAGGCAAATCGTTGAAATAGTAAAGGCAACACTTGAAACTACGCCACCTGAACTTGTTGCGGATATTTATGAACGCGGAATTGTGATGACTGGCGGCGGTTCACTACTTAAAGGGCTTGACAAATTGATTGCTAAAGCAACTGAAATTCCGGTTCGCGTCGCGGACGATCCGCTTACCGCAGTCGTTCGCGGCACTGGAATTATCCTTGAAGACGAAAGCCTTTCACACGAGGTACGGCTTCCTTCTGCTTCTTCGATTGGAAGCTCAATACGCTAAATAATTTTATTTATGAAGCGCACCGTGCGAGCTAGTATTGCGCTTATACTCGCTCTCATTTTTTTAATCGTTCTCACTGGAAATTTTATTACCGGGCGCGTCTTTGGAGTATTTGGCACTCTAACAAGACCCTTGACATCCGTAGCATATCGCCTCGGTAGCACATTTCAGCATGCGTTTGCACTTCCATTTCGCGCATCAAAGTTAGAAAAGGAAAATGAGCTCCTTCGCGCGAAAAATGTTGGCCTTGTCCGGGAGGATATCAATTTACATGAACTACAACGCGAAAATGCTGCGCTTCGCGCTGAGCTAAATTTTTTTGAAAATGAAAAATATCCGCTTGCGGTTGCCCGGATTATAGGCCGGACTCAGGAAGGCGGAAATACTTTTTTAATTCTAAATCGCGGCAAAAATGCTGGAATTGAAATCGGAGCACCGGTAATTGCAAACGGTATTATCATTGGTAAAATTATCAAGTCAGATTCCGCGATAAGTATTGCTGCGCCGCTTACAACTTCCGGGATGAAAACGGCTGCGACATTTGCGGGTAGTGAGAAGACGGCCGGTATTATTGAAGGGGAATTGAACGCGAGCCTTGTTTTGCGCCTCATCCCTAAGGATATAAGTGTGCAAAATGGAATGCGTGTTATCACCTCCGGCCTTGAAGCACAAATTCCCAGAGGCCTTTGGATTGGCACTATTGAACGCGTTGTAACTAATCAAGAAGATCTTTTTCAAACTGCCTATCTCAACGCGCCTTTGCGTCTTGAAGATATCGCAATTGTTAGTATTATCAAATCAATTAAACTACCTCCTTCAAGCTAATACGCGCATGCGCGGCAAAATGAAAAGCATTATCACTGTGGGTAGCGCGCTTATATTTGGAAGCAGTCTTACGAGCATATTTTCAAGCGCGCCATTAAACCTCGCGCTTTTGAGCATGCTAACCATAATGATTATTTGCACAAAACGCACAGCAGTGCTTTGGACTGTTGCGCTTGGCGCGTTTTTGGATATAGTCAGCCCATTGCCTACCCTTTCTTATTTTATCTCATTTTTTCTGACATTTATATTTTTGCGGATATTAATGAACACGCGCATAAGCACTCTGACAATTTTTGGCGTATTGCTTAGCGGTGTACTCGGCGTTTTTTTTCTTGAATTTATGCTTTTTGTTTTTTCGCGCGTAGAATCGCGCTTTTTGCCTGGCTGGAATATATTGCTCAACTACACCTATATTAAATCACTTATTATTTCCGTAATTGCCACTGGCGTATCAGCGGCGTTCATTTTTGCGCTTCTCAAGCGCTCGTCATTAAAAATTGCTGGCGTGCGCTTATAGATTTTATGTCGAAATACGAAATGTTGTCGCATACCGCGGATTTGCGAATTAAAGTTTATGGACCACATTATTTCCTCCCCTTAAGGTAAGGCCCGCTTCGCCCGCAAAGCGAGGCGAGGGAGGCCTGGAGGGGTTATGAAACAAGCCATTCTGCGATTCCGCGGAATCGCAGAATGAAAGAATTTTTAAGATGTGATATAATGCAAAACTATGCAAGAATGGGTAAATACTTTCAAATTACTGGGCAATATGAATCGAATCAGGATTTTGAAGTTGCTCGCGCATGAAAAGGAGCTACCAGTAAAAGCGATTAGCGATAAACTGGATATTAGAATAAAACTAACATCGCAGCATTTAGTTTTGCTTTCCCATGCGCGCTTTGTACAAGGCAAGGGCAAACTCGGTAGCGTCTATTATATGCTCCACCCAAAATTACGCTCCGAAGTCCAGCATATTCTTAAAAAATTGATCCGTGAATAAATTTTTTGTAATTTGTGCATTCTGCGATTCCGCGGAATCGCAGAATGAAGATTGTCGCGCGTTGCTCGCAATGACACACATAATATGTTTAAAGATCGCAAGGAGGCGGGGGAAAGATTGGCGCAGGCGCTGATGAAGTATAAAAGCGCGGCTGATACGATTGTGCTGGCATTGCCGCGCGGCGGAGTGGTTGTAGGTTATGGGGTAGCGCGAGTTCTCAATTTGCCACTTGATATTGTGGTGCCGCGGAAAATTGGCGCGCCGGGAAATCCAGAATATGCCATTGGTGCAATTACTGAAACTGGAGATGCGATTTTCAATGAGAATGAAATACGCGTTGTGGATAAAGAATGGCTTAAGCAAGAAATGGAAAAAGAGAAGAAAGAAGCGCAAAGGCGGTTGCAAAAATATCATCCGAGCGGTAAATGTAGCGCGGGACTTCATGTCCCGCTTAGCGGGGGACAAGCCCCCGCGCTACGGAATGCGACAGTCATCATTGTTGACGACGGAATAGCTACCGGCTATACCATGCGTGCGGCTATCGCATCAGTTAAATCTCACAAACCCGCTAAAATTGTAGTTGCAGTGCCCAATTGCGCGGCGGATTCCATTAAACAAATTCGCAAAGAGGTTGATGAGGTTGTAGTGCTTGAGATTCCACCGGTATATTTTGCAGTAGGCGCGCAATATGAGGATTTTCCGCAAACAAGTGATGAGGAGGTGATAAAATTATTGCGCAATGCACAATCTCATAACCCCTCCTAGCCTCCCCTTATCTGAAAGGGAGGAAAATTGATTGTATGTTCATCTTTCCCACAACAACATATCGTGATTTTACTCAAAAGCTTGCTAAGCAAGCGCGACTTAAAGTTGGGCGAACAGAAATTCGCAAATTTTCCGATGGGGAAATATATATGCGTGTAGGGGAGCGTGTGGCAGGAGAAAATGTATATATAATTGGCACCACAGCGCCACCGTCGGACAATTTTATGGAATTGCTATTACTCATAAATGCGTTAAAAACCGCACGCGCAAAATATGTAACCGCGATTATTCCTTATTTTGGCTATGGCCGCGCGGATCATACTGTGAAAAGCGGCGAGGCGCTTGCGGCAAAGCTTATGGCGGATCTTCTAAAATGCGCAGGTATGGATCGCGTTATTACAGTTGATCTGCATAGCCCGCGGGTGGAGAAATTTTTCAAAGTGCCTTTAACACATGTGAGAATGCATGAATTACTGGCAAAAGCAATTGCGCATACTTTTTCCCCTCACCTTTATCCTCTCCCCACGGGAGTGGGGAGGGTGAGGGCAAATGTTGTCGTTGTTGCGCCGGACAATGGCGCATTGCCGCTTGCCACACAAGTTGCGAAGATCTTGCACGCAAAGACAGGATGGATTGAGAAATATCGGCCACGGCCAAATGTTGCGCGCGCAACTCGTTTGCACGGCAATGTGCGTGGAAAACGTATTGTGCTTGTTGACGACATGATTGATACCGCAGGCACTATCACACAGGCGATTCAGATTCTTAAAAAACATGGTGCCGCGTCAATAACTCTTGCGGCAACGCATGGTGTTTTTTCAGGATCGGCAATCACTCGCTTGCAACGCGCAGGCATTGAACACATTATTGTAACCGATACACTTCCTTCATTGCATACAAAATCATTTTCCAAACTTAAAATTGTTTCAATCATTCCGGCACTTGCACGCGCTATTTTGACACTATGAAAGATCCCTTTATTCTGCAAGATGGGGACATTTCTGGCGGAGCGCTTAGTGATGGCCTATCACGTCGTTGGGTTGAAAATACCGCGCCAATAGCATCAACCGGCGAAATTGAATATTTAAAGCCATCACTTAAGCGCATACGGATGCGTTTTGGTTTCATAATTTTTTCCACTCTACTTTTTCTGCTTCTTGGACGCAGCGCGCAATTGCAGGTTATTGAAACAAAAGAATATCGCGCGGCAGCAGAAAAAAATCGCCTGCGGCTTGTACGCATTGCCGCGCCCCGCGGTGGGATTCAGGATCGCAACGGCATCGCGCTGACTTCCAATATCCCTCGCTTTGCGCTTGTCCTTAATCCACTGGACTTGCCAAAGGAGAGTTTCAAACGAGAAGAAGTACTGCGCAGAATCTCCGAACTATTGGATATTCCTTTGGATGAACTGCGAGCCAATGCGGCTATTTTACGCCTTCCGATTGCGCCAATAACTCTAAAATCAAATCTTGCGCTTGAACAAGTATATCCACTTCTTATTACGCTACAAGATATTTCCGGCGTATCAATTGAAACCGCATCCGTGCGTCAGTATACAGGTGGGGATTCATTCTCACATATACTTGGATATCTTGGAAAAATCGATGAGTCCCAAAAAAATAACTACATGGCGCGCGGCTATAGCTTAAATGCTCAGATTGGCAAATCCGGAATTGAAGCTGCCTTTGAGGATGTACTTAGTGGAGTAGACGGGCGCAAATACGTTGAGGTAGATGCAAAAGGACAGATCCAAAAAGTCGTCGCACTGAAGGACGCGTCTCCCGGCACGACGGTTAAATTAACAATCGATGCTGAGCTTCAACAAAAAGCAACTGATATTCTTGCCGCGGCGCTTAAGGGTTTACACAAAACTCGCGGCGCGGTAGTAATTATGAATCCTGCAAGCGGCGATATCCTCGCGCTTGTATCTTTGCCAGCATTTGATAACAATATTTTTAACGGCGACGCTAAAATGAAAGAAAAATTGCAGGAGGTTTTTAATAATCCTGACCATCCGCTTTTTCCGCGTGCAATTTCCGGAACATATCCGTCTGGATCAACTATAAAACTAGCTATTGCCGCAAGCGCTTTGCAGGAAGGAGTTATCACGCGGGCGACTTCATTTATTTCAACCGGCGGCTTGCGTATCGGGCAGTGGTTTTTTCCTGACTGGAAGACCGGGGGGCATGGAATTACAAATGTAACGCGCGCGATTGCTGAATCTATCAATACTTTTTTCTACATCATCGGCGGCGGCTATAATGATTTCAGTGGGTTAGGTATAACTCGCTTGACGCAGTACCTTCGTGAGTTCGGCTTTGGCGCGCCTACCGGCATTGAAGTGGGCGGTGAGGCTCCGGGCCTGGTACCTACTCCAGATTGGAAAACAGAAAATCGCAATGAGCAGTGGTATATTGGAGATACCTATCACCTTGCAATCGGACAAGGAGATTTTTTGGTCACGCCATTGCAGATCGCACGTATGACTGCGTACTTTGCGTCAAGCGGAAAATGGACAGTACCGCATCTTAGCATGAATCATGAATCCCCGCACCATCCCGCCAAGGCGGGAGGTACGGGGCAGGCAGGAATCAGGAATCAGGAAAATATTAATCCTGGCATTGACCTTCAAAACATAGAAACTGTGCGCCAAGGCATGCGTGAAGCCGTATTTTACGGAAGCGCGCGCGCGCTTCAAACATTGCCTATTACAAGCGCGGGTAAAACCGGAACTGCGCAGTGGTCGGATAATAAATCGCCACATGCGTGGTTTACCGGGTTTGCGCCATATGAAAATCCACAAATCACAATTACTGTACTGGTGGAGGAAGGGGGGGAAGGATCGGCTGTGGCGCTTCCGGTTGCTAAGGAAATCATGCGCTGGTGGTTTACTCGTGATTTGACAGCAAAATGAGCTATTGATACTGTTACTTAATAATCCCGCATGCGCGGGATTAGAAAAATTTTAATGTAATCTATGGCAGAACTAATTCGCCTGACTAAAGAGGGACTTGCAAAACTTAAAAAAGAACTTGTTGAATTAAAAACAGTCCGTCGCAAAGAACTTGCGGCGCGTCTTGAGGCCGCAAAAGAGCTCGGTGATTTATCGGAAAATGCGGATTATCAGCAGGCCAAGGAAGAAAGTGCCTGGGTTGAGGGGCGTGTGAATGAACTGGAGGATCTTATCAGTCGCGCAGAAATTGCCGCTGCACCGGAAGCGGGAGTTGCATCTATTGGCTCAACGGTAACAACTACGGTTAATAATCAAACGCGCGTATTTAGCATTGTGGGCGCGACCGAGGCAGATCCCGCACACGGACGAATTTCCGCGGAGTCTCCAATTGGAAAAGCATTGATGCGCGGAAAAGCAGGGGATGATGTGCTGGTACAAACTCCCGCAGGCCCCGCGCGGTATAGAATTGAGAAAGTTGAATGAAAAATACAGAATGTAGAATTTAAATGTAGCCGCCGGTCTTTAGCCGGCGTTTTACATATAATCTAGCTCCTGATATACTAGAACAATATGCATGAATTTCCGAAAGAATACGCTACGCGCCTTGAACGTCTGGAATCCTTGCGGAAATCCGGAAAAAATCCATATCCGGCAAATGTTGAACGTGATCATGAAATCGCCAAAGTTCTTGCGCAATTTGACGCACTTTTGAAAAAGAAAGCCACAGTAAGCATTGCCGGGCGCGTGCTTTCTTTGCGTCCTCATGGCGGTTCTACTTTTGCCCATATTGATGATGGCACAGGGCGAGTGCAGATTTATATGCAAAAGGATACCATGGGCATCGAGGCATACGATACAATGCTGAACACTCTGGATATTGCTGATTTTATTGTAGTCTCTGGCGAACCATACACAACCAAGCGCGGAGAAAAAAGCATCCTGGTTGGCCACGGCCATATTATTTCCAAAGCGCTTTTGCCGCTTCCGGAAAAGTGGCATGGGCTTACGGATGTTGAAGCGCGTTATCGCAAACGCTATCTTGATCTTATTTCCAATCCAGAAGTGCCGGAAATTTTCAAAGCCCGCACTTTCATTATCCGCGCGCTTCGCGAATTTTTTGATACGCGCGGCTATATGGAAGTGGAGACCCCCATGCTCCAGCCCCTTGCCGGTGGCGCCGCGGCAAAACCATTTGTAACACATCATAATGCGCTGAATGTTGATCTTTATTTACGCATTGCGCCAGAACTTTATCTTAAACGCTTGCTGGTGGGTGGTTTTCCAAAAGTTTATGAAATGGGTCGGGCATTTCGCAATGAAGGCATAGATCACCAGCACAATCCGGAATTTACGATTTTTGAGGCATATGAGGCCTACGCTAATTACGAGGATTATATGCGGCTGATTGAAGAACTATTTCCGCTACTTCTACGCAAACTCGGAATAACCGATTGGAAGTTCGCGTATGACAAACATGAAATTGATCCGGCTCCGCCATATCCGCGTCTAGGTTTTCGCGACGGGCTTATACAGTATGGCCAGTTTGATATTGAAAAATATAAAGATGCGAAAAAACTGGAAGACGCGGCGCATAAAGCCGGCGCGGATTTTCCAAAGGGTTCAAGCCGAGGCAAAATTTATGATGAATTGTATAAAACATTGGTGCGTCCGAAACTTGTAAATCCCACATTTGTGATTGATCACCCGGTTGAATTAAGTCCGTTGGCCAAACGCAAACAAAATGATCCGCGCTATGTGGAGCGATTCCAATTAGTGCTGGGCGGCGGCATAGAATTGGTTAATGCGTTTTCCGAGCTGAATGACCCTCTTGATCAAAAAGCGCGGTTTGAAGAGCAGGAAAAGGCGCATCAAGCCGGAGAAGAGGATACCCACCGCATGGATGACGACTTTATTGAAGCTCTGATGCATGGCATGCCGCCCGCGGCCGGGCTTGGTATTGGTATTGATCGCCTTGTCGCCCTGCTCACCAATTCCCATAGTATAAAAGAGGTAATCCTGTTTCCAACACTTCGACCGGAAAAAATTTAATTTCCATGCATCCATGATGGGTACCGATTACACCTTATCCACAGCAATCTGCGCTTAACTAAAACAAAATTCCACTAAGTTCGTTTATCAGTAGTTAAACGAAATTTGGGTCAACAAATAATTTGAATATTTTGATTGGGCTCTTTTCAATTTTTTCTTGAAAAAGAAGAACGCGCCACCCGAGAAATCTCGAATGGCGCGTGATGAGCGGGGCGGCGGGACGCTTAGTCGTCGGCTTGACGCACCCAGCGAAAGGACGTTCCTCGGGTACCGAAGCACGCCTTCATGGGGCGTCCCTTCTCGTCCTTTGGCGGGTAGTCGGCGTTCTTGTCACCGAAGATGGCGTACAAGAACATCATGACTACCGTACCACCAATGATAAGCCAGGGTTCCATGGCATCCTCCTTTCCTGCTGGTCGCGGAATTGCGACTCTTCCTTATACCACGAAAGCGCCCCGCCTGTCAAGTTTAAGAGGATGAAAAATTGAAAAGAGCCCTTAATTTAAGGTAATTATTTGTTGACCAAAACTCGCTCCTTTCAGTCGCGCCACGCTGCGCTCTCACTCCGCTACGCTCCGTTCGGGTCGTTTAACTAATTATATCCCCGTCAACCCATTATCTGTGGATAACAAAGAGGCCTTTTGGGCCTCTTTGACGTTATGGGTGGTGTAGTCC
>Ga0155387_105_pt2 | contig 25320 bp, 40 predicted proteins | sample RifCSPhighO2_02_FD_106355 | JGI IMG/M metagenome (GOLD analysis project Ga0155387, IMG submission 106355) | Candidatus Uhrbacteria bacterium RIFCSPHIGHO2_02_FULL_46_47
CGGCGGGCAGGCAAGACCCCGCGCTACTTTTTTTAAACACAAAATTTATGCTATTGCCATTTCTGGGTGTATGCGTTTAAACCCTACCGCTCCTTCAGCTTTTCTCATAAAATCCTTGGCACGCAAAACTTCAATCAGAACCGGACGATTATCTTTGGTAAAATGCACAATCATATCGCCGATTTCACTGGCATATTCAATTGGCGCGTCAGAAACTTCCCAGGAAAGCACATCGGCCTCGGGCTCATATTTTAATTGTGGAATTTTATTGGCTGTTGCCATATTGGGTGATTCTTCCCGGATAAAAAGTAATAATAAATCTTATATCTTCTTTATCTTCGGCATGTTTGCTAAAAATAATGCGCATAATTCTATCATTGTACCAAACCCCGCCGCCCTTGACAAAGAGAGAATGTTCCCGCCCGCGCGTCTCACGACCAGGGCGGCTCTTTTTTTTATTTCCCCTCACCCTCCCCTCTCCCTCGGGGAGAGGAAAACCGAAGGTTGGGTGAGGGATATAAAAAGCGGGGCACCCACCTTTCCCACCGACGCTGATGCCATTCGGTTCTGTGGCACCGGCAAACTCGGCGGGCAGGTAAAACCCCGCGCTATAATTGCGCCGGCTAAAGACCGGCGACTACATTTTCATCTTTTCATTTTTCTCTCCTCAAGGCCGACCTGTGGCGGCGTCCCGCAGTAAACATTCTGCGGAAGCCGAACGGGCACGGTCTCCGACCGCGGTCGGAGGAGTGAGGCCGAGCAAAAACAGCGCTCCGACGGCTGGGTCGGAGCGACTGTGGTGTTTACGTGGGATGCCGGCATGGGTCGGCCTACCTCTTCTTCCCATACACCCCCATCTTCCCTCCAGTCGCTTTCAAAAAATCCTTAGTTTTCATTTCAAGCGAATCGGTATAGGTGCCGGCGCCGGCGATAACTTTCTTGGCGCGAGCAAATGCTTTATCAACCAACACTTCCGTATCTTTGTAAAGTCCGCCAAAGGCAGTCAGCGCGCCTTTTTTCATCTTAAATACTTTGCGCATCATTTTCTCATTGGCAAGCTCCACTTTTTTCGCATTAAGCGCTTTTTTTAGTTTCTGAAAATCAACTTGATAAGAAGCCGGGACAATCACAATGATATGCCGCTTTTTATCCGCCAGCACATGCAGAACTTTAGGAATTTCGTGCAATTTTGCTTTCATGGTTGCCGCCGCGTCATAAGCGGTATAGACCGTTTTGTGCACAATCGGAGTGTACTTTATTTTTAATTTTTGAAGATAACTGGTAACTTGTTTTGGAGTCGCCATATTTTTAAATATTATGATTTAAGCGCAAGTTTAAGGACTTCATCCATATTTTCCGCAAACACGAATTTCATCTGATCTTTAATCTGCTTTGGTATATCCACCATGTCTTTTTCATTCTCTTTTGGCAAAAGCACCATTTTAATTTCTCCGCGGTGCGCGGCTAATACTTTTTCCTTTACTCCCCCAATCTCCATAATTCGCCCGCGAAGGGTAATCTCGCCAGTCATTGCTATATCCTTGCGCACCGGCTTTCCGGTCAAAGCCGAAATAAGCGCAAGTGTCAAAGCCACTCCGGCCGACGGCCCATCTTTGGGAATTGCGCCGGAAGGCACATGCACATGCAAGTCAGAATTTTTGTAAAATGCGTCTTTGATGCCCAGTTTCTTAGCGCGCGTGCGCGCGTAGGAAAACGCGGCTTGCGCGGATTCTTGCATCACTTGTCCCAAATGTCCGGTTAAAATAAGTTGCCCCTTGCCCGGCATTTTGGTTGCCTCAATCAAAAGCACATCCCCGCCCGCCGGCGTCCAAGCCAGCCCATTAACCAACCCCACCTCATCTTTTTTCTCCGCCAGCGTAATGCGATATTTTTGCGGTCCCAGCAGTTCGCGCAAATCGTCAATCCCAATTTTGCGTACGGCTTTTGCGCCGCCATTTTCCGCCACCTTGCGCGCGACTTTCCTGCATACCGCGGCAATAGTACGCTCCAACTCCCGCACCCCGGCTTCTAGCGTATACTCGCGAATAATAGTGCGCAAAGCCGGTTCAGTAAAGAAAATTTGTTTTTCAGTAAGCCCGTTGTCTTTCATTTGCTTGGGCACTAAAAACTTTTGCGCGATCCAAAATTTTTCCTCTTCAGTGTAGCCGGGAAATTCAATCACTTCCATGCGATCTTTCAGCGCTGGCGGAATCGGATCCAAAATATTGGCGGTGGTAATAAACATCACGTCTGAAAGATCAAAAGGCACTTCCAGATAATGATCAGAAAACGCGTTATTTTGCTCTGGATCAAGCGCCTCAAGGAGCGCCGCCGATGGATCGCCGCGGAACGCGTCAAAACCCATTTTATCTACTTCATCCAGCATAAAAACCGGATTGCGCGTACCGGCTGTGGTTATACCCTGCAAAATACGGCCGGGAAGCGCGCCCACATAAGTGCGACGAAACCCGCGAATCTCCGCTTCATCGCGCACTCCGCCCAAAGACATGCGCACGAATTTTCGACCAAGAGCCCGGGCAATAGATTTTCCAATGGAAGTTTTACCGGTTCCGGGCGGACCCACAAAACAAATAATTGGTCCGCGAATTTTTCCCACCAGTTTTTGCACTGACAAATATTCCACCATGCGCTCCTTAACCTTATCAAGTCCGAAATGATCATCATCAAGCACTTTTTGCGCTTTTTTCACATCAATGGCGGATTCATCTTTTTTTGCCCAGGGAAGCTTAACCAGCCAATCTAGATAAGTCCGAATATAAGAAATCTCCGGAGAAAATGACGGCATGCGCTCCATGCGGTTAAGCTCCTCCAGCGCGACTTTCTTGGTTTCCTCCGACATGCCGGCTTTTTCAATCTTTGCCTTAAGCTCCTCAGCTTCATTGCGCCCTCCGGCAGTGCCTAGCTCTTTTTCAATCGCCTTCATCTGCTCGCGCAAAAATACTTCCTTTTGCATTTTGTCCAGCTCTTTGCCAACCTCGGCTTGAAGTTTTTTGGCCTGACGCAAAACTTGTTGTTGTCGACCAAGAGCTTGCCGGAGTTTTTCCAATTTATCTTCCACAGTCAAGGACTCCAAAATCCCTTGCCGCTCTTCCACTTTCATGTCCAGGTTGCTGGCAATAAGATCACCCAAAATCCAAGGGTCAGTGATGTTCAAAATGACAAACAGCACGTCTAGCGGCACTGGCGCGCCCATAGAAACAATTTCTCGGAACTGATTTATCGCGGAGTACATCAGCGCTTCAATCCGCTCGGTTTTTTTCACAAGCGGCGGAGGCAAAGGCTCAATTTTCGCTTTGACAAATTGCGCCTCCGGCGTTACTGCGCTGATTTTGGCACGCATCACGCCTTCCACTAAAACACGCACCGCGCCATCTTCCCCTTTTCCCATTTCCTTGATCTTGGCAATTGTTCCCACAGTATAAATATCCTTCATGGTTGGGTCTTCATGCTCTTCGGTTTTTTGCGCCACAAAAAACGCGAGCTGATCATGCTTCATTGCAAAATCCAGCGCGGCAAGCGACTTTGGCCGTTGTACCAAAAGCGGCATGGCAATGCCGGGAAACACTACCGCGTCGCGAAGCGCCACCAGCGGCAATTCTTTTTTATCTTTTACTGATTGAAAAGCTTTGACAAATTTTGGAATAGGATCAAGGGGCATAATTATAGGGTAATTTTTGTTGTTCGCCTTGTAGCTTTTTAGAAACCCTGCGCCCCAAGGGCGTCAACCGCACTTCCTTAATATACCACTTTTTCGGAGTTCTGACACCTATGCCTGTGAGCAACCCTTTATCAATTAGTCGCTCCAGGGTTTTGGTTACCGTATCTACCAGATCTTTGGGGTGTGTCTCCTTTCCCTCATAAAACTTATGAAAAGGCGCGCGTGGCACCTTTCCTTTGGCAATAAGGCAAACTATTAAAATATGCTTTTGCAGCGGCGAAAATCGCATACTCCTTAAGTATACCACTGCAACTCTACTTACTCCACTACTTTAACATGTGCCTCTTTAAGAGCTTTTGGAGGGAGTCCTGATGGAGCGCCCATCATGGGATCGCGGGCGTCGCCGGTTTTAGGATATGCCATGACTTCGCGAATGTTGGGTTCGCCTGCCAAAAGCATAACAATGCGATCAATTCCAGGCGCAAAGCCGCCATGGGGCGGCGCGCCATATTCAAATGCCTCTAACATATGCCCAAATTTTTTCTCAATTTCATCGTCAGCAAGTCCAAGCAAATGGAAAATTTTGTTTTGCAACTCCCGCTTGTGAATGCGAATGCTTCCACTGGAAAGTTCATAGCCATTAAGCACCAAATCATAGGCATTGGCGCGCACAGACATTGGATCTGAATCAAGTTTTTCCAAGTCTGCAGGATGCACATCGCAAAATGGATGATGCATGGCTTGAATAGTGCCATCTTCTAATTTTTCAAACATCGGAAAATCCAAAACCCAGCAAAACGCCAGTTCATTAGGATCATTTTTATTTTTGCGCAAATCCGGTTTATCTGTGCCGTACTTTTCCATGGCTTCCACATAAGTAAGCCGTGGAAATGGCGTGTGTGATAATTTCTTTTCCGGCGCAACTGTTGCCACCATTTCAATAAACATTTCTTCAGTATATTTCAAAATATCTTCGCGCTCCACAAAGGACATTTCAAAATCAAGCTGGGTAAATTCTGGCTGGCGATCGCCGCGCTGATCTTCATCGCGGAAACAGCGCGCGATTTGAAAATATCGCTCAAATCCGGCAACCATGCAAAGCTGTTTAAACTGTTGTGGCGATTGCGGAAGCACATAGAATTTTCCCCCGTGAAGCCGTGAAGGCACGATAAACTCCCGCGCGCCCTCAGGCGTTCCTTTTATCAAAATCGGAGTTTCAATTTCAATAAACCCATGCTCATGCATGTAATTTCTAAAAAATGAAATCACCTTATCGCGAAGTGCTAAATTATTATGCATTCGTTCACTACGCAAATCCAAATAGCGATATTTGAGCCGCACTTCTTCATTAACCGCGCGCGTATCTTTATCTAATTCAAACGGCGGCGTTTTTGATTCATTTAAAATTTTCAAATCCGTGGCCAGCACTTCCACCGTGCCGGTTTCAAGTTTAGGATTTATGGTTTTCTCCGTGCGCTTTTGCACTGTCCCTTTAATTTCCACCACATACTCAGCTCGGAGTGTTTTTGCAAACTCATACGCGCCGCCAACTTCTTTTGGGGCAAACACAACTTGCAAAAGTCCGGTTTTATCGCGCAAGTCAATAAAAATAATCTTACCCATGTCGCGCCGAGCATGAACCCAACCCTTCACAACTACCATGTCACTCACTTTATTAACGGTATCGGTATTCCAAGTGCGTTTTTGCATAGAGTGACGGCAAATTTCTAATTCATCTAATTCACCTAATTTCTAAATTGAGGCTTGGGATTTGTTTAGGTTAATTAGAATAATTAGGTTAATTAGAAATTCTAGCGGTAGCTTAATATATCACACTCTTGCCATTTGTGGAAGCTCATCAGCAAGACTCACCATAAAATTTCGCGCCTTTGGTTCTTCTCCAAAATGCGCGGCAATCATGGCATCAGCAATGATAGAAAGTTCACGCCGCACTGCCTCTGGCATCTCAAGCCGTGCAATAGGCGCGGTAAGAATTGATTCTAACGTTTCAATGGTCAATGAAGAGATCTGCAATGCTTCTGGACTTGCTTTAATAAAGCAATCAGTGCAAAGCACCCCGCCACGAATTGCGTCAAATGACAGTGAAAGTCCTTGCACTTCTTTTTTACAAAGCACGCAATAGTGGAGCTCTGGTGAAAAACCAGATTCTTTAAGAAGTTTAAGGGAAAACAAGGTCAGAATACCCTCACCCTGCCCTCCCCGGGGCCTGCGCTCGCTCGGCCCGTCTTCGACCCCTTCGGGAGAGGATGGCTGAAGGCCAGGTGAGGGCTCGCTCGAAATGACCTGTAATGTGGTTTGCAATAGATTAAACACTGTACCCTCGCGCGTGCCTGGTCTAAGCACAAGATCTACAAGTGCGGCGACGTAAACTGCTTTGGATAATTTTTCAAGATCTGCCCAAAGTTCTGGAAAACGATTCAAAACTTTTACCTGTGCCACGCGATCAAAACGCTTTCCGCGCGCAAACATAAAATCGCAAAAATAAAGCGGCTGCAAATGCGCCACCAGTTTGCTTTGACTCTTGCGCACGCCTTGCGCCCACCCTTCAATCTTGCCATGCTCACGCGTCAAAATCGTATAAATCCGCTCATGCTCCCCAATATCGCGATACTTTAAAATAATTCCTTCGGTGTTGTAAGTCATAGATTGCCTTCAATGTATCACTACCCCATAACCAATGCAACATCCGCACTTGTTGCTCTATTGTAAAAGTATTGCCATGTCGTAACAACCCAAGATATGATTGTAAAGTTTCCTGAGCTGGATGCGCTCGCAAACGCCTCATCATTCTTCGCCGTGTTGTACTCCGCAACACCCGATGATCTGTAAAATGCACCCAGCCAAGAAAATCAATACCGGAGGCAAATGTTTTGATCGTAACTTTGTCTGGATGCAGCTGAAGGCGTAACCGCTCTTGCAAAAACTTTTCTACACTCGATATTTGCGTCTCAAGCCATTGCCGATCTTCATGCAGGATCACAAAATCATCCGCATAACGGATATAATGCTTTGCTTTGATGCGATGCTTGACGAAATGATCAAATTCATTCATGTATACATTGGCAAAAAGTTGTGAGGTCAGGTTGCCAAGTGGGAGACCAACTCTCCTCGTTTTATCCTCATCCCATGCGTCATCCTCGCGAAAGCGGGGATCCAGACTAGATGCCCGATCAGGTCGGGCATGACAGATAGATGCTGGGGTATGGAAACTTCTAACCACTTGCCCCAAAAGCCAGATAATATCTTGGTCAGGGATATATTTCTGCAAAATACCGAGCAAATGCGCATGCTCAATACTCGCAAAAAACTTCCTAATATCACACTTGAGTACAAAGCATGTTCGAGTATGATTGCAGCTTACCTTGTATGCCATGGCACTCAAGCGGTTGAGTGCTTTGTGCGTGCCTTTGTCGTCTCTGCAGGAAAATGAATCGGCTGTAAAAGTGCGGTCAAAAAAGGGATAAAGAATGCGGTAAATGGCATGATGCAACAAACGATCGCGCACGCTGGCTTTATGGATGTGCCGTGGTTTAGGATCGCAGATGCGGAAGCTGTGATAGCCGCCGTGCTGATAGGTTTTGTTTGCTAAATCCTCATGCAATGCTATGATATTATTCATGAGCCGGTAGCCGAATTCCTGCACATCGCGTTTGTTACGCTTGCCCCGGATAAACTCTTGCCATGCTAAACATAAATTCTCTAATGAAATAATTGCGTCATAGCTATGAGTCAATACAATTCTTTTGTTTCCTCTAACCCCCCCCCCCCCACTGCTTCGGAAATCCCAATTTTGACTGAACTCAAAGAGTGTTATTTGGTGTGGCATGGATTTTTACCGCATATACCGCGACTTTCGCGATATACCATGGGTGTTAAAATAGATACATTGTTTCTTGAATTATTGGAAACTACACGCACTGCGCAGTATGCCAAACGAGAAGACAAACTGGCTCTTTTGAATATATTAAGCCACAAGTTGGATAATCTTAAATTTTTCTTTACAATCCTGTGGGAAGCGCACGGTCTAGACGCAGGTAAATATGGACAACTATCGCAAAAACTCGTAACTGCCGGCAGGATGCTTGGCAAATGGTTGTTATTGTTGAAAACGGAAGCTCCCGCCGCACGGACGGGAGCATGAAGATACTAGCTACACGCGAGACGGTCGTTGTCGTTCCAGTCGTTGTCAAGCCAGTTGAAGTTCAAGTACCAGCGCTTGCCGTTGAAGTTGAGGTACGGGATGTTGAGGTTGCCATCCGGATCGCGCTAAAATATGCAATGTGCCGGCCAGTGCACCACCCGTTGAATACTCTTGGGGTTGTATCGTATTTGAAGAAGTTATCTCCCTAGCACACTGCACCGAGTATCTTCATCGTTAGTCACTTCAATCTTACTCTGCGGCAAACCATAGCCGGCCGCATTCTGAAGTTGAAATGGCGAGACTTTACCCGCCCAAACCAAATCGTGGCCGGGGCAGTGTCGGTAAAATCTGCATCAAGCATACCAAATTTGAAAAAAATAGAAAAGGACCCTCCCTTGACATTCACCTTATGGGTAAAGTCGCGGAAGGGTCCAAGGGGCCCAGAAACCTAGGAACCTACTCGCTACACGCGAGACGGCCGCAGTCGTCCCAGTCGTGGCCAAGCCAGCCGAAGTACAAGTACCAGCGCCCGCCGTCGAAGTCGAGGCACGGGATGTCGAGGCCGCCACCCGGACCGCGCAGGAGCGTGCCGGCCAGCGGGATGTAAAAGGGGTGGAACTCGGCGCGGATCAGCTTGCCCTTATCGGCGAGCATGCGCTTGCCGTCGGACAACCCCCAGTTGCCCTTGAGCTCGCGAGCGCGCGTGCGCATCTCCGGCCCGCTGATCACCGCTTCCCCTTCCTTGAGGAAGGAGCGGGGAACGAGCTTGCTGATGTCAAGATCGAGTGTAGGATTGACATCTTCCACCACCGTCCACCCCTTGGGAATGAGATCCGCGGCGTGGATGAGGCAGGGGAACTGTCCGCCAACTGCCTCGAATCGCCCCTCGATCACGGCCTGGAGCGCGAGATCAAGCCGCTCCGAATCAAAGCCGTAGCCCTCCTTCTGCCGCATCTGCCGCTTGATCTCGTGAAGCTTTCCATCCAACCTATCGTACAGGTCGCCTTTGACGATAATGGTCGCCATGACAATCCTCCTTTTTTGGCTCATACTCGCCAGCACCAGTGTGCCGACAAATACTCGCCGGTTTGCCCTGACCGGGATACTTTCCCAGCCTTCTTACGAGCCACTCCTTACTCTAAAGGAAATGAGCCAAAAGAAGGCTAGGATTAATGCCTTTTAAAAGAACGCTTTACTATATCATGCTTTTGCTAATCTGTCAAGCCAACCTTGCAAGATAAGTGCTGCGGCGGCGGCATCTTTGTCTATTCCTTTGCGCGCTTTCCCATAACCTTTCATCGCCCGCTCCACTTGTACAGTTGTAAAATGCTCATCCACGATTTCCACCGGCACAAACTTCCGCAGACGCTGCGCAAACTCCCGCACCTTCGCTTCCATTGATCCCTTTCCTCCCTGCCCCATTACTACCAATTCTATATCTTCCTCTTTCATAATTCGCACGATCTCACTAACGACATTTTGCATTTTTAATTTTACATTTTTCATTTCGAGCGTAGCGAGTGGCACTGCCACCTTTGCCTCGCTGTCCCCAATCGCTACTCCTATTCGCTTTGTACCATAGTCAATACCTAACACTCTCATATTATTTTGTAACAATCTCCGCTCCCCGTTTGCGCACAATCACCGTATGTTCAAAATGCGCCGAGGGTTTGCCGTCTACGGTTACAATCGTCCAGCCGTCGGGTTGCACTTTTACCCGCCAACCGCCTAAATTGACCATGGGCTCAATAGCAATCACCATGCCTTCTTCCAGCACGCAATCCGGAAAGCCCTCTTCCCAAAAATTCGGCACCTCCGGCGGCTCATGCACTTTGTATCCCACGCCATGCCCCACAAGATCACGCACAATCCCAAACCCGAATTTCTCAATATATTTTTCTACTGCCTTTGCAATATGGCTAACTCGCCGCCCAGCGCGCACTTGTTTAATTCCGATTTTTAATGCTTTCTCTGTCACTTTTACAAGCTCACGCACTTTTTTATCTACTTTACCCACAATCACCGTTCGTGCAGTATCGGTAAACAATCCACCCTCACCCTCCCCTCTCCCTGAGGGAGATGGAAAGTGTTTGGATGCTCCTCTACCCGCGGGAGAGGATGGCCGAAGGCCAGGTGAGGGGCGCACTGGCCACCTCATTCCAATATCAATCTTCACCAAATCACCCTCTTTTATCATCCGCGATGGCACTGCCGGCGCGTGCACTACTTCATTATTGAGACATGCGCAAATGGTTGTAGAAAATGGGATAAGTCCCAACCGCGTGGTATATCCTTTAAAGGCCGGCTCTCCACCTGCCTCACGGATCATCCGCTCTGCTGCCACATCAAGTTCCTCTGTCGTAACTGACGGCTTGACCATCTTGCACAGACGATCTAAAATATTTCCCAACTTTTTACCGCCCTTGCGAATTAACTCCAATTCCTCCGGGGTTTTAATTGTTACTCCATGATTCATAGAAATATATGCATTTAATATAACACCCATCTTACCATATCTTCATTAAACACAAAAGAGCGACTGCGCGCCCCATGGACTATCTCTTTTATGCTACTCACCACCTAGCATCAAAGAACGACATCCCCGCGATTACTGATGTGGCGGTCGGCATATACTTCTTTTATAAAACTCTCCGGAATATCTTTCCAACTTCCAGCTGATCGTTTAAAACGCACGATCGAATCACCAGCACTTATCGTAAAAGTATTTGCTGCACCAAAATTTGGTACACTCCAACCAGAAGAAATAGTAATACTAACCTCACTCCCTACAGGGAGATCAATGCCGTGCTCTAATTCTACCTCTTTTGGCCCGCGAATTGTACCGCGGATAGCTTCTTTAATCGCCATACTTCTATATTATCTCCTTCGGTACTATGTGTCAACATCATTGTGGGTGTTGTCAAATTTAGCCGATCGTTCATAGTTGACGTAATATTTTTTTTTATAAAAACTTACTTTTACCACATTTAGCAGTCGTTTAGACTGTATGTCAATGAAAAATCTAAAATCGTAGTTTGTCTAGAGTACCCGTACAATATCCTCAAACACTTTTTCCATTGTCTGCGCGGCGTTGATGGTACGCACAATGCCGCGCGGGCGATAAAAATCAAAAAGCGGTTCAGTGTCTTGGCGATAAATCGCAAGACGCGTGCGCACGGCTTCGGGTTTATCATCATCCCGAATAACAAGAGGCGAACCATCAATATCGCATACTCCTTCTTTTTTAGAAGGATTGTGAATCAAATGGTAATTGCGTCCGCATACTGCGCACACGCGCCGGCCGCTCAAGCGGGCAATCGCTTCTTCATCTGAAAGTGCCAGATCAATAACATGGGTTGGCGAAGCAAACGCTTCTAATGCTTGTGCTTGCGGCATGGTTCTGGGATAACCATTTAAAATAAATCCTTCTTTAGTATCCGGCTCCGCTACTCTTTTTTTTACAAGTTCGATAGTCCACTCGTTCGGAGCGAGTTTTCCCGCCGCAAGTATTGGCTCAGCTTTCAGTCCAAGTTCGGTCTTGGCCACGATTTCAGCGCGCCACAAATCTCCGGCGGATATCATTGGAATTCCGAATTTCTTTGCTAAAAGTTCTGCTTGCGTATTTTTTCCAGATCCTTGCGGACCAAGAATTACAATACGGTACATAAATTAGACAAATAATTTAGTAATAAAAAATCCTGCGATCGTGCCGAAGGCAATTGACGGAAGCGCCGGCATAGGGCGCTTGCGTCCCCACTGAAATAACAGATCGGTAAAAAATAATCCAACAATTGAACCGATTGCCGCTCCGATTGCAAGAGTGAAACTCTCGCGCGCGGCTGAGGCAACGAAGAAACTCGGAAGCGCGAGATCACCGGTGCCCAAAAAGAAAAATCCTTCCCCCGGTTCAACTTGCTTCATACGCTTAAGCATCAGCCGCGGATGCTCTGGAATAATAATCGCAAAAATCACGCCTTTGGCAAGCAAGCCCTTAAACATAGTTACCATGTGCTTTGTTCCATAAACCGCGATAACATCATAGACTGCAAGAACGAGCAGTACAATAAGCGTGGTTTGCCAGGCAGTTGTTGATCCAAGCGCGCTGCCAATGCCGGCAATACCGAAGATCAAAAGAACATTTTGCACAATCACATATGGGAAAATATAGCGCAGTGCCACGAGTATAAGAGCGGCAGAAAATGCATACGCAGGAATCCAAAGCGCAAAGAGAAACCAGATGCCTGACAAAAGACTTAATATGAAAATGCTTTCAAAAATAAAGCGCGTACGCAAAGCGCGAATAAGGAAAAGGATGAGCACGGTAGCGGCAAGAAAAGTGAGCAAAAACTGGCGCGCGCTAAGCGCGGGCACTGAGACAGTTGGCAGCATTACAGTGGAGGCAACGCGCATCGCTAATAACACAAAACACTGGGTAAGCGCCAGTGCAAGGATTGTTTGAATAATAAGCACTATTTGTTTTTTCTGCATGGACTAATCTTTTTCAAAAATCGCCTCTTCAATTGCGGCTCTATCCCCTTCAGAAATTTTAAACGCGGCGCGTAATTTTAAAAGCTCTTTGCGCAACTCTTCTTTATATAGTCCGCCTTCTCGCGCTCGCTTTAATAATTCCTCCACATGCGCGCGTTCCTTAAAATCAAGTTTATCACGAAGTTTGAAAAGAATTGCATTAATTTCACGGTCTGAAAGTTGTTTAGCCATATATTTTACTTTCCCTACGTCTCATACTCATGCATGGTAAGTTGTGCCTCAATCTGCGCCAAAGTCTCAATTACAACTGACACTACGATGAGAATGCTAGTACCTCCGAGTGCTAATGCTTGTGTGCCAGTTACGCGCTGAAGGATAAGCGGCAAGATTGCAATTGTGGAAAGGAAAAGCGCGCCTACAAGGATCACGCGCGAAGTCACATACTGCAGATATCCCGCAGTCGGTTTACCAGGACGAATTCCTGGAATAAATCCACCTTGCTTTTGAAGGTTTTCGGCAATCTGGCTGGGATGAAATACTACCGCGGTATAAAAGTAGGTAAATATAAATACCAATACAAAGTATAGGATACCATACACGAGATTATTTTGAAATACCCCAATTATCCATTGTGCGAAACGTACTATAAAAACGCTTCGCGCCTGCAGAAAAAATTGCGCTACCATTGGAGGAAACAGAATTATAGATATTGCAAAAATTATCGGAATAACGCCGGCCATATTCACCCGCAGTGGCAAATGTGTATCCACTCCGCCATACATTCTCATTCCTCGCACGCGCCGCGCGTAGGAAACGGGGATATTGCGCTGGGCTTGTGTTATAAGCACAACGCCAACAATCGTTATCATGGAAATCACCGCAAATAAAATAAAGTTCGTGATTTGAGCAGCATCAAAGGTTACAAGAGCTTGCTGGATATTTGTAGGGAGGCTCGCCACAATACCGGCAAAGATAAGGAGCGAGATGCCATTTCCAATTTTACGCTCAGAAATAAGCTCGCCAATCCACATCAAAAATAAAGTTCCAGCGACAAGCGTTAAAATCATAAGCGCATAATTTCCCACTGTCAGGGAACCTAAAATAGGACGCGGAGACTGCTTTAAAAGCGTGATCATACCAAACGCCTGAAGCACGGCTAAAGGAACTGTTGCATAGCGCGTCCATTGGTTGATTTTACGCTGGCCAGCTTCGCCTTCTTTTTGAATTGCCTCCAGCGCTGGAATAACCATGGCTAAAAGCTGGAAAATAATAGAAGCTGTAATATAAGGCGCGATACCCAGCGCTACCACTGAAAAATTTTCCATAGTTCCGCCGGAAAAAATATTGAGAAGACCCAAAATTTCATTGCTTTGAAAAAATGCTTTCAGGTTTTGAAGGTCAACGCCAGGAATTGGAATATGAGCCGCGACCCGAAACGCGAAAAGCATTGCTAATACAAACAGCACGCTTCTGCGCAAATCGCGCAAACGCCAAATGCGGACAATTGTATTTAAAACGCGATTCATACATTTTACTCAACTTTACCGCCGACTTTTTCAATCTTTTCTTTTGCTGATTTTGAAACCTCACACCCCTTGATTATAAAAGTCTTCGCAATGGTTCCGTCTCCCAAGATTTTGACACCATCGCTAATATTTTTCACAATTCCTTTTGTCTCAAGAAGTTGAGGAGTGATTTTGGTTCCTGTTGCAAATGACTGTTCGAGTATTCCAACATTCACCACTGACGGTTTTCTATGAAACGACGTAAAACCGCGATGTTTTGGAATGCGTTGCATGATACGCTTGAGTCCAAGGCGCGCAAGTCCTTTGCGTCCAGACGAACGCGCACGCTGGCCTTTGGTACCGCGGCCAGCGGTCTTGCCGCGTCCAGATCCAGGACCGCGTCCGATCCGGCGGACGCGCGTGCGCGAACCTGTGGCAGGTTTTAGATTTGAAAGTGTAAATGGCATAGGTGAAGTTATGAGTTATCGGTTATGAGTTATGCGTGTTGAAATTTAAATCTCTTAACTCCTTAACTCATAACTCTTAACGCAATTGTTCAATTGCTACAAGTGTTGCCTTAATGATATTAATCTTATTCTTGGTTGTTCCGAGAATCTTTCCCACTACATTACTGACTCCGGCAAGTTCAAAAATAATACGCATTGGTCCGCCTGCCTTTACTCCAGTACCCTTCGGCGCTGGTTTAATGAGCACGGTTGCGGATCCGAATTTCGCACGCGCGATATGGGGAACAGTTTCATTTTTAAGAGGGATGGTCGTGAGATTCTGTCTAGCTTTGCGGAATGCTTTTCCAGTTGAAAGCGCCACATCCGCGCCCTTCCCAACTCCAAATCCAATACGGCCTTTGCCATCGCCAATAAGCACAGTTGCGCGAAAGCGTAGCCGTTTGCCTCCCTTGGTCACGCGCGTGACCCTGCGAAGATCAACAACACGCTGTTGAAATTCTTTTTCTTCAGGAGTCCTTGTATCTCTTCGATCTCGTCTTTCTCTTGGTGGCATATATTAAAATTAAAAAGTAAGGCCTCCTTCTCTTGCGCCATCCGTAAACGCTTTCACGCGTCCATGATAACGATAGCGGCCGCGGTCAAAGACAACCGTTTGAATTCCTTTTGCGCGCGCAAGTTCGGCAATTTTCTTCCCTAAATCATGCGCTCGTAAGACAGTAACGTGAGACACGCGCGTACCCACTGCTTGATCGGAGACGTGCGCGAGCGTTTTTCCTGCCGTATCATCAATAAGTTGGGCATACATATGAATGTTTGAAATAAATACAGAAAGTCGCGGACGGGACGAACTTCCGTGAAGTTTGACGCGCACTCGCTTTTGCCTTCGGCCTGCGCGCGTTTGTTTGTTTTTAATTGATTCTTTCATAATTTTATAGGATGGGATCCCTCGCTTTGCTCGGGATGACGATTTCATCGTCACTTCGCACCTGCGGCTTTCGCGGCTTTCCCAGCTTTTCGGCGAATCACTTCCCCGGCATATTTAATTCCCTTGCCCTTATATGGTTCGGGTTTGCGCACTGAACGTATCGCGGCAGATATTTGTCCCACAAGTTGCTTATCAATGCCAGAGATTGTAATTACATTTTTTTCAACCGTGCCACTAATTCCTGAAGGTATAGTAATCTCAACCGGGTGAGAAAATCCAACCTCCAGGATAAGTTTTTGACCTTGAACTGCCGCTTTATATCCAACTCCTACCATTTCCAATTTTTTTTCAAATTGTTTCACGACGCCCGCAATCATATTTGCAAGAAGCGCGCGATGAAGCCCCCAAAGCGCTTTGCCTTCTTTGGTTTCCGGGTGCTTTGCTAAAACGGCAAGCGTGCTCTTATCAATCATAACCGTAACTTCCGGATGAAGCGCTAGTTTAAGCTCGCCTTTGGGCCCCTTTATAACTACTGTATCATCTGCCGCCTCGGCAGTCACGCCCGATGGTATTGCGATTGGTTTTTTTCCAATTCGAGACATACAATTATATATTGCCTTCCATTAATATATTTCACACACAATTTCTCCGCCAAGCTTTTTACTGCGTGCTTCCTTTGCCGTCATCAATCCCTGAGGCGTAGAAAGAATAGTTGCTCCCTGATGTGCCGTAAACGCGGGAATATCTCTATATCCGCAGTATAATCTGCGCCCCGGTGTTGAAATGCGCCGAAGAGAATGGATTGCACTTTGCCGATCATCGCGATATTTGAGGGTAATTTTAATTTCATCGATTAATCCTGTTTTCGCGCGCACTTTTTCAATTCCCGCAATATACCCTTCCTTGCGAAGAATTTCGGCAATAGCAAATTTAAGCCGAGAATACGGCACAACTACCTCTACTTTTTTGATAAGCGAGGCATTACGGATTCTTGTAAGCATGTCTGCGATTGGATCAGTCATCATATAGGTATTATTACCAGCTTGATTTTCTTATTCCCGGAATTTGTCCAGTATTCGCTAATTCCCGAAAACAAATTCGACACAAATCAAAATCCCGCATATAAGCGCGTTTTCTCCCGCAACGCCAACAGCGCCGCACGATCCGGGTGCTGAATTTTGGTTTTCTTTTTGATTTTTCAATTTGAGCGCTTGTTGCCATATATAATTAAACTATTTCTCAGTGAATGGAAATCCCATTAATTTGAGAAGTGCGACTCCTTCCTCGCGCCCTTTTGCGCCGCCAACCACAACCGTTACTTCAAGGCCATGTTGGCGCTCAAGGTCTCCTGCCTTAATTTCCGGAAACGCTACTGCTTCGCGAAATCCGATCGTAAGATTTCCATGGGCATCAACCATTGTTTTGCGCAATCCTCGAAAATCTCGCATACGCGGAAACGTAAGATGTAACAGCTTATCCAAAAAATCATACATGCGTTTTCCGCGCAATGTAACCAGCATACCAACAATCTGGCCCTTTCGAATTTTAAAGCTGGAGATTGACTTCTTCGCGCTTCTTTCAACCGGCTCTTGCCCGGAAATAGTGCGAATCGTGTCCTTAATCGTCTCTTTGACTTTAGGATCTTTTTGGCTTGCGGAAATACCAACATTGAGCATTGCCTTTACAATACGCGGCACTGCAAGATTATTCTTGTATCCGAATTGTTCCTTCATTGCCGGAATTACGTGCTTTTCGTAATGTTCTTTAAGCGTCATATTTTATTAATCTATAATCTGCTTGCATTTTCGACACAAACGCTTCTTTTTCTCGCCCACTATCATCTGAAATCCAACACGCGTTTCTTTTCCACATTTTGGACAAACTAGCGCGACATTTGAGATTTGCATCGGCGCGGGAAATTCAATGGTTTGGCCTTTCTGTCCTTGTTTTTTGGGACGAACATGTTTTTTGCGCAAATTAACCCCTTCCACCACAAGCCGCGCCTCGGCGCTTAACATCTTCAAGATCTTCCCGGTTTTGCCGGAAGCCGCGCCAGAGATAACTTTCACAATGTCGCCTTTATGTAATTTCATAAATTTATAATACTTCTGGAGCAAGAGAAATTATTTTGCTGAATCCTTTGACCTTGAGTTCGCGCGCCACCGGTCCAAAAATACGCGTGCCCTTAGGTTCTTTGGTTTTTTTATCAACAATTACCGCGGCATTATCGTCAAATCGGATATAGGTGCCGTCCTCGCGCCGAGTTTCTTTGCGTGTGCGCACGAGCACTGCGTGCACTATATCGGATTTTTTTACAGCGCTGTGCGGTATGGCATCTTTAACAACACAAGTGATAATATCACCGATGCGTGCGTATCGCTTTTGATATCCGCCAAGCACGCGAATGCACTGGAGTTTTTTTGCTCCGGTATTATCCGCTGGTATCAGCATTGAACGGTGTTGAATCATATTTTTTTAACCACTCTCCAGCATTTATCTTTAGAAATTGGCCGCGTTTCTTCAATAATAACCTGATCTCCAACATGATAATCGCCTTTTTCATCATGAGCTTTATATTTTTTGCTCATTGTATAGCGCTTTTTATATTTTGGATGCATTTTCATTCGATCAACTCGAACAACAACGGTTTTAGCCATCTTATCTGAAATAATGATTCCTTGAAGCCTTCTTCGGCTGGATTCTTGATGAGACATATCTATTTTTTAACTGATTCTTCCTTTAGCATGGTCAATATCCGCGCGATTGTTTTTTTATGATCACGCACTTCCCGCACATCTTTAAGTTCTCTGCGCGCAGTCTTAAATCGAAGCTCACGAAGCGTCTCCCGCATCTCCTGCAAAAGTCGCTGCAATTCCACTTTAGAAAGTTGGCGTAATTCTTTAATCGTCATATATTAATTTTCCTTGCTCACAATTACTGTTTTTACCGGCATCTTATGTGAAGCAAGGCGAAGCGCCTCGCGCGCATCCTCTTCACTCATGCCATCAATCTCAAACAGGATAACGCCCGGTTTTATCGGCGCGACATAGTGATCAACCGCGCCTTTCCCTGTACCCATGGGAATATCAATTCCTTTTGTAGTTCTTGGTTTGTCGGGAAAAATGCGAATCCAGATCTTTCCACCTTTCTTTGCAAATCGCGTCATCGCGCGCCGCGCCGCTTCAATTTGGCGCGAGGTAATCCAACCGATTTCCAGCGTCTTTAAACCAAACGAACCAAAATCCAACTCGGTGCGGCGGGTTGCAATACCTGTCCGACGCCGTCTCCCTTTGTGCCATTTGCGATGTTTGACTTTTTTAGGAAGCAACATATCGTTTATTTATTTCCACCCAAGGCGGATCCGCCTCCGGCGGAGAATATTTCTCCACGGTAAACCCATACTTTAATGCCAATTTTTCCGTAAATTGTGTGTGCTTCATCCAGCGCGTAATCAATATCCGCGCGAAGATTCTGAAGCGGAATTGATCCAAAAGACAAAGTTTCATCACGCGCGATCTCAGAACCGTTCAGCCGTCCGGAAACTGTTATTTTCGCGCCCAGCGCGCCAGCCTTGTTTGAGCGTTCTAAGGCCTGCTTTACGACGGTGCGAAACGGAATGCGCTTTTCAAGATCAAGTTTTACCCCTTCGGCAATAACTGCGCCGTGAAGCGAGGGCTTATCAATTTCTTGAATATTTATCGTAACGGATTTTGTCAATTTAAATTTTGCCTTCAACTGTTTTTTTAATTCTTCAATTTGCGCTCCTCCGCGTCCGATTATGACACCCGGTTTTGCCGCAAAAATCGTAATCGTGGCGCCGATTGATGGCCGCTCAATCTCAACGCGCGTTACTCCGGCACCCTTTAATTTACCAACGATAAAATCACGGATCATAATATCCTGTCTCAAATTCTCGCGAAAGGCACCTTTACGCATGAACCATTTTGATGGCCAAGTATAGATGCCGGCGAGTCGGAATGCTAATGGATGCACTTTTTGTCCCATAGTTACGTGTAAGCGGATTAGCTGATCAGCGAATTAGAGATTAGCTAATTCGCTCAATTCGCTAATTCTCTTTTGTGGCTAATACTATTGTAATATGGCTCGTCCGTTTGCGGATTGGTGCTGCGCGGCCAAACGCTCTTGCGCGAAAACGCTTAAGAGTTGGTCCGCCATCAACGGTAATCGTTTTTATATATAACTTGTCTCGCGCCATATTTTTTGCTTGCGCATTTGCAATCGCCGACTTCAAAAGCTTCAGAAGCGGCCCTTTTGAGGCCTTAGCTGCTATCTCAAGCTGAGTTTCCGCAAAACCAACCTGCTTGCCGGCAATAAGATTCGCAAGAAGACGAACCTTGCGTGGAGACATACGGATATAGCGTGCGATTGCTTTTGCTTCGGTCATACAATATTATTTTTTGCCTTCGCCTTTACCGGCTTCCGGCTGCACCTTTGTAGTTTCTGCGGCTTTTGCTTCAATTTCACGCTGCATCTTTCCACCATGACGAACGAATTTTCGCGTTAGCGAAAATTCGCCAAGTCTGTGACCTACCATATCTTCTATAACTGCAACTGGCACATGGGTTTTTCCATTATGCACACCAATAGTAAAGCCCACCATTTGCGGCGTAATTACTGAGTCGCGCGACCAAGTCTTTATCACTGTTTTATCGCCCACGCGAAGCCGGCCTAATTTCTTGAGCAAATTCTGATCTACAAACGGACCTTTTTTAAGTGATCGTGACATATTTTATTTCCGTCGTTTGATAATTAATGCTTCTGACCATTTGCCGCGCTTGCGCGTCTTAACGCCAAGAGCTGGCTTGCCCCACGGAGTTTTCGGATGCTTAAGTCCGATAGGAGACAATCCTTCTCCGCCACCATGGGGATGATCAACCGGATTCATTGCTTTGCCGCGAACCGACGGCCTTCGCCCCTTATGATACATTCGCCCGGCTTTTCCCCAAGTAATCAAACGGCGGTCAGGATTGGAAACTTGGCCAATGGTAGCCGCGGCATCTTCCGGAACCCTGCGCGCCTCGCCGGAGGGAAGTTCAAGCTGAGCAAATCCGCCCTCAACTGCCATAAGTTTTGCAGTATTGCCCGCGCTGCGCGCAAGCACACCCTTTGTTTTTGGCTTCAATTCAATATTGAACACGCCCTGGCCTACTGGAATATATTTAAGAGGCATGCGATTGCCAAGTTTTGGAGGAACTGCCGAAAGAGAAGAAACTACCATATCTCCTACTTTAAGCCCATGGGGCGCAATAATATAGCGATACTCATTATCCGCATAGCGCACCAGCGCAATGCGGGATGTGCGATATGGATCATATTCAATACTCTCCACCGTCCCTGCTATATCAAATTTATCCTGCTTAAAATCAACTAAGCGATAATAGCGCTGTGCCCCCCCTACGCGATGCCGCACGGTTATGCGCCCCTGCGCGTTTCTTCCGGCAAAACGGCGAAGCATTACTGTAAGCGCTTTATGTGGTTCAGTTTTTGTGATATCACTAAAAGTGTCAATGCTCAGATTGCGCCGTCCAGGACTTGTAGGTTTTACAATTCTTACTGGCATAATTATTTTTTATATACTTCAATGCTCTTTCCTGCCGGCAGAGTAATAATAGCTTTTTTCCACTTTTTGGTTTGCCCTGCTGTTTTACCAAAACGGGTATGCTTGCCGCGCACATTAATGACATTTACTGATTCCGGCCGCACGCGATACAGATCATAAACCGCGTTTTCAACTTCTTTTTTTCCAGCGCTACCGGCAACTTCAAAAATATATTGATTGCGGCTGGCGCTATCCACTGCTTTTTCAGAAAGATGAGGACACAACAGTATATGCGCGAGCTTGCCTGAACCTTTTTCGGAAATTTCGGCTTCCTTTACGGCCTTTGCCGCTTTTGAAACTTGCGTAATTTCTTTTTTCTCACCCTTGCCAAAAGGTTTCTTTTTCCATCTGAAAACTTTATCAAGAAATGCCATATTATTTTGCGCGATATATTGTTTCAATTTCTTTCACTCCCTCAACAGTCGTTACCATATTTACATTTTTCAAAAGATCTTGAACATTCAAACTTCCTGTCCAAATCGGAGTTACGCGATCAATGTTGGCGGCAAGCCGTCCTACCGGCTTCACTGCCTTGGGGAGCGCAAAAAGCGTGCGTCCGCGCTTAAGCGGCAAAGATTTTAACACCGCCGCAATTTCCTTTGTTTTTTTAATATGCTCTCCCAACCCCTCCATCACCAGAAGCGAACCTGCCGCAACTTTATCTGAAAGTGCCATGCGGATTGCGGCGTTGCGCACTTTGCGATTAATCTTTTTTGAAAAATTGCGATTAGCGCGCGGTCCAAAGACCACTCCGCCCCCTTTCCACTGCGGAGAGCGAATTGAGCCTTGGCGGGCGCGGCCGGTTCCTTTTTGTTTCCAGGGCTTTTTGCCTCCGCCGGAAACTTCGCCACGGGTTTTTGTATTGGCTGAAACTTGACGGGAATTGGCGCGCTGAGCCACAACCACCTCATGGAGCACGGCTGAATTTGGCTTTATTCCAAAAATCCCCGGATTGAGCTCCAGATTGCGCACTTGCTCACCTTGTGTATTGTAAACCGCGATTTGCATACTTTACTGATAAATCATAACTAGAGAATTTCTCGCGCCCGGTACTGCGCCTTTCACAAGCAAACGGTTTTTTTCCTTATCAATTGCGACTATTTTCAGATTTCGCACAGTTACGCGCTCTCCCCCCATGCGTCCAGCCATTCTTTGGCCTTTCCGCACATGCTGAACTCCGCCCGCGCCAATCGCTCCTGGCATGCGCTCCTGGTCCTTGTGCCCGTGCGTTGAGGGATGGCCATGAAAACCATGGCGCTTAACCACTCCTTGAAATCCTTTTCCTTTGGAAATGCCGGTTACTTTAACAATATCGCCCGGAGAAAATACTGATACATCCAAAGTATCGCCCCGTCTCAATTCACCAGGATCTCCACGAAATTCACGCAACGCGCGTAGGGCCGGCAATTCTTTTAAATGTCCTTTCATCGGCTTAGTCAGGTGTTTTTTCGTTCCAAATCCAAATTGCACCGCGCCATAACCATCACGCTCTTTGGTTTTAATCTGCGCAACTGTGCATGGTCCGGCCTCAATTACGGTAATCGGAACAACGCGGCCTTTTTCAGTCCACGTTTGCGTCATTTCCAATTTTTTTCCTAAAATGCACTTCATAAATCAAAAGCCAGAAGCCCAATATGAGCTCCTAGCCTTTAACTAAGGCTTGCGTAGTCGCAGGTCTTTAGCCTGCGTTTTCGCAACCTAAAGGTTGCGGCTACATTTTTAAATTTATCAAATTGCGCGTTAGCTTTACTTTCTCTGCGTCCCGCGCAATGACGGTTTTCAGCCAAGGGCTGATCCTTTCCATCACATGTCTACGCAGTATTTGACTACATTTTAATTTCTACATCTACACCCGCGGGGAGATTTAATGATGTCAGCGCGTCAATGGTGCGCGGCGTAGGATCCATGATATCCAGCAGTCGCTTATGCACCCGCATTTCATACTGCTCACGGCTGTCTTTGTGAACAAAGCTGGAACGGTTCACCGTGTACTTGCGCTTTTCAGTGGGAAGCGGGATCGGGCCGTGAACAGTAGCGCCTGTACGCATCGCAGTATCCATAATCGTGCGCGTTGATTGATCAATAATTTTATGATCATACGCGCGAATGCGAATACGGATCCTTTGATGCGTTTCTTCCTCTTTTTTCGGATTCGGATTTTTATGAGCGTCAGTCATGAATGAACGAGGAACCGTCGTCTGTGAACTATTTTATTATCTTAACCACCACTCCGGCGCCTACAGTCTTACCGCCTTCGCGAATTGCAAAGCGCTGTTTTTCCTCAAGCGCAACCGGAGCAATCAGTTTGATCTTCAAATTGACCGTATCTCCCGGCATAACCATTTCAACTCCTGCTGGCAAATCCGTAACTTCCCCGGTCACATCAGTGGTGCGGATATAGTACTGCGGCTTGTAACCCTTGAAAAACGGCTTGTGGCGTCCACCTTCTTCTTTGGTAAGACAGTACACTTCCGCTTCAAATTCAGTGTGCGGAGTAATCGTACCGCCTTTGGCAAGCACCATGCCGCGCTCCACTTCATCTTTTTTTGTACCACGAAGCAACAGGCCTGCATTATCCCCGGCTCGTCCCTCATCAAGTTGCTTATTGAACATTTCAATACCGGTAATTACTGTTTTGCGAGTTTCACCCAAGCCCACAATTTCCACTTCTTCATTGAGTTTAATCATACCGCGCTCAATACGGCCGGTAACCACAGTTCCGCGACCCTCAATGGAAAAAATATCTTCAATTGGCATGAGGAATGGTTTAGCAATCTCGCGTACTGGCTCTGGAATGTATTCATCCAAAGTTTTGATAAGCTCTAAAATCGGCTTAGCCGCTTCTTCATCTTTTGGATTTTGCAAGGCCTTCAAAGCTGAACCGCGAATAATCGGAGTTTTGTCTCCGGGAAATTCGTATTTCTTAAGCAAATCACGCACTTCCTCTTCAACTAAATCAATAAGTTCTTTGTCTTCAACTTGATCAACTTTGTTCAAAAATACCACAATGTAAGGCACACCGACTTGACGCGCGAGCAGTATGTGCTCGCGAGTTTGCGGCATTGGGCCGTCTGCGGCAGAGACTACAAGAATCGCGCCATCCATCTGCGCGGCGCCGGTAATCATGTTTTTCACATAATCAGCGTGTCCGGGACAATCCACGTGCGCGTAGTGGCGCTTTTCTGATTCGTATTCCACATGCGCGGTTGCAATCGTAATACCGCGTGCCTTTTCTTCAGGCGCCGCATCAATTTGGTCAACTGTTTTTTGCTGAGCGCGAAAACCGTGCGCGCCGAGGGTCGCAAGGATTGCGGCGGTCAGCGTGGTTTTCCCATGGTCAACGTGACCAATAGTTCCGACGTTAACGTGTGGTTTAGTGCGTTCAAATTTCTCTGCCATATTTCTTGAATTGTTAAATTGTTATAGTGTTATATTGTTATACTGTGATACTGCACACGGCAATATAACAATATAGCAATATAGCAATCTTCCTATTCCGTTGGTTCCATGTAATAGCGATCTTCTTCTTTCTCCTCATCTCCGCCCCAATCGCTCTTTATCTGCTTTGCTTCCTGTAAGAGCGCCAAGTCAGGATCCATCATACCAGCCCCTGGATTTTGCGTCAAGTCTGTCCCGTTAGAAGTAGCCGCGCCAGCGGTCCGGGAAGGACTCGTGCCTTCGGCACGAGCGCGACTTCTAACGGGATTGACTACCAATCTCTCGTACTCATCCAGCCCCATTAAAGCAAATGGCGCGCCGGATTTAGGGTCAACTACAATCACCCGCTCCCCTGTTTTCGCGATAATTCCCATTATTTTAGCCAAAATTTCCGGGGTCATAGCCAATGTGTCTGTAGAATACCACGATCCAGAAAACCCGTCAATACTGGTACTTTTTGTCTTGTCGCCGAGTTATTTTTTGTTGATTTGCTTCCAGAGCCAGATGCCAACTAGAATCAGGTCAACTAACACCACGATCCAGGTGATGAAGCCAAATGACCCGGGCCCGCCCATCATGCCCCAGCCGCTATATCCTCCCATCATAGCCTTGTTTTACAATTTATTATAACCGCATTGTAGCATATTTAGGGTTGATATGTCATTGCGAGCCCAGCGCCGCAATCTTGCATTCTGCGATTCCGCAGAATTGCAGAATGAGTGAGGAGGGGGCGGGGTTATATTTTCTGTACATCTTTTTCAAGAATACGCCGCACGGCGGGAGGAAGTTCGGGATGAAGCGAATAATATACGCTGCCGACCTTGCCAATCCCCTGCACAAAGTTTGCGTGCGAAAGAAGCACCAAATGTTGAGACGCGAGTTTTACCGTAAGATCAAGTTTATTACTGATATACTCCGACGCGTCTCATTCTGCAATTCTGCGGAATCGCAGAACAGATTATTTGTACCACAAGGTTTTTTGGTGTTTCCTAAAATCCCGCGGTGAGTATTCAGTAACGCGGCCTTGATAATCAAA
>Ga0155387_126_pt1 | contig 14765 bp, 17 predicted proteins | sample RifCSPhighO2_02_FD_106355 | JGI IMG/M metagenome (GOLD analysis project Ga0155387, IMG submission 106355) | Candidatus Uhrbacteria bacterium RIFCSPHIGHO2_02_FULL_46_47
AGGGAAAGACAATGGATACCCCGCCTCAGCTTCGTTTATTCACCTAGGGCCATGCCGTTGGTCATACCCCGCGGCTTGCCGCGGGGTTGTTGATTAATAATTAGGAGGTGCATGTTGGATCACTTTGAAATGCTCAAACCGACTCCTGCAGAAGAAAGGATGATTAGAGAATATATTCAAGAAAACCCTAAGGCCTGGAGACGGATGGTCATTCTGGAGACGGATGGTCATTCCATTGATCGTTGTTTCGATCGCTCTTTCGGTCGTCATTTCGATCGTTCTTGCCGTGTTGCCTTAAAGCAACATACACGATAAGGATGACGCCGGTGTGTGTCTGGGAAGTTTTACCATTCCCTGGCGCACTTTTTTCTTTTTAGATCAACCATGACTCGATTAATGTGATTTTTTCCATAAGGCAGTCAATTTCTGTTTTTACACCAAGTGGCAATACTAATTGGGGATCAGTATGTCCAACATCAAAGTTAGTAACGATTGGCAAATCTGGTTTGCTAAACTCTTTTGTTATAATTGAAACAATTTTTTCTTCCAATTTCTTCTTCTCATTATCAGAATAATCTCTTGCACGAGAAAAAATAAGTCCGCTTATTTGATCGAAAATACCAAGCATTCCATAGTTTCGTAGTACATGGTCAATAAAGTGAAGGGATGGTTTGTTTTCTGAAGTTTCAAGAAAAAGGATTTTGCCTTTCCAAAAATCTTGCGAAGGCCAGAAATCCGTTGCTTTCATCATTTCTAAAACTTCAATACAGCCACCAAATAACTCGCCTTGAGCTCTGCCTCTTCCTTGAAGCCAGTGCCAGCCGTCATTCGGTTTCATCGGATTGACCTTGCCTAGGTTTTCCTTATTCGCCCAATCAGGATAGCCGTCGCAATATTTTTTATACGGTTTGTACTCATAACTTTCTTTTGGCTCAAAAAGAATTTCTCGAACATGGGATTTGAAACTCTTCGGTAAACTGTTCATCTGTGAGAAACCAGCCATAATTGATGGACCATAGAAACTTACTAGTCCTTGTAGGTTTAAAAACACGTGGAGGGTTGAGGTATCGGAATAACCCATCAATATCTTCGGGTTATTCACAATGATATTCTTGTTCACGAAAGGCAAAATTCGCACAGAGTCATTACCGCCGATTGAAGTAAAAATTGCCTTTATTTTGGGGTCAGCAAAAGCATCATTGATCTCTTTCGCCCGAACCTTGGGATTTTGCCTAAGAAATTCAGCATCAGCTCTTGTTGCCGGAAATTCTTTAATTTTCAAACCCCATTCGCGCAAAATTTTGAGTCCGTTTTCGTAGATATGCGGAAACGCACTAGGCCCTCCCCATGAAGGAGAGATAATAGCTACAACATCTCCTTGTTTTAATCTTTTGGGCTTAATCATAAAGTAGTTTTTTGTATCGCTTGTTTCTATCTTAACAAAATTCCAACTTATAGACAAGAACCTCAAATCGTGATAGAGTCTGCCAATATGAGAAGACGTATGTCTTCTTAGAGTTCTTTGACAAAAGGGAGAGGAAGTATAGAAATGACATCCAAGCAGACGGGCAGTGGTATCTTCATGCATGCTCCCGAAGCGACATCTGGCCTCTTTCGAATGAGTGTAACTGAGAGACTCAATCTATCACGGATTGCGGTTCTTGAAAAGGTTTCGTTTGACAGACAAATGCGCCTACTTCGAGCAAGCGAAGCCGGCATCAATTTTGCGAGAAGCGACTACAAGGATGTTTACGCCTTCTTTCAGGAAGCAAGCAAGGACTACGACAGTGATCTCGTAAATCCTTACTGGGCATTTACCCACGACATTCTCAAGTTTATCCTCATGAAATTCATCACGGAGCATTTCCGCGACGCGCGTACTACACACGTGTTTGATGCTGGAGCCGGCACTGGAAACTGGTCGCGTTTCGTTCTCAGTCTTGGTGTGAGTATGCACGGGATCATGTTCGACATGAATGCGAACATGTTGAGAGTGGCCAAACCTAAACTCGTTCAAGTGCACAACAACGTGCGTATTGTGGAGGGAAACTTGGAAGTTTTGAGTGATTTTCCCTCACAACGAAGTAACCTCGTGTTGTGTATGCACAACGTCATAGGACTGGGGAGAAATACCGAACTTATACTCCACAATCTCTGTACGTATTTGGAAGATGATGGTCTTGCTTTCATCATGGCGATGAATAAGTACCACGCTTTCAACTTTACTAGACAGTTCAGGGATGAAACCGAGGTCTTGCGTGTGGTACATGACGGAACCGTCAAGTTCAAAACTGACATGCCAGAGATATTTTGTTACACGCCGGAAGAGTTCGAGAAGATCCTTCGCGACGCTGGATTTGAGGATGTGACGATCTTAGGATTTCCCGTGACTGTTTACCCCTCTATCCAGGATACAAAATTGTTGCGAATGGATACTTCAATCCTTCAACTCAAAGATTCGAAAGTTCGGGCAGGGCTACTCGCCTTAGAGAAGAAATTGTGCCTCTATCCGGAGCTCGCGTACCGCGGCGGCAGTAGTCTTATCGCCGTGTGTAAGAAAAAGATTGTCGCATCAACGTAGCATGGACTGAAAGGAGAAACGTCATGACAAAGAAGCAAACATCTCAAGCTCCATGGTACAGCGAGGAAACTGGGTTCTTCGGGCCGGGCTATCTCAAAGAGTACGGGGACATGCTTACCCCAGAGAAAACTCTTGCCGAGGTTGATTTTATCGAAAAGACACTCGTACTCCAAAAAGATATAAAGATTTTAGATTGCCCCTGTGGACACGGCCGCCATTCGATTGCAAAGGACAGAGCACCAGTTGTTCTGTCTTTTTCTTTTTGTATTTTAGAAAATTTTTTGAAACTACCGTAAATTCTTGCTAATCTTTATTGGCGTGGCGCGAAGCGGCGGATTTGCGGAGACGGGGAGGCATTCCTTCTTCCCATTCTACTCCCTCAATCCCCCAGAGATTGTACTTCTTGAACTACATTAATTTTTTCTCTCCTCCCTCCTTGCGAAGATCTGCCGGATACCCTGCCGAGGAGACCCGCAGGCCCGCCTGTATTGAATTTCTTTTAAGAGTGGGGTTATGCGGGCCGAGGACGGAGCGAGGATGGGATATTACTTGCTTTACCACCTTCCATGACCGAGCGTATCCGAAGCAGGGTGCCGGTAGATATTCGCGCTCTCTCCCCTTCCTTTAATCCCCCAGAGATTGTTCTTTTGGAACTGCGCTAAATCCCCATTTAATAAGTTTGTTCATTTCTGAAAAACGCGCGGCATTATCTTCACTTCCCAGCACTACGCCAATGAGCTCATGCCCGTCATTGCCGGCGGCAAACACCAAATTATATTTGCTCTCCTCAATATGTCCTGTTTTCCCTCCAAACACCTCCACTCCCGGCATCTTAAACGAACGCAAAAGCCAATCAGTTGAAAAAACCGTGCGGTGCGCTCCTCCCACAGGCGCAAAAGTGAATCGTTCCTGCGTTACGGTATTGCGTATTTTTGGAAAACTCAATGCGGCTCGCGCAAGCGCTGCGACCTCGCGCGCAGTTGATATGTTTTCCGCTTTTAATCCCGTAGGATCAACAAAGCGCGTAAACCGCAGTCCGAACGCGGCGGCTTTTTTATTCATTTCTTCCACAAATCGCGCTTCGCTGTTAAATGCGGCGCGCGCCAAAAGCGTAGCTGCATCATTGGAAGAACTAACTAACATAAGCTTCCAGGCATCTTCAAACGCAAGCTTTTCCCCGGGTAAAAGATAGGCAATGTCCCCGTAGCGCTGGTCTTGTTTCTCAAACATCGCCTCTTTGCCCCAATTGGGACGACTATCCAAAATCGTAAGTGCGGTCATTAATTTCGTAATGCTGGCGATTGGCCGCGGATCATCCGCATTTTTTGCGAAAAGTATTTCTCCACGCGCCATATCAATTAAAAAAACGCTTTCAGCATTTATCTCGGGCGCGCCGGCGACTGTTGCCATAGGGATACTTCGCGAAACGATTAAAGGCGCGGGCGCGCTCAGGGTATGTATAATAACACCTAGGAAAGCAATAAGCTGAGCTAGCATAATTTTTTATTCAGTTTTAGCTTCATCCGCCTTGGTTGACTGCTGGGACATCAATGTCTGTATAACTTCATGGGAATGCAAGCTTGCATATCCCGGCAATGCTTCAATCGATGGAAGCCCCAAGTGGCGCGCGAACTCCATGCTGATACGATATTTTGACTGCTTTATTTTACCGTCAAATTCTTCATCAATAAGCCCACGAATCATCAGATTGCGCAAAATCAACCCGCAACTGACTCCGCGAATAATTTCCAGCTCGCCTTTTGAAATCAGTCCGCGATAAGCAATCACCGTCAAAGTCTCCAGTTGTGGGCGCGTCAACTCTCCGGCAAATTCTTCTTTAACAAACTTTTCCACCACTGCGGAATTGTTACCGGCGGTTCCCAATTGCCATGTCTTTCCGGTAGAAAATAATTGTATTCCCGATCGCCTATCCAAATACTCACGCTGAAGTTCGCGCAACGCATCTTCAGCATCTTTTTCTTTGGTCTCGGCCAGTTCCCCGATTTTTTTAGCAGTAAGCGGTTTTCCGGCGACAAACAGCAAAGACTCTATTTTTGAAGCCAAACCCGCCATATTGTATTATTTTCCACTGCGCTTTGGCAGGTATTCTTTATATTTTTTCTCTTGCTCCAGCCGCGCGTACTCCGCATCATACCGTTTGCGCAGAGCGTAAAATACCAATGCAAACCAAACTGTTGAAATTATCAAAATCAGCGCCAGCCAAAATCGCGCGGACAAAATCGCCGCGCCAAGATTCCGAAACCAAACTAAAATCAAACCCATAATTGCGCAAAAAAACAAAGGACGTGAAATTCGCTTTAATGATTTTGCGAGCAAAGGGTTGCTCCGCTTGGTCTTGGAAAAAACGCGCAAAAATACCCCCAGCGCCAAAATCAAAATAAAAAAACTCAATATTGCAATCAGCGCGATTTTGGTCAACGGAGGCGTGGTTATTGCAAACCAATAAGAGACATGCAAAAGATTTGTGATAGCCATATGCCTTGATTTACCTGATTTACTTAATTTACTTGCTTTACTTCCTCCTAAATATCAATCCGTAATGATACGGTCCGGCCGAAAACTCGCCCGCATACTCAAATCCGGCGGCCTGCGCAAGCTGTTTTGCCTCCGCCGGACTAAGGCGCTTTTGCGGCGGCGGACCCAAAGGCGAGGCGCTTAATTTCCAATCCGCCACAATAAAAGTGCCTCCGGTTTTTGTAATACGCGTAGCTTCGCGCAATACAACATCTCTTTTGGGAATTTGCGAAAGATCATTCACAAGAAGCGTTAAATCAACTGATCCGTCTTGTATTTTAAGCGCGCCCGGCTGTTCAAGATCAGCCCAGACCGCCTCCACATTATCCAGGCCTTCTAGTTTGCGCCGGCTTTCAATCGCGGACAATACTGATTTCAAAATATCTACCGCGTACACTTTTCCTTGCGGTCCGACCATATGCGCCGCCGGAAACACAAAATGCCCAACTGTACCGCAACCCAGATCAGCAACAACATAGCCCTGCCGTATGCCGCCATGCTCCAAAAGCTTGACTGGGTCAATAAGCTCATTGCCGCCTCTCATTTGTAATGACATATATTTTAGTATATCACACATTACCGCGAAATGCCAAAAAGCCGGCCAAAAATGGCTAACCCGATTGACTGCAAAATTCCACTCATATAAAAAAACGAAACCACAATAATTCCAACCCCCACCAGTTTATAAAATAGACGCGATCCGCCTTCAGCCCCCAAATGCTGTTCAGCCCATTGCACCGGCCCGAGCGCATTAAAAATCTTTTCTGATTTAATTACGATAAGCGCGCCAACTGCTACCCCGATTATGCTTAAAATATAACGCATAAGATTTGCATATATTCCATGGACGGTGCAGGGCTCGAACCTGCGACCTCCGCTGTGTAAAAGCGATGCTCTACCAACTGAGAGCCGACGCCCTTTGAGGGTCGGCTCCCCGACCGCGAAGCGCGTCGGGGCTAACCGTCATATGGACGGTGCAGGGCTCGAACCTGCGACCTCCGCTGTGTAAAAGCGATGCTCTACCAACTGAGCTAACCGTCCATGCTGAGAGCCGACGCCCTTTGAGGGTCGGCTCCCCGACCGCGAAGCGCGTCGGGGCTAAGCGCGCTAAATGCGCGGGAGAGGATTCGCCTACAACTCTCGCGGTCTTCCGACCGCTAGGTCGCAGGCCGCTCCTCGCCATCCGGCTCGCCAACATTCTCGCCGGATATGGCTGCGGCCTTCGAATCCCTCACGCGAGCAAAGCAGTTTGCTCGCTCCGCGCTTATTTAATTTGTTTACTAATGCGCGGGAGAGGATTCGAACCTCCATGCCCTTGCGGGCGTCGCCACCTCAAGGCGGTGTGTCTGCCGTTCCACCACCCGCGCACTATTGCTTTCTTCCTTCTCTCTTAGCACAAGGGTGTCGGAATTCCGCTGAGGAGACCCGCAGAATATCTATCCATATATCACAAGCGAAAAGTAACTGCCGACGGTGTGGCAAGGCAATTTTGGGAGCGTCTGCAGGTCCGACCTTGGTCGGGCCGAAAGAGGACCCTTGTATTGCCGGCCACATTGCCGGCAGGCACCTTGAGCGACCCTACATCCCCCGAGCGTGCTCCGAAGCGGGGTTCCGGCGACCTTGTGCGACTATTTTTCTCCCCACTATCATTCTAATCGCTTTTGGAACAATGTCAACCTGCAGAGGTGTCTTTACAATCCCATGTCCGCCCACCTGCACGCTAATCGGCTTTGCGGATTTAATGCGGCAGGAAACCGCGCGAAATTTAGTTGGCTCAGCCGGCTTTTTAAACATACCTCCCTGAAACGGCGCGATAATGACATCCAGAGCGCCATCAGTGGCATCCACACCATTTTTTAAATTCACGATCTCAATCGCTGAAAATCCTTTTGGAAATATGCTGAAAGTCGGGAAATGCAATTCCAATCCGTTTCCTTGCGCGCGCAAAGCGCCGAGAAACAGCTTATTGTCAACTCGCCCTAAATCCAGCTTATTAATCCGCCGCGCCGCAAGCGCCTGCGCCGCCTGACTTCCTTGCGAAATTGCAAGCGCGTCAGCATAGGCGCTGGTTTCGCCCAACGGAACATAGCCAACAACTATGTTTGACAAAGCAAATGCATTAACCGCGCTTTCAAGCAAATCATCGTTGCCAACAATAACAAGCGTGGTTATCCGTTTTTCCCCAAACTCTTTTATTGCCGCGGGAAATTTTAAAAACTGGGAAAGCTGGGAGATTTTGCCGTTGATTCCAAAATCAGTAATGCGCCCTTCAAGAAGCGCGAGCTGTGCGGCATATTTTTTATGCCGCAAGTAAGGCGCGTAAAGATATAGATACATGAAACTCGAAATTAGAAATTTACTATTCGGCCGCGCTTTCAGATCTTCCTATTCGTGATTCTGTCTTTTTGCCAGTTTCCAGTTTCAAGTTTCCAGTTTCCAGTTTTTCACCCTTTCCATTTTTCATTACGCACTTTCCGTGCAAGATAGCTTGCGGAGCCACTGAAAGAATTTTTGTTTCTACATTGCCCAGAAGGCGAGCGGTTGGCGAAAGTTCAAGAAGCTCTAAAGCGCGCACATCCCCGCGAACTTCTCCTGCGACATAGATATGGGTTGCGCTCACGGTTGCTTGCACGCGCGCGCCTTCAAGCACGCGCACATCGCCGCTCGTTGTGAGCGAGCCGGTAAGCGAGCCACCAATCACGATATTTCCTGAGGAGTTAAAATTTCCCTCAAGGTGCACTGAAGGGCCGATCACGGATTCAGTCGTGTCCCCTGAGGAAGGAGCAACTACGCTCAAATCTTGCGTTTTTTTGAACATAAAAGTTTAGCGCATAACCCTCACCCTACCCTCTCCCTGAGGGAGAGGAAGACCGTAGGTCTGGTGAGGGGTAATTAAATTAAGGGGTGGGTACAGCGTACCACACCCCTTTTTAAACTGCAAGAACGCGCGCTATGGCGGATTACTCATCACCAACCGCGTAGAGCATAGCGCCCGCCGTAATTAGCAATTTGCCGTCAAGCACAATTACGGATCTTAAAAGAGCGGCATCAAACGGTAAAGCTAATACATCATAGGTACCGTCGACATTGTACCGATATACACTCTCAACAGACGCAGTAAAGGCATATATGGCGTCATTGCCATCTGTTACTATGCCATCAGTTATAATTGGCGAAGCAATTTCGCGCATAACAGCGCCACTCATTGTATCGAATGCATAGATTCGCGATGTTGTACTCCATCGCGAGTAGCACGCGCTCGTGAAAGTTTCCCGGCCAAAAACATAGACCGCGACTGCGTCACTAAGCGCGGCAAAGTTTGAAGTCGTTCTTTGACAACAGTCCGTATAATCTACCCCGGGATACTGTTGCCAAATGCCAGCGCCAGCGAGTGTGATTTTGCGTGCGTAATATTCTCCACAATCCGTATAGTTTCCGTCAATTGGACAATAACACCCAGAGTAGCTCCAATTGCTGCTGAAGAACGCATCCGAATAGATCATCGAACCGCGTGCTTGCAGATACGGCGATGGAGGTGCGGTTGTAGTGGGCAGGTACACATTTTCCGCCGCATCCATCAAAAGCGGACTTGCGTAATAGGAAGAGGGGAACACCGTTTCATTAAGAACAGTTCCACCGTTGGTAAGATGAAACACGGAGCGTGCGTAGCCAGTGACACCAATCACATAGATGTCACCTGCTGATGCAACTACCGGAAAATACCTTGGTATTTTACCGCTCAGTGATGCTACCCAACGAAGAAGTCCATCAGCATTTCGCACTTCAACTGTATCAGTCGTCCCCACAACCAAACCACCATCGCGAAGCAGGGTTGCGGAAGTACGGAAATCCCCGTCTATATTCCAGAGCAAACTCCCATCCGGATTTATCGCATAAAGACCGCAACCTGTTGCAACGACATAACTCACGCCTGCTGAATTTACAACAGGTTCCTGCAAAGATCCACATGTCGTGGCTGACCACAACAGTGACGATCCTGTAGGACCAATCTGCGTGGAACGGTAGGTTTGTTGAGGATCATGTCCAGCCATTGGCCATGGCGCACCAGTCGCCAAACCACAAAGGTCACCCTCATCTATAGTGCCGTTGCAGTCATCATCAAGCCCGTTGCAGACCTCTGCTGGAACTAAACCGCACGCGCCACAGGCGTTGAGCAGACCCTCATCAGTCTCCCCGTTGCAGTCGTTGTCCAGACCGTCGCAGACTTCCGTAGGAACGAAACCACACTCCCCGCAGACATTCAGTACGCCATCATCCACTTCCCCATCGCAGTCATCATCTTCACCATTGCAGGTTTCGTCGGTGGCTGACAGCGGTTCCGCACTGCACACTGTCCCAATACCGCCTGATGCGCACTCCCACACGCCGGTGTTTTGGCAGGCGCCGATGCCGACGGTGCAAACAGTTCCAAGAAGCGGCCAGGTTTCATCCGTTGCGCCGTCACAGTCGTTGTCAGCTCCGTCGCAGGATTCTGAAAAATCTGGAAGCGGCAGCACACTGCAACCGATGTCGGCAAAATCGCTAGTGCACACAAACACTCCAGTGTTTGCGCACGCGCCAATGCCAACTGTGCAAGGCTCACCAAGCAGTGGCCAGGTTTCGTCAGTTGCGCCGTCGCAGTCATTGTCCACCCCGTCGCAGGTTTCGGTTGCGGGGCCAATAGCGCCAACGCAGTCGCCCCACAAACCATCCACGCAGGTTTGCGTGCCGTGAATGCACGCACCCGCGTCCGTTCCGCAAGGCACTTCGTCATCGTCAATGCAATCGCAGTCAACCGGCGTGTGTACACACGAACCGGTGCTACAAGCGTCGTCCGTGCAAATGTCCATGTCATCACAAGAGGTAACGCAATCGCCGCAGTGCTCCGCGTCGGTTTGCAAAAACACTTCACAACCGTTGCTTTGCAGATCGCCGTCGCAGTCCGCACGGCCTTCTTGGCAACTGCCGTAAAGGCATTCCTCGCCTTGGAGTTTGCCGGCTTCCTGAAGTCCATCCAGGCCATTGGCAACCGAATTGACCAGCATACACTGGAATCCACACATGCCTCTGACCAAACATAATGCCGCATCCGCATGCAAAATATCGTCGCAATCCTCCGTGTCATCGCTCCACATGCAAAGCGGACCGTACACTGCCGCGTAGTCCGCGTAGCACTTGTCGTGCTCATAGCAGACGCGATTCATGCAGTCGCCGGGGTCTCTCCAATACCATGCGCATCCAGTCCCGGATCTTGCACCCGGCCCGCAATAAAGCGCGTCTGGAAATGTTTGCGGTTGGTAATCCGAAAAGTCAGTAACTAATATACAAGTTGATGGCTCGGCGCCATATCGGCGCGAACCGGCGCGTTGAGAATTATCCGCAGGCGTACACCCCAGATCCGCAACCATGGCAGTCATCAAACGCTCGTAAGCATCCGCATCATTCCACAGTGCGGGTTCCACCGGATGCCCCTCGGCTTCCAAGGCAGAGCGCGCGTGCTCAAAAGCCGTGTTCATCCGCTCCTGCATATAGTATTGCTCCTCGCAGATAACCTGACTCTCGGCTTTGCTTTCGCCCTCGCCGCCGTCGGCAGTTTCGGCTTCGGCTTCGTGGCCGTTCGCTGGCGACTCATCCTTGTCCGCACTATTGTTCTGACACGCGATTCCAAAAACCAAAAACAGCCCCAGCATTTTGGCGTTGTGCATTTTTCCTCTCCTTGTTGTTGTAGTCGCCGGTCTTTTCGTAGTGAAGCGGAGATCCGCCTCTGGCGGAAGCCGGCGTAATACACAGCTTGTTGTCAAAAGAGCATTGTCTCCCCACTCAAAAGTATACTCCCATTGATTATATAAACACAAATTTTAATTCAAAACACTGAGTCTTTGTGTTGCGCCGCGGGCAATGACTCAGTGTTGAAACCCGACTCAACAAAGATTACCTCCTAACGCCTGCGGGTTTAGTCGATGGCTTATTAGGGTCGCACTTTAAGATTTCCACAGTATAATTCATTACTTTTGCCCACCCTTTTTCATCTTCCCACAGCGCGGGTGTGACCTTATATCCTTCCGACTCCATACGCTTCATCGCTTTTTGCGTTGCTTCCTGTATTTCTGCGGGGGTATGATTAGTATCTTCACAAGATGGTATGACAACTTCCACATCACCCTTCCTATTATTGCAGCCAAACCCAAGTAAAACAACAGCCACAACCACTGCGCACATTTTGAAAATCTGCGGGCGAATTATTGTTTTCCTCTTTTTCTCCTTGTGTTGATAATAAAACATAATCTATGCCTTCGCCGTAATTTCCGGAACCGCCGGTGCCGCTTGTACCGCCTTCACCTCCTCCTTCGGCCCCGCAACCGGAATTGTAAATATAAATGTTGATCCTTTGCCTTTCCCTTCCGACTCTACCCAAATTTTTCCGCCATGCGCTTCCACAAACATTTTCGCCACATGCAATCCCAGTCCGCTTCCCTCAATCGGCTCGCCATCGCGCCGCCGCAAATTGCCTCCTTGAGCGCGACGGAACTTTTGAAACACGACTCCCATATCCTCCTCGCTTAATCCCATGCCTGTATCTTTCACCGCCACCCTCAACAACGCCCCCTCACCCTGCCCCTCACACCCCACCTCAATCTTCCCCTTCATCGTGTACTTAATCGCGTTATCAATCAAATTAGTAATCACATGCCGCATCTTCTCTTCATCAAACTTGGCTAAGGATACACTCCCTCTCCCCTTGTGGGAGAGGGCTGGGGTGAGGGGAACAAACCCCAACTTCAACCCCCTTGCCTGCGCCCGTGGCTGATACTCCTCCACAATCGCACTTATAAGCGCGCACAAATCCCCTTCTTTGAAATTATACTGCATTTTGCCCAGCTCAATGCGCGAAACATCCAGATATTCATTAATCAGTTCAATAAGCCGCTCCGTGTTCTCCAACATTTTAGTAAGCGCATCCATCTGCCGCTTATCCTTTACATCTCCAAAAGTTCCATCCATCAGCGCTCCAATCCCGAGCTTCACCACTGTCAGCGGACTGCGCAACTGATGAGAAGCCATAGACAAGAAATCCGTCTTGGCCTGATCCAACTCCTTCAACTTCGCATAGGCCACCTCCAATGCATTCTTCAACCTCTCCATCTCCTCCCGCCGCTTGACTTCGTTGATAACACTTCGAACTAATAAGACACTTAAAATTGCTACGAGAAGGAAAAAGCTAATACGTAATAAAATCGTAACCAATGAAATGGAAAGAAAGATTTCATTCAACAGTACAAGCAATATTAAAATTATTAGTAGTTCCGTAGCAATAACTCTAATATTCATGAAACGATGTTTAACTATTGCATAAGAAAGCGCAAGAACCCAAATAAGTGTAAATGGTGGACCTAGCCATAGGAATTGAAAAATTGTGAACCATGGAAGAATGACGTTCGCTATACCAGCTAGAATTAGACCTACAAGTGTGCCAAATACTACATATTTAAGTTGGGCTTTAACTGGTCCATGGGTGATTTGATATTTTTTAAATAAATTTCTAAACCCTAAAAAAAATACACTAATAAAATGTATATCAAATAGTGTATGCAGTGGTCCATAAATAAATCCTCTATTGTGATCCTCGAGTAGTGCGTGAGCAATCATTAAATTTGTAAAAAAATAAAGAAAAAATAAAATTATGTTAGGGGAAAAAATAATAAAGATTTTGACTCTCTTAATCTTGGTGGGTGTTTCGGGGAAGACAAGAGAAAAATAATAAAAGCATGCTGGTATAATGCCTCCAAAAAAATATACTGCTTTTGCCCAAAAATCAGCCCATATGGTTTTATTGGTGCTATAAAATAGCATCAGACTGAAACTCCAAACTGCAACTGATATAACAAATGCTCCAAAACTAATATTAATGCGACTTTTACGATTTTGTAAATATACAAAAAAACCTAAAGAAAAAATAATTATACCCATTATGAGAAGAGAAATAAAACGAAAATCCATACTGGATATATAATACCATAAAATGACAGACTATTAAAAGACACGGAGACATCCATATCTCCGTGTCAAGACGAACGAACCCACAGCTTACTGGTTGACTCTGCGGCTCGAGCGCTTGTACATCGCGGCGAAGAAGCGCTCCGGCAGTACGGTGAACTCGAGTGGGTCAATCAACGCAACTGCACGATCGGGCGACCACACTATTGCGCGCGTCGAGGCCTTATTCTTCGCACTGTCGTAGCCCAAGAACTCGGCAGTGACGACGGTCGTGATGGGCGGCACCAACACGCGTGAACCACCCGTCCAGCTCACCTGGCGACCTTCGATCGCGAGTGGATAGAACGGGTCGTCGGAGAGCGGGAAACTCTCACGCATGTAGTGACCCACGAGTACCGTTGATGTGAGTGCCATGGCCCCACCTAGAACATGCAGGGGCACCATTGGGTACTTGGGGAAATGCCCCACACACTTCTCGAGCGGAATGTCGCACGGTGCAACCACGCAGAGCTGGCTGTCAGGCCCAGCGCAGACGAGTGCACTGTGCAGGAAGTAGTTGAAGGGATCCCGTTCGGGAATCTTCTCGTCGATGCCCTGCTGGTCGATCTGCGTGATGGTCGTGAAATCCGGCAGGACCGCACCCTCCGGAAGTCTGGCCTGCGGATTGATACCGGATAGCGCAGTATTGATGCGCATTACCATCGTTTCCATGCCCATCTCCTTTCACTGTGGTTAACGAACAAACTCCTCCTACTGACCCCTATTTAAGCACAAAAAATGAAACTTGTCAAGTTTTTGGCCATTTTCATTTCCCTTTTAGCCTTTTTTACCTATTTTCCGCTCCTTTCTCCTTATTCCCATCCCACACCCCTCTCTTTACACTTCCACCTCTTTAACACTGTCCAACTTTAACAATTAATAAAACTAATCTGCGGAAGATTTGATGCGGCCGCATCAAATCCCCCGCACTTTTTTTATCCTATTTGTCTTTATAAGCAGATCAACTCCGTGTACTTCCCCTTCCCCTTTCCCTACCCCCTTCATACCTCCCTTTTTTACCCTTCTTTCTCCACACTCCCCCCATCCTCCCCCCACCAACCACCAAACACCCCCCTAAACCCCCTTGCGGACGAAAGTGTGCGGCCGCATCTTTTTCACCGCATTTTTTTATGCCTTCTCTACCTCTTTCTCCCCTCTCGCTGTACTTACAAACCATTAATTAATAACTATATGGGCGCTTTTGTAACAATTATCACAAAAGTGCCCATCACCATAATCCCTTCTCTCCCTCCGCCTCCTCCATTTAATATAAAACAAACCATCCAAATCCCCTGCGGCTAAAAGTGTGCGGCCGCACACTTTTAGCCGTATGATTGAGTGTGCTATAATAGAGAACATAATCCTAGTTATATCCGGAAGGGCTGTTGATAACTTAATAAAAGCTATGTCCAAAAAACTGAAGCAAAAAAATTCACCCTTGAAGTCGCGCTTAAACGCCACACGCGTGGCCTTGCAAGAATTGGCAGGATTCCTTTCCTGGGCCACTTCGGGCAAAGCTTACATGAATATTGAGGCGTACGAACAGCTGCAAGACCGCCAAATGAAGCGAGAAAAACTAGAACACCTGCGCTATCTCCAGCGCAGTAAAATGATT
>Ga0155387_127_pt1 | contig 14069 bp, 16 predicted proteins | sample RifCSPhighO2_02_FD_106355 | JGI IMG/M metagenome (GOLD analysis project Ga0155387, IMG submission 106355) | Candidatus Uhrbacteria bacterium RIFCSPHIGHO2_02_FULL_46_47
CCAACCCGTTAAGATTTTGTTTTTTCTTCCAAACCTTTTTTCAAAAAAATCAACAATAGTATGCGCGCCGTATTGATCGCCAATTTCTTTTATTTTTTTTGCCAATAATCCGAGAATACACATGCCAGCTATAAAAGAAATTGGCAACGCCAAACCATACGAAATACCTGTGTTATAAACTTCCGAAACAATCGCAACTGTTGCGCCAGCCCCCACCACTGTAGCAACAGTAGAAAAAGTCATAAGCCAAAGATTTGTTTTCCGTTGATTTACAAAATATGCCTCAACGGATTCCTTTCTAGAAAAATACCACGCAACGAAAAACATCGCTGCTAAATAAATTATTAAAACAATTGATGTTGTATCCATATATTTTATTTAATTAAATCATCAACACTTATCTCACTACTTCTCATGGCTGTGCCATTCGGAGTTCGCCTTTGGCGAACGAAGAATGGTGGACCCACCGGGAATCGGACCCGGACCTCAGCCATGCCATGGCCGCGTAATACCATTTTACTATGGGCCCGATGTTATTCTGCAGCGGCTTGTCTAGCTCTTTCTCGAACGTTCCATTTTTCCGTATATCTATCGAGTTGATCCAATTGTTCCCGCAATCCTGGTAAACGCTTCTCCAGATCAGCTAATGCTTCTTCCATATCACTTTTTGCTTCAATAATATTAAGCATTGCTTCCTCCACATCAGTACTATTTTGTGCGCGGTGAATCATTTCTCTTAACATCACTATAGCCTCTGCGTAATTTTCCGCGTCTCTTATACTGTCGCCGTATTTTGATCCATCCACTATTTCGCGTATATGTTTTAAATAATCCTCTAAAGGAAGCACCTCAGCTTCTTTGCCGGTTGGCGGTTTTGGTATTTCCTTTTCTGGCGGACGATGTTTTGATAAATCTATTATTTCACCCATAATTTATAATTTTAAACCCGTGCTTTTACAATAACAAAAATTCCCTTAAAAAGCAAGGGACGGCAGGGATAAAGGTACTACGTGGAAGAAAAAAGTCGTTGCCCTTTAATAATTGCCGTCTCTGAGGGTGAGACACTAGGAAGCCGGATGCCCGGGGAAGGGCCTCACCACTATAGCTGTACACCGCAGCCACCCCATCGGTTCCGCAAAGCGGAGGAGGGGGTAGCATTACCAAGTATGGTTATCTCGCAAGCGCGAGTGCGGCGATTTGAGAAGGTGCGGAAGCGGCGCGCACGAGCCGTGAAGAAAATTTTGGTCTGTGCGTGTCGCTGATTTAATTTTATCAATTTTTGTCGCTGTCATCAATGGGGAAACCATCTTGCTTAACTTGTCAAGCCCCGTAGTAGAAGTTCGACAAAAAAATAAAAATTTTTACACTGGAAATTAAATTTTGTGCTTCATTAAAGCTTTTTTGGAGAAGAAACAATCTAGTCGCCTTCGGCGCAACGTTGAACTTTCACTACGGGGCAAGCCCCTGCCTGTGGATAACTTTTCCTGCAAAATCCGGTTTCTGGACTAATTTCGTGATTTTTGCTAAACTATGAGACAATTTAAGCGTGGCCTGGTACCCAAGTGGTAAGGGATGGGTCTGCAAAACCCTTATGCGCGGGTTCGATTCCCGCCCAGGCCTCCAAATTGAATAAATTTTCCGCCAAAGGCGGATGCGCCTCGGGCGCAAAATATTTAATATGACAAGTAAGACAACTGATTCGCCTGCTAAAGTTCAACCCTGGACTGCCGGAGAGTTGCATTTGCACAAACAAGCCGTGCGCCGACTGGAAACTATTTTTCAAGCCGCCACTGCTCTTGTGAGCCGCAAAAAATCGTTTACGGAAGAGCAACTTTACAATTTCATGGTGCAAAAAATGCGAACAGCGCAAATGACCAGCGTAAATAACTGGGCGATTGTTGCTTATGGAAAATCAGCCGCTGATCCACATTATCGCTTTGCGCCCGGAAAAAGCCGTACGATTAAACCCGGACATTTTTTACTGCTGGATATCTGGGGAAAAATCAATCGGCCAGATGCCCCTTACGCGGATATTACTCATATGTATTTTGTAGGGAAACGCGCGCCGGCGCGCTTTCAAAAACTGTGGAATGATCTGCGTGATGCGCGTGACAAAGCATTAAATCATCTTTCGCAAAATGCAACTGCGCACGGCGCAAAACTCCACGCGCTTTCAAGCGACCATCTTGATCGCTGTGGTTACAAAAATCTTTTTATCCATGGACTTGGCCATGATCTTGGCCATGACCATCCGCATGGCCCGGGGATTAATCTTTCGCCGCGCTTCCGCCGATCGCTTGAGCGCGGCCGCGGCTATACCATTGAGCCGGGAATTTATAAAAGCGGACAATTTGGCCTTCGCTCGGAAATTAATCTTTTCCTTGATCATCACGGCCGCGTGCAAACTACTAGCACTCTCCAACACGGTCTTCAATTAATTCACTAGCCCATAGACGCTAGCCCCTAACTTACATGTCTCGTCTTACACATAGCGTCCGCTCTCCTGGCGGATGGAAACGGCGTCCTAATCGGCGCGCCTCTACACGTCCGCCGCCTCAACCGCGGTTAAGGCAATCTTCCCGCCATATTCGCTTTTATTTACTTTCCTCTCTTTTCTCTCGCCGCTTACTTACCAGACTCTTAGTGTTTAGCATTATTGCCATTGTAAGCGGCGCAACTTTTCTTACCTTCGCAATTGCGACACTTTCACATAATCTGCCAGAACTCGGGCGCTTAATAGACCGCTCCGTGCCGATTTCTACAAAAATTTATGATCGGGAAGGCAAAGTACTTCTTTACGATATCCATGGGGAAGCAAAGCGCACGCCCATATCCCTTGATCAAATTGCGCCGCTTGCAATTAAAGCCGCGCTAGTTGCGGAAGATCGTGATTTCTACGCTCATCCCGGATTTGATATTCGCGGGATGCTGCGTTCACTTTTTCTAGATATCTTCGCCGGAGGACCGCTTCGTGGCGGCTCCACTATTACGCAACAATTTATTAAAAATGCTGTGCTCTCCCGAGAAAAAACGCTTTCCAGAAAACTTAAAGAACTCATGCTTGCGTATAAAATAGAGAAAAGGTTCAGCAAGGATGAAATTTTAAACATGTATTTTAATGAGATCCCTTACGGATCAACAATCTATGGGATTGAAGCTGCTTCACAAACATTTTTTGGCAAGAGCGCGAAAGATCTTGATCTTGTTGAGGGGGCGATTCTTGCCGCCCTCCCAAAAGCGCCGAGCCGTTTGTCTCCCCATGGCAACCACACTGACGAACTTATCGCGCGCGTGCGTTATATTTTATCCGGTCTAGTTGAGGAAGGGTATATCAATAGAAAAGAAGCGGATAGCGCCGCAAAAGAAGATCCCCTCGCGCGCGTTAAACTAAAAAAAGAAACTATTCTGGCGCCGCACTTTGTATTATATGTGCGCGATCAGCTTGTCGATAAGTACGGCGAGGAATTTATCGAGCAAGGCGGGCTTAAAGTTATAACTACGCTTGACTGGCGCCTACAGCAAATTGCCGAAGAAGAAATAAAAAAGGGAGCGGAGTACAATGAAAAACAATATCAAGGAAAAAACGCGGCCCTGGTTGCTCAAGATCCCAAAACCGGGCAGATTCTGGCTATGGTTGGCAGCCGCGATTATTTTGACGAAACAGTGGATGGAAATGTAAATGTTGCGCTTCGCGCGCGCCAGCCCGGCTCTTCTTTTAAACCCATTGTTTACGGCGCGGCATTTGCTAAGGGCTTTACCCCCGACACGCTTCTTTGGGATGTAGTGACTACTTTTAAAGTAGAGCCCAAAGACTACACTCCTCATAACTATGATAATAAAGAGCATGGGCTTGTATCAATTCGCCAAGCGCTGGCGGGTTCACTCAATATCCCCGCGGTAAAAACCATCTATCTTACCGGGATTGGCCGCGTGCTTGATCTTGCGGATAAACTTGGATACACCACGCTTACTGATCGCAGTCGCTTTGGTCTTTCATTGGTGCTCGGAGGAGGAGAAGTAAAACTAGTAGAGCATGTGGGAGCATTTGCGGCGTTTGCCAATGATGGAAAGCATACTCCACAATCCGCACTGCTGCGCATTGAAGACTCCTCCGGAAGAGTGCTTGAGGAGTGGGAGGCCCCGCGCGTAAAACAAGTCGTGGATCCGGCAGTCGTGCGTGAACTTATAAGTGTGCTGAGCGACAATGCGGCGCGGGCTTTTATTTTCGGATCCAATAGTCCGCTTATTCTTAAAGATCGTCCAGTGGCGGCAAAAACCGGCACCACCAATGATTGGCGCGATGGCTGGACGCTTGGCTTTACTCCTTCGCTTGCGGCGGGAGTTTGGGCAGGAAATAATGATAATGCTGAAATGAAACGCGGGTCTGATGGCGTGCTTGTTGCCGCGCCGATTTGGAATGCCTTTATGTCCCGCGCCTTAAATAAAACTCCTGCTGAACAATTCCCCCCCCTTCTTCCGCGCACCATTTTTAATCCTCTTTTGAGAGGACAGGGGATTGCCCAACCAATTACAGTTAAAGTAAATAGAACAAACGGGAAAATTGCCACCTCCTCAACTCCGCGGGATTTAATTGAAGAGCGCGTCTATGGCGCTCCTCATTCTGAGCTTTACTATTTTAACAAAGACGATTTAAGCGCGCCATCGCCTGCGGAGGCCAGCACAGATCCGAGTTTTCAAAACTTTGAAGACGCTTTGCGTCGCTATGGGGAAGAGCATAATTTCCGTGGCGAACCTCCGCCAACTGAGTACGATACTACTTCCACAACTTCTACTCCTTAATCGGCATGACGATATAAAAGTAATCACTTCCGTTTTCTTCAGTAAGCATGGTGGGGGAAGAAGAGTCTGTGGCTTTGAGCACGATTTTTTCGGACTTAAGCGCGTTTACGCCGTCAAGCAGATATTTCCAATTAAACGCGATTTTCGCGCTCTCACCTTGAACATCTCCCTCCAGCGCGCTAACATGCTCTCCGGTTTGAGAGTTAAGCGCCGCGACTTTGACCGCCCCGTTTCCTCCATCCAGCTCTACCGCGACATCATACACTCCGGATTTTGAAAAAAGTCCAGCGGCTTTTACAGCGCCGGCGAATTCTCCTTTAGCCACAGCGGCGCGAATTCCAAATCTAGTTGGAACAATTGCTTTATAATCAGGATATTGCCCCTCAATAAGGCGTGAAACAAATTCAACCGAGGGAAGGATAACCGCCAGCTGACTTTGAGATACCATGAGCTTTGCAGTACCGGTTTCCTCAGTTGCCTGCGCGCAGATGCGCGCAAGTTCGGCAAGGGCCCGAAGCGGAACAATCACTTTTATTGTTTTTTTAGCATCTCCCTCAACTAGGAGGGTTTTTTCTGCGAGGCGATAGCTATCCGTGCCAGCAATGGTAAGTTTTCCTCCTTCAAAGGCAAGGTGTGCTCCGGAAATCTCTGGCCGCGTCTCAGTTGGAGAAATCGCAAAAAGCACTTGCTCCAACCCTTCCAAAAGTCCGGGGAGAGATACGTTGAAGTTTACCCCCTCTTCAATGGCGGGAATAACCGGAAAATCAGCAGCTGGTAATCCTTTCATGGAGGTGTGGTGCTTGCCGCAAACCACCCTTAACGCTTGATTTTCAAGTGTAATATCTACGCGTTCTTTCGGAAGAAACGCAATATAGTCGGTAAAAAGCTTGCCGGGTATAGTAAACTCTCCGGGTTCTTCTACCTTCCCCCTTACCTGATAAGTAATTCCTATTTCAAGATTTGTTGCTTTAAGAATAATCCCTTCTACCTCCGCTTTAATATGAATATTTGATAAAATTGGGAGATTACCGGCTCGGGCGGCAACTTTTGAAACAAGAGAAAGAGCCCTGTAAAGATTTTCCTGTGTGCAGCTAAAGCGCATGTTGTTATTAGATTAGTATATTAAATTAGAATTAAGTAATAATAAGGCGGTGGATGGAGTGAATAACCGCGCATAACCTATAATATTGCGCCTATCAGGAGTGGATATTATGTTAAAGAGGGAGGTGGATAAAATTTTGTTTCCTGTGTAAATCTTGTAAAACGAAACAAAAAATAAATTTTTTTCCACTTTGTCGCGCAGAAAGTATAGTCCTAGCGCACTACCTTTCCCCTTTTTACGCACAACCTATCCGTTATAAATTCGCTGCCGTATAAGTTCAATATCTTGTTTTAGTTTGGCATCCTCCTCAACCCCATTTTTGATTTTTGTATAAGCATGCATGGCCGTGGTATGATCGCGGCCGCCCAGCTCAGCCCCAATCGCGGGGTAGGATGCTTTCAACTCTTCACGAAGCAAGTACATAATTATTTGGCGAGGAAAAGCAAGGCGTTTTTCTCGGCTAACACCCAAAAGATCAGAAATAGGCAAGTCGTAATAAAGAGAAACAGTTTGGATTATTTGCTTCGGTGTGGCTGATTTGCGTGCTGGCTGAGAGGAGGTCAGGAATTTTTTAACAAATTCCAGCGTGGGAGGGATATTTTTCAACTGGTGAAACGCGATAACTTTGTTAAGGGCGCCTTCAAGTTCGCGAACATTGTGATAAACAACAGTGGCAATATAAGTTATGATGTTTTTATCAAGCTGATAAGCGCGTTCTAGGCATTTCGCCTCTAAAATAGCAACCCGTGTTTCAAAATCCGGAGCGCCAATGTCAGCAATCATTCCCCACTCAAACCGCGAAAGAAGGCGCGCCTCAAGAGAGGGGATAGATTTTGGGGGACGATCAGAAGAAAGCACCATTTGCTTGTTGTTTTGGTGAAGAGTATTAAAGGTATGAAAAAGTTCTTCTTGCGTGCCTTCTTTGCCGGTAATAAACTGAACATCATCAATAAGCAAAAGATCAACTCCGCGATAGGTATCTTTGAATTTTTTTGCGTTGCCCCCGCGGACGGAATGGATAAATTCATTAGTAAATGTTTCGCAGGTGACGTACAGAATTTTCGCCGAAGGGTTATGAGCCAGCATTTCATGGCCGATTGCCTGCAAAAGATGGGTTTTGCCAAGCCCCACTCCCCCGTAGATAAAAAGAGGATTATAAGCTTCTCCTGGGCGAGCAGCGACCGCCCGAGCCGCGGCATGGGCAAGCTCATTACCCTTTCCTACAATAAAGGTATTAAAAACATAACGCGGATTAAGGCCGCACTCAGAAGCCGCGCTATTTTTTAAAGAAGCACGCGGGGCGCCAGAAGGTACAGAAGGGCCGGAAGTTTGCGGAGTAAAGAAAGAGGGGGGCCTACCGCCAACCTGGTAGGTAATTTCCCGAACAGGTTTACCGGTGAGTTGCTGAAGAGCTTCCAAAATTACCCGATGATATTTTTTTTCAAACCAGGCTTTTGTAAATGTATTGGGAACAGAGACGGTGATGCGCCCATCCTCGGCAGAAATAATAGAAGTATTTTTAAACCAAGTTGTAAAATTTGCCTTTGAAAGCGTGACTTCAAGTTGTCCAAGGGCAGCTTGCCAGAGTTGGTCTGGGGACATACAAGATGAGTGGTCTGAAATTAGCCCGATAATTATTTGAGGACTGTACCATGCCGCATTCCACGCGTCAAGTATGCGCAGAAGAGTCGCCCCAAAACAGTAAAAAGTATTTTTAGAATACGTCAAGAAGGAAAAAGTTGATAAGATGTTGATGAGGTGTGGGTAAGGCCAAACCACAGATTATACGCACAGATTGCACAGATTCGAATTTGCGCATTTTTGTGATCTGTGTTTTAATATCTGTAGTTATGCCAAAGCGAACTTATCAGCCAAAAAAGCGGCGGCGCGCAAAAGTGCATGGCTTCCGCGCGCGAATGCGTAGCGCGGGTGGGCGTAAAGTTCTTAAAAGACGACGCGCAAAAGGACGTTATCGTCTTACGCCGTAACATATTATGTTGTCCAGACGCCACCGCTTGTCAGGAAAAACCGCAAGCAATATTTTTCGACGCGGGCGCTCTATGTCAGGTATGGCACTGCGAATCAAATGGGTGCCCGCCAAAGGACAAGTAGCGCATGCAACTGTTGTGGCGGGGCTTGCCTTTGATAAGCGCGCCACGCAGCGCAACGCCGTGAAGCGACGACTACGAGAGATATTGCGCCCGCTTCTTGAAGCCCTGCGCGCCCCATACGACTTGATGATATTTGTAAACAAAAGCGCGGCAACACGATCATTTTCAGAGCTTCGCCACGAACTCATTGCCTTATTAAAAAAAGGAGGATTATTGTAAACCATGCTCCGCTTCTTACTTTTTACCATTGCCTCTGCCCTAATTTGGATCTATCAAAAAACAATTTCATTTGATCATGGGGTTATGCGCAAGTTTGCGCCGCAAGGAAGATGTAAGTTTTATCCCAGCTGTTCTAATTACGCCAAAGACGCGCTTTTAAAACATGGCATTATAAAAGGAACCGCCTTGACTGTCGCGCGCCTGACGCGTTGCAATCCGTGGAGCAAAGGAGGAATTGATAAACCTTAGCTATGATTACCTTTTTTTACGGGGATGATATTTGGCGAAAAAAACAAAAACTCACGCAATTTATAGAACGGTTTATTCGCGAGGTTGATCCTTCCAAAATGAATGTGCAAGTTATAGAGGCAAATGAGGCGAGCGAGGAAACTTTGCGAAGCAAAATTTTAGCCGCGCCATTTTTGGCAAAAAAACGGATGGTGGTGTTAAAAAATTTATTGACTGAAGGGCGGCGGCAAGGCCTTTTTGAAATTGTTTTGGAAGCATTGGAAAATTTGCCGGAACATAGCGCAGTGGTAATTAGCGAGGATCAGGCCAAGCCCAAAAAATGGAAAAATCAAAGCGTCAAAATCCTGTGGGAATTTTTAGAAAAAAATGCCACCGCGGAAGAGTTCAAACTGCTGTGGGGTGCGCCATTGGAAAAAGAAATTCATAAGCAAGCCAAAGCTTACGGGATTACTTTAAAAAACGACGCGGCCGCGCTTTTGGCCATTATGTGCGCGGGCGATTTGGGGCAAGTGGAGCAGGAACTACAGAAATTGTCTGCGTATTGTGCCCCCTCATCCGGTCTGCGACCCCCCTCTCCCCCGGGGAGAGGGCAGGGTGAGGGTGTAGTTACTGCCGAGAATATAAAATCTATTTGCATTACCCAAGGCGAAGCGAATTTTTTCGCGTTTCTTGACGCGCTGGGCACCAAAAATAAAAAAATACTTTTGCAAACTTTAGATGAGCAATTGGAAGGTAATGAAACCACTCAGCTTATTGCGCAAATTTCCGCGCATATTCGGGCATTGCTCGCCGTATCTTTAAAAGGCGAAAGAGGGGGGCAAGCCCTGCATTTGCACCCGTTTCAGTTAAAAAAAGTTTTAGCGCAAGTGCGCCACTGGAGCGCGCCGGAACTTAAACAAATGCTCACGCGGCTAATGCTTTTGGATTTTGCCGTGAAAAGCGGAACAGTGGCGGATGCGCCAACCCAACTCACTTCTCTTTTGGCGCAAATCCCAGTATAATTGAGAAGTAATTCGTGAATTAAGCATATGAACCGTTTTGTCCAATTTTTAGTAGGATTTTGTTCGTTTATTTGGATTCTTATTGGGGGAGCAGTTATTGTTGGGGTTATTTTGGGAGCCACCTATGTAGCGAGAGAAAAGCCATTTGAAAATATCGCACCGCTCCTGCAAATGGTAAGCGGCGGAAGTAGCGCGCAGAATTTAGAGCAGCAAATGCAAACTCCGGAATTTCAAGCCTGCGCAAAACGCATCTTAGGAGAAAAAAGATTTAATGAACTCATGAAAGGGGGGCAAGAGCCAACGTCGCAGGAATTTGCAAAAGTCGCGCCATGTTTCAAGTAGTTTTACAATGTAGCCGCCGGTCTTTAGCCGGCGCAGCTTAATAAAAAAGAGTGGCCTTTTGTGGCCGGTCTTTTTTGTATTTTATTTTATTGCATTCACTCGTTGCATCCAAGCGCTTTTTAAACGATTGGCTTTATTTTTGTGAATAACATGCTGTTTTGCAGATTTGTCCAAAAGTTTATAAAACTTCGAAAGCGCGGGCTTTGCTTCCGCGGATTTTTTTTCAGCAACAAGTTTTCCCAGCGCTTTTGACGCATCTTTAATGCGTTCTTTTACTTGGCGATTGCGCGCCGTGCGCTTTTTGGTTTGTCTTTGGGCCTTTTCCGCGGCATGAGTATGTGCCATAGGTGATTTTTATTGTAGTATGCAGTTATTAATTGTAGCCGCAGGTCTTTAGCCTGCGCAAGGCCGAGTGATTTAATATGCCCATCCTACACCAATCCCCCAATCTTGACAAGCCCCTGAATTTGTGCTATATTTATAGGTTCTTTAAATGGCCTAGCCTTAGTTTGGTGATGATTTATATATTGTAGCCGCCACTTCGTAGCCGCAGGTCTTTAGCCTGCGCAATGCCGGCTGACGCAACCTAAAGAGTTGCGCCTACAATAACACAATGTATATGATGTGTAGCAATGCCGGCTTCGTAGCCGCAGGTCTTTAGCCTGCGCAAGGCCGGCTGACGCAACCTAAAGAGTTGCGCCTACAATAATACAATGTATATGATGTGTAGCCGCAGGTCTTTAGCCTGCGCAATGCTGCCGGTCCTGTAGCCGGCGTAGTTCGCGGCTACCACGTACTAAAATCATATATAGTTGAGCCCTTGTATGGATATGATTTCCAATCATTTGTAATGCCCTTGCGTACAGGATTTTCTAAAATATAGCGCACGTGTTTTTCTATCTCTTCATCCGCTCGTAGTACATGGTCGTAAAAATCCTTTTGCCAGCGTGCCCCAATATTTTTTGAAAACCAAAATCCACTGCGCTGTTTAAAATTTACCACGCACTCATAAAGATTAGAGTGTTCTTGTTTGCCTTCAAGCAAAACATGAAGATGATCTGGCATAAAAAGATAAACATGCGCATCAGTAGCGTATTTCTGTAACGAATCAATAAGCAATTCTTTTATTGGGAGAAAAGTATCATTATTAGTAAAGTATGTTTTGCGTTCTTCAATACAGCAAGTAAACGCAACCGCACGATGTCCGCGATAAAGGGCTGGATCAAGGCGGTGCGGTTTTTCTTTAACCATACAAAATATTTCTTAAATCAATGTAGCCGTCGGTCTTTAGCCGACGCGCATTACGCAACCTAAAGAGTTGCGGCTACAATCAATAAAGGATACGCAGGCTAAAGACCTGCGCCTACACTGTTGGGAGAGGAAGGTCTTCGCGGCCGGAGTCCAGTTGTTGTGGTGCGGCTAATGTGAGTTTTCCTTCAAAGCGATCTAGGCGCTTGATGCTGTCTTCATAGGAATTTTTGGCGCGGGTAAGATGCGTGCCCACCAGTTCAAAGTCGCCTTTGAATTTTTCTAAGTCTCCGGTTAAGCGCGCCAGATTTTTTAAAATATCTCCAGCACTTTTTTCCACCTGCATGCCTTTCATTCCCAGTACAATTGCCTGCAGATATACATAAAAAGTATTGGGTGAAACTGGGATAACGCGACGATCATACGCATAGTGCATAAGCGAGTGTTCATCCTCCCCTTTTATAATAGTTTCATAATATACATTTTCTGCCGGGATATACATCAACGCAAAATCAAATGTTCCTTCATCCGGCAAAATATACAGTTTGGCGATTTTATCAATGTGTTTTTTGACATCATTGATAAATTGCTTGCGATAAGCCAGCCGCGCCTCCTCATCTTGCGCGTCCAGCATTTTTTTAAAATTCTCCAGCGGAAATTTTGAATCCACTGGCACGAGTTTATCATCGCGCAATTTCACAATCGCGTCCACTGCCTCTCCGCTTTTGAATCGGTATTGGAGTTTGAAGTGGGCCGGCGGAAGAATCTGTGCCAGTAGATCGCCTAGGAATAGCTCCCCAAGTCCGCCGCGAAGTTTTGGCGCGCGCAAAATTTCCTGAAGCGAGGAAATATCTTTGCCTACCATAAATACTTGTTTGGTGGCCTCCCCAAGCTCACCAAGCTTATGCTGTAGCGCGCCCACTACTTTGGAAGCATTATCTAAACGCTCCCCGACATTTTTACTGGAACCCTGAATTGCTTCCATGTTTTCTTTAAGGCGATCATTCACTTGCTTGGTAATGGCATTAAGCTGATCAAGCATGGTCTTGTTCAGATTTTCCAGCCGTTGTTCCAAAAGCATAACCCCCTCGCCCTTACCCTGCCCCCGGCGGGCAAAATAAACCACTAAGCCGGCCAGGATAATAATTGCTAAGATTAAGACTAAAACAGTGGCAGTTGTCATAAAGATGACTTAATGATATCATAGCTGGCACAAAAGAGCCAGATTTGGCATAAATACAGAGCGAGACGATGTTTCAAAAGAAACATAAGCCGATGTTGCTTGATTTACATTTGCTTATTTACCCTTAGTTTTAGCGGAAATTTTAATATCTATTTTCATATTGCCACTGTAGCTCAACGGATAGACCCCGCACTAAAGCATAGCTTAATGCGGGGCAGGGCAAACCCGCCTGCCCCGCACCATGCCCCTGTAGCTTAAGTAGATAAAGCCCCAGACTCCTAAGCTGGTGATCCACGTGCAAGTCGTGGCGGGGGCAAAGCATTGGTGCGGGGCCCTAAGGATAAGATGGGGGTTCAATTCCCTCTGGGGGCACCAGTAGTAACTTATTCGGAATTAAGAATATGGAGCGATTTTGGTTAGTTTTGGTGCTGTAATTATACACTTTGCACGAACCCATTTTGAGCGGAACGACTGAACCGCCCCGCCGCCGCTGAATTTCGTATCTCGCTTTGCGAAATGCGCCGCAGAAAAATTTGACAGGGAATCTTTAATTTCATATACTTACAATATATCATATATGCGAAACTCTGCAAATAGATACTTATGACTGATAAAAATCATCTGGACAAAAGAATTTTTGAGCTTCACGCCAAGGTGTGCAAAACCCTGTCTCATCCCAAGAGATTGGAGATTGTTGATTTACTCCGTGATGAAAAAGAAATGGGCGTTTCCGAAATGGCTGAAAGGATTGGTATTACGAAAGCCAATGTTTCCCAACACTTGAGCTTAATGCGCCAGCAAAATATCGTTAAAACTCGACGGGACGGTGTCGCAATTCTCTATTCCTGCGCCAATCCTAAAATTCTTGTGGCTTATGACGCTTTAAGAAAGGCCCTCAAAGAACAACTGGAGGCCGACGGTAAATTATTGGAAAAATTCTAATATGGACAGCAGCTCAACAAAACAACACTGGGAAAAAATATACCAAGAGAAAGATACGGCGCGCGAAGTGAGCTGGTATCAGGACACCCCGAAAACTTCAATTGATCTTATCTTATCAACCGGGGTTGATGGGAACGCCGATATTATCGATGTTGGTGGCGGAGACTCCAAGCTCGTTGATGAGCTTTGGGAACTTGATTTCAAAAATATATTTATACTGGACATTTCTGCCCAAGCTCTACAAAAAGCAAAGACAAGACTTGGAGAAAAGGGAAAATCAGTTATTTGGGCTGAAGCTGATATTTTAGAATTTGACACAGAATCTCGTTTTGATATTTGGCACGATAGAGCCGCGTTTCATTTTTTAACCAAAAAGGAAGATATTGTTCGTTATGTTAAAATCGCAGGCAAGTTAATAAAAACAGACGGTTACCTCATCATATCAACCTTTTCTATGAATGGACCAAAAAAATGCAGTGGGCTTGATATTACGCAGTACTCCGAGGATTCAATAAAAAAGACTTTTCAGAAGGATTTCGGTCACATAAGGAGTTTTGAGGAAATTCATACAACGCCGTTTAATACAAAACAAAACTTTTTATTTAACATATTCAAAAGAAAATAATAGTTTGATTCAAGAATCTAACGCTGTTGCGTTAGATTCTTGAATCAAAGATATGAAAAGAATCTTTTTTATCACAACTTTCTTTGTTTTCGGTTTTGCCTTATTCCCCAGCTTTTCTTTAGCCCAAGGCATGATGGGAAATACTGCAACAGTTTCAAATGGTCATACTGCCCGCGAAGAAGCCGAGGGGAAAGCGGTTTGGGAAAAACTCCAAACTAAAGAACTGGCTTGCAAGGATTTATCCGAT
>Ga0155387_107_pt1 | contig 9903 bp, 6 predicted proteins | sample RifCSPhighO2_02_FD_106355 | JGI IMG/M metagenome (GOLD analysis project Ga0155387, IMG submission 106355) | Candidatus Uhrbacteria bacterium RIFCSPHIGHO2_02_FULL_46_47
CTTCCGGTCATCGAGGCCGGTTGTCCGATGGCCGATATGATAACCGCCGAGAAGGTCCGTGCCTTGAAAGCGCAGTATCCCGATGCGGCCGTTGTCTGCTACGTGAACTCATCGGCGCGCGTCAAGGCCGAAAGCGATATCTGCTGCACCTCCTCGAATGCCATAGAAATAGTCAAATCCCTTAAGGATCATAAACGTGTCATATTCATTCCGGACAGGAACCTCGGCCAGTACGTCCAAAGCCAGTTGCCGGACAAAGAGATAATACTATGGAAGGGTTTCTGCCCAACACATATAAGGGTGCAGGAAGAGGATATATTGGAGGTAAGGAAGATATACCCTGACGCGGAATTCATCGCCCATCCCGAATGCGAACCCGATGTCTTAGCCTTAGCCGACCACATATGCTCCACCGGCGGGATGTTCAAATACGTTAAGGAATCCAAATCAAAGAGATTTATAATCGGCACAGAGTCGGGAATGCTTTATCGGCTGAAGAAAGAGAATCCCGGCAAGGAGTTTTTCCTTGCGACCTCGCATCTTATATGCCCGAGCATGAAGCTTACCACGCTCGGCTGGCTGGCGCATTCATTAGAGAATATGGTATATAAAGTCGAGGTTCCCATCGATGTGAGCGGAAAAGCGAAGCAGGCCCTTGACAGGATGCTTGCGGTATCCGGCGAAAAACCGCTTGCCGCGACGGCAGGATATTAAAAAGATAATGATGAAAGTAGGGATAATAGGCTGCGGGACGATCGGCTCAAAGCTGGCCGAACATATAGATAAGGATTTAAGGGGCAGGGCGAGAGTTACCGCTCTTTCTGATATTGACGGGAAAAATGCAAAAAAACTTTCGGCGAAACTAAGGTCAAGGCCCAAGGTCGGCCCGGTCGAGAGGCTTATAAGATCCGTAGATCTTGTCATCGAAGCCGCCTCGCCTAAGATATCAGGCGATGTAGCCAGGAAAGCTGTGAACGCCGGCAAGGATGTGATGGTTATGAGCACCGGCGGTTTACTGAAGAGCTACAGATCGCTCTTTGAGCTTGCAAAGAAGAGGAAGGCGCATATCTATCTTCCGAGCGGCGCGATATGCGGGTTAGACGGGCTTAAGGGTGCAAAATTCTCCGGGATCAGCAAGGTGACGCTCACGACCAGAAAACCGCCCGAAGGATTAAAGGGCGCGCCGTATGTAATCAGGCATAATATTAACCTCGGCAAGATAAAAAGCGAAAAGGTCCTTTTTGAAGGCGATGCCTTCAGGGCGATGGAGGGCTTTCCCGCGAACATAAATGTCGCGGCTACATTGAGCCTCTGCGGCATAGGCCCCGGGAAGACAAGGGTAAAGATCATCGCTTCACCGTCGATAAAAAGGAATATACACGAGATAGAGGTCGAAGGATCGTTCGGAAAGCTCGTCACGAGGACGGAGAACATCCCGTCTCCGGATAATCCGAAGACCAGTTACATGGCGATCCTTTCAGCTATGGCGACATTAGACGGCATCCTTGAGAGCGTAACGATAGGAACATAAAGATATTAAGGAAGGGAGGTGAACACATTGGCTCAGGAAAAAGTAGCTAAGGCAGGCATTAAGAGACAGAAAGGTTACCTCTACTATCTGGACAAACAGGGTGATGTCTCGATGGCGAAGATGGCGAGAGGCGGCAAGAAAGGCGGCGCGCCTAAGAAGGTCGTCAAACTCCACATCAAGAGACAGAAGGGTTATCTCTACTTCATCGACAAGAAGGGTGACGTCTCGAAGGCGAAGATGAAGAGAGGCGGCAGGTAAGCTTCTTTAATATTTAAATCGTTTAGCCGGCGGAGTCCCGCCCTTTCGATAGAAAGAGCGGGACTCCGCCAATTTGTAGCATAGGCAGAACTGCTATCTCGGTGGTTCTGCCTATTTCTTTTTCTTCGAGTAATGGGGCGGTGTGTTCGAAGATAATGCTTGCTTATCATTACTATAAGCAATATAATGCAAGTTATGCAAGTCAAGTTAAAGAACACAATCTCACCGGAGCACAATCCTATGGACATCGTGAAAGAATTAGAACATTACCGCTTGGAGAACAGAGTCACCCAAGAGGAGCTTGCTAAAGAGATCGGCGTTAATTTCTCTACGGTGAGCCGATGGCTCAACGGCAAGACCACTCCGAATAAAATTCAGCAGTATCATATTGAGAAGTTTTTGAAAGGGAAAATTACCAAACGCGATAATAGGTAATTCAAAATATGGAACAAAAATTAGCTAACTTCATAAAATATTGCCTCGGATATATACGGTTTACTCGGGAACGCACGGTTGCCTCGCAACAAAAATATTCTGTCAATTTACCAAATGAACATTTTTCAATAGCAGGCTTATTGAATGGGGACGCTGATGGTAGCTTGGCAGAGATGATAAATCTTGAGACTTTTTATTCGTATGATCCAAAGGAAGTGCCGAAAACAAAACTCGAACAATACGCAAAAGAGAAAGAGCTGGCAAATAAAATAGAGGATATTTACAACAAATATAGAAACGACCAGTTTACGAAACAAATAGTATTCAGTTTTGGCTATTTTGAAGTTGAATTGCCGATCGAAAGCGATGTCGATGTCTTAACCTTAGAAAATGGCGAGAACGGCGAAGAGGACGATTTATTTGCTAAGCAGGTTAAGATTGACCGGTATCCCTTATTTACAATTCCAATTAAAATTGAGAAAGAAATCTCTAAACAAGGAGTTGGAAAATACTTCATTCTTGCTGTTGATCCGGAGATTCAAGTTAATATCGGCATGCTGGAGCCGATTCTCGGAGAGGATTTATACTTTCAGCTTTTAGAAGAGACGGGAACATATGAAATGGAGGGCAGTTTAACACTGCCTATTAACGGATTAGATATTTTTACAGAAATATGGCATAAGATTAAAGCACAGCTTCGGTTAAAAAATGCAAAATTCGATGAAAATTCATTCTCACTAGAGGAAATCAAGGTCGCTTTAAGTCCGAAAGCTAATTATTTCTTAGCGGAAGATTTGGCAAAACTTGCAAAGTTGTCAGAAGAAGAACTTAGAAAAACAGCATTAACAAGCTGGACAGAGGATGAGGACTTAAACAATGAGACGGGTCTTCCAAGCGAACAAGAATTATATTTCCCATTTTCTTATGACAAATATCAACTTGCGACATTATCAATTATTAACAACAAAGCCTCGATAATCCAAGGCCCTCCGGGAACTGGTAAGTCTGAAACAATTTCAAATGTTCTTTGTCATCTGGCCGCTAACGGCAAACGAGTCCTTTTTGTAAGCCAAAAAGCTCAGGCTCTTAAGGTGGTCAAGGATAAGCTAAAAAAACTTAAAGTCCAGTATCTCTTTGGCTATCTGCCTAATCCTAGCTCAGCACAAATCGGAGAAGATGATGAGTCGGATGGCATTGCCCCTCAATTAAGTGCGTTAGGGGCATACATCGAAAAACTTGGTTATAAAATTGGTGCCCGTGGAAAGGTCATTCAGCAAGGAGATAGTGATTCTTCTACGTCATCAATATCCAAAGTTGTTAACGAAAAGAAAGAGTTACAGAACGGTTTTAACGTGGGGATTCAATCTCAGAGGGTTTATTGTCAGCTCTCTGCGGAGTTAAAAGAGTTAAAGCAATGCTATATTGATATAAATGATACGAAATCTTTCATCGCTAATTTTTCAACGCCTGAGTGGCAGGGATTAAAGAAACTGGAGAATGATATTTTCGGCTGTATAAATTCTATTAGTGCATATGAAAATTCTGGCGATAAAAAAGATGTCGAAAAGATATTCTCGGGATTGGACGTTTCCAGCAAATCAATCTTGGAGGCGGTTGAGGCCATAAAAGATGATGTTGTGAAAACAGGCTATGACAGGCATTTTGCTTTATTGAGAAAAATTAATAACGCTCTTAGAAATAGTCGTTTGGGAAAAATTCGTGGTATTCTTCCAAGAGAGTTGATTGATTATATTGATAAGACTTTGAATGAAGATTTATCTCGGCATAATGCTACGAAATTTTTGGATGGCTTGTGCGCATATTGTCGGCACCATGTTAATATTCGCTCGCTTGGAGAAAATAAAGACCGCTTTCAAATAAAACTAAAGGCTTGCGGAATATCAGACTCACAATTTAAGGTCCTTAATGAACTTATTGGGAGAAACAATCCCGAAGACATTAAGAAACGAGTTTTAAGGGTTTTTGAGATATCAACGGAGCTTAGGAAAATTATTGGATCTAAGAATCTCAATGAAATAGTTTCTTCACTTAAGCGGATCGAATCCAGACGAAGTCAGCATATCGCTATATACCTTCAGAACATTATTAATAAAAACATCACTGAAAAATGGATAAGTAAAACAGAGGGTTTAAAAGTACGTCAAATTGTCCAACAATTAGCCAAGGCTTTTGGCAAGTCTAAGAAGGCATTTAAGACGTTTGATAATCTACGTAAAGACCCGGATAAATTTAACGTAATCCTTAATTTAATTCCTATCTGGATCATGGAGCTCGATGACGCAAGCCGTATTATTCCACTCAATTCCGGCATATTTGATTACGTGATCCTTGATGAGGCATCTCAGTGTAACGTAGCCTATACTTTGCCAGTAATGTTTCGATCAAACCGTGTTTTGTTTGTGGGAGATAGTGAGCAAATGCGGGACAGCACCATCATTTTTAAATCAAATCGTGTTTTTGATGAGCTTGCTCATAGATATCAGATTCCCGAAGATCGTCAGATTAAATCAACTGGCGCCACGGTGCAATCAGTTCTTGATATAGCAAAGAACAGAGGATTTCTGTATCGGACTTTGCATTATCATTATCGATCCCCGAAAGAGTTAATAGGTTTTAGTAATAAATATTTCTACAAGCCCAATGGGAAAGATTTGATTTCTTTGAATAGCAATTATCTGGCCTATAAGGATACGAATCGTGTGATGGTTATCCATGAGGTTAAATCTGATTGGGGTGAGGAATTTTCCGACCGAGTAAATGTTGCTGAGGCTAAAAAGATATTGAAATTATTTATGGAATTGAGGGATTCGGAAAATTGCAAAGATAAATCGATAGGCATCTTGTGTTTCTTTAACGCACAAGCCACTTATATTCGTGAACTTTTTGAGCAGTCCGGTTTTAAGGAAGAGCAGGACAATTATAAAGTTAGCATAATAGAGGGAATACAAGGGGATGAAAAAGACGTTGTGATTTATTCCTTTGTTATTCGTTCGCCCGAACAAAAGAATAAGTATGTTCCTCTTACTGGCGAGGGAGGAGACATTCGTGCTGATATTAATAGAGGCAGAGTTAATGTGGCTTTCTCTCGAGCACGTATGCAAATACACTGTTTTATTAGCATGCCGATTAGTCAAGTGCCAGAAAGAATATGGCTAAAGAAATATTTAGAGTACATTAACGATTGTGGGGAAGTTTCGTTTCATTCGTCAGAACTTAAGCCGTTTGATTCGTATTTCGAGGAAGACTTCTTTAATTTTATAAGATCTTGTTCTGACTCGGGCTATAAGATTCAAAATCAGGTCGCAAGCTGTGGTTTCAAAATCGATTTTGTCATCAATAACATGCAGAGCGGACGGAGAATCGCTATTGAATGTGATGGCCCTACGCATTTTCAAAATGAGATTGACGAAGCGTATGGCGTTTACATAGACAACGACGAAGAACGTCAAAGAATCCTTGAGTCGGCGGGATGGAAATTCTACAGAATAAAATATTCTGATTGGATTAATTCAAAGTTTGATCGTAATTCTGTAGCTGTTGATATAGCAAATCTATTAAAATGATAGAGGTAAACGATGGGATTTAACCCGAAATATACCATAACACCAAAGATCAACAAGGCGCTTGTAGAGATTGAACGTGTGCGGGGTTTTCTGGATGCGGTTAAGCTCAAGGACGACTGGATCGCCGATATGCAGAAAAAGGCGCTCATCCTTGAGTCACACCATTCCACGCATATTGAAGGCACAGCCTTAAGCCTTGAGCAGGCCAAGAGCATCTTGGAAGGTGGAAAGGTCAAGGGCGTAAATCGTGATGATGAGCGGGAGCTTTTGAATTACAAGAAGGCGATGGATTTTATTTCAAAGTATCTCGGTAAGGATGATCCTGTTTCGGAAGGCATTGTCCGGGAGCTTCACAAGATTCTCGTCAAAGGCGTCCGTGGTGAGAACGCAGACCAGGGCAATTACCGCAAGATACAAAACTATGTCGTCAATTCCCGCACACGTGAGGTTGTTTATACTCCGCCTGCGCCTTTGGATGTTCCGCACCTTATGCGGGAGTTTACGGATTGGGTAAGTAAGGCCGAGGATGTGTCGCCTATCCTTGTGGCCGGTATTGCTCAATTTCAGTTTGTGCATATTCATCCATTTATTGACGGCAATGGCAGGACGGCCCGGCTTCTCTCAACGCTCATCCTTTACAAGACCGGATATGATTTCAAACGGCTCTTTACGATTTCGGAGTATTACGATAAAGATCGCCTGTCCTATTATCAAGCGATCCAGACCGTCCGTAAGAACAACATGGACATGACCACGTGGCTTGAATACTTCGTTGGCGGCCTGCGGTCGCAGATGACCGAGATTCAGGCTAAAGGCGAGCAGTTGATTAAGCAGGATAGCCAGCTTCAAAAGATTAAAAAGATGGGCCTAAATAAACGTCAGGAGAAAGCGGTTAAGCACCTTATTATTAAAGGCACGCTCTCTGTCAATGAGTATCAGTCTGTCGTCTCTTGTATTCGGCGCACGGCTCAACGGGATTTGGAAGAATTGGTCGAGAAAAAGATCATTAAAATCGTGGCCAAGAGCGCCACTGATCCGACAAAACACTATATTTTACTGTGACACGCTACTGTGACATACTGTGACATTTTACTGTGACACAAAATGATCGGAGGTGAAAAGTGGCTTGGAAATTTAGAAAAAGGCTTACACTTTTCCCTGGGTTTCGTATTAATTTATCTAAAAGTGGTTTGAGTGCGACAGTTGGTATCAGAGGGTTAAGTGTAAATGTAGGTAAAAATGGTGCGTTCTTAAATACTGGCATTCCGGGGACAGGAATTTATGATCGTAAGCGAATCAGTGCTATTCCAGGGGATGTAAAAGATCAACCGGTAATTACTCCTGAGGGAAATCGTTTTACGCAATATTTGCCACCTGGTGTGACCGAAATAAAAAGTTTTGTACCAGAGTTATTAACGAGCGATGGGTTCTTTGGACTCAAGGAATCTATTCTTAAAGCACAGGAAGAAAAGGCTAGCCTAAGGCAAGAGTATCATTCCGCTAAGGCACAGCATTCTTTTTCCACGTTTTTATTGGTTATTTCTTATTTGTTGCTTTTTGGAATTTTTATCAAATGGTTTAAGAATAATTATAGAACAAAAAAACAAGACGCTGTCGATGTGCGTAAGGTTTATGAAGATTTTAAATTAGAAATTGATTTTAATTTAGACAATCAGGCCCTTAATGAATATATTTCATTGGAAAACCATTTCGATTTATTATCTAAGTCAATGAAAATATGGGATGTCACATCTTCCCAAGAAAATGATATGGTTAAGACACGTTCGGCCGCATCGTCAAGCGTTGGTAGGACACCTGTTAATTTTGAACGAGGTCAATTAGATTATATAAGTATGAAATATATTCCGCTAAAACTGAATAATGCAAATGGTGGTAGTCTTTACATATATCCAGGATTTCTTGTAATGCCAAGTAAGATAAGTGAAGCTTTCGCTATAATTGATTTTAGGGATTTACATTTTGAGCATCATGCGCAACGTTTTATTGAGGAAGAAGGAGTCCCATCGGATTCCCATGTAGTTGACCAGACATGGCGTTATGTTAATAAAAATGGTAGCCCTGACAGAAGATTTAATAATAATTATCAAATATCCATAGTCCACTATTATGAAATTAATTTTAGAACTGAAAAAGGCTTAAACGAGAGCTATCAGATTAGCAATCTGGAAACAGGGCAAGCATTTGCTGGTACTTTTGAGAAATATTCTGAGTCTCTAAGAAAGCTCAATTGGTCTAGCGTAGTCCAATCAGAGTGAGAGACTATGGTTACACAAAATTTCTCTATAATCGCTTGTAGGTATTGATTAAGTTGTATATCTTCTGTTGTTCTTTGGGAGTTTTCCGCAAATAGGGTCTCAAACAGCGTTCGGCGATCACTCATTCGGTCAGCGGATCACCTAACCGTTCAAGGACCTTAATAATCGAGGCATCCAGACTTAAAAGCCGGACATACTGGCATACCCGGACTCGAGAAATGCCTATCTTGCGGGCAAGGTCGGATTTGTTCTTGGCTTGGCCGGTCTCAGAGCCAGTGCGGGGACTCCGCCTGTCTGTTTGCAAAACCCCTCACCTCAATCCTCTCCCCGATAGGGAGAGGACAAAAGATTGCAATCCTCTCCCCGGCGGGGAGAGGATTGCCTGCCCCCGCCACAATACATTGGCGGGCAAGCGCCAACGCTTTGTGGCGGGGGTGAGGGGCCTATTGGAATATCTATGGAAAAAGGATATATACACATACAGGGAGCGCGGGTGCATAACCTCAAGAACATCTCCCTCAAATTGCCGAGAAATAAGCTAATAGTATTTACCGGCTTATCTGGTTCCGGCAAGTCCTCGCTTGCTTTCGATACCATCTATGCCGAGGGGCAGAGGAGGTATATCGACAGCCTTTCCGCCTATGCGCGCCAGTTCCTCGAGCAGCTTCAGAAACCGGATTGCGATAACATCGAAGGGATGTCTCCGGCGATATCGATAGAGCAGAAGACCGCCGGCTCCAATCCGCGTTCCACCGTAGGCACCACGACCGAGATATACGATTACCTGAGAGTCCTATTCGCCCGTATCGGGACGGCTTATTGTTATAACTGCGGCAAGAAGATCGCGAGACAGACGTCGCAGGAGATAGTGGACCGAGTGATGGAAACAGCTGCGGGGAAGCAAATATTAATACTCGGTCCTAAGATCACGGGGAGAAAAGGCGAATATAGAGAACTCTTCAGGGAGATACGGAAGGAGGGTTACACGCGCGTCAGGATCGACGGCAGGATCGCGGAACTGGATAAGGAGATAAAATTAGACAAGGATAAAAAACATTCTATAGAGATCGTCGTTGACAGGTTGGCTGTCAAGCCCGACTCCAAAAGGAGGCTTGCCGATTCAGTAGAGACCTCGCTTAAGGCGGGGAGCGGTGTCGTGATAATAAACGACGGCAAAAAGGATCAGCTGATGAGCGAGCTTTACGCGTGCGTCGATTGCGGCATAAGCTATGAGGAACCCTCGCCGCGCTCATTCTCTTTTAATTCACCGTATGGCGCGTGTCCGGCGTGCAATGGCCTTGGCACGAAACTCAAGATAGATACCGACCTTGTAATACCCGATAAGTCAAAACCCGTCCTGGAATCCATCGAGGCCTGGCGGCGCGGCGGACGCGGTTATCTATTGTATTACCGCGGGCTTTTAAGGGAAGTCGCGCGCCATTATCATTTCGATCTCGATGCCCCTTTTAACAAAATAGATAAGAAGATACAGAAGATCGTCCTTTACGGTTCAGATGTCGAGATATGGGGCAGGAAATTCGAAGGCGTCATACCACAACTGGAAAGGCTCTTCCGCGAGACGGATTCCGAATATTTAAAGGAGGAGATCAATAAATACATGTCGGTCCTGCCGTGCCCTAAATGCAACGGCGCAAGGTTAAGGCCCGAATCGCTTGCCTTCAAGATCGGCGGTGAGCCCATAAACCGGGTTACCGCTATGTCGGTAAAAGAAGCGAGGCCATTCTTTGCCGGCCTTGATCTTACGGAAAAGGAGATGATGATCGCGCGCCAATCGCTAAAAGAGATCCTCTCGAGGCTT